>Ga0247779_1000010_pt1 | contig 362855 bp, 324 predicted proteins | sample UWRJL221509R5_FD_179925 | JGI IMG/M metagenome (GOLD analysis project Ga0247779, IMG submission 179925) | Plant litter microbial communities from Arlington Agricultural Research Station in Wisconsin, United States - UWRJ-L221-509R-5 | ecosystem: Environmental > Terrestrial > Plant litter >...
AGCCGACTGCATTACTCCATTAAAAGACATCAACTCGTAATGACACGAGGCGCAGCCGACTGCATTACTCCATTAAAAGACATCAACTCGTAATGACACGAGGCGCAGCCGACTGCATTACTCCATTAAAAGACATCAACTCGTAATGACACGAGGCGCAGCCGACTGCATTACTCCATTTAAAAGACATCAACTCGTAATGAAAGCCATCGTCGATTGTAATAGTTTCTACTGCAGCTGCGAACGTCTTTTCCGACCCGACCTCCGGAACAAACCCGTCGCAGTCCTCAGCAACAACGACGGCTGCATCATCTCGCGAAGCGATGAAGCCCGAAACCTCGGCGTTGGAATGGCGGCGCCCTATTTCCAATCCCGCCACATCATCGAAAAGAACGATGTCGCCGTATTCTCTTCCAACTATCACCTGTATGGAGATCTGAGCTGGCGCGTAATGGAGACCCTCCGGACACTGATAGGAGACAGGGAAAAAGTCGAGGTCTATTCAGTGGACGAAGCCTTCCTCGACCTGGACGACGTCCCCCCCGAACAGCTCGCAGAACAAGCCCGGCATATCAAAGATACAGTCGAGACATGGACCGGCATCTCCGTATCCATCGGAGTAGCCCCCACAAAAACCCTGGCCAAGATGGCCAACCGCATCGCAAAAAAAGACAAACAGGCTTCCGGCTGTATCACCATACTCGCGACAGAAGAGACCATAGATGCCGCCCTACGCCGCACAAGAGTAGACGATCTGTGGGGCGTCGGCAGAGCCTATGCCGTAAAACTCATCAACTGGGGTATTACCAGCGCCTGGGAACTCAGCAATATGTCCGAAGACTGGGCCCACTCCAACATGGGAGGCGTAGTAGGCGTACGGCTGATCCGGGAACTGAAAGGCCAGCAGGCCATCGTGATGGAAGAAGAGCTCGTCAATAAGAAGATGATCGCTACCACCCGGATGTTCGGACGACCCGTCACCGACATACACGAGCTAAAAGAAGCCGTAGCCACTTACATTTCCAGGGCCGCCGAGAAATTACGCCGGCAACACAGCGCAGCAGGAGTAGTCAGCGTTTTTATCGTACCCAAAGAGCTGGACCACATGACCAACTTCCGGCATGGCCCCAGCGTCAGCAGCTATACATCCCTGCCTCAGCCAACCGCCCTGACACACGAATTGATCAAACCCGCCATCGGACTCATCGACAACCTGTACGAGAACGGCAGATCCTACAAAAAAGCCGGCGTGATGTTGAGCGGCCTCGTGCCGGATGATTCCATCCAGGGTAACCTTTTCGCCCCCCATGAAAAAAACCAGCACCGCTTCCTGATGAATACCATCGATAATATCAATTTCAGCATGCGGGACGACAGCGTAAAATTCGGAGCCGCAGGAATGACAAAGAACTGGAAGATGAGACAGGAGTTGCGCTCAGGCCGGCATAGTACAAGATGGGAAGAGCTAAAAGAGGTAAAATAAATATTTTTCAAATTTTTAAAATATCCATTCGCTTCATTCGTCTTCCATATAGATGGATGAGCTATTGACCATATCACCAGGCATGCCCTCCTCCAGTCGGAAAAATATCACCGCAGTCATTACCCGCTTCGGCCAGCGGCTGATGGGCTTTATACGCCAACGGGTTGGCAGCGAGGCGGATGCAGAGGATATTTTACAGGATGTCTGGTACCAGCTGACGACAACGGTCGACACAGAGCCCATTGAGCAGATCAGTGGCTGGCTCTTTGCCGTCGCCCGCAACAAGATCGTCGACCGCTACCGGAAAAAGCGGCCCGAGTCACTGGACATGCTCCTGCAATCGGGAGGTGGCAACGGACCCGATATTGCCGGCATCCTGCTCGACGAAAGCGCCAACCCGGAAACAGCCAACCTCCGGGCACTTTTCTGGAAAGCCCTTCAGGAAGCCCTCGAAGAACTGCCGGAAGAACAACGGATCGTATTTGAATGGCATGAACTGTCCGGCCTTTCCTTTAAAGAGATAGCAGAACTAACCGGGGAAAATGTCAATACCCTCATCTCCCGAAAACGTTATGCCGTCATCCACCTGCGGGAAAGACTGCTGACATTGTATCATGAAATTATCGAAAATTAAAAATTATAGTATATGAAAGGTTTTTGGATACGCAAAGTGGCCTGCTTTATGCTCCTGGCCATTGTCGGCATCCTGGTCTTTGGCAGCATCGTCATGCTGCTGTGGAACGCCCTGATGCCATATATTTTTCACCTGCCCCTCATCACCTTCTGGCAGGCCCTCGGACTACTTCTCCTGACCAAGATATTATTCAGCGGGTTTCGCGGCGGCGGCCCCGGACGACCATGGAAAGACAAGATGAAACAAAGATGGATGAACATGACACCGGAAGAAAGGGAAAAATTCAAACAGGAATGGGGACGTCGCTGCCGTAAGCCCTTCGGAGGAGAAAGACCATTCTCTTCAGAGCCCGACCAGGGAAAGGAGGATCGCGTATGACCTACCAAAATCTCCTCGCTTTACATGCCAGGACAAAAGAAACAGGCAGATCCCTCAAATTCCTCGATTGGGCCCGGCAACAACTGAACATACAACCTTATCAGCACCTGCTGGAGATCGGATACGGTACAGGCCACCTGATGGAAGAAGTGGCCCGCGCCCTGCGGATCGGATTTATTGCCGGCATCGAATCCTCAATCTCTTTATATCAGCAGGCTTATCGCCGCAACCGGCGATTCGTCCGCCAGCAGCTCGTACAGCTGCACATCGGTGAGCCCTGCGAACTCTCCTATCCCCCACATTATTTTCATACTGTCTATGGAACCAATATCCACCTTTCCTCAAAAGACATTCATTCAGAACTACTGCGCTTATCCGGCCTGTTAAAAAGCAAAGGCAGACTCTTATTATTGCTTGAAGCAGGACGCAACCGTTTCAACATACACGAGACAGCCTCCCTCCTGAACGAAGCCTGTCGCTCTTCCGGACTCATCCGCATAAGTAGCGAGGCTCATCCGTTAAACCCAGACAATTACATGTCTATCAACGCCTTAAAACCATAACCCTGCCCTTTATATAATCTTTAACACTGCCCCGTTAAATCTTCTCCCCCTTTTCATATCTGATATATAAGGATGTACACCAGTAACAAAAGAACATCCGCTAACTAAAAATCTACAGATATGAAAAAGCTATTTATTCTTTCCGCCCTCGTAGCTTCCAGCCTCATCGCTACTAAAAGCTATTCTCAGGTATATGTCAACGCACACGTTGGTTTCCGTGTCCCCGGCGCAAGAGTATATGTTTCTTCCGGTCCCGCTTATGTCGCCCCCGCCCCGGTCGTATATCAAAACGCACCAGTCTGCAATGATGGTTACGCCCCCGCACCAGCCCCTGTATACCAGGACGGATATGGTGGTGTTGCATTTGAGACCGAGTTCCCCGGATATGCTTATTATAGCTATCCCGCCTGGAACGGACACTATCGCGATCGTTTTTACTATGCCCACTATCGTCCCTACTTTGAAAGAGAACACTATGCTTATTTCAACCACGGACGCTTCGACCACGCCAGATTTGAACACGAACGCTTCGCCCGTGGTGGTCACTATGATCACGGAAGACGGTGGTAAACTATAAAAAGAAAAAGAGGACCGCAATGGTCCTCTTTTTTTATACGCTCATCCCTCCCGTCACTTAGTCTTTATCACCCACACCACCCTTTACAAAAGCCGCCCGGCTCGGAGCAGGCAACGGCACTTTCTCCCCTTTCACACCCTTCCAAAGTATTTCATTAAATAAATTATCGGGAACACGATCTTCCCGCGCAAAATCAAGACCAGCCGATTTCTTTGCCCATTCATTCCACGCGACATTCTTCTGCGTAAGATCAATATTCGAAGGCAAAGCTTTAAAAGCTGTCAGGTCCGCCGTAGCAGAAAAAGAATTCCACATCGGAGTAGCCGCAGCATCATATTGAGACATCGGGGTGAGCCCCAGGATCAGCTCCATGGTGCGCAATACAGAGGTCGTAGAATACATCGTATGATCCACGAAATGACGTTTGACCATCCCGCCTGCCACATACACAGGACTACGATGCGCATCCACATGGTCAGGGCCATTCTGCGCATCATCTTCAAGCACAAACACAACGCTTTCCTTCCACACCGGACTTTTGCTGAGGTATTCCACAAATTCCCCGACAGCCAGATCGTTGTCGGCAACATGTGCGAACGGGCTCAGCCTGCCCTTCCTCAACCCCTCGGTATGGTCATTCCCCAGACGAACCGTATTCAGCCGCGGTAAAGCATTCGCAGCAACAAGCGAATCAAAATCACTCTTCCACTGGGTGACCCTCGCCGTATCATAAAAACCCAGATCCCACCCCCGATACCTACGACAAAAATGCCCCTCCAGCACAGGGATGTTTGGCTTTTGATCATCTGCAAACTCGCCATAGGTACGAAAGGATACTCCCGCCCGCTGACAATGATCCCAGATAAAGCCACCTTTGTTATTGGCAATAGCACGATTCCCTTCACCGTCATAGCTGCCACCCCTGCCTCCATAGCTCGTGACCCAGTTCTTTTCCAGGTAGTCATTGGCATATCCACCCATGCTCCAGCTATGTCCATCCATGCTGACCTCCGCATCGACATAAAAATTATCGAATAACACAAACTCACGCGCCAGCGCATGCTGATTGGGTGTAATATGCTCTCCGAAAAGAACCAGGCTCGTATCGCCATTACCTTCCTTCATATCCCCCAGCACCTGGTCATAGGTCCTGTTCTCTTTTATGATATAGAAGACATATTTGATAGGCGAGCCGTCTCCTACTTTCATAGGAATCGGGTTGCCTGTTTCACCCTTTGCCTGCAACTCCCCATTTTTTGTATATGGCGTATTCTGATAGACCAATGCGGAATAGTCCCCCAGTAGTTTTTCATTGGGCTCAGGGAATATGCTCATCGCGCCTTTGAATAAGCCCGCGATATATTGGACCGGCTGCACCTTTTTAAGATCACCCTGCTGATAGTTGACTTCCTGGCGGCGCCCAAGCGGATTCGGCCCCTGAGGATTGGCCAGCGAAGAAAGCCCCTTGCCATTCGCCACCCAGACCTTTTTACCAATAACCTTTACTGCCGTTGGATACCAGCCTACGGGAATAAATCCCCTGGAGAGACAGCTTCCGGGTTTGCTGACGTCAAATACCGCAAGACAATTATTGTCCGCGTTTGCAACATACAGCGTCCTGTCATCCGGGCTAAGAGCCAGGGCATTCGTGGTAGAGCCCGGAGGCGCATCCGGATATAAGGCGGCATTCAGCGTCTCCACCACCTGCCTTTTGCGATTATCGATCACCGAAACACTGTTGTCATTGGCATTTGCTACAAAAAGCCAGCGGCCGTCCTTTGAGAGACAGATATCATTGGGATTATCCCCAACAGCGATCTCCGATACAAAACGACGGTTTTCCGTGTCCAACACCAGCAGCTTATCACATCCCCAGCAAGTGATAAAAAGTTCCTTTCTATCACGCGACAGCAGACAGGTATATCCCTCCCCGCCAAGGTCCAGACGCTGGAGAATGGATTTATTCGACAGATCCACGATATAAAGGGAATTGTTATCCTTTGTGACAACATACAACAAATGACGTCTGTCATCTATTTCTATTCCCGCAGGAGAGATCTTCTCCGGCCATTTCTTTCCAAGCACAATTGAATCCGCAAGGACCAATCCCGGACGACCCGGGCCAGGCCGACCATTCACCTCGTATTTGAGGATGAAATTGTCATTCCCGCCCGAAGCATATAAATACTTGTCATCAGCGCTGAATTTTAAGCCCAGCCAGGACTTGGGGATGATCACACTGTCCAGCACCACTTCCCTTGCCGCATCTATCAGCTGCAGGGTTTGCGTGCTCTGACCATTATTGGTGACCGCCAGCAGACGGCGCGAAGAGGAGACGGCAATGTTTAGCGGCAGATCGCCCAGCTGTAAGTTTTTCCCAACCGGTGTCAGCGTCCATCCATTGGGTAAGAGGACTTTCTTTTTGATCAGGTCTTCTTTTGTCTCCTGGGCCTGCGTTGCAGATACCAGGCAGCAGGCGGAAAGCAGGTATAATAATATCTTGTTCATAACACTAAAATTATCTACACCATGAAGACCAACCTACCCGATGACAAAAATTAATATTTTTATAATTCAGGGAACAGCTTTGCCGCCCGCTCCGCAGATTCGGGCTTGCCCACGTCGATAAGCCGGGACTGACTATGATCAAAACCCCGGATCGTATGCTGAACAGCCAGATCCAGATATAGGTCCACCATGGAGAATTTACCCGTACGCTCAATAAGTGGGAAAATAGCCGGATCAATGACATGAATGCCGCTGAACGCCTTTTGGATCAAGACCCCCGCCTCCCCGGCGCCACCCTCCGCCGGACGCGCCATCCTTTCCTGCCCCGTCGTCACATTCCGCCACCCGCAAAGCTCATCCCTCCCATTAAACAAAAAATACCGCGAAGTGGCCCGGTCCGTCACCGCCAGCGTCGCCAGCACGCCCTCGCCGGAACCAAAATGATCCGCGATCATATCCAAAAGGTTCATATCCGTTAATATATCCACATTCATCAGCACAAAAGGCCCCTCCTCCAAAAAAACCCTCGCTTTTTTTAACCCTCCCCCAGTCTCCAGAACAGTATCTGTCTCATCGCTGATAGTAACCCTGCTCCCCCATCCTTTATTGACAGTCAGCGCTTCGACGATCTGATCCGCAAAATGATGCACGTTGACAACCACATCCCTGATGCCATAGCCCTGGAGATATTCGATATTCCGCTGCAACAGACTTTTCCCGTTTACAAGAGCCAGCGCCTTGGGATGCTCGTCAGTCCACGGCTTGAACCGCGTGCCCAGACCCGCAGCAAGGATCATCGCTTTTTCTACGACCGGCTGATAAAGAGAGCTCATTAGAGTACGATATTTTGTAAAATGAGACTTTTTTGCGGATAGTCGGTATTGTAATGAAGTCCCCTGCTTTCCTTACGGAAAGAAGCTTCCTTGACGATGAGATAACCGACCGTTATAAGATTCCTGACCTCGCACAGCTGGGGTGAGACAGCAGTCGCCTCATAGAGCGATTCTATCTCCTCATGCAGCAGGTCCAGACGCTTGCTGGCCCTTTGCAAACGGGTATGCGTGCGGACGATACCGACATAGTCGCTCATCAGCAACTGTAGCTCCTTAAGACTCTGTGTAATGAGGATCATTTCCTGTGGCTCCATGGTCCCTTCTGCATTCCAGTCGGGGATATTGTCTTTAAATACATGGTTCTCCACCTGCTGGATGCTGTCCAGGTAACAGCGATGAGAAAAGACCAGGGCTTCGAGAAGAGAATTGCTGGCGAGACGATTCGCCCCATGTAAACCTGTGGAAGAGCATTCCCCGCAGGCATAGAGATTTTTAATGGACGTATGCCCCCATTCGTCGACTTTGATCCCGCCGCAGCTGTAATGAGCAGCAGGCGCCACAGGGATCATATGCTCGGCTACATCCACACCGATCGAACGACATTTCGCATAGATATTCGGGAAATGTTCCACAAACTTTGCCTGGTCCATATGCCGGCAGTCCAGGTAAACATGCTCCGTACCCGCCTTTTTCATTTCGCTATCGATAGCACGGGCCACGATGTCACGGGGAGCCAGATCCTTCCTTTCGTCATATTTCTCCATAAAAGCCTCACCCTTTCCGTTCCGAAGGATGCCCCCGTCGCCGCGAACCGCCTCCGTAATGAGGAAGGAAGGGCTGACACCGGGCTCAAACAGGGCAGTAGGATGAAACTGGATAAATTCCATGTTCTCTATCCGGCCCTTGGCGCGATACACCATCGCGACTCCATCACCGGTGGCGATCTTCGGATTGGTAGTAGTACGATAAGCCTGCCCGTTACCACCGGTCGCAAGCAGGGTGATCCGGGAAAGGATCTTGACGATCTTATTCGTTTGCTGATCCAGGGCATAGACACCATAGCATTCAATGTCGGGAGTCGACTTGGTGACAAGATATCCAAGATGATGCTGCGTGATCAGGTCGAGAACAAACCAGTGTTTGATGATCTCAATATTCTTTTTTTTGCCTACCGTATCGAGGAGGGCCCGCTCGATCTCTTTGCCCGTAACGTCTTTATGATGCAGGATCCTGAACTCCGAATGACCACCTTCTTTGCCCAGCTTGAAGTCGCCTTCCGGGTCTTTGTCAAACCGCGTTCCCCATTCGATGATCTCCTGGATACGTTCCGGGCCTTCCTTGACCACGATCTCTACGGTGTGTGGATTACAAAGACCGTCGCCTGCTATCAGGGTATCCTGGATATGTTTCTCGTAACTGTCGTGTTCGAAGTCTGTCACACCCGCAATACCACCTTGCGCGTATTTGGTATTGGTCTCATCCACCCGCGTCTTGGTGATGACGAGGATTTTTTTATCCGGGTGCTTTTCTGCTACTTTCAGCGCATAGCTAAGACCGGCAATGCCGGAGCCTATGACCAGAAAATCTGTTTTTACCATGCCCAAAGTTACCGCAGGATTCCGATTTGAAGCCTAACAAAAATTTTATATCTTTCGAACCAATTCCTTTGATTATGAAATCTCTTTCCGCCCTTTTCCTGGTCCCCATCGTCCTGACTTCCTGTCATTCCCCGTCCGGTCCCAGCCAAACCCGACTGACGCCGACAGCCATATATAACATTGACTCCGTCCGTCTTGCCACTGGCTCAGGCGATGACAAAACAGCCCGGAAACAGCTGGCAACAGCGATCAACGCCTATAAAAATGAAAAAGACCCCGCCAAAAGCATCCCGCTTTTCAAACAGTCGATCCTGACAAAACCCAATGCCCAGGTGTATTATGAGCTGGGCTGCGCCCTCCTGGATCATCGGGATGATTCCGAAGCCGTACTGGCCCTGCACATAGCAGAAAAGCTGGAGTACAAACCCCTCTCGAACGTCATGTACAAGCTGGCAGCGGCCCATGCCATCCCAATAGGTCCCGACGCAGACATAAATGACCCAAAAAAATCGCTGACTATCCGTTATATGGAGCTGGCCATCCAGATGGGCTATGCAAAGCCGGAGTCATTTCGCAACGATATCGCCTTCAAAAGTTTCAGAAATGCCTACAATTTCAACCTGGCTTATCTGGCCGCGGTAGAAGGTGGTCATAATGTAAAAAATCCCGAGCTCGCGCTCTGGGAAGAGTTCAAAAGCGAATTTTCGGCTATGGAACTCCCTTTGACCATCAACACCGCCTGGACCCAAAACCATACCCCCGAAAAAGACATCAATTTCGCCTACGAACGCTTTGTCCCGGAAATGCGTAGCAACCGGTTCGCAAGAGAAGCCGGCAAGGAATATTATTATGTTGGCCTCCTGAAAAAAGACAGCTCCTACACCGCCCTGCTATATGCCGGCAAAGACGACGGCCTCGAAGAGGATGGGATTATGCATGCCCCCTTATTCTTCCAGCTGGTTACCTATGATCCAAAAGGAAAGATCATCGATCATTTGAAAGTGGCCGGCCAGGAGGCGCTGTCCGACTTCGTAAAGGTCTTTACCATGCAGCCCAACTATAATTTTGAAATACGGGATTTTAAAAATATTTATACCAAAGACCCGGACCAGGCAGGTTATGGCGCCGATAACCCTATCGTAAAGACAGAAGAACAGCTCGTCAGACATTATAAAATAGCAGCTAATGGCAAGTTCGAGACGACCGATGCGCCGCTGGCAATGCGCTAAACTTTATAAACCTTGTCCACAAAACCCTTCCGGATCAGTATCTCGGCAAGGATCAGGTTGGGAACCCAGCTTAACCAGGTAGTCGTAATATAGATGTCGCGTGAACTCGCATGGATAGCCGTATATGACAACAGATAAGTATAACCCCGCAGCGTCAGGGCCGATAAGGTCAGCGCATAGCTTCTGAACATATAGGCGCCGTGTAGCTGAAACTTCTTCCGCACAGCATAAAACCCGGCATAAACCGTGAAACTTACCCATAAAAAAGCCAGCAGTGTAAAGCTGGCGCGCGCAGGCAGTCCGCCATTGGCATACAGGGCCATGACAAAGGCGGAAGGTCCGCTGATCGTCGTCACCGTAATAAGATAGATCCAGCCCATCAGCCGGTGAATACGCCGGTGATCGCGCAGCAGCCAGGGATTGAATTGAGTGAATCCGGCAATCAGAACAAGACAGCTGGTAAAGACATGGATATAAAAACTATTCCGCCACCAGGGTAGATAATAGATCGTTTGCTTGGTTCTCAAAAAATCGACATCACTCCGCATCGCAGCATACGGTATTGTCAGCCGGATCATCAGGAAAGAAAAAAAGGCCAGCGCCAGGAAGGCCAGCACACGAAAGATCAGGGGAGCTCTCATGCTTAACCTGCCATGTTTTTAACGAATTTCCATCCGCTACCCTGTAAGACCGGCGCGGTAATTTCCAGGGAATCCTTGTCCAGCTGTGGAGGGATAAAGATCAGCTTCATGGACTGAGGGGTCAGATAACCATTCTTCTCCCACTCTATGCGATAGGTCTTCTCCTTTCCGCTTTCATTCAGCTCATAATTACCCTTCACCGTCGTAAGCTGTGAGGCAGAGTCTTCGGGCCCGGTATAAAACTCAAATTTGCAGACACCATTCTCCCCAAAAGTAAGCAGGCTATCATAAGAGCCGTTGGCCAGCCATACGTCCCAGCTATTGGAATCATCCCCGATCTTACGGGCAAGGGTCAGCTCCTTGCCTTTCGCCTTTGAGCTGTCCACAGGGACCCATTTCCCTGTCATCTTCCAGCTTGCCGTATCAAGAGATAAGGAAAAAGCTCCGTCATAACGATTGTCACCGGGTTCTTTGACAACAAAATTGAGGAAATTGCCCTGCTGTGTTACTTCACCATTAAAGTTGCGTCGCAACCCTTTGTGGATATCATAACCGGAAACCGTCCGCCCCGATATATAATTGATCACAACAGTGATCAGGCTCTTGCCAAACTGCCCCGAATAAGTGCCCATTGCTTTTTCAGCGAGGGAATCGGAGAGCCCTGCTACAGTGGCGCCAGCTGAGGTTGCAGACGCGGGTCGCTGGTGACAGGCAGAAAAAAATAAAACCGGGAAAAGGCAATAGATCAGGAGTTTCATACTACAGATAAAAGTTTATCCCCCAAAATACTCATTTTCCCGGTTTTCCCTAATTGGAAACGACTAATATTCTATGCGATAATTGAACTGTTTGGGATTGTCAAATACATCGATCAGGTTGAATTTCATGACGACCGTCTTCTTATCCTCCGACAATTTAGCCAGCGGATTGTCTACCGTCTTCACCGCCCGGGGCAACACGATCGTAGTCGTATAGTTGATCTCCATCCCCATTTGCGCGGCCTGTTTTACCTGCGCCATCTGTGGGTCTTCTTTAAGGGCCTTCCATTTTTCCTCATTCACTTTTTTGACCATCAGTCCATCCTTGCTGGTAAAGTCATAGATACCATTGAACTGGTTGATATCCGGGCTTCCACCCTGGTCACCGCCCAGTCCGCCAAAAAGCTTGGCATTACCAAGTGAGCCATCGCTCATGACAATATACAGTTTCTGAAGATTTTCCTGGCTCGTAAAAGGGAATTGCATATGGGTCGTGAAAACCTTTGCGTCCATGTCCAGTTTGATATGCACCTTGCCCGGACGTAGCAGACTCTTTTTTTCCGCACTCAGCGAACTCAGTGTATCCACTATATCCTTCATATAAATGGTCGTATCCATTTTCTGCATACCCTTTTTCGCCAGCTCCTCTTTTCCCATATAGTTCTGAAGCATTTCGATCATCTGACTCATGTCCATGTCCATAGTCAGCTGTCCGCTGCCATCCTTTTTTACGTCCACATTCTCATTGATATCCAGGCAGCCGGCAAAACAAAATACCACTGCCAAAGGGAGAATAAACTTCAATATTTTCATCGCTTCTACTGTTTAGGTGGCAAATTACTTTTTTACCCGACGTTAACCTTATAACGTACCGTAAATATTTGTGAATGGCCCGGAGGCAGGATGAGCAGTCCCATTTTATTGTTAAAACAATCCGGTGCCCCGCTCAGGTTCTCTATAGCAATACTGTCACGGGTAGGAGGTGTATAGATCTGCAAATAAGGATAGCTGGGATCGGGGAAAAAAGCAACCCCCAACCCATTCGCCGGATTGCTGATCTCACAGGCCGCGCTGACAAGATCCGGCTTCAGGGTGAAGCAGTTGTCGAGAAAGGTGTCACCCAGCGGTATTGGCGCCCTGAAGGTGTCGTATAATAACAGCTTGCCGGTCGGCACCAGCCGGTCATCAAATTCAACGATAGCCGTCGAATGAAACTGCAATACCCAATCATTCGCCTTCCCGCCCAGCCGGAAATACGGATGCCAGCCATCCGCAATTGGAATGGGGGTCTTGTCGAGATTCACCACCGTAGTGACAACCTCCAGCAGGTTGTCCGGATGCAGGATATATTCTACCCGGCAACTATACTCGAAAGGATAACCGGCATCATCCTTTTTATAAACATATTCCATGGCAAGAGCCCCGGATGTTCCGTCAGCCGACTCTTCGACGATACCAAACGGTTTGTTGTATAATAACCCATGAATGGCATTCCCATCGGAAAATAGCTGTCTGAACTGGTATTCCTTGTTGTCAAACCGATATTTCCCATCGGGGATCCGGCAGGGAAAAGGGGATAGCTTGGGCCCTTTAAAAGACCGGTTCATCTCCCTGTTCAATTCAGCCCCGTCCTGGTAGCTGTCAATGACATTAAAAGTCACTCCATTCTGCTGCTTCACCCGGAAAGCCTGTAAAGTTGCTCCAAAGCCAGGAAGAAGGGCCACAGCTGTACCATTGCTTTCATCGTTTATAGTCACCAGCTCCAGACCCTGTTCTGTGTTGTGCCGAATCGAGAATTTCATGTACCGATATATTTTCTGCAATGTATCGAAAAATCAAAAAAGCCCGATCTGTATCTCCGTGATCTGGTCGGCCGGCGCCGCAACATCGATATGCAGGAAAGCTTCCGCATAAAACCCATTCGATCTTAGCCCATTTTCCTCCATATATTTAAACATTCTGTCATATTCCTTCCTGAGGCCCTCCCAGGGGCCTTCATAACGGGAACAAAGACATTTAAAGGCAGGCATTTGCTTGAAGATGGGCAACAGCGTAGTAGGTATCCGGCCCTGGACTGGCAGGGCCACCTCCAGCCTGAAACGGGTCTCCGGACGCCCATCCATTCCATAGTAGAACCAGTACTGGGGCCCGCAGATCAAAAGGTCCAGGTCAGCCACATATTTATACAGGTCACGTACCGTCGTACCTGCATAATTCTTTAATTCTCCCAGAGTTGTCTGATAAGTACTAAAAAGGACAGCCATGGGGGGATGCACTCGGATAAGCATAGTCATTTTGCGTTTCAGCAAAGAAACAGCCACCGGGTGACAGCAGTATGTCAGTAGCTTTCGTAATGAGCCGATAATTTCCGGGATAATTCTTTTAGCTGGTCTTTCAGACATTCCGGCATTTCCACCCGGATATTGTCCGTATACATCAGGAGCCAGCGGGCAAAGTAAAAGATCGAGGAAGTAAGGAATTTCATGCGAAAACAGGAGCCCGCATCCTCCTGGTCCACAAAGCCGTTGAGATATTTCTGCTCCTGCAGGTATTTTGCCACGTCCTTGTTGACAAGCACTATGACCTCCTGCAGGTCCGAACCAGCCTTAATTTTTTCGATGTATTGCCGGATGGAGGGATGTACCGCCGGGTCAAACCTGTTTTCATCAAGGGTTAAACCAAGCATCCTGCTCAGCCGGAAATCCCTGTAGTCATTGCGTAGCCGGCACCAGCCGATAAGATGCCAGGCAGACCCATAGTGCAGCAGCCCAATGGGTTCGACATCCCTTCGGGTAACCTCTTCCTTTAAATTGGACCGGTACTGAAGATGAACAATATTTTTATGAACAACAGCCTGCTGCAACAGGGAAAGATATTGTTGCGGGGATTCACTGTCAGGGGAATAACGGGATATGATCTCTATATGCTCGGTCAGACTGTCGACATATTCCTTGTCGGGCGATCGGAGAACGGCCTTGATCTTGAACAGAGCGGCATTAAAATGTCGCTTTACCGATCCATCCGTAAACTGTTCGGCCAGCTTGGCGCCTAAAAGCAGGGCACTGGCTTCCTCCTGTGTGAACATCACCGGCGGAAGACGATAGCCCTCCATTATGGTATACCCCGAGCCCGCTTCACCGATCACTGGCACGCCGGACTCATCCAGGGCTTTGACGTCCCGGTATACCGTCCGCAGGCTGATATTAAAGCGATCGGCCATCTCTTGCGCCGTCACTTTTTTCTTGCTCTGCAGGTGGGTGAGGATGGCATGAAGTCTATCGATGCGATTCACCGGCAAAAAACTTTAATTGAAAACAGAAACTTGGGTAGGATCGATCCAAACCTCGCTTTCCTTCAACAAAAGGATCAACTCCTCTACGGCAATGGCACTATCTACCCCCCTCTTTACCACTTCCTTTCCCTTATACAGCGTGATCTTTCCCGGCCCACTGCCGACATAGCCAAAGTCTGCATCGGCCATCTCGCCCGGGCCATTGACGATACATCCCATAATAGCTATCTTGACGCCCTTCAGATGATGCGTCACCGCCCGTATCCTGGCCGTCGTCTCCTGGAGATCGAACAGGGTTCTGCCACAGGAAGGACAGGAAATATATTCCGTCCTCGAGATCCGGGTACGCGTAGCCTGAAGGATCGAAAAAGATGTATTGTTGAGGAACTGATGGTTATTTTTTGTCTCAAGATAGGTACGGCCACTCACCCTGGCATTGACCATTTTCTTCGGATCATTCATCAGCCATACCCCATCGCCCATACCATCGAGTAGTAAAGCCCCGGCTTCAGTAGAGAAATGGATCAGCTGTTCGTCGATGCTCGTATCGTTGCTCTCAACGGCCAGGATCAGTGGGCTGCGGATATCCCTGATCATTAGCTCCATTACGAATCGCCGCACAGACAGCATCGCATCCGGATGAGAGGACCAGACGCAAAAGACCACAGTAGCATCGTCTTTCAGCGACTCAGCCAGATCCGGCGCCCCTTCATCAGCTGCATCCAGCGAAATAAAGTTCAGCGTATCCGAACGCTCGCCGGCATGGTCATATTCCATCCCCTGGAACAGGGGAATATATTTTGCCTGATCGTCAACCCCCAGCCAGGTATCATGGTCGCAAACAGGCTTAAGAGTACCGGGCAGATCAAAGTCGATCGTCTTTTTGCCCGTATAGATATAATCAGCGGCCGCGTCACCGATATTCCATTTGTCGCTGACCGCATCATAACTATAGCCAGTAGCCCTGAGGTCTGCTCTATTGATCACGGCAGCCTGCATAAAGTCGGCCATGACCACAGGTACGTGCTGACCGCCAATACCCGGCAACGACCGGGATACTCTCCGCCGGTATTCGTACGGCGAATAAGGCAGTTTCTTTACAGCAGGTATTTCGCCGGCATCTGCCCTGTCCTGGTATCTTTTTACCAGGTCTTTACAAACCGGTATCTCAAACTCAGGATCCTCCGTTAAGGACACCCGGATCGTATCGCCAATACCATCCTCCAGCAACGAGCCAATACCTATCGCAGACTTGATACGACCATCCTCACCATCCCCCGCTTCCGTCACACCGAGGTGTAGCGGATATATGACACCGAACTCATCTTCCATCTGCCGGATCAGTAACCGGTACGCCTGTACCATCACCTGCGGATTGCTGGATTTCATGCTGAGAACGATATTGTGATAGCTCTCACCTCTGGCCACCCGAAGAAATTCCATCGCACTTTCAACCATCCCCATAGGCGTATCGCCATAACGGCTCATGATACGATCACTCAGCGAACCATGATTGGTGCCGATACGCATCGCCGTGCCATATTCCTTACAGATCTTTACCAAAGGAGTAAATCGCTGACGAATACGGTCGATCTCTTCGATATATTCCGCATCCGTATATTCTAAAAGCTCGAATTTCTTTTTATCGACATAGTTGCCAGGGTTGACCCGCACTTTCTCTACGATCCGGGCGGCAATCTCCGCAGCATTGGGCGTAAAATGAATGTCTGCTACCAGCGGGACCTTGTATCCCCTTCGATGCAGCTCGTTTTTTATATTCAGGAGATTCTCAGCTTCTTTCTTACTCGGTGCGGTAATACGCACCAGCTCGGCGCCCGCTTCAATACAACGGATGGATTGCTCCACCGTCGCCAGGGTGTCCATGGTATCTGTCGTGGTCATCGTTTGCACCCGGATAGGGTGGTAGTTGCCAAGACGAAGATCACCAATATTTACTTCGAGGGTTTTAAGTCGCATAATCTACCAATCCTTTTCCGGCTGGTTGGGGGCCTTTACTTTGTTCTGATTAAGCTTGTTCTGTAAATCATTCTCTTTCTGCTGCAGCGCCTTCAGCAATTGCTCCACCTGCTGCTTGTTCAGCCGGCTGGGTTGTGGCTTTGGCTGTTCCTGCTGCTGATCTTTTTTCTCGTCTTTTTTATCCTTCTGATCTTTCTTATCTTTCTGCTGGTCTTTCTTTTGTTGCTGTTGCTGCTGTTGTTGCTTCTTCATTTCCATCAGGGCCTTTTCCAGGTTTTCCCGGGCATCGGCATCCGAAGCATCCAGCTTCAACGCAGACTTCCAGGCATCGATCCCTTCCTGGAGCTTCTTTTGCCTGATCATCGCCACACCCTTGTTGTACTGACCTTTTTCCTGCATCGCTTTGTCAGAGCTATGGGCCGCAGCAGCATCATAAGACTTCGTAGCTTCGTCAAAATTATTTTTCCTAAACTGGGCATTACCCAGATTGTAATTGGCAGTAGGATTGTCCGGCGCCTTTTGAACAGCTGACTGATATTCCTTCAGCGACTGGTCGATCTGTTTCTTTTTATAATACCGGTTGCCACTGCGGATTTGCGGATTCCCGCTTTGTGCCTGCGCCGGCAGAACAACAGCCATCCCCGCTATGATAAATAGCAATACCTGGACAGGGAATGCCGCAGGCCTCGATCTTTTCGGGCGATGACGCTCCGCAAAAAAAAGATCCGCAAGCAATAAGATCAAAGCAGCCGCTATGAACCACTGGAAATAACTTTTATAGTCTATGAACTCGGCGTCACTCATTGATTTCTTTTCGGCGCTTTCAAGCTGCTGCGTCATCGTAATAAGGGCATCATCGATATTATCCAGACGAATGTATTGACCGTTCGTGATATTCGATAGCTGCTGTAGCTCAGGCTCATTCAGCTTCGACATCACCGTCTGCCCCTGCTCGTCCTTTTTTAGTTCCCCCGTCACCGGGTCTACGATAGGAGAGCCCTCGGGTGAGCCAATGCCGACGGTATTGACCATGACACCGTTTTGCGCCAGCTGTTTGGCAATTTCCTGCGCTTCGGGATCATGATCCTCTCCGTCCGAAAGCAATACGATGGATTTGTATTTTCTTTCCTTGGAATTAAAGGCGGTATTCGCCATCTTCAACGCCTCTCCGATAACCGTCCCCTGCGTGGGAACAACATCGGGATTCGCCTGCTGGATATACATCCTTGCAGCTCCATGATCGGTAGTCAGCGGCATTTGCAGATAAGACCGCCCGGCAAAAAGGATCAGGCCTATCCTGTCGTTCTCCAGCTTGTCCGTCAGCCGGAGCAGCAGCTGTTTGGCCCGCTCGAGACGCGAAGGTTTGATATCCCGCGCCAGCATGCTCTTGCTGACATCCAGCACCAGCATTACATCCACACCCTTGCGATGCACGTTTTCCATAGCACCCGGCCGCTGGAAATTGGCAGCCCCCAGCACCAGTAGCAGAAAGGCGACAAGAGCCAGACATGCTTTTATCATAAACCGTAAAGGAGAAAAATTGCTGATGAGCTGCTGCACCAGGGCAGGGTCGCCTATACGCGCTGTAGTCTTCTTCTTCCATCGAAGCAGAAAAACGAGCAGGACCACAAGCACAGGCAGCCCCACGAGGCCAATGAGAAATTCAATATGTTCGATACGGTAGTTCACAGCTTTGTGCAAGATAGCCAATAAGGGTTGCAAAAAGAAAGCCAATTACTTCTTCCCGTCAAAAAAGCCCATTGGCTTCAAAATGCTTTTAACAATTTGTAAACCAATGACAGAGAGGTCTTTTTTTGTATCCGCCGATTCCATGTTCACAACGAAGAAATAAGGGTGTTTATTCTCCTCCACCCAGCCCATGACCCAGCCGATAGCCTGGCCATCCTCTTTTATACCCTGGCCGGTTTTATAGGCCAGGCGGTAGACAGAATTGCTTTCTATAGGCATCATACCCCTCACCAGCTTCTGGGGCCGGTTGAAGAAGGGCAGCTGGTCGAAATAGAGTCTTTTTATAAGTCCAAGCTGTTCGTCTGAGGTGATTTTCAGGTGATTGTTCAACCAAAAGCTGTCGATTGGCCCGCTCAGGTCCCTGTTTCCATAATGAAGACTATCGATCCACTTTTTCAGGCTATCCTTACCAAGTAACCCCGATATACCTCTAAAGCCAATATTACCGGCATTGCCGGTATTTTGAAAGGCACCCTGGAGCGTCAGCATTGGCGCAGACAGCTTATTTGTATCAGCAGTGCCCGCCATCCCCCATAATGAGCCGGGGATCCTGGCCGAAGTATCTGCCAACGCACCCGTCTGCAACGCGATCAGCGACTGCACAATATCAAAGGTCGCCGCAGGCTGATACGCACTATCCCGAAACCGTGGCAGATTATAAATAGTAAAATGACCTTGCCCGTTGTCAAAAAAGCCAAAAGACCCCTTTACGCCTGCCGAATCGAAATACCGCTGCAGACTGCTGTCGACAGTCACGTTGTTGGTCGAACAGGCAACTAAGAAAAAAGGAGCCAGGAAAAGAGCAAAAAGGGATTTGGACATCAGGCGAAATTTTGCGCAAAGGTAAGGCCTAATCCTTCAAATTATATTTGTGGATCAGCTTCAGCAAAACCCCATTGGTCCAGCCAAAACCATCCTGACCCGCATATTCCCCACCACCCGCCTCCTGGTTGAGGTCCACGACATTGTATTTTTCCATCAGCTTGCCAGTCTCCTTATAGACCTTCTGGTTCAGTTTTACCCAACGCGCCGCAATATCCGCCGCCAAATCCTTCTGACCACAGCGATCCAGCCCCCAGATGGTCATCCATTCGAGAGGCGCCCAGCCATTGGGAGCATCCCATTGCTCGCCGGTATTGAACTCGGTTGTAACTATCCCACCCGGCCTTAGCAATTTTTCCCGGATGACAGCGGCCACTTTCTGACCAAGAAAACTCATATAATCCGGATGTTCATTGATAAAACAGAACGGATACATGCCCCCCGGATTGATATTATTGCTTTGTTTCTGTGTTTTGAAATTGTAATCCGTATAAAAGTTAAGGGCCTTATTCCAGCAGTATTTGTCGATGAGCTCGCCACGCCGGATAGCCTTCCGCCGGAATTCACCCGCCGCACTATCCTTATTCATCAGCTTTGCCTTCGAGATAGCCCATTCCAGGTGATAAAGCAGTGCATTCAGGTCAGGAGGCACCATATCACTCGTACGTATAGTCACCAGGTTCTTCCCATCACCAAACCACCTGCAGCTAAAGTCGATACCGCTTTCAGCCGCTGCCCGCAGCTGCTCATACATCTCCTGTTTGTCCCTGCCGGATTTTTGTGCCGTAAGCACATCTTCCCGCCAGCTTTCCTGCCGCGGTACGGTGGCATCGTCCCAATAACGGTTGAGGATCGAGCCGTCCTTCAGTTTGACGACACGGCGATAGCTCTGCCCCGCCTTGAGCTTCTCGTTGCCATCCATCCAGAACTGGTATTCCTTTTCCATCGCAGGCAGGAATTCCTGGTAGATACTATCCCCCTTTGCTTCCGCCAGTAAGGCGACCATCACGGAAAAGAACGGTGGCTGCGACCGCCCCAGGTAATAGGTCCGGTTGCCATTGGGGATATGTCCATAGTTTTCTATCAGGTAGGCAAAGTTCTTTACCATGTTATCGATCATCTCTATTTCGCCGCTTTCCTTTAACCCCAGCATCGTAAAATAAGAGTCCCAGTAGTATACTTCGCGGAATCGGCCGCCCGGTACGATATAGGGATAGGGCAACGGAAGCAGGGAGCTGCCTTCCACTACTTTATCAGGGGTCCGCTTCAGAACGGCCCATAGGTTCCGGATATGCGTAGTCACGTCTTCCGAAGTATTGGTCTTGTAAGTATCCGTGGGTGCAGCCGGCACATCAAAATTATCGAGCACGAACTTCTTCAGATCAAAGCCTGGCGCCGCCTTTGCCGTCTCGTAGTCCGCGACGATCTCAGCAGGCTTGCGTTTGGGGACGCAGTCGACAAAGGTCTTGCCGTCTGAAAAAACCCGGTTCATTTGCACGTCCACAAATAATTTTCCATAGATCTTGTCGGGAGGAGTAGTGACCAGGGGTTGTCCGAACGAAAGGAAGGAGCTGACGATAAGCAGCAAAAAACCAGCAGATCTCTTCATAAACGTATATATGTACTATAAAAATAATGAATCTGCCGTTATCCACTTTTAAAAATAAACCCCGCGAAGAATCGCAGGGTTTTTGCTTGCTTTTGCTTATAACCAAGAAAAAATTCCTAATTAGTTTTTTCCAAAAAAATCATTTATTCCGCTCCGTCAATTTTCGCTCTCTGGATGGCAATATTACCTATGCTCTGCGCCACCGTCTTGCCCACCGTACAGTCGATAACGTAGTGGATACCGGCATAGACCCTCGAATTAGCCGCCTCCTGCGCCATCGCGTTGTACGCATCCGCCCTTTCCGGCAGGATATGCCCAAGGATGGTGGCCGCAGCAAAACTGAACATCGAATGCCCTGAGACATACGAAGGGAAATTCGGAACACCCGTCAATGTCTTGATCCTCGGATCCATCTGCGTAGGCCTCGGATTGAAATAAAAGTATTTGATATCCCAGCAGGATATAGCCGCATCCATCTCTGCCATGTTCAGCAGGGCCATATTACGCGCCCACCTGACCTCGCTGAAGTTCTTTGTGATAAAGTCTTCCGCAGCGATGGCATTCCAGTGACCGGGAGGAGTATAGGTTCCTACCCCGTCCGCCCAGAATTGCACGATACGCATCTGGTCGCGGCTGGGATTTTTGATCGTATTGTACGCATCCAGTGTTTCCTGCTTCATCTCATCACTGGTCGTCGATGGGGGAGGACCAGGACGCAAAGAGACGATGGTAGCAGAGTCACACAAAAAGCCTTTTACCTTTCCAAAAAGAGGCAGCATCGGCGGTCTCGCCGGGGTTTCAAGACTAAACCAGGGTATCTGGCTCTTTGCCTGTGTCGTGCTGACAAAATTATTCCAGTCGGTAGGCGTGCCAACAGCCTTGCCGGCATTGTCACCCCTTCCGCGAGCGATAAAGACCTCCGCAATCTGGCGGCCCAGGGCTTCGCCGGCGGTCACATCACTACGGGTAGCCGCACCCGACGCAATAAGACTCAGCTCCTGCTCTTCCAGCTTCTGCTGGATATTGGCTATCTCACCGGGGAAGAACAGCTGCATCAATTCAGAAGTGACACCGGCAAGCACAGCACCTTCCGACGGGTATGAAGGAAGAGTGCTCTTTCCTCCAAGCGCCTTGACCGTAGAATCCACATTATAGGGAGCCGCACGTTTAAATTTGTTTTTATAAGACCAGCAGGCTACCAGCGCGTCGTATTGAGCAGCGCTGATATATCCATAGGCCCTTGCGGCATAAGGCGGATTGGAAAAAGGGAAAAGCGGATAGGCAAAGGGGTTGGCAGAGCTTGGAATAGGATAAGTGCCGTCCGCATTCTGATAGGGAGGCAGGTTATATTTTGCCATCAGCTCCCGCATGATCTCATTCCAGCGTAATACCCCCCCGGCGCTCCAGTATTTTATTTTACCAGCCTGGTCGCTGCTAAGATGAGCCTGGTAAGCCTTGATCTCGTTCAGATCGGCTATGTACAACGGAGAGGTAGTTGCCACGGGAGTAGCCACAGCAAAACTATCCGGGCGGGAAAGAAGAATAAGCTTCCATGTTCCGGCATCCAGATCCTGGTTAGCAGGTTGCAGCGCCGGCAGATCCGCCGTCCTGTTGGAAACATTTTTATTACAGGCCGTGGTTGCCAGCAATATTATCAGCGTGAAATAGACTATTCTTTGCATAATTACTTCGTTTTAGGGGTGGATGGAGCGGTTTTGGATTGATTTTGGTTTTTACTTCCGGCTTTCTTACGAGAAAAATCCAGGATGTAAAAGACCCCGATGTCAAAGGCCTTCGCCTGTCCGACATTCCTGCCGGCTACCGTATAGTTACCGCCGCCGGTAAGAGAAAGACCATCCACCATTGTGAAATTGTATTTAAAATGGGCGCCGACCATCGTGGCATCCATCTTATTGCTTGGGAAAGGCATATCGTTCTTACGAATGTCAAAACCTCCCTGTGTGGTCATGTTCGACAGCACCGCTTCAATGATCCATCGGTCGCTGCGATAGCCCGTCCTGAAATTAAAGGAAAGCAGGTTGGGCATGTCCACGTTATTGGTCAGGTGCAGGGAAGTAGTATAGTAAGAATTCCGGTCGATAGTGATGTCGCTCCGCCAGGTGTAGGTGCCCGAACCCGTAACAAAGAATTTGCCCAGCTGATAGTCGAGCATGAGACGACCCGATGCTGTCCTGCTGTGTAAGCCAATGGACAGCGGCAGGAAGTCGGCGATATAGTTGGTCAGCGGAACAGAGCCGCCGGCCAGCGTATATACAGAAAGAACCCCCTTCCCCAGGTTTTGCTCTATGGGCATCCACTTGACCCAGGCAGTGAGGTCCTGTATGCCATGTTGTCCATGTAATGTTCCGGCACTGGCATTTGTCCAGACATAAGGGGCATTCACAAGAACATTTAACTTGTTGGTGATACCATAGTTGCCCATCAGGCCGGTCATTTGTGTCTTTACGGTACCCAGGTTCTGGTTATTGCGTTTGAATTTGCCTTCCCAGTAATGGTCCCAGCTGCTGTAGCTGTAAGTTCCGCCGACACAAAAATTGTTTTTGTTCATCATGATAGCGTCTTCATCCGTTTGTGCCTTTAGTGTCTGAGGCTGCAGGAAAAGCAAAAGAGCAGCAACAGCATAGGCGAGCCTTGGTAAATTCAGTAATTGGGTCATAAGCATTTTGGTCATTAAGCATTGTTTTATAGTACTATTTTCATTTTTGCAAGTGCGGCCTCTGCAAGACGGGTACCCGCCACACGTGCACGGATCTTTTCAAAAGCGATGTCCCGGCTGGTAGACAGGTCATCCGCAAAAGGTGAAAAACCACAATCGTCCGTTGTCCCCAGCTGCGCAACCGGAATGTATTCGGCCGCTTCAAGGATAAGGTCGCGGATTTCTTCAGGCGATTCGATCCGGGGATTAAGAACATCCGTAACCCCGATAAAAACCCGTTGACCGGGCCTCAGACTTTCCCGGATGGCCTCCAGCACTTCCGTTTTGTTCTTTTCGCTCGCATACTGAAGATAAAAGCTGGTCACGTCGAGCTCGAATAACAACGGCAGCAGCTGGGCATACCCGATATCCGCACTATGCGTCGAGTCGTGATCTCCTCCCGGACAGGAATGCACGCCTATCCGCTGATGCCACGCATCGGGCAGACGGCCCAATACTTCGTTGTTCAGGGCAATAAAAGACCGCAGCAATCCCCTGGAGGGGTCCAGCTTGAGAGAAAGCCGGGCCTCCGTAAAATCGATCTGGACATTATACGCACCGGCGGCAAAGCAGGAATGAATATCCTTTTCATGTTCCGCGGTCAGATCAGCTATGAACTGATCCCTCGAATAACCTTCCAGACCTTCCCCCGGATACAGCAGACTCATCGCAGAAGCGGAGATCACGGCTTGCTTCAACGGAAGTTTCGTCAGCCCCGCAGCCCGCTTTACATACTCCCCCGCATAGGCCCCGTAACCAAAAGGACCTGCCTTTAGCTTTGGCAGCTGACGGGTATGACCATCTTCAAAGGGAATGACAACTCCATTTGGATCCAGTTGAATTGAGCCGCTGAGAGGATAGGTGGCAAAACTTGACTTTGTCTGCTCTCCATCCGTAATTACCGGCGAACCGGTCGCTTCAAATCGCTGGATCGTATCCTTTAAAGCCCTGTCAAATAAAATATTTAATTCAACTTCTGCTATAGCTCCTGCGGAAAAAGCTTTAAGACCTTCGACCAGTTCCACCGGCCGGGGAATACTTCCAATTGGTTCCGTAAGAATTTGCATGTCGATCGTTTTAATTGTTGTGGTTTAGAACCGGATATTCATGCCTATATTAACCACATAGTCGGCAAAGGCGGCATCCCCATGTGTCATGACCTTGGTCAGCTGCGTCGTTATCTTATCGGGAACACTCTGCGTACGATTGCGCACTATCGCCACCGGAACAAATGCATACACCGATACTTTAGAGAATACATAGGTCACCCCTGGTTCAGCGGAAATGATATACCCCGGTCTTCTGAAGCCATTGCTGCCGCCGACAAGATCATGAACAGGCAGACACTCGTCCCGGACACCGGCGGAAAAACTCCACTGACCTGCCATTATATTGACTCCGGCGCGGGCCATCCATTGATCCGGAACACTCATGACATCACTGCCATTTTTAACCGCATTGGCCGAAGCCGTTCCGCCGCGGGCAGTCGAAGTGCCATTGACCTCGCGGGGATTGCTCATATAATAGAAATTGCCATAGAAGCCAACCGAATGGGAGATATTGTAAAATGCATTTAACTCCAGTGTAATACCAGTACCGCCATCGCCTAATTGGATCGATTGATCTACAGCACCCAGCCGCTTGGTGCTGTCCGTAAGATGGAAATAATCAGAGTAGTTATAACTTCCCGTCGGCAGCTTGAGGCCCAGACCAACCTGGACGTTTGCCTTCGGCATCTTTACCGGGTCGACCACCCAGGCATAAGCCGCCAGACGGATATCACCGATCCCAAAGGAATGTGTGACGAACCGGCCAAGGTTGTTGTGTTCATACAGCGACGACCGGGAGTTGGCAGCAATTGGTACATCAAGCATCAGCGACCAGCGCGGGTTCAGCAGGCGATAAAGAGCCATGTCGAGAGTATATTGATGATTGATCACCTCAGTTCCCAGTGTTTGCCGCTGCTTTTGCTCGTCTGTCCCGATAAAATGCCGGAACGAACGGAAATAACGGTTGTTCGCGCTCAATTGCCATTTACTGATCGTATCGATATGCTCAGCTCCCCCGGCTGAACAAAATCCGCCTGTGCTGCGGATCGCTACACATCCCTGCGCAGCCAGCCTGTTATATCCTATTGTTCCGGTCATCAGCAAAATAGCAAGTACGATCTTTCTCATTTTTTTAAGTTTTGTTAGTATGGTTAAAGCCTTTATTCCTTGCCCGTAAAAACTTTTATATAGCCAGCTTGTGCTGGCTGGATGTTTCCTCAACGCTGGTTTTTCCAATAGCAAAATACAGGGCCAGCACAGCTCCATAGCTGCCGCCCCGCTCTACCCATTCAAATACTTCGTATTTCGGATAGAAAAGCTCCGTCCCCATTTTCCAGATAAACAGGGCGATCAACAGAGGCCGCACCGGCCGGATAAGTATGGCCAACGCCGCCAGTATTTCAAACAGACCTGCGAACAGCGCTGTATTCGCCGGATTCGAAAACCCGAGATTGGTATACTGCTGAAGCAGTCCCTTCTTTTCGATAAGATTGAGCCAGCCATGACCCACCAGGAGCAGAAAGACGACGATCCGCAGGCAAAGGACGACCCGCGAAAAAGTCCGGGCATCAGGCTGAGGATCGGGATCGAGACGGGAGAACCAGAAGCGTACCCTTGACATACCCGCCGCAACACCGCTGCCACCTGCCCCTGCCACACCACCCATCGCGCTGCTCGCCCCACGCGTCCCACCTGCTCCATCACCACCTGCCCCGACTAGGCTGCCAGCCCCCCGCGTCACACCACCCGCCAGCACCAGCAGGGCCAGCGGCACACCAAAGTTGCCGGCGCGTTCGATCAGCTCTGCAAAAGGTTCCCCGGAGAGAGGCCGCATCGACGCCGTCACGAGGCCCCAGATAATGAGCCACGCCGGGACAACCCGGATAGGATAAAATAATAGGATAAGGCCCATGGTTATGTCCAGCGTTCCGACAACCGGCATGAGCGTATAAGCCATATCATGCCCGATGCCGAACACGGCAAAATAATTACACCAGATGGGCTTGGTAATGATACCAAAAGCACCGTGGCCGATAAAGCACATAGCTGCTGCTATCCGCAAAATATAGTGCATCCTGTGGGCGGACACAGTAAGTCCGCTACCGCTGAGATCCTTCATCATATGTCATTTGAGAACTGCTGAATAACAGGTCATTGCCCCCGGGTCGGGGAATACGCGTTTCTGGCTTTCGTCGATGACCATCAGCCATCGATCATCCATCTTGGATAGACTTAAGCCGCAGCCTGATCAGGCGGCATTTCAGCAGTGGGAGTATACCGGGAGAGAAGAGCAACAGTGACCAGGATACCCGTCTGCGGGGCCGGTACTATTACCATATGTGGTAAAAAACATTCTATTTGAGTTGCGCAATAATCCTGCGAAACACTCTTGTATTGAGTTGAGTGAGGAGTCTTTTTCTCCTGGCCGTTGTGCGAAAGATCATTCACCAGCTGGAAAAAGGTCTCCCTTGCACTCTTCAGATTCATGGCCATCTGGTCGGGGATACAACGATATTCTATGGAATCCCTGTAAATGCGGCGTTCCACATATTTATATTGTATACCCCCAATGTCTATCTGACCATCGACCCTTTCAAAACTGGCCGAACTGTTATAATAAGACAGCGAAGTAACGGGAACCTTGAAAGAAAGAAGCTGGGTTTCGTCGTAGTCTTTTTTGTCAAGACTCGCTTCCAGCCGCCGGTCGGCGCGGTCCTGTATATAGTTGCTTACCAGCTGGTACCCATACCAGTTGAAGAGGAGAATTCCCATAAGCAATATAACGGCAAGACGTTTCAAGCAAGGACAAATTAGTGATTTTTTGGATATCCAACGATTTTTTTTCGCAGGGAACCGCCGGTCACTATTTCATTTTCTTCCGGGCAGAAGCCTTCGCAGCTTGTTTCAGCGGATCAGTAAACAACATATCAAGCCTGATCTTCACCGGCTTTCCTGATTTTTTGGCGGGCGCGGCCTTTTTTGCAGACCTATTCGCCGCGGAGGCAGATTTCTTTTTGGGGGACGCAGACTTCTTATTCGCGGGTTTGGCTGTTTTCTTTACCATATTGCTGCGAAGGTAAAGATTCCTTCGTCAATTTAACATAACTAAGTCGTTTCCGCATTTTATATATTGATTTTTCAAAAACTAACAGTCATTAGTTTTTTGATTAATTTTGCCCTGTTTGCCAAACGATTACAATTATGAGTTACACCCCTGTTCACAAAGTCCGGCTGGTCACGGCAGCCGCCCTCTTCGATGGGCACGACGCCGCGATCAACATCATGCGACGCATTCTTCAGTCAAAAGGAGCCGAGATCATTCATCTGGGTCATAACCGGTCCGTAGCCGAGATCGTGGAATGCGCTATCGAAGAGGACGTGCAGGGCATCGCCATTACCTCCTACCAGGGAGGCCATCTCGAATTCTTCAAGTATATGAAAGACCTGCTGAACGAGAATGGCTGCGGACATATCCGGCTTTTCGGCGGCGGAGGCGGCACCATCCTCCCACAGGAGATCGAAGAATTACACCAGTACGGCATCACCCGCATCTACTCCCCCGATGACGGCCGGAAGATGGGACTGGAAGGGATGATCGAAGACCTGATCCGCCAATGTGATTTTCCCCTGAACGGAAACCCCGCCAACTTCAAAGGCGAAATGAAATTAGGAGAATGGAAGGATATCCGTAAGATCGCAAGAGCCATCTCGAACGCAGAGAATGGGACCGCGCCAAACCCGGTACCATCGGCAAACGCAACAACTTCCACCGGCGCAGCAACATCGCCCGGCTTAGCCAAACAAGGCACCGCTCCCACTTCCACCGGCGCAGCCACATCGACCAGCGCACCCGAAGCAGGCGCAGCCACAACCATCCCCGTCGTCGGCATCACAGGCACCGGCGGCGCCGGCAAATCCTCCGTAACAGACGAGATCGTCCGCCGCTACCTGAACAGCTTCCCCGACAAAACACTCGCCGTGATCTCTGTCGACCCCTCCAAGAAAAAGACCGGCGGCGCCCTGCTGGGCGACCGTATCCGGATGAACGCCATTTCCAGCCCCCGCGCCTATATGCGCAGCCTCGCGACACGCGAAAGCGACAGAGCCCTCAGCGCACACGTACAGGAAGCCATCGACATCTGTAAAGAGGCAGGCTACGACCTCGTCGTCCTCGAATCAGCAGGTGTAGGACAGAGCGATGCCTCCATACTCGACCACGCCGACATCAGCCTCTACGTAATGACCCCCGAATACGGAGCCGCCTCACAGCTGGAAAAGATAAATATGCTCGACTATGCCGACCTCGTCGTGCTGAATAAGTTCGATAAGGCCGGAGCCCTCGACGCCCTGCACGATATCCGGAAACAATACAAAAGAAATCATGGACTATGGGCCGCCAAAGACGGCGAACTACCTATCGTAGGCACCATCGCCGCCCAGTTCAATGACGCCGGCGTCAACGAGCTGTTTGAAAAGCTGATGACCACCATCCACAAAAAGACCGGAGTACGCTACGGAGACCTGACCCTGCATACACATACAACCGATACCACGACCCAGTCCCAGATCATGCCACCGTCACGGATCCGTTACCTCTCGGAGATCAGCTCGGCGATCCGGGATTATAACCATAGCACCGACGACCAGGCCACCATCGCCTCGAAACTCTATCAGCTGGAGGGCGTCCTTCAGGACCTGCCGGCCGGCTCTCCCGCAAGACCCGTACTGGAAGAACAAAAGAAAAAGACAGAGCAACAGCTTTTCCCCTTGTGTAAAAAGCTGATTGAAGAATGGCCCGCCACCAGGGCCCGCTACCAGCAGGAGACCTTCAACTACGATGTGCGGGGTAAAGAGATCCGCCAGCCATTATTCAGCCAGTCGCTTTCGGGAACAAATATCCCCCGCATCAGCGTGCCGCGATACAAGGATTGGGGAGACATCCTTCGCTGGCGCCTTCAGGAGAACTTCCCCGGAAAATTTCCCTATACCGCCGGCGTGTTCCCCCTGAAAAGAGCAGAAGAAGACCCCACCCGTATGTTCGCGGGCGAAGGCGGCCCGGAACGCACCAACAAAAGATTCCATTACGTCTCTTCCGGCCAGCCGGCCAAACGGCTTAGCACAGCCTTCGACTCCGTGACCCTTTATGGCGAAGACCCCGATTACCGGCCCGATATCTATGGTAAGATCGGCAATGCCGGAGTCAGCATCGCCACAGTGGACGACGCCAAAAAACTATACAGCGGCTTTGACCTCTGCGACCCCCGGACCTCGGTCAGCATGACGATCAACGGACCCGCTCCGATATTGCTCGCCTTTTTTATGAATGCCGCCATCGACCAGCTCTGCGAAAAATGGCTGGCCGCCAACGCCGCCAACACCGCCGCCGCAACAGGCCAAAGCGCAGACACAATCCCCGCCAAAGCCAAATATAACAACCCCGCCTCCCCCGGCATCCTCCCCGAAGGCAACGACGGCCTGGGCCTGACCCTTCTCGGACTCAGCGGCGACGAGGTCCTGCCAAAAGACATCTACGAAAAGATAAAAGCCGAAGCCCTCTCCCAGGTCAGAGGCACCGTACAAGCCGATATACTAAAAGAAGACCAGGCACAAAACACCTGCATCTTCAGCACCGAGTTCGCACTTCGGCTAATGGGCGACGTTCAGGCTTATTTTATCAGCAAACAGGTACGCAATTTCTATAGCGTGTCTATCAGCGGCTATCACATTGCCGAGGCCGGCGCCAACCCCATCACCCAGCTGGCCTTCACCCTCGCCAACGGTTTTACCTATGTCGAATACTATCTGAGCCGCGGCATGGCTATCGACGACTTCGCACCCAATCTTTCCTTTTTCTTCAGCAATGGCATGGACCCCGAATACAGCGTTATAGGCCGCGTGGCAAGACGCATCTGGGCCAAAACGATTAAACAGGTTTATAAAGGCAACAGCCGGTCCCAAAAACTGAAATATCATATCCAGACCAGCGGCCGAAGCCTCCATGCACAGGAGATAGACTTCAACGATATCCGCACGACCCTACAGGCCCTATACGCCATCTATGACAATTGCAATTCGCTGCATACCAATGCCTATGACGAGGCAATAACGACGCCCACAGAAGAGAGCGTACGCCGGGCCATGGCCATCCAGCTGATCATCAACCGGGAGCTGGGCAGCGCCCGTACGGAAAACTTTATCCAGGGCAGTTTTGCAATAGAAGAACTCACCGACCTGGTAGAAGAAGCTGTCCTGGCTGAATTCGACCGCCTGACGGATCGCGGAGGCGTATTGGGAGCGATGGAAAGAATGTACCAGCGGAACAAGATCCAGGAGGAAAGCCTTTATTATGAAAGCCTCAAACATAGCGGGGAATTACCCATCATAGGGGTCAATACCTTCCTCGATAAAAAAGGCTCACCCACCATCCTGCCCGGCGAGGTGATCCGGAGCACCACGAAAGAAAAAGACCAGCAGATCGCTAACCTGCAGGCTTTCAGACAACGGCACGCCAGCCGGAATACCCAAAAATTGCAGGACCTGAAGACAGTCGCAGTAAACAACGGAAATCTTTTCGAAGAGCTGATGGAGACCGTTAAATATTGCACCCTGGGAGAAATTACCAATGCTTTATACGAAGTTGGCGGTCAATATCGACGCAACATGTAACTTTGAGGTCATAGCATCTCAATTTTTTTTAGCATGGCAGCACAACCGATAGTCCCAATCGCATTTAAACAAGAGCCTGGACAATTAGAAAAAACAATTACGATCCTTGCCGCCGACATCGGTGGCACAAAGACCAACGTCGCCCTGTACCGCACCGACGGCAATGGACTGAATTCAATACAGCAGAAAAGATACGTCTCAAAGGATCACCCATCCCTTTCAGATATTATCCACGACTTTACCGGCGGGATCCTCCCCGAACGCATCTCTGCGGCCGTAGCAGGCCCCGTCGTCAACGGAAAAAGCCAGCTCACCAACCTGCCCTGGCAGCTGGATAGCGAGGCGATGAGCCGGGAGATGAATGTCCCGGTTTCCTTTATTAATGACCTCGAGGCAACAGCCTATGGGTTGGCAGGGCTCAGCAAAGAAGAGCTGGCGACCCTGGCCACCGGCGACGCCAACTCCACAGGCAACATTGCCATCCTTGCACCGGGCACAGGTCTTGGCGAAGCAGGCTTATACTGGGACGGCCAACGCTATCACCCTTTTGCTACAGAAGGCGGCCACAGCGACTTCGGACCACGGACACCGTTGGACGTAGAATTATTTTATTTCCTGCAAAAACAGTTCGGCCATGTCAGCTGGGAACGGGTAGTGTCCGGTATGGGCATCAAAAATATTTTTCATTTTCTCACAGAAGGACGTAACGAAGCCATACCCGAATGGTTATCCGAAAGACTAAAAGAAGAAGACCCCGCTGCAGTCATCAGCCAGGCCGCGCTAAAACATGAAGACCTGATCTGCGCTGAAACGATGGAATTATTTGTCCGCTACATGGCTACAGAGTCCTCCAGCCTTGTATTGAAGCTTATGGCCACCGGCGGCCTGTTCCTGGCAGGCGGCATACCGCCAAAGATATTACCCCTACTGCAGACAGACAGCTGGGGAAAGAATTTTGACAACAACGGCCGCATGCACGACCTCTCTGACAGAGTACCCGTGCATGTAGTGCTCAATGACAAGATGGCCCTACAGGGCGCAGCGTACTATGGTGCATACAATATGTGACCTAAAAATAATTAGCACGGTAATAAAAATTTCCTATCTTTAATTGATACACTAACCCTCACCCTTATATATTTCCTGTTCCTTACTCAAGGCCCCTTTTAGCAGCAGTTTCGCACTCTTTTTAGTAGTCATCCTAAGTCTCCTTAGCAGCCTGTTTACGCAAGCCTGACCCGGCTTGACCAACTGTTGTATCCGTATTCCATTCTTTTCATTCACCATGACCGGCATTAACGGACCTAAAAGCTCCGAAGGCATATCTATTAATTATTCTTTCCTAAAAACTTAAACAATGGAAACATTTCTCTCGTGTATCTTACTATGGCCCTGTAATTTTGCACCAGTCGGCTGGGCATTTTGTGCCGGCCAGCTATTGTCCATCGCCCAGAACAGCGCCCTCTTCTCCCTTCTCGGTACCACTTTCGGCGGCAACGGAACTACAACTTTTGCGCTTCCCGACATGAGAAGTCGCATACCCGTCGGCGTTGGACAGGGCCTCGGTCTGTCTCCTTATGTTCTGGGCCAGGTAGGAGGCACAGAAAATGTTACCCTCACCACCAACAACCTCCCTTCACATTCTCATACTTTTACGGTATCCGCATCCAACGTGCAGGCAACGGTGAGCACCCCCGCCGCAGCCAACAACACCCTGGCAGCACCTTACGACGGAGTCGCTTTCAATGCAGTTAATGGTTATATCAATTCGGCCCCCAATACCCCATTGAATGTCGGCGCGACTACTACCGGTTTAACCGGAAATAATAGCCCTTTCCCCATCACACAGCCTTACCTCGGCCTCAACTATATCATCGCCCTCCAGGGCATCTATCCTTCCAGAAGCTAAGCATGGACCGGGGAAAAAAAATAAAGATCGGCTGGATGATCCCTTATTCAGGCATTTTCAGCAATCTGAAAATGGACCTGCAAAAAGGATTGGATACAGCATTAAATAAAGAAGGGGCCGGCATCACCATCACGTCTTTTCCGGAGTATATCCAGGCAGGCGCGCTCAAAGAGACAGAAGAAGCGTTGAAAAAGCTGCTGCTCTATGAACAGGTCGACCTGGTGATAGGCGTGACAAGCGGGAAGACGGCAACAGGGATCATTCCCCTGCTGGAAAGTTACCGGGCGCCGGCCCTTATTCTGAATCTTGGCGCAGACCTGCCCAACCGGATGCTAAGCTCCGACTACCTGTTTTACAATAGCCTTCATCTCTGGAAAAGCGAATGGGCAATGGGGAAGTGGATGCAGGAGAAATATGGCGGCGAGCCCTCGATCAATATGTCTGTCTACGAAGGCGGCTATGGACTGCATGATTCCTTCCGTGTCGGAACCTCCGTCTCCGGAGCGACGACAGTAAAGATCAATGTGGTCCGTAATTTTTCGGGGCCACCTGATACAAAACCTCTTCTTGAATATATCCGGGACCAGCAGCCAAAACATGCCCATATCCTTCTTTCCGGAAAAGAAGGAGACCAGTTCCTGCAGCTGTTTCACGATCAGGACTGGTCTTCTGCGCCAGGGCTTAGCGTCAACCCCTTTATGGTGGAAGACAATCTCGGAACCATAGTCCCGACAGGGCTGGACCTCTACAACGCCTCTACCTGGTCCCAGACCCTGGATACCCCCGAAAACCGGGCCTTTGTACAGGACTATACAACCGCATGGGAAGAGCCCCCCAATGTTTTTGCCCTGCTTGCCTATGAAACAGGCCTCATACTGGCAGCAGCCCTGCAAAGCAATGACAGGAAGGTTAGCAGGCAACAGCTGACTGCTTCGCTGGGCCAGGCCCATCCCACCGGCCCCCGGGGCATTCTTTCCGTTTCGACCCGACCCTTTCAATCCAACCTGCCGGTATATATCCGAAAGCCAACATCGTCCTCTCAGACAGGAGGACTGGAAAACAGTATTGTCCACACGACCACCGGAATAGAATGGGATGACCCCACAATGCTTGTCGAACAGGCACTGGTAACCGGATGGCAAAATCCTTATTTATGCGTGTAAGTTTTACTTCTCTGCGATGCTATGCCCTTCTCCTCCTGGCCCTGCTGCCAACCGCCCTTTTACAGGCGACAGCCCCGGTGATAGGTACCACCAACTTCAACTCGTCGTTTTCAGTGTCCACAGGTCTGGCCGGCCCGGCCGCCAGCCCCATATCGGCACTGAATGCCGGCACCTCGGGGTGGGATTTTAGCTGCACAGCAGCCACCGCCACCAGTATGTCCATATCTGCCCCGGGTGGCGGAGTCAGCCCCGGCGGCAGCACCGACTGGAATATCCGGATGAGTACAGGATCCGGCACGATCAGCGTAGGTTCTGCTACCGTCAGTTCCAATGATCACTCCCTCTTCCGCCTCAACTCCGTTTATGTAAGGATCAGCATGCCCCCGGCCAGCTTGGCCAACATCACCATCACAGGATATCACAGCGGTGTCGCCGTGCCAAACGCCACGCTCACCCTCAGCGGCCTTATTACCAACAATACCGCCTGGAACTTATTCGATGTCAGTTCGATAACAGCCTTCGAAAACATAGATGCATTCGTCATTACTCAGAGCAGCACCACCGCCGTCATTACACAAGTCGCAGTCGACAATATCACCATCGCCTCACCTATCAATCTCCCATTGACCCTTATCGGCTTCAGCGGGCAACGGACCGACAACAAAGTCGATCTGCAATGGACCACAGCCCAGGAAGAGAACACCGCCGATTTCGAAGTGCAACGGGGCGATAATGGCGCCGACTTTTCCACCATAGGCACGGTTCAGGCAGCCGGCAACAGCACACAAACACTCCACTACAATTATACCGACGCGCTGCCCGTCACCTCCTCCCCGGCATATTTCTATCGGCTGAAAATGTCCGATCTCGACGGCCGTAGCACCTACAGCCCCGTGCTGAAGATCAGCGTCCCTACGTCCGGTTTGTCTTTCTCCGCTTATCCCAATCCCTTCCGGGAACAGCTTGCCATAACAATGGAAGCCCCCGAGGCAGATAAAGCACAGCTGACCATCCGGAATATGAACGGGCAACAGCTGCTGAGACAGGACCTTTCCATCCAAAAAGGGACCAATAGCTTTCCGCTTCCCGCCATGGTGCGACTGCCCGCGGGAATTTACCTGCTGAATATTGCTACTTCACACCAGCAACAGACGATCCGCGTCCTGAAGATCGAATAGGTACAGCCGCTCGTTTGTACAATATCTGGCAGACATCACAATAAAAGGCCCGGCGTTTGGTTTTTCCCAGATGCCGGACCTTTATAAAAGGGATATGATCCCGGGGACAGATAGTCTTTGCATGCGCCAGCCAGTGTTTTCTCAGCTCAAACGCCTTTTTCCATTTCAGGAAATCAAAGCTGTAAAGCCGCGCCTCCCTGATCATCTCAGTCAGCTTGCGGGACGGCAGCGCGCCAACCTCACTTTCAGGATGTACCCTGATGCGAAATAATACCTCATTTTTGATAATATTCCCCACCCCCGCAAAAATATCCTGGTTCAGCAGGGCATCACAGACCAGCATATCCGGAAGAGCCTTTAGCTTTTTTCGCGCCTTGGCCGCATTCCAACTGTCATTCATTACGTCTGCGCTCCAGTCATAAATCTCGTCGACAGGCTCCGTCAGGATCTTTACCGAGCAGGTATAAAAGTAAAGGTTCCCGTTGGCAAATCGCAAATGCAATCGCGGATTGGGTTTTGTCTGCTCGTTGATACTATAGGAGCCAAAAAGCAAAAAATGGATCCGCACCGTCAGACGGGGAAGACAAATCAAAAAATGCTTGCCCCAGCTTTTAAAGGCTACTACCTTTTGTCCGGGCATACCCTCCTTGTCTACCTTGGTGTTGCCGGTAGCTGACAGGATCTTTTTCCCCGCAAACTCAGCGACGGCTTCTTTTAAAATGACTATGGAAGGACCTTCAGGCATATGTATCTACCTGCAAAACCTGCACCCCCCAACTTGTTCTACAGATCTGGTAAAATATTGAGAAGGATAACCCCTAAAGAAAACCATTAAAGATCGTAATCAATAAGATCGTTCATCTCCGATGCCCGTCGTGAATTTGTACTTTTACAGTCTCTGAAATTCACGATCACGGTTAAGGTATTCTGATATGAACGAACCCACAAGAGAAAACGTAGAAAAGGCAAAAGTTTTGCGCAAGCTGATGAAGAAATGGCTTACCACACAGGAAACGCAAAAGAAAGCTAGTCTGCTGCTGGAAAAAAACCCGGAATTAAAACTTCGGAAATCAGCCTCGGTACGAAAGAGTTATTAATGATGCGAAAGAAGTTTCAAACGTAGCCCTGACCGCGTTTAAAACAATCGCAGCTGCCGCCCCTTCAAAGGGTCTGCCGCCTTTCCATGGCCTGTCGCTTTCCCCTGATACACCTCCTCTTCCACAGGAGGTTTTTCCTTTCCAAACACCGTTCGGCCCCCATATTTCCACGAATCCTTCCTTTCTTTTTCAATATACGACTCCAGTCCGCCCCCGGGTACAAAATCCTTTTCCACCTTTTGCGCCAGTTCAGTAAGCTTGCGCACCGCATCCAGCTTTTCACTCTGCCCCAGCTTTGCCTTGTACACAGCCGTCTGCAGGATGCCGATCGTTTCATCATATACCGCGACCGGCACCGGAAAAGGATGACCGTCCTTACCCCCATGCGCAAAGGCAAAACGCGCCGGGTCCCGAAAACGGGAAGGAGTGCCATGGATGACCTCACTGACCAGCGCCAAAGATTGCAGCGTCCGGGGACCGACACCTTCCAGCAACACCAGCTCCTCAAAATTGGACGGCTGCCGGTCATGCGCCAGCCATAATACAGCTCCCAGCCTCCGGAGATCGACATCCTCCGTCCTGATATCATGATGACCCGGAAGCACTAATTGCTGGATGTCCTGCATCATCAGCTCGGGTTTCTCCTGCGTGATCGACAAGACAGCATTCCGGGCCGGGTCGGCCTGCCTGTCAGCCAGGTTGAGGATCTCCCCCTGGTTCACCCCACAGATGGCTGTATGCGGCTCTTCCACAAAAGATCGCAGGTTGGCGGAATGCCAGTGATACCGACGGGCCATGGAATTACCCGGACTCATCCCCTGCTGGATGACAGTCCATTGCCCCTCACTGGTAAGGACAAAACAATGCATATAAAGCTGAAACCCGTCCTGTACAACTGTATTATCGACCTTTGCGCTGAGCTTGCTGCTTCGGATCAGTTGCACCGCGTCCAGACCCGTGCTCTCGCATACTTTCCGGATCTCATCAGGAGCCTGCCTTGAGTACTTGCCCTTTCCACCACAGATATAGATCCCCAGCTCACGGGAAAGCGGGTTGATGGCCCTTTTCAACGCCCCCATGACAGAAGTGGTGATCCCCGAAGAATGCCAGTCCATCCCCATCACCGCCCCCAGACTCTGGAACCAGAAGGGATCGGCCAGTCTTCGGATGACTTCCTCTTTTCCATATTCTGCCAAAAGTGTTTCCGTGATGGCAAGCCCCAGCTTCGCCATCCGGTCCGCCAGCCATTGTGGAACATAACCATAGTGTAAAGGGAGATCTGCTGCACCGGATCGTTTCATACACACACCAATTTGCTAACAAAGTTAGCTTATTTATGCCATGATCTTGCCATACCCGGTGCAAATTGCGGCCGACCCTCCCCATTTCCGGTGATTGTGACGGACGGCTGCAAAAATTGCCCGCCAATGAGCGTATTTTGATTATTGTTTCCTTAAACTCACCGACATGAAAAAATGCTGCTTTTTCCTGCTCTTAGCCATTGCGCTGGTCAGCCAGGCACAGGAAGGCCTTCCTGCCGATTACCTCACACCCGCCTTCCATGCCGGAAGACGCGAAGCGCTAAGAGCAATGATGCCTGCCAATTCTGTCGCGGTCATCTTTGCATATCCCACCCGCACATTCAGCAACGACGTCACCTATCCCTATCATCCCAACCCGGACCTTTATTATTTCTCCGGGTATAAAGAGCCGCAGGCCCTACTGCTTATTTTTAAAGAACCGCAAAAGACGCAGGGTGGAGGCACCTATAAAGAGCTCTTCTTCGTACAGCAGCGCGATCCGAAGGCCGAACAATGGACAGGCCGCCGGCTTGGTGTAGAAAAAGTAAAAAGCGAGCTGAAATTTGACAGCGTCTATAATGGTAGTCAATTCAAAGATTTCCCCATCGACCTGTCCGGCTTCAGCCAGATCCTTTTCTCCGGTCTGCCCGATGACGTTCACGATGACAGCTCGGACCCCGCCGATCTTTATGATCTGATCCAGGCTTTTAAAAAGAAAGCGGCACTGCCGGAAAACTTCGATGGGTCCGTTTATGAGTTATTAGGCGGGATGAGCCAGAGAGCTACCCCGGCCACACTCCCCCTCTATATCGGCTTTATCAACCAACGGCGGGCAGCAAGCGAAAAGATGCGCAACGATGAATGGGTCACCGCCTTTTCAAACATAAAAGACTCTGCCGGCCTTGCGGCCTTCCGGGAGAAATTTTCGACGCTGAAATGGAATCCCTATCTCTATAGAAAACTGATCGCCTCGCTGCGGGAAATAAAGACTCCCGAAGAGATGGCCCTGATGCGCAAGACCGTTTCCATTTCCTGTATCGCACACGCCGAAGTAATGAAGGCTATCCAGCCAGGAATGTCCGAAGCCGAGCTGCAGGGACTCCAGGAGTATGTTCATAAAAAGCTCGGAGCAGAATATGTCGGTTATCCTTCAATAGTCGGCGGCGGCGCCAACGGCTGTATCCTTCACTATGAAGAGAATGCCCGGCTCAACGTCGGAAAAGATATGGTCCTGATGGACATCGGAGCCGAATACCACGGTTATTCCGCCGATATCACCCGCACTGTTCCCTCCACCGGCAAGTTCAACCCCGAACAAAAAGCCATCTATGACCTGGTCTATCAGGCACAGGAAGCCATCTTCCCGCTTTGCCACGAAGGCGTCCCCTTTGACCAGCTGAATAAAAAGGCAACGGAAGTGCTGGCCGAAGGCCTGGTCAGACTCGGTATCACAAAAGACAAGTCCCAGGTCCGTCTTTATTACCCGCATGGCTGTTCACATTTCCTTGGCCTCGATGTCCATGACATGGGCAATTACGACCAGACCTTAAAAGAGAACATGGTCATCACCGTTGAACCCGGCATCTATATTCCCGCAGGAAGCCCCTGCGATAAAAAATGGTGGGACATAGGAGTGAGAATAGAAGACGATGTCCGCATCGGGAAAGATAAATTCGAGCTCCTGTCATGGCAGGCGCCCCGCAGATCCGAAGACGTAGAAAAGCTGGCAACAGAAAAAAGTGCCGTCAACAATATGACGCTGCCGGCAGTAAAATAAAAAAAGCGGTTCGCGGTGAGGACCGCGAACCGCTTCCTGTCTCAGGAATGCGTCCCATGCGTATACGCCGCTGAAACATGCTGGCCTTCTTTGATCTCTTCGATCATTTTTTTATTGAAAGCCTCCAGGTCCTTGGGCGTCCTGCTGGTGACAAGACCATTATCCGTAACCACTTCCTTATCAACCCACATAACTCCCGCATTTTCCAGGTCTGTCCGTAGGGAAGGATAAGATGTCATATTCCGGCCTTCTATCAATCCCGTTTCAATAAGAAGCTGCGGACCATGACAGATAGCTGCCACAGGTTTGCCGGTCTCCAGGAACTGTTGCGCAAATTCCACAGCTTTCTTGTTTTGCCGCAGTTTATCGGGGTTCATTACGCCGCCCGGCAGCATCAAGGCATCATAATCCTCTGCACTTGCTTTATCGAGCGCCTTGTCAACAGGCAGGTCTATGGACCAGTGGTCCTTGTCCCAGGCCTTTATCTTTCCCTCCTGCGGCGAAATGATCTGCACTTCCGCCCCCGCGTCCTCCAGCGCTTTCTTAGGGCTGGTAAGCTCCACTTCCTCAAAGCCATTCTCCGTCAGAATAGCTACCTTCTTTCCTGATAACGTTGCCATAAGTTGAAATTTTTCAAGATAAATAATAGGATCTTATCTGTCAGAAGCGGCAAAAAGAATACCACGGGAGGGCCCCTCCGGCCGGCCAAACCTGCGGATGGATCCCCGTTTTTACACCAATGGGTGAATGGAAGCCCATTATGGCCCCACCTTTGTAACACTTGTCTGATTGCATATAAATCAGGAGCATATGTTCTTAAGACTATCGGTGTTAGTGATTGTCGGCCTCGGCTCCCTTGCCGGAACAGCCAGCGCACAGGACAGCGTTGCAAGCCCGCTTCCTGCCCGCTGGGACCTCCAGACCTGTCTGGACTATGCCAAAAAGAATAATATCCAGCTCAACAGCCTCCGTCTATCCGCCAGAACAGCCCGGCAAAACTACCTGCTATCCAGGGCTCAGCGTGAACCAACACTGACAGGCGGCGTCGGTCTTACCTATACCCATAGCAAGAATGCCAACCCCGTAGTCGGCGGATTCCAGACACAATCCTCTTTTTCCAACAGCCTCTCCCTGTCTTCCTCGATGACCTTGTATAATGGAGGATATATCAACAACGATATCAAACAGAAAAACCTCGAGATCGAATCTGCCAATCTCAATATCCTGCAAACCGAGAACGACATCACGCTGTCGATCGTCCAGGCCTACCTGAATATCCTGCTCGCAAAAGAGAATGTCGTTTATGTACAGGACCTGGTCAATACTTCCGTCGCACAGGTAGACCAGGGAAAGAAAGAATACGATGCCGGCAGCATCGCACGCAACGCATATTTCGAGCTGCAGGCGCAAATGGCCACGGACAAATACAACCTGGTCACCGCCCGCAATGCCGTCCGTCAGAACAAGCTTACCCTCAAACAAATACTACAGCTCCCCATCGAAGACACCTTTGACATCATAAGTCCTGATACCGTGATGTCCAAAGAAGCCGTTCCCGCCCTCGACCAGGTAGTGGCCACGGCACTGAAAGACCGCCCGGAAATAAAGAATGGCCAGCTGGGCGTCGATATCTCCCGGTATGACCTTTTGAAAGCGAGGGCGGGTTATCTTCCCATCCTGACAGCATCGGGTAACCTGTCAAGCGGTTACTCCAACAACAATACCAGCGATTATGTCGAACAGCTGGACAACAACTTCTTCCAGCAGATAGGCATTACCCTGTCCATCCCGATCTTTACCCGAAGAACGGTAAAGACCAATGTAGAAAATTCAAAAATAGAGATCGAACAGTCGAAATTAAACCTGAAGAATATACAAACGAATCTGGCGCAGGCGATAGAACAGGCATATATCAATGTGCTCAATGCCCAGGGACAGTATGATGCAGCCGTCGAGGGATTAAAGGCAAGCCAGGAGACCTATCGCATTGCAGGAGAGCAACTGAAAGTCGGCGCAGCCAACATCGTGGATTACCTGCAACAGAAGACCCTGTATACACAAGCATTCCAGGTATATATACAGGCCAAATACAATGCGGCCCTCAGCATCAGGATCTATGATTTCTACATGGGAATAGCAGTCAAATTATAAAACGCTCCTTCGTTATGAGTAAAATTCGGGTGATCATCATCATTGTCGTAATACTTCTGGCAGGAGGTGCTTTTTGGTATTTCCAGTACAGAAAGGAAGAAAAACCGCTGGTCCTGCAAACGGAACAGCCGCGGTATGGCTATATTTCAAAAAGCGTAACAGCTACCGGTACCGTCCAGCCCGTGGATACGGTCACCATCGGCTCGCAGGTTTCAGGTACCATCAAGTCAATTTATACGGATTTCAATGCCAGGGTCAGAAAAGGACAGCTCATCGCCGAACTCGACAAAGCCCTTTTCGAAGCACAGGTCAATCAGTACAAGGCCAATCTCGAAGTTGCCAAAGCTGCGCTGGTCTATCAAAAGAGCACCTTTGACCGCCAGACCTTGCTGTATAATACCGGCGCCATCAGCAAGGCCGACTACGAGAATTCCGAGAACCAATACCTGGGCGCTAAGGCCAATGTGCAAAGCGTACAGGCACAGCTCGATGCTTCCATAAAAAATCTTTCTTACGCCAGCATCTATTCTCCCGTGGATGGTGTCGTCATGACCCGCAATGTCAGCGTCGGACAGACAGTAGCAGCCAGCTTTAATACCCCTACACTCTTTGTCGTTGCAAAGGATATCAGCAAGATGCAGGTACAGGCCGCCGTATCCGAAGCCGACATAGGCGAGGTGGCCAATGGTCTTCGGGCATCCTTTACCGTAGACGCCTATCCCGATATTTCCTTTAATGGAACCGTCAACCAGATCAGGCTGGAGCCGGTGGTCTCGGCCAATGTCGTCACTTATTCCACCCTGATCACCGCCCCCAATGAAGACCTCAAACTCAAACCCGGCATGACGGCCAATATTTTCATTTTCACAAAAGAGATAGACAGCGCCATGCTGATCTCAGCAAAAGCACTGAAATTCAGACCGGATTCCTCCATGCTCAAACAATTCAAAATAATCCCCGACACAAATGGAGAACGGGAAGTACGACGCGAAGCACGCAGAGCCGCTGGCAGCGGCCCCACGGCGCCGCCACGACACCGGCATGACTCGGCTTCGCGGCAGATCGACACGGCGCCCGCCACAGGCACACCGGCCTTTGTTTGGGTAAGAGTGGGGGATAGCCTGGTAGAGAAAAAGGTTGCGACAGGACTGAACAACGACACCCAGGTACAGATCATCAGCGGCTTGGACAATGACGATCAGGTCATCGATGGCGCCGAAGTTGAGACTAAAGCCGAAGCCAGATCGGGCGCGGTAAGGAGTCCTTTCATGCCTGCCCGCCGTGGCGGCGGAACCAGGGGAGGAGGCGGAAGCAGCCGGCCAGCCGGCGGCAGTGGCGGCAGATAGCAAAACTATACCATGAGCAATCAAAAAATACTGGAACTACAGGATATCCGACGGGAATTCCGCATGGGCTCCGAGATCGTCAGAGCCCTGAAAGGAGTGACTTTTGATGTGACAGCAGGAGAGTTTGTCACCATCATGGGCAGCAGCGGTTCAGGTAAGACAACCCTGCTGAATACCCTTGGCTGCCTGGATAAACCATCCGAAGGGACCTACTTGCTGGACGGCGTGGACATAAGCAAGCTCGGCCGCAATGAGCTGGCAAAACTCAGGAATCATAAAATAGGATTCGTCTTCCAGGCCTATAACCTGCTGCCGCGAACTTCCGCGCTGGAGAATGTCGAACTGCCGCTGATGTATAATCCTGAGGTCAGCTCAAAAGAACGAAAGGAGCGCGCAATAAAAGCCTTGGAGGCCGTCAACCTCGGCGACCGGCTGGATCATACCCCCAATCAGCTGTCGGGCGGCCAGCAACAACGCGTCGCCATCGCCCGGGCACTGGTCAACGAACCGGTAATGATCCTGGCGGATGAGGCGACGGGCAACCTCGACTCCCGCAGCTCGTATAGTATTATGGCCCTCTTCCAGGATCTGAATGCTCAGGGCAAGACCATCGTATTCGTCACCCATGAACCCGATATCGCCTCTTTCAGCAGCCGGACCATTATGCTGAAAGATGGAAGAGTAATGAAAGACAGCCAGAACGAGAACAGGAAATACGCCAAAGAAGTGCTGGCGGCATTGCCAAAGTCTGAGGATTATTAACCGGCCCGTCGCGGCCATCAATCAAAGTCCCATGAGCTTCTTCAACCTTCTCCGGATCGCGTTGAAAGCCCTGCAAAGAAATAAGCTAAGGGCTTTCCTGACCATGCTGGGCATCATCATCGGCGTGGCATCCGTCATCGCCATGGTGGCCATCGGACAGGGTTCCAAACAAAGCATCCAGCAACAGCTGTCCGGCATGGGATCCAACATGATCATCATCCGCCCAAACAGTAATATCTCCGCAGGCGCCCGACTCGACGCCACCACCGTTCAAACCCTTACGCTGGACGACGTAAAAGCGCTGCAAAAACAAGCTCCGCATCTCAGCGCCGTCACACCCCTTGCAAGCGCAAAAGGACAGGCTATCTATGGCAACAACAACTGGCCCACTACAATCCAGGGCGTAAACCCCCAATACCTCAATGTCATCCGCCAATGGCCGCTAAAAGATGGCATCTCTTTTACCGACCGGGATGTCCAGTCTCAAAACAAGGTTTGCCTCCTGGGCCAGACAGTGATCGCCAATCTCTTTCCCAATGGAGAAAGCCCCGTTGGGAAATATATCCGCTTCGGAAAAGTACCTATGATGGTCATCGGCACCCTTACAGCCAAGGGGGAGAGCGCCTTCGGACAAGACCAGGACGACGTCATCCTGGCGCCTTTTACCACCGTGCAAAGACGAATACTCTCGACCATCTATCTCCAGAATATCTATGCCTCCGCCCTGGACGAAAGTTCAACCACAGCCGCATCCGACGAAATATCCGATATCCTCCGCACGACACACCGGCTGAAATCCACCGACGAAGACGATTTTGCCGTACGGACCATGCAGGAACTGATCAATACCTTTAGCTCAACCAGCCAGCTGCTGACCATCCTGCTGGCCGTGATCTCCGGTATCTCCCTGCTGGTAGGAGGCATTGGCATTATGAATATCATGTATGTCTCCGTCACTGAGCGTACAAAAGAGATAGGACTCCGGATGTCAATAGGGGCGCGCGGCGTGGATATCCTGCTGCAATTCCTGACAGAAGCGATCCTGATCAGCATTACCGGCGGGATCCTCGGTGTGATCCTCGGTATTACCTCCGCCCGGCTGGTCACCATTTTCCTGGCCTGGCCAACCCTCGTGACAGAATATTCGATCCTTTTGTCCTTCCTGGTATGTTTTATCACCGGTGTCTTTTTTGGATACTATCCGGCGCAGAAAGCATCCCGCCTCGACCCTATAGAAGCCTTGCGCTACGAGTAGATCAGCCCCGGATCACTGGTCCCCCTTTTTCCCAATGTCGATAAGTGGTGGACCCCAAAATGTCCTAACTTTGCCTCCCATGAACAGAAAAGAAGAGATTCTGCAGGACGTCGTCATAAAATTCGCCGGAGATTCTGGCGATGGCATGCAATTAACTGGAAGTCAATTCACTAATAATACCGCCCTACTGGGCATCGACCTCGCCACCTTCCCCGATTTTCCGGCCGAGATCCGGGCCCCGCAGGGTACCTTACCCGGTGTCAGCGGTTATCAGCTTCGCTTTTCCAGCGACAAGGTCTATACTCCCGGAGATGAATGCGATGTGCTCGTTGCAATGAATGCCGCCGCCCTCAAGGCAAACCTGAAAGGCCTGAAGAAAGGCGGTAAGATCATCGCCAATACCGAAGGCTTTGACACAAAGAACCTCCGCCTCGCCAACTACCCCGATGGAATAAATCCACTGGAAGATAACTCCCTCGACAACTACACCGTCATCCGCATGGACGTGACCAAAATGACACGGGAAGCGCTGAAGGAGATCACCATGGGTACAAAGGAAAAGGACCGGGCAAAGAATATGTTCGTCCTCGGTTTTCTCTATTGGATGTACAACCGGGATATGGATAATACCATCCAGTTCCTGAAAGATAAATTCGGAAAAAAACCGGAGATCCTCGAAAGCAATATAAAAGCATTACAGGCAGGTTATCATTTTGGCGATACGACCGAAACATTTACCACTACTTATACAGTGGAAAAGGCAAAGATGACCCCCGGTGTGTATCGCTCTGTCATGGGCAACCAGGCCCTGGCCTATGGCCTGATCGCCGCATCTCAGAAAAGCGGGCTTCCGCTGTTTCTCGGCTCTTATCCCATAACCCCTGCCTCCGATATCCTCCACGAACTCAGCCGGCATAAATCTTTTGGCGTACGTACCTTCCAGGCCGAAGACGAAATAGCCGGGATCACTTCGGCAATCGGTGCAGCCTATGGCGGATCACTCGGCGTCACGACAACCTCCGGTCCGGGTATGGCCCTGAAAGCGGAGGCCATGGGCCTCGCCGTTATGCTGGAGATACCACTGCTGATCGTTGACGTTCAAAGAGGCGGCCCCTCCACCGGCTTACCCACAAAGACCGAACAAAGCGATCTCCTTCAAGCCTATTACGGTCGCAACGGGGAATGCCCCATGCCCGTTATCTCCGCCTCCACACCCAGCGACTGTTTCAGCGCTGTTTATGAAGCGGTACGCATTGCGGTCCAACATATGACCCCGGTCATCTTCCTGAGCGACGGCTACATCGCCAATGGAGCCGAGCCCTGGAAATTCCCAAAGAGCGCAGACCTTCCGTCCATTGAAGTTAAGTTCAAGACCGACCTGGGACCCGATGAGGAAAAATTCCAGCCCTATCTCCGCGATGAAAAGCTGGTACGCCCCTGGGCTATACCCGGCACACCCGGACTGGAACATCGCATCGGCGGCCTCGAAAAACAGAACGTCACCGGCAATGTCAACTACGAGCCGGAAAACCACCAGGTGATGGTAAAGATCCGCGAAGAAAAAATAGCCCGCATCGCCGATCATATCCCGGCTCAACAGCTGGATAGTGGCCCCGACAAAGGCGACCTCCTCGTTCTCGGCTGGGGCAGCACCTATGGTTCTATAAAAAGCGCGGTATCGCAGCTCCAGCGCGAAGGTTTTTCCGTTGCGCATGCCCATCTCCGTCACTTACGCCCTTTCCCCTCCAACCTGGGTGAAATGCTTCGCAATTACAAGGAAGTCCTGATCCCCGAGATCAATAATGGACAGCTGATCAGGATCATCCGCGACCAGTTCTTCGTCGACGCAAAGGGGTATAATAAAATTATGGGCATCCCAATTACAAAGACCGAGCTGCTGGTAAAGATCAGGGAAATGCTTGTTTCTATCACAGCGACGCCGGGCGCCCACTAAAACAGCGGGGTATACCCCACTTCCTGTGGTGACGTTATGGCAATATGCAGCGGAGCGCTGAGCTTTTCAATGTCTGCCGACACCTTTACAATGAAATTGAACTGATCTGCTATCGGTTTGAATTCTGACAACTGCCGGCGTATATCCCCCGTCGGCACCATTACGCCGCCAAGTTCCGCTTTCCGCTGCTCCACCATCACGCTCACCCTGTCATTAAGTATCCTCAATTCTTCTTTCCGGGCTGTCGGAGGATCAGGCAGCTCCTTGTCCTGTAAAATAGCAACAGCCCTTTCAAGACGAAGGACAATATCATCCACCAGCGGCTCATACGCCGCATCCGCATATTTCGCGGCATAAGGATTCACATAATAAGCCAGCGTCGCCGTATAAGACGTCAGCATATGATTGGAGACGACAAACTGATGCATTTCGGCAATCCTCTTCTGCTGCCGGCGAGGCTCGGATAACATGCGGCCAAACGCATCCGAGAGATTGGCCAGCGCCACAAAAGCATTTTTCCGCGATAGCTTGAACCGCTGAATGGTTGAAGGCTTCCCCAGGAAGGCACTCGCCACATCCCTGAAATAGGTCGTATTGGCTTCTACTGCAGCGATCATAAAATCGGTGATCCTTTCATGCTCCCAGGAAGGAATGATAAGGATATTCGCCAGAAATGAGATCACAGACCCTATGAGGGTATCGATGACACGATCCGTAAGGATAGTATGGAAGTCGGTTGGATATAGTAAATGAAAGAGCAGCAGCACATAAGGTGTCATCATCGTTACAGCGACAAGATAATTCGTACGGATGAACACATAGGTCCCGACCATAAAGAGTATCATCAGCACGAACAACACCCTTGGATCTTTTATAAAATACAATAGTATCAGCCCCACCAATGCCCCGCCCAGCGTCCCCATCAGTCTTTCAAAATTGCGCTGCTTGGTAAGACTATACACAGGCTTCAGGATGACGATGATAGTCAGCAGGATCCAGTAGCCATGCCCGAAAGGCAGAAAGCCGGAGATGATATATCCCGCGATGGTGGCGATGCTGACCCGCAGGGAATGACGGAAGATATTGGATTTGAGGGACAGATTATCCAAAAGGAGCTTGGGGTCCATGTCCTGGTGAGAAGTAAATTCCTCATAGTCCAGGTCCGATTTGAAATTTTTGCCCAGCTTACGGTCATAAGTGGTATAAGCATGCAGGGTATGCAGCCGGTCCCCGATGTCCTGAATACTGTCCAGGATGTTTCGCAGACCGATAAAACTTTCTACATTCTCCGCAGTCCGATACCGGTCGCGATAATTATTGAAGGACTCCCGAACCTGGCGGATCCTGGAAGACAACTCCGCATTTTCTTCCGACGGCTTCCCGCTCATCAGCGCTATCCCGATCTCATCGAGCTCCGCCGCCAGACCCATGATCAGTTTCCTGCAGTCTTCCATCAGTCCGGTATCGTCGAAGAAGATATGCATCTTCTGATAGTCCTGCTGCGAGGTCATGATCCTTTCAAAAAGATCGATGATGTCCAGATACATCATCATCAGCACACGCCCCGTATGTGTCGACTCCTGGACGATATTGCGGCTCTTGAACAGTAATTCCCGCACAAGGTCCTGCTTCGCATGTATATCGACCTGGCTGTCCACCAGCTGACGATAACTTTTGTCGTAGTCCACATCCCGCAAATAAAAAGATGCCTTGATCCGCAGATATCCCGCTGTAGCCTGGACGCAGTCTCCCAATGCCTGCTGAACCAGCTTGTAGGGACGGAAGCTATACAGCAGTAAGCTCAGCAGGGTATACCAGGTACCTCCAGCCAGTACATAGGCCGCATTGATCAGGATCTCCCAGCCATGATGAGGACGGTCGATATTCAATACCATAACCAGCAGCGCATTGACACCTATAGAGCTGGCCCGGGTGCCATAGATGTTCAGCAGCGAGAAAACAAAACAGAAAACAAACACGAGAACACCCGTCATCACTGGCGAACCGGAAGCAAGACCTACAAGTAAAGTGACGAGAAAAATGATTAACACGCAGGCTATCATCCCATTACGACGGTGATGAATAGGGCCTGGATTGTCGGTGTTCCCAACACACATGGCTCCAATAGATAATACAACCCCAGCTGATAAATTATTGAAATAACCGAGCAGGATAGCAGGCAACGTAATTCCTGCTGTGATCCGTATAGCCCCATTCAGGTAATGACTGTTAACAAAACTCTTATATTGCCTGATATAATCCATTAGTCTTCGAATCGCGGGACATCGCCCGGCAACTTTTAATCCTTAAATTTGTAAACAATTTTTGTGGCTTCAAAAAAAATCGCTTTTTTCGAAGTACAGGCACTGCAGATCACCAAAGCTAAACGCCAAACATGAGAATTTTACCTTTATTCCTATTGATCATCTTTTCCTATGAAAGCCTTCTGGCCCAGCAGATAACCGGCATTAGCCGGGACGATCAGGGGAAACCATTAGCCGGTGCTTCAGTCGCCCTCAAAAAAAATAAGGATTCTTCTGTAGTAAAGCTAAGCATTTCAACCCCAACCGGACAATTTGAATTTTCAACAGTTCCCCCCGGCGATTATTTTATTTCTGTTTCTCACGTTGGATACATATCCCGTAATTCTGCAACGTTCGAAGTAAAGACGGAGGGACTCACCCGCGTGCCTGCAATAGATCTGCTCCATACCTCCAAAGAGCTGAAGGAAGCCGTCGTCACCACCCGCAAACCGCTCGTGGAAGTAAGATCCGATAGGATCATTCTCAACGTCGAAGGCAGTATCAACGACGTAGGCCAGGATGCCCTCGAACTCTTGCGCAAATCACCCGGTGTAACACTGGATAAAGACAATAACATTAGCCTTAGCGGCAAAAATGGGGTTCAGGTATATGTCGACGGACGTCCTACCTACCTGTCAGGCAGCTCCCTCGCCGATTACCTGAAGACCATGCAATCCTCCTCCGTGGAATCCATAGAGATCATCAGCAATCCCGGAGCAAAATACGAAGCCGCCGGTAATGCAGGCATCATCAATATCCGGCTGAAGAAGAATAAAGCCTTCGGCACAAATGCAACGGTCAACGCGGGGTATAATATCAGCACCTACAGTAAATACAATGGCGGCTTTTCTTTCAATCACCGCGATAAGAATATCAACGTATTTGGTGACTATACCTACAGCCATTCGCTCAATGAGACCTATGCCACCATGTACCGGACACAGCTGGACACTCAGTTCCTCCAGCATTCGACTTTGTTGTCTACCAATAACAGCCATAATTATAAAGCAGGACTGGACTACTTTATCGACAACAAAAACACTTTAGGCATTGTCGTGTCCGGCACATTTTATGACTATGGCATACGCACCAATGGCACCACCCCCATTGTTTATATCCCCACCAATATAACAGACAGGATCCTCCAGGCAAATAATCACACCGATGCTCAGAACAATAATGTCAATGTGAACGGTAGTTACCATTACGCAGATAGCACCGGTCATCAGCTGGACATCAACGGGGACTATGGCTTTTATCAGCTCCGCAGCAACCAGCTCCAGCCCAACAATTATTTCGACTCGACCGGTAAGACCCTTCTATACAGCAACAATTACAATATCCTGTCACCGACGGATATTCATATCTACAGCCTGAAGACAGACTATGAAAAAAATTTCCTGAAGGGACGGCTGGGGTTCGGTGGTAAGGTATCCTATGTCACCAGCGGAAATGATTTCAGGGAGTATGATGTTTACAACCACGTAAACGTGCTGGATACCTTACGCAGCAACAATTTCGATTACAAGGAAAATATCAATGCCCTTTATGCCAGCTACAACCGGACACTAAAAGGCTGGATCCTGCAGGCCGGCCTTCGGGCAGAGAACACAAATATAAAAGGCACCTCCACCGGTTATAAGATCGTGGGCGCGGATTTTCAGAATTATGACTCTTCCTTTACACGACATTATACCGATCTTTTCCCCAGCGCGTCCGTCACCTGGAACAAAGACCCGATGAGACAATGGACCCTGAGCTACAGCCGCCGTATCGACCGACCGGCCTACCAGGACCTCAACCCTTTCGAGTTCAAGCTGGATGACTATACCTTCTCCAAAGGGAATACCTTGCTGCGGCCTCAATATACCCACAGCGTCGGCCTGACATTTACGTACAGGAATAAGCTCACCGTCACGCTGAACTATAGTCATATTAAGGACCTGTCCACAACACTGGTGGACACGACCGAACAGTCAAAGGCCATCATTTACAAAAAGAACCTGGCGACACAGGACATCACCAGCCTCAATATCAGCTACCCCTTTCAGTACAAATGGTACAGCGTATTCTTCAATGTCACCAGCTTTTACTCCCTGAACCAGGCCAATTTCGGCACAGGACGGGTCATCAATCTGAATGTCTTCAATACCACCATCTATACGCAGCATAATATCAGCCTCGGCGGCGGCTGGACAGGCGAGCTCACACAGTATTTTGTGTCCCCCAATATCTGGCAGGCGACCCTCCGAAGCCAGTCCATGTGGAGCCTCGACGCAGGCCTGCAAAAAAGCCTCTTTGCCGGGAAGGGTTCCCTAAAGGTCTCGGTCTCCGATATCTTCAATACCCTGCACTGGTCGGCCACCAGCAATTTCGCAGGACAGTACATAAAGACCACGGGCGGCTACGAAAGCCGCCAGCTTAAATTGCATTTTACTTACCGGCTGGGCAATTTGCAGCTAAAAGCAGCCCGCCGCCACCAGTCCGGGGCCGAAGACGAGACCAGACGCGTCGGAGCAGGGAACGGAACCAACCCTTAAACAAGACGGTTCTACACCATTGCCAAGGCTTCTCACTACCTTAGCCTGCCAGTACCGGCCACGCCCTGATGCCCGCAGTTACTCGTTTTCCATTATCTTTACCGACCCATGTTATCTATTATCGACAGCATCAGAGCGCTTTTTGCCTCCTATAACAACGATACCCCCATCACCTCGATGGAGAAGCTCCCCCAATCGGGTAGCAATCGTATCTACTTTCGCATCCGGACCGCCAATGACTCCTATATCGCAACCTATAATGACAATGTCCGGGAGAACCGCACCTTTGTTTATTACAGTCATCATTTTCGGGCACGCGGCTGCCCCGTACCGGAGATCTATGCCGTCAATGAAGAATATACCATCTACCTTCAGGAAGATTTCGGCAATACCTCTTTGTTAAATGAGCTGGAAAAGCAAGGCCATAATGAAGCCCTGTATGCTTTTTTCCAGAAAAGCCTCGAACAGCTGGCCCGTTTGCAGATCTTCGGAGACCGTGACCTGGATTATGACTGGGCAATCACAAGCCGCGAGTTCGGGAAACAGGCGATCCTCAGCGACCTGCTTTATTTCAAATACTATTTCCTGGACACACTACAGATCCCTTATGATAAGGAAAAGCTGATAGATGAGTTCGAGGCGCTGAGCAATTATCTTACCCACGTAGACCATAAATATTTTATGTTCCGGGATTTCCAGAGCCGGAATATTATGCTCAGGGACGACCAGGTACATTTCATCGATTACCAGGGTGGGATGAAAGGCGCTCTGCAATACGACGTCGCCTCGCTCTTGTGGCAGGCCAAAGCCGAACTCTCCGATGAATGGAAAGACAGTCTGCTGGAGTTTTATATGGACAAGGTCGAGACCATCCTCGATACCACCATCGACAGGGTACGTTTCATCAGCCAGTATAATGGCTATGTACTGATCCGCCTTCTCCAGGTACTGGGAGCCTATGGATTTCGCGGCCTTTTCGAACGAAAGGCGCATTTTCTTACCAGCATCCCGCTGGCTTTACGCAACTTCAAATGGTTTCTGGGCAACAAACAGGTAGGCATCGTGCTGCCCGAATTCGAGAGAATGCTGGGACTCATGGTACAGGAAGAGGTTATCAGCCGGTTCGAACCGGTTCAGGCAGACGAAACTACGCCGCTGGTCGTCCACATCAACAGCTTCTCCTATCGTAAAACAATACCCGAAGACGAAAGCGGTAATGGCGGAGGCTTTGTCTTCGACTGCCGGGGCATCCTCAACCCGGGCAGGATCACAGAGTTTAAGTCACAGACCGGCCGCGACAAAGAAGTAAAGGACTTTCTGGAGCAGCAGACACGTATGCCCGAATACCTCAACAGCGTCTATAATATCGTCGATATTTCAGTGGAGGATTATATAAAAAGAGGCTTTGAAAGCCTGTCTGTCAATTTCGGCTGTACAGGCGGCCAGCACCGGAGTGTATATGCCGCTGATGCGCTGGCAAGACACCTGCGAAATAAATTTCACGTAAAGATCGACCTGCATCATGTCGAACAGGAAGCAAAGAACTGGATCAACTGACGAAATTGTATTCATGTATTATTTAGTATTCGCCCTCTTATATGTGTTTTCCCTTTTGCCGATGTGGTTGTTGTACGGGATATCAGACGGTCTGGCATTGCTGATGTACGCCGTCATCCGCTATCGCCGGACTGTCGTGCTTTCCAACCTTGCCATCGCCTTTCCCGAAAAGACCGAACGCGAACGGAAAGCCATCGCCAAAGAGTTCTATCGCAATTTTACAGATAGCTTTTTAGAGACCATCAAGCTTCTGTCTGCCAGCCCCGGTTTTCTCCGGGAACGTTTTATTCTCGACAACCCCGAACTTCTCGAAGATTTCTATAAGAAAGGACAAAAGGTCCAGCTGCACATGGGACATCTTTTCAACTGGGAAATTGCCAATGTCGCCATGCCCCTGCGTACCAGCTTCACCTTCATCGTCATCTATATGCCCGTGGACAACAGCAGCTTCAACCGCCTCTTCCTCCACCTGCGGGGCCGTACCGGGACCGTACTTCTGCCCGCCACCAATATGCAGCGGGCCATCCTCCCTTATCGGAACAAACAATACATGCTGACGCTTGTCGCCGACCAGGCCCCCTCAGGACCAGAACGCTCCTACTGGCTGAATTTTTTTGGTACGCCGACACCCTTCGTCCGGACCCCCGAACGGGGCGCCCGTATCGCCAATATCCCGGCGGTGTTCGCTCGGATCTATAAGACCAGCCGTGGATACTACAGAGCCGAACTTACCACGCTTTCCGATCAACCCGCAACCCTTCCGGAAGGAGAACTGACCCGCCTTTACCGCCAGATGCTGGAAGATTCTATCCGCCAGCAGCCAGGAAATTATCTCTGGAGTCACAAACGGTGGAAAAAGACCTGGAAGGAAGAATATGCTCCATTATGGATAGAGAAAGATGAAGGAAAATAATGGAGTAAACTTGTGACATTCCGGAAAATATTAATACATTTACTACAATAGACTAGGTGTCTAACCTTATCATTATCCGTTACAACATTTGATCTTACCCACTTAGGCCGTTACTCTAACGCTGACCCAAATAAATTCAATTCTACATTTAGCCTGATTAGCTAGCACTACACTCAACCTAAACCTAAACCGGATGACAATTCCTAAACCTGGAGTGGTGCTGGTAGATGACCATGTATTGCTCCGCAACGGGCTTGCCGGACTTATCCGCAGCTTCTGCCAGTATGAAATTCTATTTGAGGCTGGAGGAGGTAAGGACCTGATCAGACAGATAAAGAACCACAGGCGCCCGGACATTATCTTATTGGACATAAACATGCCGGAAATGGATGGTTATGAGACGGCATGCTGGCTGAAACGCCATTACCCCGAGATCAAGGTCGTGGCACTTTCCATGTATGATACGGACTCTGCTATCGTACGCATGCTAAAGAACGGCGCCAAGGGTTATATCCTCAAGGATATAGATCCCGCTGAATTGAAGCTGGCGCTGGAATCCGTGATGGAAAAAGGGTATTATTATTCCGACCTGGTGACAGGTAAGCTGATCCATACCATCAGCCACATTGACGAGCCGGAACACCGGGTCCACCATCTGCTGACATTGAACGAACGGGAACTCGAATTCCTAAAGCTCGTCTGCACAGAATGGACCTATAAAGAAATAGCCGACAGGATGTACCTGAGCCCAAGAACCATCGATGGCTATCGGGATGCCCTGTTCGAAAAGCTGAATGTCAAGACAAGAGTAGGTCTGGCCATGTATGCCGTCCGGAATGGCATCGTCAACCTCGATACGATAGGGACCCTCGCCCGCGCCACAAGCTCAAACCCCGTAGCCGAACGCATCGGGAGCCCGTCATCAGCCGTTGCCCGTAAGGTCACATCAAGACACGATATGCCCCTGAAAGAAAAGAGTATTTAATTCAGCACGCTTTTCTCTTTTACCGTCTCGATGCCTTTCTGATCTTTGATCCTGCCCCAACCGCCGGCCACATTCCTCAGATTGTGGATGCCCTGCCTTTTGAGCAGAGAAGCCGCAATGATGCTGCGATATCCGCCACCACAATGAACATAGATATTGAACTGCTCCTCGAGAATAGACATATTGCCAGGATCGACTAATTCCTGCAGGGGAAGATTGATAGCATCCTTTACATGACCGTCCGCAAATTCGGTTTCCCGTCTTACATCCAGTACGACAAGATTTTCATCAAAAGGGATATCCATAGCCAGTTCGTCCGCTTCTATGTCAATGATCATGTCGATGGATTCACCCGCCGCCTGCCAGGCAGCATACCCGCCCTCCAGGTATCCTTTCACTTTGTCAAACCCGACACGCGCAAGACGAACAACACTTTCCTTCTCCTCACCCGGCGCTGTCACCAGCACAATGGATTTGTCAAAAGCCAGGAGACTGCCTGCCCATTCTGCAAACCGCCCATCGAGACCAATGCTGATAGCCCCGGGGACAAAACCATTTACAAAAACATCGGACTTGCGGGTATCAAGCAAAATGACATCCGACTGCCCGATCAAATCCTTGAAGGCAGAAAGACCCAGCGGCTGCAATCCGCTTTCCAATACCCCTTCCAGGCTTTCATATCCTTCCTTATTGATCCGCGCATTGATGGAAAAATAACTCGGCGGCGCATCCAGACCATCTGTCACAGCTTTGACGAACTCCTCACGGGTCTGTTCCCTCAACGCATAATTGCTTTCCTTTTCTTCCTTCAGCGTGCTATGGGTATTCGGACCCAGATTCTTACCACAGCTGCTGCCAGGACCATGCGCAGGATAGATGATCACATCATCCGGCAAAGGAAGGATCTTCGACCGGAGAGAGTCATAAAGCAGGCTGGCCAGCTCTTCCCGGCTGAGATTGCCACTGCTGAGATCAGGCCGCCCCACGTCTCCTACAAATAAGGTGTCACCCGTGAAAAGAGCCTCCGCCTTGCCATCCGCCGACCGGACAAGGTAACAGGACGATTCCAGCGTATGCCCCGGAGTATGTAATACTTCTATTGTACTACTCCCCACATGAAAAAGCTCTTCGTCTTCCGCCTTATGGATAGGAAAATTCGTCTCAGTTCCCGGACCGTAAACAATAGGTGCGCCGGTTGCCTTTGCCAGGTCCAGATGCCCGGACACAAAGTCAGCATGAAAATGAGTCTCAAATATGTATTTGATAGTTGCGTTCCGCTCTTTTGCGAGCCGGAGATATCCGTCGATGTCGCGCAATGGATCAATGATAGCAGCTTCCCCTTCGCTCTCAATGTAATAGGCTGCCTCACTGAGACAGCCGGTATACAATTGCTTAATGAACATAGTCTTGCATTTACTGCAAAATTAGTCATTATTTTAACGTTGAGCTAGTCGGGTCCCTGACATTAATCGATCAGCTCATCTACACATTTCATGATTTCGCTCAACCGGTCGTGGTTGATAATGTAATAGATAAATTTCCCGTCGCGCTGGGTTTTTACGATCCCGGCCCGGCGTAAGATGGCGAGATGCTGAGAGGCAACAGACTGTTCAAGACGAAGATGTACGTAAATTTCGGTGACGGTGAGTTTTTTGTTCTCATCCAACAGACGGATGATCTGTTGACGGAGCTTGTGATTTAGCGCTCTAAGAATCAATGCTCCCTTCTTCAGATTCAAAAAATCAACTTTTACAGGAGCTCCTTCGGAGCCCTCTGCATTTACTACCATCCAATAGCTGCTATTGTTATTCATCGTTAAGCTCATGAGCGATTACCGTTTTAAGGATTTCAAGAAGATACGTGACAGGTCCGGGCAAATTTATGATCAACTACCCGAATAAAAATGGTCAAAATTTGCTAATATGATGATATAGTCATTTTCTTGTATGAGTGTAGAATTCTTTGGTATAAGCGGGCTCACTGTACGCCAGGACGGTGAATTCCTTATGCAAATATCGTAAAAAAGATAAATTCCCCAGATACCCGGCATGATCCTTGACATCTACGAAGGACGTATGAGATGAAGATATTATGGGTTTACACTTATCGCTACCATCGCCAAAAAACGACATTTGACGCGTCTTAAGGTATTCGGAAAAGGAGTTTTCATCTACGATCATCGCTGTTGAAGGCAGAAGGACGGACAGGTCATTTTGATAGACAGCAGTGAACACTTCCATACGCCGTGCATCGATCATCGGACACAAAAGATCCGCTTCGGGATACTGCTCCCTGGCGGCAAAAGCCATTAGTTTTAACTTATCCTCTGTGATCAGGGGGATGCTCAGCGCGTAACAAAACCCTTTAGCAGCGGCCATTCCAACTCTAAGACCCGTATAGGACCCAGGCCCCGAGACGACAGCCACGGCATCCAGATCAGAAAGCCCGTGACCCGTTCCCCGAAGCATTCTTTCTATCGCAGGATGCAGCCAGGATGCATGATCCTTTTGGTCCGGATTTTCGACAATTTCCAGGGCCTTCCCATCCCTCGCCAGACAGATGCCAGCCTTCCCGGTAGCAGTGTCAATATTTAAAATCAATGCCATGAAATCACCAGATTATACCTATTATTTTTAATCATATTTTAACACCCTGACGGCCTCTAAAAGGCTGTTTGAGGGGGTATAACGACCATTTTTCCTGCTCAGAACAGTAAGCAGACCCGCCACTTTTTCCAATCCGATACGCCCGCCCCATTCAAAAGGCCCCAACGGATAATTGGTGCCCAGCTTCATCGCAATATCGATCTCCTCCCTCGTACTCACCTCTTCCTCCCAGGTATAATATGCTTCGTTGATGATCGTAGCAAGGATACGTCCGCTGATCATCCCCGGAGTATCGGGAACAAGACGATACTCACGACCCAGCCTTTCATAGATCCCGCCCAGTAAAACAGCAGCCTCCTTCGAAACCACCACCTCATGGATCTTACGTTCCAGGAAACCTGGCCAGCCATTGATCCGGACAAAAGGATACCCTATCTCTTCGAGCGTCGGTACCACGGCATTTATAAATACAACCCCCGGTAACAGACCCCTCAAAGCATCCACACGCCCGGGCTCATTGACAAAATCAAGATCCATATACAGGTCCGCAGCCGCGCAGACGCCCGCCTCCGCAACAGACCTCACCACCACCCACTCATTTCCCGGAGCCGGGAAAAAGGCAGCCAGGTCCGTTTCTGTCTTCCGTTCTGTTATAACAACAATTCTCATATAGCTTGTTCTGCGATTTCCGGCAAATTTAGCTGTAAGCAATTATTATATTTGCCTCATGGAAAAAAAGATCATCAATACCCCGAATGCCCCAGCCCCGATAGGACCGTATAGCCAGGCCGTACAATCCGGAAACCTGTTGTTCATTTCCGGGCAGGTTCCCATCGATCCGGCTACAGGAAAAGTCGAGGCCACCGATATTATAGGCGAGACCCACCAGGTAATGCATAATCTCAAAGCGATCCTCAGCGAAGCTCATATCACCTTCGATCATGTGCTGAAAACAACGATCCTGCTGAGCGACATGTCCCTCTTTGCCGACGTCAATGAAATATATGGAAAATACTTCACCGGTGACTTCCCGGCACGGGAGACCTATGCAGTAAAATCCCTGCCCAGGAATGTGAATGTAGAGATCAGCATGATCGCCTGCATCCAGCTCTAATGTAAGGAGTAATAATTATTTCTTCAGAACTGCAAGCTCCCTGCCAACCTTTGTAAAGGCCGCAATGGCCTTGTCCAGATGCTGCTGCTCGTGCCCGGCGCTGAGCTGAACACGGATACGGGCCTGCCCCTTTGCAACTACCGGGAAGAAGAAGCCGATAACATAAATATCTTCCTCCAATAACCTGGCAGCAAAGTTCTGAGCCACCACCGCATCATATAACATGATGGGAACAATGGGATGTTCTCCGGGTTTGATGTCAAAACCCGCTTCCGTCATTTTAGACCGGAAATATTTTGTATTGTACTCCAGCTTATCCCTCAGCTCCGTCGTTTCACTCAGCATGTCCAGCACCGCAATCGACGCCCCGGTGATAGATGGCGCAAGACTGTTGGAAAAAAGATAGGGCCGGCTTCTTTGACGCAACATTTCAATGATCTCCTTTTTGCCGCTGGTAAATCCTCCGCTGGCACCGCCAAGCGCCTTACCCAGGGTCCCGGTAATGATATCGATCCGCCCCATCACCCCACAGTGCTCATGAGTTCCACGGCCTGTCTTTCCCAGGAAACCGGAAGAATGGGATTCGTCGATCATTACAATAGCATCAAAGCGATCCGCCAGATCACAGATCTTGTCGAGCTGGGCGATCGTACCGTCCATGCTAAAGGAACCATCAGTAACGATGATCCGGCTGCGAGCCCCCTGAGCCGCCTTCAGCTGCTCTTCAAGGTCCGTCATATTATTATGCTTGTACCGGTAACGCTGCGCTTTGCAAAGCCTGACGCCATCGATAATGGACGCATGATTCAGCTCGTCGGAGATAATGGCATCCTGTTCGCCGAACAACGGTTCAAAAACACCTCCGTTGGCGTCAAAAGCCGCAGCATAAAGGATGGTATCCTCCGTACCAAGAAAAGTGGCTATCTTTTGCTCAAGCTCTTTGTGAATGTCCTGCGTACCGCAGATGAAACGGACACTACTCATCCCATATCCCCTCGAATCAATGGCCTGGTGGGCAGCAGCGATCACTTTAGGATGAGAAGAAAGTCCGAGGTAATTATTGGCACAGAAATTCAACACTTTCTTACCATTGACCTGCATCTCAGCCCCCTGCGGACTGGAGATGATACGTTCCGATTTGAAGAGGCCGGCAGCTTTAATCTCATCCAGCTCGGCAGCAATACGTTTCACAAAGGAAGAGTTCATAGATAGTTTTTTTTAATTAGATCGCGGCAAAAAATTGTACAAAAAATAACTTTTTGCCGCCACATCACTAATGATTGTATACTCGGCCTTAGCCTCATATACGACCGGACTCCGTCCAGTCGGCGCAAAGGTAAGTAGTTGAACCATCATATTTTAGAGACGACGGGCAAATTTTTGCCCATCTGTAACAAATTATTTATACCTTCGTCTTACCAATAGTGATCTTTGGCTAAATGAAACGCAAACTCTACATACGGCTGTCCATTTTAACCCTCGCGGTTTCGCTGAGCCTGATGCTGTTCTCTTATGTCCGCGCCCGCGCATCCCGGCAGGACGAGCCCACCACCAACGAATGCGGCAACAAATGCCCCAACAAAAAAGTCCAGACCGAATATATCCTCTGGGAATCTATTACCCGCAACTTATTAATGATCAAGGGCTAAGCACGTTCTGATCGTTTACTTTCCCTTTTTTTCCGCTTTCCTGTAACTTTCCTCCTTTATCGGACGTACTACCGGCAGTCCTGGTTTTACCGGGCCTGAATTTTTTGCCGCAATTATAGCGTAACCGCTTATGACAGAAAAAGAATACAATGAATGTGTAACTCTATATGCGGACAATGTGTATCGCTTTATCCTGAAAAACCTCCGGCAGGAGGAAGATGCCCGGGATGTGGTGCAGACGGCGTTTGAAAAGCTTTGGAAGAACAGACAGATCGTAGACTCTGAAAAAAGTAAGTCCTATCTTTTTACCATCGCCTATCACCAGATGATCGATCATATCCGGAAGACAAAGCGGGTCCAGCTCCGGGATGAGTTCCGCGAAGAAGCACGGATCTGTGACAAGCCCGTGCATCAGCTGAAAAAGACACTGGAAGTCGCACTGTCAAGGTTAAACGAAACACAACGTTCGCTGGTCCTGCTAAAGGATTACGAAGGTTATTCCTATGGCGAGATCGGACTTATCACAGGGCTGAACGAAAGTCAGGTAAAAGTATACTTGCATCGGGCACGTATCCAATTAAAAAATTACCTGGTCAGCCTGGAAAACTTAATTTAATGACCCATGATCACAAGAGATAATTATCAGGAATTCTTTCTGCTCTACGTCGACAACGAATTGTCGGCGGCAGACAGATCGATTGTGGAAGACTGGGTATCCGCCAATCCCGATCTTCAGGAAGAATGGGAGTCCCTGCTGTCATGCCGGATCCTTCCGGAAGAAGATCTCGTCTTTCAGGATAAGCAAAGTCTGCTGCGAACGACAGCATTGACAGGAGACATAAAAGAAAGCAATTACCAGGATTATTTTTTGTCCTATATAGATAACCAGCTGACCGATAAGGACCGCCATATGGTCGAGGCTTTTGTCGGCCTCTTCCCACCGAAACGGATCGAGCTGGAGCAGCTGCGCCAAACCGTTAGCATCCCCGATACCACGATAGTCTTTCCCGACAAGGACAGCCTTTATAAAAATGAGAACCATCGCCGCGTCATCGTCTTCTATCGCCTCATGGCCGGAGCCGCCGCCGCCCTGCTCGTGGCCGTTGCACTGCTGCTCCTGCAAAGACATTCCGCAAACCAGCCGCCCCTGGCAAAAAATGTAACGCCAGCGCCAGTACGGACTGTACCAGCTTCGGCAAATGCTCCGGTACAAATAAATAAAAAAGATCCTTCTCCTGTAACTCCTGCTACAGCTACCACGTTATATCCAAAGAAGAAAGCTATTCGTCCCTTATCCGTCCAGCCTTCCGGACAGCGTACTGACAACACGGAGCCGGAGAGACAGGAGAACGGAACAACAGATCACCTGGCAGTCGTCGTGCCGGAACATCCGGCAGACGGATCAAAGACGGAGACGGAAACATTGCCCCCGGCAGCCGCAACCCTGATCCGGACATCCGGATCATCGGCAGCGGCCCAACAGGTAAAGATTCCAAAAGAACTCTCTTCTTTTGCTACCCAGGCCTTGTTGGAGGAAGACAATGAAAAAGCAATAGCATCCGCCCCGGAACCCGCCTCGTCTGGCAAAAACAAATTCCGGGGACTCTTTAGAAAAGTGGCCCGGACCTTTGGAAAAACCGCGGACCGCGACGGAGAAGGAAAACGCGAAGTGCTGATCAGCGCTTTCCAGGTAGCAGTCGATTAAATCTCATTTAAAACAAAAACTTATGTTGACCATTTTTTGCCGCAATTCATTTTTGCTGGCGGCCGGACTATTCTTTACCCTTTCCAGCCTCGCCCAAACAGATACGACAGGAACTCAGCGAACAGATACCACCGGGACCCCGCGAAACACTTCACAAAAAGGACAAGCCGATCAACAGGATACTTTACGCGTAGGCAACCTGCTCATCGTCCGCAGCGGTAGCCAGGACGAAGGACAACACCACCTTCGCGTCCACCACTACCACAGCGACTACCAACCCCGCAATATCAGCACCAACTGGGGTATTCTTGATCTCGGTTTTGCCAATTATAACGACCGGACCAATTATGCATCCGCCGGCGCCCAGCAATTTGCACCCGGCGCCACCAAAGACTGGTTCAAATTACGCACCGGCAAATCCGTCAACGTCAATATCTGGATCTTCATGCAACGGATCAACCTGATCAAACATGTCGTCAACTTTAAATATGGCCTTGGCATCGAGCTCAACAATTATCGCTATGAAGAAGATATCCGGTTCAAAACCAACCCTACAAAAGTGATAATGGATACTATTCATTATAGCAAGAACAAACTCGCAGCCGACTATGTCACAGTACCCTTCCTGCTAAACTTCAACTTTACCCCCCATCGCCGGCAGGATTTTGGATTCAGCGGAGGCGTGAGCGTCGGATATAAATATTCCTCCCGCGAAAAATTTAAGAGCCCGGCCACAGGTAAAGAAAAGACCTACGACGACTTCGACATGGAAACGTTCAAAATATCCTATATCGGAGAGCTCCAGCTCGGCTGGCTAAAACTATACGGCTCCTATGCAACCCGCAGCATGTTTAGCAAAGGCCTCGATCAGGTGCCGTATACTCTGGGGATAAGATTTGGGAATTGGTAAAACACGCCATCAACCCCCAATCAGGCATCATCACAGATCACCCTCTGCTGGCGCCCCAACGCCCCCTTTTGTAAGTCATATGTTAAAACTTTTCCACATCAAAATAATTCGGCGACATCCATCGTTGAAAATGGATTAAATCAGCCGTATATGACCTCCCGAAAATTGATCCTGGGCAGCTTGTTGGTATTCAGTCTTTTCTCCTTCCGTGACGCTCATCACCGCTCCGCGAGCCGGCGATTTTTTCACCGCGCACCCGATGGACAAGTCTATATCGTCGTCATAAAATCAAGCTACGAACTACAGGTTTATGACCAGGACGGATGGTATGCCACCTATCCCGCAGTATTCGGCAATAAATCACTGGACGACAAAATGATGCAGGGAGACCGGAAGACCCCGGAAGGGATTTATCATATCGTTTCCAAAAGACCACATGAAAAATGGGACAAGATCATGGACCTCGACTACCCTACAGCCGCTGACCTTGCCAAGTTCAACGACCGAAAGGCAAAAGGACTCGTTCCCCGGAACGCAAAAATAGGCGACGGCATCGCTATCCATGGCACCTGGGCTCATGACGAGAACGCCGTCGACGCATACCAGAACTGGACAAATGGATGCGTCTCGCTAAAATGCGAAGACATGGATGAAGTATATAAAATAGCGCCTGTTGGCACCAGGGTGGTTATTCAACATTAAAGTCTTCCGCTCTTTATCTCCTCCACTACCGCCGGATCAAGCAGGGTTGACGTATCGCCCAGATTCTGCAGCTCGCCTTCAGCGATCTTCCGCAGAATACGACGCATGATCTTTCCGCTGCGTGTTTTGGGCAGACCACTGACAAACTGGATCTTATCCGGCTTGGCAATCGGTCCGATAAGACGCGACACCGTCTGAACAATATCCTTGCCCACAAGGTCATTGCCATGACCGCTTCCATTAAACACGACATACGCATAAATGCCCTGCCCCTTTATATCATGCGGATAACCGACAACCGCACTTTCCACCACACCCGTATGCATATTGATAGCATTCTCTACTTCCGCCGTACCGATACGGTGACCGCTGACATTCAGCACATCATCGACACGGCCGGTGATCCGGTAGTCGCCATCGGCATCCCGTAAGGCCCCATCCCCCGTGAAATAAAGACCGGGATAAGTGGCAAAATAATTTGTCCGGCAGCGCTCGTGGTCGCCATAGGTAGTCCGAATGATCCCCGGCCACGGAAATTTGATGCAGAGATTCCCACTGACATTATTGCCGGTTAGTTCCTCTCCTTTTTCATCTACCAATATAGGCTGTACACCGGGCAGTGGAAGTGTGGGATGCGCCGGCTTACCGGGCGTGACACCGGCCAGGTTGGAGATAAGGATACCACCAGTTTCCGTCTGCCACCAGGTGTCGACAATAGGACAGCGACCCCTGCCCACATTCTCGTCAAACCAATGCCAGGCCTCTTCATTGATAGGCTCCCCGACAGAGCCCAGCACCTTCAGCGAGCTGAGGTCCTTGTTCTTCACAAAATCCAGCCCAAAACCCATCAGACTTCGGATAGCGGTAGGGGCCGTATAAAGGATGTTCACTTTGAATTTGTCCACGACATCCCAGAAACGACCGGCATCAGGCCAGGTGGGGATCCCTTCGAAAAGTAGGGTAGTGGCGCCCGCACTCAGAGGGCCATATACAATATAGCTATGCCCGGTGATCCAGCCGATGTCCGCTGTACAGAAATGGACATCCCCCGGCTGATACTGAAATACATTGACAAAGCTGTAGTTGGCATAGATCATATAGCCCGCACAGGTATGAACTACCCCCTTGGGCTTGCCCGTCGAGCCCGATGTATAAAGAATGAACAGGATATCCTCTGCATCCATCACTTCTGCGGGACAGACCGGGTTCCCCTGCGTCTCCACCTTGCGGATCTCATCCTCCCACCAGGTATCCCTCCCCTTTATCATACTCACCGGAACACGGGTGCGGGTGAGAACGATTACCTTTTTTACGGAAGGACATTGTACCAGCGCGTCATCTATGACGGCCTTTAACGGGATCTCTTTATTGCCGCGGTGAGCACCGTCAGAGGTGATGACAAGACTGCACTGCGCGTCCTGGATCCTGTCCGCGATACTCTGCGCAGAAAAGCCGCCAAATACCACGTTGTGAATGACACCCAGACGGGCGCAGGCCAGCACGGCGATAGCCAGCTCAGGAACCATCGGCATATAGATACAAACACGATCCCCTTTTTTTGCACCATTGTTCTTTAAGACGTTGGCAAACTGGCAGACCTTAAAATGCAACTCCCTATAAGAAAGGATCCGATAGTCTTCCTCAGGATTATTCGGCTCCCAGATGATGGCGGGCTGGTCTCCTCTTTCGGCCAGATGACGATCCAGGCAGTTCTCCGTTATGTTCAACTGCCCACCGCCAAACCAGCGGATCTTGGGTTCAGTGAAATTCCAGTCCAAAACCTTCTCCCAACGACGATGCCACTGAAAATTACCAGCTACCTCCGCCCAGAATCCTTCCGGATCTTCCACACTTTTTTTATATGCCAGATCATACTGTTCCCGGGACCGGATCTGATAGGGATAATTGCTCATGGCTACTCGCAGATTTTTTTGAGCCCTTGGCTCGTTAGTCGTTAATAATTAGGGCCATAAATTTAGAATATAATCCCTAATAAATTATTTTAACTTTATCCCCGTCACTTTATTCAACCACTAACGGTTTATGGCATTTACATCCGCAGCAACAGCTCCCGCAAAAGACATTCGCAAGATCATTATTGCCTCTTCTGTGGGAACCCTTATCGAATGGTATGATTTTTACATTTTCGGCAGCCTGGCGACAGTCATCGCCGGAAAGTTCTTTCCCCATGGAAACCCTACGGCAGCCCTGCTGTCCACCCTCGCCACCTTTGCAGCCGGATTTATCGTTCGCCCCTTTGGCGCCCTCGTCTTTGGCCGGATCGGAGATCTCATCGGCCGCAAATACACCTTCCTGCTGACCCTTGTCCTCATGGGCGGATCGACCTTTGCCATCGGGCTGGTGCCCGGCTATGACAGCATCGGTTTCTTCGCCCCCCTCATCGTCGTACTGCTCCGACTGCTACAAGGGCTGGCACTGGGTGGCGAGTATGGCGGCGCAGCTACCTATGTAGCAGAACATTCCCCATCCAACAGACGCGGCTTTTACACATCCTGGATCCAGGCCACCGCCACGATAGGGCTCTTTGTCAGCCTGGGCGTCATCCTCCTGGTCCGGCATATACTGGACCCAGACCTCTCGCGGAGCATCGAAAAATTCAACGACTGGGGCTGGCGCATTCCCTTTCTTCTCTCCATCGTACTCGTAGCCATCTCCGTATATATCCGGCTGAAAATGCAGGAGTCCCCGCTCTTCAACAAGCTGAAATCAGAAGGCAGATTATCCACCAATCCGCTAAAAGAAAGCTTCGGCCGCAAGACCAACCTCAAAATTGTCCTGCTTGCCCTGTTTGGCGCGACGATGGGCCAGGGCGTCGTCTTTTATACAGGTCAGTTCTATGCGCAGAATTTCCTGGAGACCGTTTGTAAGATCGACTTCGACCAGTCAAAGACCATGCTCCTGCTGGCCATCCTTTTTGCTACCCCTTTCTTCGTACTGTTCGGCGGCTGGAGCGACCGCATCGGCCGCAAATGGATCATGCTGATCGGTATGTTACTGGCCATTCTTACCTATCCCGTACTGTTTAAGCAGCTCCTGTCCATCACCAGCATTGAAGACAGGACAGAACAAGCCGGTCAAAAAGAGATCCGAAGCAGTGTGGCCTTCATCGGACATAGCCGCGACCTCATCCGGACAGCCTCCACTCTCCGGCATTATGAAGGCGGAATGCTGGTGACGGAAACAGCAAAAGATACCGTCTATGCCAGCGGCAAACCCGCAGCCAAACCTCTCCTGAGCAGCAGCCGGACCCTTGGTGACAGCGACTACTGGAAGACGGTAGGCATTCTCTTCCTGATGGTCTTTTATGTGACAATGGTCTACGGACCCATTGCAGCCTTCCTGGTAGAACTGTTCCCGACAAGGATCCGATATACCTCCATGTCCCTGCCCTATCATATCGGCAATGGTGTCTTCGGAGGAATGACACCCTTTATCGCTACCCTTTTGACCACCATTTACAGCGGCAACAAGCTGGTAGGATTATGGTATCCTATCGGTGTGGCAGCGCTCTGCCTGATCATTGGAGCCCTCTATATCCCCTCGGCTCCGGTGACCACAGAACTGGAAGGCTGATCTTGCCGCTACCACGCCGGTCAACAACTTTTATACACAACAATTCGCATTTCATATGAATATAATAAAAAGATTACTCGGTGTCGTCTGGATCATCCTTGGCCCCCTGGTCATGTACTGGCATATCCGGACCGGTGTGTCCGAAATAACCAAAAACCCGGTTATCAACACCAAAATGCAATGGGGAGTCTTTATCGTCGTCTTTATCCCCATCGCCGTCGGCCTGGTACTTTTTGGCTACTATGCACTTAAAGGAGAATACGATCGTTAAGGCCGCTGCGCCGGTGATCGCCGCCACTCATCCCGCGAAAGCCGGTTTTTGGGCCAGATTCACCTAAATTCGCATCGTAAACTGTCCAAATGTCTATTGAAATCAACAACCTTACTAAGATCTACGGCGACCAGAAAGCGGTAGATGCCATTTCTTTCACGGTGGGAAAAGGCGAGATCGTCGGCTTTCTCGGACCCAATGGAGCCGGAAAGTCCACCACCATGAAGATCATTACCGGTTATCTTGGCCAGGATGACGGCGAGGCTATTGTCTGCGGCCTTTCCGTAAGACAGCAGCCGCTGGAAACCAAAAAAAAGATCGGTTACCTCCCCGAAGCCAATCCCCTTTACCCCGATATGTACGTACGGGAATACCTGGATTTTATCGCCGATGTCCATAAGGTCTCCGATAAAAAGGCGCGGATCGAAGCCGTCATCTCCCTGGTAGGACTTACCGTGGAAAGCAATAAAAAGCTGGGACAGCTGTCAAAAGGTTACAAACAACGGGTCGGACTGGCAGCAGCCCTGATCCATGATCCGGAAGTGCTGATCCTCGACGAGCCAACCAGCGGCCTGGACCCCAACCAGATCATCGAGATCAGGGATGTCATCAAAAAGCTCGGCAAAAACAAAACAGTCCTCTTCTCCTCCCATATCCTCCAGGAAGTAGAAGCCCTTTGCGACCGGGTGGTCATCATCAACCGGGGCAAACTGGTGGCCGACAGCCAGCTGAGCCAGCTAAGACAGGAGAACAGCCGCACAGGCCGGATCAGGGTGTCCTTCAGAGAGTCCGCAGCAGGCACACCAACCCCCACAGCAGGCACGCCCCCTGAATCCGGACAAACTGCCTCAACCGGACAAGCTGACTCAACCGGACAAACTCCCGAATCCAGCGAGCTGGCACAAATCCCCGGTGTAACCGAAATAACCCGTCTTTCCCCCAACGAATGGGAGCTCCGGACCCAGGAACCCGACGCCGTTAAAAAACTATTACTAACCCTGGCTTTGCAGAACAATTGGAACATTGTTTCTTTGCAAAGTGAAAACCAGAGCCTGGAAGAGATCTTCCGGAGCCTGACCAATAACCCTCTATCCCCCACCGCCCAGGCGAACTGACGCCAAAGGCCCCAAATAACGAGCAATTATCTAACTACAAGTAATTAAAAACAAAGAACCAACATGAGCTACATTGCCGACATCCATGCAAGACAGATCTTAGACAGCCGGGGAAATCCGACAATCGAAGTCGACGTCGTTACCGAAAACAACCATCGCGGCCGTGCGGCTGTGCCCAGTGGCGCCTCTACCGGTATCCACGAAGCCGTGGAATTACGCGACGGAGATAAAAATGTCTTTGGCGGAAAAGGGGTCCTGAAAGCAGTGGCCAATGTAAATGATATCATTGCCGACCAGCTGATCGGGTTCCCCGTCAACGAGCAGGCCTCTCTCGACGCCCGGCTTATTGAGATGGATGGCACAGAAAATAAAGGCAAGCTGGGCGCCAATGCGCTCCTGGCCGTTTCCATGGCCGTGGCAAAAGCCGCTTCCAAAGAAAGCAAGCTGCCCCTTTACCGCTACCTGGGTGGCGTCAACAGCACCGTATTACCGATGCCGCTGATGAATATCCTCAATGGCGGCGTTCATGCCGACAACAAGATCGACTATCAGGAATATATGATCGTCCCCGTCGGCGCCGAAACCTTCAGCGAAGGACTGCGCTGGGGCGTTGAGATCTTCCACCAGCTGAAATCCGTTCTGAAAAAGAAAGGTTATAGCACCAATGTCGGCGACGAAGGTGGTTTCGCACCGGATATCCAAAGCAATGAAGAAGCTATCGAAACGGTTCTTATGGCCATCGAAGCAGCCGGATACAAAGTGGGCAGCCAGATCGGCATCGCCCTGGATGCCGCCAGCAGCGAAATGTTCAAGGACGGAAAATACAAATTCTACAAGAGCACCGGCAAAGAGCTGACCAGCGATCAAATGGTCGAATACTGGACTTCCTGGGTAAATAAATATCCCATCATCTCCATCGAGGACGGAATGGCGGAAGAAGACTGGGACGGCTGGAAAAAATTGACCGACGCAGTAGGCAATAAGGTTCAGCTGGTAGGAGACGATCTTTTCGTCACCAATACTAAGATCCTGCAAAAAGGTATCGATAGGGGCGTAGCCAACAGCATCCTGATCAAGGTCAACCAGATAGGCACCATTACCGAGACGATCAACGCCGTACAATTGGCTCAGACTCACGGTTATACAACCATCATGAGCCACCGCAGCGGGGAAACGGAAGATACTACCATCGCCGACCTCGCCGTAGCCCTCAATTGCGGCCAGATCAAGACCGGCAGCGCCTCCCGTTCCGACCGGCTGGCTAAATACAATCAGCTTCTCCGCATCGAGGAAGAACTGGGTGACGCAGGCATTTATCCAAAAGGACGTATCAAATTCAAGAAATAATCCTAACTTGTTTTGGCAACCGGGCCGTCTAATCAAAGTAGCCCGGTTGCCCAAAACATCTGATTATTGCCCTTCGGGCGCTGGACCCGTAGTCCAGCATGTCATATTTGATTATGAAGATTTTAGCACACATCCCTTCTTTTCTAAAAAACAAGTACCTGCTGACGGCAACAGGATTTACCGTCTGGATACTGTTCTTCGATAACCGGGACTTTATCACAAGTCACTTCCGGGAGAAGGGAGAATTGTTGAAATTACAGGAGAGCAAGAAGTATTATGAACAGCAGATCTCCGCTACCAAACAGGAGCTGGATCAGCTGAAGACCAACCCCGCGCTGCTGGAAAAGTATGCCCGGGAAAAATATTTTATGAAGAGAGACAATGAGGACCTCTTCCTGATCCGGGATGAAGCACAGTCTGAGAAACATTGATAGTCAGTTTTTTGTATCTTTCCCGCCCCCTTTTTTACTAAAAGTGGACCACAGGTCCACTGGCCGAAGGCCCAGACATAAACTGTTTCGTGCCAAAGGGTTACTTTAAACCATAACCCGTCGGCACGAAACAATAATTTCTTAACAGACAATATCCCAATCCAAATCTCGTTTTTATAACGGACGTTTCACTTTTACTGCTTTCGGAATTTATTGGACATTAAATGGTATTTGCCTATGACACTCTTTACACCGGAGGATCTTTTGCGGTATTTGTATAAAGAGTCTTCCCCCGAATTGTCGGCTGCAATAGAGGCTGCACTAAAGGAAGACTGGATGCTTCGCGAGAAGCTGGAAGTTCTGCGATCTTCCTCCGACGAACTCGATAAGGTTACAATTGCTCCTCGCATGGAAGTTATCCTGCGGGTTATGAATTATGCCAGAAGGACTGCCGTACAGGAAACTGTATCGCACCCATAAATCTATATTCGTAAATTTGCGGTCATTGAAGCTCACATCTAATGACCAGAAGCAATGACCAGAAAGGAACGCTTTCAATTCGTACTGGACTATTTCAGTAAGCACAATCCTGATGCAGAAACCGAGTTATTGTACGACAGCCCGTACCAGCTACTGGTCGCGGTGATCCTGTCTGCACAATGCACTGACAAACGGGTCAATATGACAACACCGGCAATCTTTGAACGATATCCGGACCCGCAGTCCCTTGCAAAAGCCAGTTTTGACGAGCTATTTCCCCTGGTGCGCAGCATCTCCTATCCCAACAACAAAACGAAACACCTGATCGGCATGGCAGGCATGCTCGTGGACAAATTCCATGGAGAAGTGCCGCTGACCGTCGAAGAATTGGTACAGCTGCCGGGCGTAGGCCGAAAAACAGCCAATGTCATTACCTCCGTTGTCGACAATCAGCCCAATATGGCAGTGGACACCCATGTCTTCCGCGTCTCGGCACGGATCGGCCTGACCGTCAATGCAAAGACTCCGCTGGCAACAGAAAAGCAATTGCTGCAGTTCATCCCAAGGGATCAGGTTCATGTTGCCCATCACTGGCTGATCCTACACGGGCGTTATATTTGCGTGGCAAGGAAACCAAAATGCGAACAGTGTGGCCTTAGACCGGTGTGTAAGTATTATCAGAAGAATTTGAAGAAGATCGTGGAGAAGATAGAAGGTTAGCCTCTTTTCTTCTTCTTTCCCTTTTTCGCAGCTTTCACCGCAGGCTCAGCCGTCCCTGCCTCATCAACCCCCATCGCCTGGTACACCGTCTCCTGTATCCTTCCCCGAATACTCAGCGCACCAAGCCTCGGATTATTCTCAACAGGATTCACCCTGTTAGACAAAAACACAAAAACCAGATCATACTTCGGATCAACCCACACACAAGTCCCGGTAAACCCGGTATGCCCCCACGTCTGCGGCGAAGCCGACAGACATGGATACGGTTCCTTCCGGTGCGCATTATCCTTTTCCGGCTTGTCAAAACCCAATCCGCGACGGCTGATCTCGCTGTGATATCCCGTAAAAAAATCTATCGTCGAAGACTTCAGATAAGTCGTTCCATTGATCTTCCCCCCATCCAGCAACATCTGCTCCAGCAAAGCAAGATCATACGCATCACTAAAAAGACCCGCATGCCCGGCAACCCCACCAAACATCGCCGCTCCGGGATCATGCACATCCCCCCTGATCATCTGCCGGCGGAAGATAGGCTCGTCCGCAGTAGGCGCAATACGACCGAGAGGAAAACGCTCCCTGGGCAGAAAACCAGCCGAGCTCATCCCCAATGGTTCGTAATAGGTTTTCTTCACATATTCATTCAATGGCATGCCCGAAATGGCTTCCACGATCTTACCCATGAAAATAAAATCATTGTCGCTATAGATATATTTATCCTTAGGCCCCACATTACTTTGCAGGATACGCCTGTAGATCGTGTCCTCCCAGTCATTACGCAGATAGAGGTTCTCCGCAACACGAACCCCATGCACGCTGTCGGGTCTTGCCGCATAGATGCCCGGCAACGGCAATCCTTCCTTGCTGCTGTCGATGGTCTCTTTATAAAAAGGAATAAAAGCTACAAGCCCTGCCTGATGCAGAAGTATATCCCAGATCCGCAACGATTCCTTATTGCTGCCCCTGACCCACGGCAGATAGTCCCCCAGCGTCTTCTGAAGATCAAGCCGGCCTTCATCATAGAGCTTCATGACACCCATCGTAGTGGCGCAGATCTTTGTACAGGATGCCATGTCGTAGATCGTCTCCTTATATACCGGCTCTTTTTTGTCATAGGTCATATACCCAAAGGCCTTCTCATAGGCGATCTTCCCATGCCTAGCCACCAGCACCACACAGCCCGGAGCCGCCTGCCTTGAAATGGCCTCCTCACAGATGGCGTCGATCTTATGCAGACGGGCGGCATCCATTCCTACCAGGGACGGGTCCACCGCAGGCAGTAGCCGCTCGGGGCCAACAATGCCGGTACCGGCTTTAAATTCCGCGCAGACAGAGACCGGCAGACGGCCTTTGGGAGCAAATTTTCCATTGAGAAGATCAGCCGCTACTTCCTGCGTCGTCGAGTCGTCTTCATAACAGGCAAGCACGACCTTTGCATCACAGCTGTTCTTCAACGCATAGGGATTGCCAAAGGCCATCGTGATCGTTCGCTCCTTTTGTTGCAACGCCTGCAAAAGCCAGGCGGCAGGCTGACTGATGGAAAAATTCCGCGCGGGGAACCGGGCATAGTTGTGCAGACCGATCACCAGTGTCTCATACCGGTTGCTCAGCAGCTCCAGCGCAGCCACTGCCTTGGCGCTGTCAAGATTATAGTCAAAGAAGTAAACATGCGCGTTATAGTCCGCACGCATCCGGCGGCTAAAGGCATTGTCATCAGTCAGACCCATGCCGATATAGGCTATCTTTTTCTTCTGAACAGCCCGCAGCGGAAAGACACCCGCTTCAGAATTCCGTACCAGCGTCAGCGCATTCTCCGCCACCTGCCTGCGCATTTCTCTTACTCCCTGGTTCAGATCAGCAGTGAGATGAAGAGTATTGATCGGCTGCCAGCTGGCCAGCCCATAGATGTATTTTGCACGCAACACTTTTTTTACCCGCGCATCGATGTCCTTCCACCGGATCTTTTTATCCTTTATAGCCGCATTGATCTTCTGAAGACTCAGAGCCACATCCCCGGGCAGACAAAGCATATCATTCCCCGCTACCAAGGACTGGACGGAAGCTTCCCCGTCAGGGTAATACTTCGACACCCCCTTCATCTCCAGCGCATCGGTAAAGCTGATACCCGTATAATGCAGCTGCTTCCGCAGCAGTTTCGTGACGTTGTTATAAGAAAGAGAGGTGGCCCGGTTTGGCGTATTGTCGATTGCCGGAATATAGAGATGCGCGATCATCACGCTGCCGACACCGGCATCGAACAGCGCACGAAAAGGATACAGCTCCAGCGAGTCCAGCTGCTTTTTGTCTTTGCCGATAACAGGCAGATCGAGATGCGAGTCTACAGCTACATCGCCATGACCGGGAAAATGTTTCGCACAGGCCATGACACCTTCGTCCTGCATCCCCTTCATATACTGAACACCAAATTCCGCTACCTTGATCTTGTTCTCCCCGAACGAACGATCGTTGATCACCGGGTTATCCGGATTATTGTTGATGTCCACCACAGGCGCATAATTCACCTGGATACCTATCCGCTTGCACTGGGCCCCTACAAGATGCCCGTATTGATAAATAAGGGAAGGGTCTCCCGTCGCACCCAGCATCATCTGACGCGGCAACCCCTCCACACTGTCCATACGCATTCCAAGCCCATTTTCTGCGTCGATGCAAAAAAGGATGGGAGTACGCGCTAAACCCTGGTAATAATTGATATGACTTGCCTGCGTAAGCGGATCGCCCTGGAACAGACAGATACCCCCAACATTGTATCTCCTTATGGCCTCCTCCACCTCCTTGTCATAAAATATGGCCCGATGGGTCGACGGATCGATAGCCGAAAGCCGGATCACCATGAGCTGCGCGATCTTTTCGTCAGGAGACAGCGTCCGGAAAACGCTGTCCACCCATGCATCGGCAGATAATCCCTGTCCCGGAGCAGGCGAACCATGCCCTGCCACAGATATCCCCGGCCTCGCCGCGGTCCCCGCGTCTACAGGATCGGCCGCCTGCTGGGCATAACTACACATAAAATTGGTCACCAGGATCAGTAAAAGGAAGGATTTTCTCATATCGTACAATCTTAACCTTATGATTATTTCGGCGTAAATTGCACACAAATTAAGGTAGAATTGCCAGACATCATTCAATTATTGCCCGACAACATTGCCAATCAGATAGCCGCCGGAGAGGTCATCCAGCGACCCGCCAGCGCAGTGAAGGAATTGCTCGAGAACGCTGTTGACGCCGGAGCTACCGATATCCGCCTTTTTATCCAGGATGCCGGCAAGTCGCTGATACAGGTGGTAGACAACGGAAAAGGGATGAGCGAGACAGATGCGAGAATGGCATTCGAACGGCATGCGACTTCCAAGATCCGAAACATCGACGACCTCTTCCATATCCGCACCATGGGCTTCCGTGGTGAAGCACTGGCTTCCATCGCCGCCGTTGCACAGGTCGAGCTGCGGACACGCCGGCCCGAAGACGAGACCGGTACCTGTATCGAGATCGAAAACAGCAGGGTGGTCCGGCAGGAACCCGTGGCACTCCCGGGCGGCACCAGCATAGCCATGAAGAATCTTTTCTTCAACGTGCCCGCCCGCCGGAACTTCCTGAAAAGTAATCCCGCAGAGCTGCGGCACATCGTCGACGAGTTCACCCGCGTAGCCCTGGCCTTCCCGGCTATATTCTTTTCCCTGACCAGCAATGGCCAGGAAGTCATGCACCTCGAAAAAGGAAGCCTCAAACAACGTATCGTACAGATCCTCGGCAGCTCGCAGGCGCCCAGACTCGTTTCAGTCCAGGAAAACACCGACTATCTCAATATCTATGGTTTTGTCGGCAAACCCGAGACAGCAAAAAAAACAAGAGGAGATCAGTACTTTTTTGTCAACAACCGCTTCATCCGCAGCGCATATCTCAATCACGCGGTAATGAACGCCTACCGGGATATGATCCCCCAGGACAGCTTCCCGCTATACGTCCTGTTTATCGACCTCGACCCGGAACAGCTGGACATCAATGTCCACCCCACCAAACAGGAGATAAAGTTCGAAGACGAAAAGATCGTTTACGCCTTTGTACAGGCCGCTGTAAAACACGCCCTGGCCCAGTTCAGCGTCACACCTACCCTCGACTTTGACCTGGATCCTTCCATACAGCACCTCGATGCGATAAGTAAACCGGTCTCCGATGAGAAAAAGGCAGAGGTCACCTCCTCCTCCCTCTATCAAACGTTCACACGGAAAAACCAGGCGCACCTTATCGAGCCCACCAATAAAAGCGAATTACGACACTGGAAAGATTTTTATGAGAGCCCGGGCCAGGAGCTCGGGGCACTGGCAGGAGCTATACAAAAAGGTGAAACTTCCCAACCCCCGACACAGCAGCCCGCTGCCAACACTACAACAGACAGTCTGTTAGGCATCAATATTCCGGCAAAGCCCATAATGCCTGTCGAGAACGCCCCGCTGCAGCAGCTGCTAAAGACCTATATTTCCACGCCTACCAACCGGAGCTTTATTATCATTCATCAGCAGGCCGCTCACGAACGCATTCTCTACGAACGATACAAGACCGCAGCCACCGGCAAACAGATCCCCAGTCAGAAAAGCCTGTTTCCCGCGACACTGACCCTGTCAGCGCCGGATGCCATCCTGCTCAACGAGTTATTACCCGACCTGAACCAGCTGGGTTATACGATAGAGCCTTTTGGAAAAGATAGTTTCATTATCCAGGGCACCCCGGCCGATACCAGCCACGGCGATGACAAAGCCTCCCTCGAAAACCTGCTGGAACAGTTCAAACATTTCACCAGCGAGATCCGGTTTTCCAAACGGGAAAAACTCATCCGCACCATGGCCCGGCAACAAGCCGTAAAACCCGACACCGCACTGTCGGAAAAAGAGATGCGCATACTCGTGAATGACCTTTTCGCCTGCACACAACACAACATTACTCCCGGTGGCGACCCCACCTTTATGGAATTCAAACCGGACTACCTGGAAAAAATGTTCGGACGATGAACCAGACGGCCAGCTCATCCGGGTTCTTCGGCTTTACCGATTTTCATCCAGGCAATAGACCCCTTTCTCACAAGCCTCCCTGCATATTTGTGCCGCTTTATCAGGATGAGGATGCCAATATCGTCTCGTAATTGCCTTAAATTGGGTTCTTTTGAATCCCATCTCTCCAAACTGGTGATTGTGATTATACGCAGGCAGCATTATTAACAGGAGACCAGCCATACCTCCGGTTTGCCAGGATTTATTTTTGAATTTCTTAAATAAGAAGAAAATGATACAGGCTATCATCAGCTGGGGATAGATCAGATACCTGGAAGTCTGGAATTGGGCATCGGAAGTATTACCACGGAAATAAGCCGCCAAAAACATCGTCCCGACAACAAATAAAAGAATGCAAATGATCCCGGCATCCTCCCATTCCCAGGGCTTTTTTGGCATTGTATACACAAGATAAACCAGCAGGGCAAGGACAATTATCCCAATCCAGAAGCTATTATCGAAGTCAAAATGCGCCCCTGCCATTCGAATAAAATAAGTAATGGTACGGCTGAAGTCGAATGGCAGTGCAGTTGGAAGACTATCAACATGAAAAAAAGAAAAATTCAAAGTGATGCAGGCAGCTCCTACAATTGAAGAAACAATAATTTTATTGTTCTCCCCCTTTGACCAGCAGAAAAAGGGAATGATAAGCATCGCCAGCATTCCATTCCCATTTGAGAACGCGCATAGCAGCTGAACGAACACAGCTAAGGGAATCCATCTCTTATCCAGATCGTATAAGTATAGAGTAAAGAAAAAGAAACCGACCTGCCCGTAGTTGCCAACAGCGTTCATGCACATACAGCCGTTCTCAAAAGTATTCAGATCGAAGATCAGCAGAAGCCAGATGAACGAGAGAAACTGCCAGTATTTACTATACTTCCTTAGAAAATGGATCGAAACAAGTGCTACTCCCAGTAATTGCAGATCTCCAATGATCCCTACTATTCTGAAGTTGAAAGTACCTGTCAGATAATAGTACGCCAGGTAAAGAATTTTGGAAGGGATCAGCCGGTGTTCTCCATACTGGCCGAAGAACATACTACACTTAGTCCACCATCCGGCTTTTTGAAATTCCATACAGTATCTAAGGGGCATGTCGAAATCGTCCATCACCGGTATATTCTCCAAAAATTTAGAGACAGCTAAGTAAAAAGGGATAGCGGGAATTAAGATCCATAAGTTATTCAGTATTGTTTTAGGGGACATCATACAAAAAATGTGATTTTTATAAAATGGGGGTATACCTGATTTTTGGGCAATACGGATCCCTATCCGGGCGATAGCCCGAATGCAGGAGGATGCCGTAAACTTTGGATGGTTTATTTTGTCAGATCCACTGACTTTTTCCGGTTATCCCAAAGGATATACCGCATATATAATTGAAGACTGCTGTTACGTCCCTGCGTTATCTCTCCCGGCGTTATCCGGACATTTATGAATTTACTCAGCGCCTGGTTGTATCTCATCCCAAAGATGAAATGCTTCCAGGTATAAGAGGCGTCAAACAGGAAGCGGAATTCATCCGTTTTTATTCTTTTATAGAGCGAATCGCCTTTGACACTTTTGGCAACCGCCGTAGTGGTGTCAACGCTACCGGTAGAGCTGTTCAGATACTGATCCTGGTAAAGACCGAAGCCATTGCTCAGCCGCGAGAACTGAAGTCCCGCTCCCAGGTTGAGTCCCCGGTAAACATTGTAATGAATGCTAAGGGGCAGATTGAAATAAAAGAGCTTTTTGATAAATACAGTACTTTGCCTTTTCTGCACCGGGGAAAGCGAATCCAACGGCGGCCGGCTGATGACCAGGTCTTTTTTAGTGTACTGAGGCGAGTTGAGCTGAGCTTCCAGCTGCAAATAGAATTTCCGGTTAAAATGATACTGGACCACCGGTACGGGAATATAGTCGCCCAGAGTTCCACTGATACCACCCGAATTATAACCAGAAGCCTGCTGTCCGCCGACTGTAAAGAATTGGTTGAGGCCGATGCCCACCGTCCACCAGCCCTTCTCTTTTTGCTTTTTCTCTTCCGCTGGTTTAGGAGTTGGCTTTGCTGACGTTTTGTTTACACTGCCCTTGCGGGGAACACCATCCCCGGAAAGCGTATCGGTTCGCTTCTGCTTTATAACAGTATCCCCGAACGCGCTGCCCGTTTTTGGAGCTTCTTCTCCCGGCTCTCCCTGTTTCAGGAGATGATCATGCGTTCTCTTCCTGCTGACAATTTTATCCCTGTGCCCCGGGGAGCCTCCGCCTTCCTTGCCTCCTCTGCCCCGGTTCTTCCTGTCCGTACCCCGGCCTTTCTCCTTACTACCCTGGCCGTACTCCTCTGTACCCCGCCCATCATACCCGGGTATCCCTTTATCTGCATACACCAGGGTATCCCTGCCCATATGGTCCGGATGACCCTCACCCCCATGGTCCGATTGACCCTCACCCCCATGGTCCGGCAAACCACCACCCGTACGCGCCGGCAAACCCTTATCCCCCTGTGGCGCCGGCGCAACAGAACGATCCCCCAAAATACGACCCCGCCCGGGGCAGTTACACACGCCTATCAGCAGCAACAGCAGAAGGATCAGCAAAAACCACCGTCTCTTATCCCTCTTCCTTTCTACAGGCATTTCCTTATCCAGCAGCATCTCCATCCCTTTCCAGGCTTCCCCGACATCCGGCAGCGACACCTGTGATAGCTTGTCAGCCCAGGGATTGATATCGTAGCGTCTTTCCATTATGAATTAGGTTCCATAAGGTGAAAGATCAGTTTTAGCTGCCGACGGGCATCACTCAGGTGCCACCGGCTGGTCCCTTCACTGATCCCCAGCATAGACGCTATCTCCCGGTGTGAGAAGCCATCAATGCCATAGAGCGTGAATACCAGACGGGTTGTTATGGGTAGTCTTCGGATCATATTGAGCAGTTCTTCGCCGCTGAGTTTCGAAAGTGCATCATTATCAATTCCCGGCTCTTCCTCACCAGGCAGCATTTCACGATCCCAAATGACCTTCTGCCTCCGTAGTGAGTCCAGCGCCGTATTGATCACGATCTTTCTCATCCAGGTATACAGGGAAGCCTTCCCGGGATCGTACTTGTCCAGCTGCCTGAACACCTTTAGAAAAGCATCGTTCAGTACCTCCACAACATCATTATTATCCCGGACGTAACGGACACAAATAGCCATCAGCGCAGGATAATATCGTCGATATAATTCCTCCTGCGATCTGCGGTCGTTACTAAGACAACCCCTGATCGTTGTTTGTATGTCATCTTCTGGAGAAAACAATGGTGCTGAATCTCTTTTTCCTGGCTGATAATTCCCTTGCATGTACGCGCCTTTCCGTACCAACGTTGGGTAAGATCAGGAAAATTATTTTTTGAAGGAGTACAGGACTCAATAATTGCTCCTGAACGTATGGATCAGCTGTTCCATCTGGCGGCGTGCCGTTACGCCGCTCCCGGTGTAGTTGTTGATGAGGATCGAGAACAGAAGGAGATGCCCTTTTTGCGTAATGAGATAACCACTGAGGGCGACAACCCCCGAAAGACTGCCGGTCTTTGCAAAGATATAGCCGCTGTCCTGGCGGTAATAGGACGCTAAGGTCCCCGTTCCACCCGTAGGCAGGATCCTTTTCATACGATCCAGCCCGAATTCATTTTTTAGCCTGTTAAGCAGCCAGATAAAGTCCTGCGGAGTGAAAAGGTCGTTACGGCTGAGCCCGCAGCCATCTACCCAAAAGGGATGCTGTGGCAGGTCCTTCAGATCCGTTTTCAGCAGGGTGTCGATGATCCGTGAGTCGCTCATATTTCCAAGCAACTCATTACTTACCATCAGTAATGTCTGCTCGGCAAAAAAATTGTCGCTGTTGTACATCATCGGGCGGAACATCGAATCCACCGGCCGGGAATACAGGGTGCCAGCCCCAGCCCCCCGGGGCACGCGGCCCCCCACTCTCACTTCCCTGCCTACCGTATCCTTTAATAACAGTGCAGCCGAAGCAACCCCCTCTGTAATAAAAGGCACATCCTGCTCGCGGGTCCGCCCCCCCTTTCCTTCTGTTATTTCAAACGCATTTCCTGTCAGATCCCTCTGTACATGAAAGATCTTTTTAGTAGTATCTGTAGAGAACCGGACTGGCCAGTTAATATCCGGTATGGAATAGAAGGAGGCAGAGAGCGAGTCGGACACCCAGCGGATCAGGTTGCCATAAACAGGAAAGCCGCTGCGTTCGGACATGTAGTCGTCATTATAGTCATCCCAGGCCCAGCCACGGCCAAGTGGCTTATCCATCCAGTTGCCATTGGTCAGATAAAGGTGCTTACGACTATGCTGAAGGAAGCGTATCACCGGCTGGTCCGGAAAAGAAGGATGCAGAAGAGTTGGGTCACCCGACGGGAGTATATACAAGGCCGTATCATCTGCCAGATAACGCATACCCACGAGCGAATCACCTAAGTATTTCATTCCGGCATACAGGGAAAAGAGTTTGGTATTGCTGGCAGGGATAAAATATTTGTCCCCCTGGTAATTGACCTTATAGGAGGAGGAAGAAGGATCATAAAGACAGACACCCACCTGCGCAGACTGAAACCCCGGCTGTTTCAACATTTCATCCAGCGCCTTATCTCTCCCCCCCATATTCGATTGAACAGTATGTGCCGGTGAGCAGGCCTGCAAAAAAACAAAAAGGATCAGCGCTAACCCGGTATAAAACCTCATGATAAATGCTTTGCTGCAATATACTCAAAAAACAGTGCCGCTGTTCAGGCTGCCGGCAGTCGGCGTATGCCGCGATCTATCCCCTCTCCTGCGCCCGCAGCCACCTCTCGGGGATCTCATTGCTGCTCGCCAGCAGATAATCCTGGTAAGAACAGGCGATATATTTATTATCCGGCAGCTGCATCCACCAGCGTTGGGTCTTCTTGCTCTGCAGGAAAGTCGTCTCCACCTCGGCAAAGGCAGTGCGGTATTCGATAAAGAAATCCCGGTCCGAAAGAGCCGCTTCCCGCCGCCCCCGGCTCTTGCCGTCTATAAGATACCACAGCATATGGCTGATCTGACGAGCCGTCAGCTGCCCCTGGTCCCGGGCCGGCATATACCCATAGATCCCTACAGTATTGACATTATGACTAAGCCCCGCATAACGCATAAGTATACAGGCTTCCTCACCATTAAAACCATTCGGGGAAAGATGATTCGCAGGAGCAAAGGAATGGGCTATCGCCGAAATGTCAAAGCTGAACAAATGCGAATTACGGATAACCGGCTCCATTTCTTCAATATTGTCCTTTACACTGCCCAGCCGGAAACAGTCGAACCGCAACTTGTCCATCGTCTCCAGCATATGCGGATGGACATAATAGCTCTGAAAGCCGATATGATTGTAGTGATGGATATAGTTGGGCTCCCCCGTTAGCATTTCCATGAGGAAATTATCGCTCCGGTTCAGGGAGTCGATATCCAGGTCGATCAGCGCGTCGACACAGGTTGCTTCAATGATATGTTTCTTATCCGAATAGGTATAATACTGGGACAAGGTCAGGTCATGCGATCCGCCCAGGATGACGACGGTCTTACCAATGGCCGTCAGCTCCCTTAGGACCGTCTTCAGCGCCGCATAAGTGTCGTTCAGGGTTGCTCCGGCCCGGATATTTCCCGCATCCGCCAGCCTCACATCAGGATGCCAGTAATACAGCTGGTAGAATTGTTCCCGGATGACGTCAGGGCCGCCAGCCTCCCTGCGGTCCCGCCCGATACCCCTCTCTTCCTCACAGCCCACTATCACCATATCCGACTCATACAGATCCGGGAAGGTCTCATCATAGGCGTCGATGAGCTTGCCGATCTGCCCGTCCTTGTAGCCCTGATCCTGTGATAGTTCAGCCAGGTTGATCGGATCGAGAAAATCACTTATATGCAGGTTGGGAGACATGAAATGGGTGTTTTTTTGGGGCAAAACTAGGTATCTTTGTGCTATGGAGCAATTGTTACAACAAATTGAGCAGTACAAACAGGAGATCACTTCCATCATTCCGGACGGAGCAGAAGCATTGGAGGCATACCGCATTCGCTTTCTCGGTACAAAAGGTATTGTAAAAGGCCTTTTTACGGAAATGAAGAATGTACCCGCCGACCAGAAAAAAGAATTCGGTCAGGTATTGAACGAATTCAAGCAGCTGGCCGAATCCAAATACGAAGACTGGAAGGGTAGTCTCAGCAGCAGTCCTGCCGGCAAGACCCATAAGATAGACCTCAGCCTGCCGGGAGATGCCCTGCCACTGGGCACACATCACCCCATCACCCTCGTACGCGACCAGATCGTTCATATCTTCGGGCGGTTGGGTTTCTCCGTGGCAGAAGGCCCCGAGATCGAGGATGACTGGCATAATTTCACCGCTCTCAACCTGCCCGAAAATCATCCCGCCCGGGATATGCAGGATACCTTCTATATTCACCAGCAGCCTGACTGGCTCCTCCGTACACATACCAGCAGCGTACAGGCGCGTACCATGGAAAAGCAAAAACCCCCTATCCGGATCATCTGCCCCGGTCGGGTCTATCGCAATGAGACCATCAGCGCCCGCGCACATTGCTTCTTTCACCAGACAGAAGGCTTGTATGTCGATGAGAACGTCTCTTTCGCTGACCTGAAACAGACCCTTTACTTCTTTGTACAGGAAATGTTCGGAAAAGATGTAAAGGTCCGTTTCCGCCCCTCCTATTTTCCTTTCACCGAGCCCAGCGCAGAAATGGACATCAACTGCCGCATCTGCGGAGGCGTCGGCTGCAGCGTCTGTAAACATACCGGCTGGGTGGAAATTCTCGGTAGCGGCATGGTCCATCCAAAAATGCTCGAGAACTTCGGTATCGACAGCAACAAATACACAGGCTTTGCCTTTGGGATGGGGATCGAACGGATCTGCCAGCTCAAGTACCGCATCAACGACCTGCGCCTGTACTCGCAAAACGATGTCCGGTTCCTCAAGCAGTTTACCGGTGCCGTATAAAATCAAACTATGATACAAAAGATCTGCGTTTGCGGAGCTGGCACCATGGGCAGCGGCATTGCCCAGGTGGCTGCTATGGCAGGCTACAAAACCATTTTATTCGATGTAAGTGCAGAAATGGTGCAGAAAGGCCGGTCTGCTATCGAAAAAAACCTCCAAACACTGACGGAAAGGAACAAGCTCACTTCGGCAGAACAACAGCTTATCCTGACCCGTATTTCCTATACCACGTCGATCGCCGACTGTGCCGCCGATCTCCTGATCGAAGCCATCGTCGAAAAACCAGAGATAAAAGAGGAACTTTTTAAAAACCTGGCAGCGGTGAATACCAGCGAGGCCATCTTTGCCTCCAACACCTCTTCCCTTTCCCTCACCACACTTGCCGGGAAGATCCCACATCCCGGGCGATTCGCCGGTTTACACTTCTTCAACCCCGCACCGCTGATGAAACTGGTCGAAGTGGTAATGACACCCCTGACGGACGATACAACCATAAAGACCCTCACAGCTGTGGCTATCCAAATGGACAAGACACCCGTATTATGCAGGGACGCCCCCGGCTTCATCGTCAATCATGTGGCCCGGCCTTATTACCTCGAAGCCCTGCGTCTCGTAGAAGAAGGATTAGCTGACATAGAAACTATCGATCAGGTAATGGAAGCTACGGGCTTCCGGATGGGACCCTTCCGGCTGATGGACCTCATCGGCAATGATATTAATTATGCTGTCAGCTGCTCCGTATACGAGGCAATGGGCCAGCCCCTGCGTCTGAAACCTTCCCCTATCCAGGAGGCACAGGTTAAACAGGGTGCGCTTGGAAGAAAGACAGGAAAAGGATATTACCGGTATGAACAATAAAACAAACGGCAAGATACTAGTCACCGGCGGCACCGGTTTTTTGGGCGCTTACATCATCAGGGAGCTGGTAGCAAAAGGATATTCCGTGCGCGCGATCCGCCGCAATAATTCTTTGCCCTCTTTCATATCCCCCGACATCCTGGAAAAAGTAGAATGGCTCTCCGGTGATATCCTCGATGTCACCAGTCTGGAAGAAGCTATGGAAGACTCGGACGCCGTCATCCATGCTGCTGCACGACTGTCCTTTGCCTCTCGCGACCGCCGGGAAATGTTCAGCACCAACATCAACGGAACAGCCAACGTGGTCAACATTGCGCTGGAAAAAAATATAGCCCGCTTTATCTACGTCAGCTCCGTAGCAGCCCTGGGCCGCACAGGCAACGGCGAGCTCGTGACAGAAGAAAGGAAATGGAGTGACAGCAAATGGAATACAAATTATGCCATCAGTAAATACCACGGAGAAGTAGAAGTATGGCGCGGCATCGGAGAAGGACTGCCGGCGGCTATCGTCAATCCCAGCACGCTGCTGGGTTATGGAGACTGGGATCACAGCAGTTGCACACTTTTTCGGAATGCCTTTCGCGAATTTCCCTGGTATACCGAAGGAGTCAACGGTTTTGTAGACGTGACCGACGCAGCACGAGCCATAGTTTGTCTGCTGGAAAGCGATGTCACCGGGGAGCGGTATATTCTCAATGGTGACAACTGGACCTTCCGGCATCTCTTTGAAGAGATGGCCGACGGGTTTGGGAAAAGACGCCCATCCCGGGAAGCCACACCCTTTTTAGCCGGCGCGGCCTGGCGAATGGCCAGATTAAAAAGCTTTCTGACAGGTCTGCCATCCATACTGACCCGGGAAAGCGCAAAAGTCGCCGGAAGCAAGACCTTTTTCGATAACAATAAGATCCTTCAACAACTGCCCGGATTCCGCTTCACCCCCCTGGATGAGACCATAAAAACGGCTTGCAACGCCTACCAGACCATGTTAAAAATCTGATTCTTCTTCCAAATTAGACCCCGGCTTACTAACTTACTGTCTCAAACGATATCCATGAATCCGAAACGGCCCATTCTGCTTTGCTTATTCTCTTTCTTTTTCTCCCTTTCCGTCTTCTCCCAGGAAAAGACATTTGCCATCGATGGTGTGGTCACCGACTCTAAATCCGGGCAACCACTGACCGGCGCCTCCGTCTTTTGTCAGAATACAACCGTAGGAACCCTGTCAAAAACAGACGGCGGCTTCCATCTGCGCCTCGCTAACGGAGGATATGACCTGATCATATCCTATACAGGATATGAAACCCAGTCCATCCGCATCGGGAAAGACCATAAGGACAGCGATACACTTAGAGTTCAGTTAAAGGAACAGGATAAGAGCCTGGAACAGGCCGTCGTCACAGGTAGCGCAGAAGTAGCCGATGGCTGGGATAAATACGGCCAGTTCTTCCTGGATCATTTTATCGGAACAACACCCAACGCAGCCCAATGCACACTCGACAATAAAGAGGTCCTGAAATTCTATTTCTATAAAAAGCGGAACAAGCTACGCATAAAGTCAACCGCAGACCTGATCATCACCAATAATGCGCTTGGCTACAAGATCCGTTATCAGCTGGACTCCTTTGTACATGAATACAACACCAATGTCAGCAGTTATACAGGATACCCCCTTTTCGAAGAAATGCATGGCAGCCCGGAACAGCAGGAGACATGGAACCAAACCCGGTTCAACTCCTATGTCGGCTCGCGATTGCATTTCCTTCGCAGCTGGTATGACAGCACCCTGCAGGAAGAAGGATTCGTGCTGGAACTGGCCGACTCCAGCGACAAAAATAAAATGAAGCCGGTCGGCGACCCCTATGATACAAAATTTTACACTGTAGATAGCGGCGACGTACAGATCGGCCTGACCGGAAGACTTCGCATCAGCTATACAGGCCAGCTGCCGGATAAAAAATATCTCCAGGAAAACAAATTCCCCCTTACAGCCAAAGTACAGATCTCAGCCCTGGACCTCGCAGACGGATTCGTCATCCAGGAAAATGGCTATTTCTATGATCAGTCCGATGTCACCAATATTGGTTACTGGTCCTGGAAAAAGCTGGCCGAGTTATTGCCGTATGACTATAACCCGCCGCAGTAGTCATCTAACCCCTGCTCTCCATCACTTTTTTCCAGAGCTCGGGAATGCGTTTGATCCAGACAAACTCCCTTTTCTTTAGTAATGCGTCTTCTGCGGGTGATCCAAAATAGACTTTGCCGCCTTCCAGGGATGCAGGCACACCACTTTGTGCATAGACAACGGCATTGTCGCCAATCGTAAGGGTCTTGCTGACACCTACCTGTCCCCAGAGAATGACACCATTCCCAATCTCCGCTGCACCGGCAATGCCGACCTGGGCGGCAAACAGGCAATTTTTACCGGTGACCGTATCATGACCGATATGGATCATGTTGTCCATTTTCGTTCCCGCCCCAATACGCGTATCATGGCTCACCCCCCGGTCAATAGTACAGCCCGCGCCAATTTCCACATAATCTTCAATTACTGCACGGCCGCAGCTTTCCATCTTCCGATACCAGACGGCACGGTCCTTTTTGGTGTTGTAATAAAAAGCATCCGATCCGATCACGGTGCCGGCCTGGATAATGACATTGTCACCAATGATACAATGGTCCAGAATAGTTACGTTGGGATGAATAAAACAGTTCTTTCCAATGGTCACATGATGTCCCACAAAGACATTCGGGTAGAGATATGTCCCCTCACCGATCACCGCCGTGTCGCTGATCATTTTCGTAGCCGGCTGAAAAGGCCGGAAGTGACGGACGATCTTCAGATAGGCTTCAAAAGGCTGGTCGACTACCAGTAATGCTTTGCCCGGCGGCACTTCTACCGCTTTATTGATAATGATGAACGTAGCGTTGGACTGAAGACAGGTGTCATAATATTTAGGATGATCGACAAATACAACATCGCCTTTTTCGACTTTATGTATCTCATTAATGCCTGTAGCCTGGCCATTTTTATCACCAATAAGTTCTGCACCCAGGAACTCGCTTAACCACTGAATAGCTACCGGAGAAGGAAATTGCATAGTTTGAAATTTGTGCGAAGTTACGGTTGGAAGGGTGGTGATTCGCTACCCTTTTCCACAGGTTAAAAAAAAATGTGAATAAAATTTGTTGGAAAATTTTTTTAGATAGAGAAAATTATTTTTAATATTGTGTAGGGAAATTTATTTCCCGGTACTTACTAACCCATCCATATATTGAAAGCCCGGTTTCGCACCGGGCTTTTTCTTTACAAAAAGCTTTACAACAGAAATTAGAAGATCGGCTGAAACGTGCATCAATACTACATCATATACAAACCCTTCCAGGTTCTTTCACAGTTTACTTCCCAGGAAGGGAAGAAAACATTAAAGGATTTCTTCCCCGTACCGGCAAATGTCTATCCCGTCGGCCGGCTGGATTTTGACAGCGAAGGACTCCTTATCCTGACCAATGACACCACATTTAACCACCGGCTGCTAAATCCCCGGTTCGCCCACGACCGGGAATATTGGGTCCAGGTGGAAGGAGATATCTCTCCTGCCGCCATCCATCAGTTGGAGTCGGGCGTAACCATCAGCATCGACGGAAAAAGCTACCGGACCAGACCCGCTAAGGCAATGGCCATGATGTCTTCACCCCCGGTGCCCGAACGTTTTCCTCCCATTCGCTATCGCGCGCAAATACCGACAAGCTGGATTAAAATCATCTTACAGGAAGGTAAGAACAGACAGGTACGAAAGATGACAGCCGGGGTAGGCTTTCCCACACTTAGATTGATCCGCTACCGGATCGAACAGCTCACCGTCGAAGGACTGAACCCCGGGGAAATGCGAATGCTGGACCGGCAGGAAATCTATTCCTTGCTGTTTGCCGAAAGGAATCACTAACTTTCCATCTTAAACTAAGCTAAGCCCTAAGGTCACTGGCCTCAAAAACTTAAAAAAGATAATTATGCTCAAATCGATGACTGGTTTCGGACGCGCAGAACAGGCAGTTGGAGACAAAACTTTTCAGGTAGACATCAAATCCCTGAACGGAAAACAATTCGAACTGCAATTGAAATTACCTGGCTTCCTGAAACCGTTTGAGTTCCAAATCCGGAAATTACTCTCTGAAAAACTGGGACGAGGCTCACTGGACTGCACAATTAGCCTGAAACAGACCGGCAATGCCAAACCCGTAAGTATCAACACCGACCTGGCTAAGGCCTATTATCGCGCCCTGGCCGATCTTTCGAACGAGCTGAATCTCGACCCCTCCAATATTCTCAGCACCCTGGTAAAGCTGCCCGAAGTCATTACGCCTACCAGCGACACACTGACCGATGATGAGTGGAAAGAGTTTGAAAAGGTTATTCTTTCAGCCGTCGACGATCTGAATGCCCATCGCCTCAATGAGGGAGCCTCCCTGGAAGAAGACCTCATCCTCCGCATCGACAATATCCTCCGGCACCAGGACGAAGTCACCCGGCTCGAACCTTTACGCCAGCAAAAGATCCGGGAAGGTCTGAAAAAACTGCTGGAAGAGCATGTCGGGAAAGAGAACTACGACCCCAATCGCCTCGAACAGGAGCTGATCTATTATATCGAGAAAATAGACATCAGCGAAGAACAGGTACGGCTAAAAAACCATTGCGATTATTTCAAGGCCATTTTAAAGGAGGCCGAAGAAAGCAAAGGAAAAAAGCTATCCTTTATCCTCCAGGAAATAGGACGTGAGATCAATACCACAGGTTCAAAAGCTTACGACAGCACCATCCAGCAGAACGTCGTTCTGATGAAAGATGAGCTGGAAAAAGCAAAAGAACAGGTTTTGAATGTATTATAGTTTGCGGAAAATGCGCTAAATTTAAAAAAGCGCATTTTCCGCAAACGGCTAATGATTGATACCTTCGTAGGAGCGTCGTCCCTCGCTCCTCCTCGGTCGCAACCTTCGCCGGGCTCGATTGCGGACAAGATGCTTCCAGCATCTTAAAAAATGCACTATTATTGTATAAACGCGTCTCATTGAAAAAGTTGCTTTTATCCCTGTTGACAGCCGGCTGCTTCGGCTGGACCGCCTGTACCGTCCCTTCGGGTGTCTTTGAAAAGAACGTGACCTTACCCGGCCAGCAATGGGAAAGCGGTTTTAAACCAACCATAAATTTTGTCGTCAGCCCGCAGGATACCGCTAATATTTACAACGTCTATATTGTATTACGCCACACGGACGCCTACAATTACAACAATATCTGGATCAGGGGCACCGTAAAAAGCCCCGGAGACAGCGCCGGCAGAAGCGAACGCTATGATCTGTCCCTCGCGGACAATGAAAAAGGATGGAAGGGCAGTGGAATGGACGATATTTTCGAAGACCGGGTCTGGATCCAGCAACAGACCAAATTCACCCGCCCCGGCACTTATTCTTATACCCTTGAGCAGATCATGTGGGATGACCCGCTGAAAAATGTGTTGAATGTCGGCGTCCGTATTGAGAAAGTCCCGTAAAATACCGGGAACGCGCACGCAACTATGCTATTTAAAAAGAAGCGACTGGTGGTGGCCACCACCGTATACTGGATTTTGCTGGCCTATATAGTTACCGGCCTGGGCTGGTGGTTCATCGCCCTGCAAACGCAGAACCACCGGATGACCAACTATCAGCTGCAACAGCTGAAGCTCGACAACCCCTCCTACGAGGCCCGGGTCGAAGCTATCCAAACCGAAGAAAACAACAAGACAGCCCAATACATCGGAGAAGGCAGCACCTTCTTATTCCTGATCCTGCTCGGAGCCATCTTTGTTTACCGGGAAGTCCGACGCCAGATCCGTCTTCAGTTGCAACAGCAATATTTCATGATGGCCGTTACCCACGAACTTAAGACCCCCATCGCCGTCACCAAACTGAACCTTGAAACCCTCCAGAAACACAAGCTCGACGAGGCCAAACAACATAAGATCATCCAGGCAGGCCTCCAGGAGGTCGGCCGCCTCGACACACTTGCCAATAATATTCTCGTCGCTTCCCAACTCGAAGGTGGCGGATATATACAGGTAAAAGAATCCCTGGACCTTTCCACCCTCGTACAGCAGTCGGTACAGGATTACCGGCTTCGCTTTCCGGAGAGGCGCTGGGAAGCTCATATCGAGCCCGAAAACAGCGTCAACGGCGATGTCCTTCTCCTTCAGATGCTGGTCAATAACCTGGTCGAGAATGCCCTTAAATACTCCCCCCGCGATACCACGATCACGGTGTCGCTCGGGAAAAAAGGACGCCACATACAGCTGTCCGTGAAAGACCAGGGGCAGGGCATACCCGACGAAGAAAAGAAAAAGATCTTTGGCAAATTCTACCGCACCGGCCAGGAGACGACCCGGCAAACAAAAGGCACCGGACTGGGTCTTTATTTATGCCGGAAAATAGCGGAAGATCACAAAGCCTTGCTTAAAGTGACCGACAATTCGCCGGCAGGGAGTATTTTTACTGTAGTATTTTAGATGTCACCGGTTTCCCGTTAACACATAATCCCATGAGCTCAAAAATTTCCATCCTGCTGGTAGAAGATGAAGAGAACCTTCACGAAGCCCTTAAGCTGAACCTTGAGCTGGAAGGCTACGAGATTACCTCGGCATTTGACGGCACCCAGGCATTAAAGGCCATCCAGCTGGAATATTTCGACCTCATTATCCTCGACGTCATGCTGCCCGGTGTGGATGGCATCGGCGTTACCGAGACTATCCGTGTCCAGAACAATGACGTACCCATCCTGATCCTCAGCGCAAAGAATGCCAGCGCCGATCGCGTCCTGGGTCTGAAAAAAGGAGCTGACGATTACCTGACAAAACCCTTCAACCTCGAAGAGCTCCTCCTCCGGATCCACAAGCTCATCGAGAAGAATAAAAAGATGCAGGAAAAAGATTCCTTTGGCGACATATATACTTTTGGTAAGAACATCATTGACTTCAAAGCACAGGAAGCCACGACAAAAGACGGCGACCGGATCCAGCTGAGTAAAAAAGAGGCCATGCTGCTGAAATTGCTCATTGAGAACAGGAATGAAGTGGTGACCAGGGAAAAGATCTTACAGGCCGTATGGGGATATAATGTCTATCCCACCACCAGGACCATTGACAATTTCGTGCTTAATTTCAGGAAATATTTTGAAGAAGATAGCCGGCATCCGAAGTACTTCCATTCCGTAAGAGGCGTGGGCTATAAATACACAGAATAAATACAACTCTCTGCTCTGCCTATTGCACCTTCGGCGCAAAGAGCGGGGCCAGTATATTATGGATGGTCGGCCAATTGCTTTATTAAGCCAGTCTATCTACCATCCACTCCGCCTGCCTCAACAACTGCTGCATATTATACCGATCATATGCCGGCGTATAAAGATTCATCTCACATTCATTAAGGATATTCTCCAGCGAAATAACAGCCGTTTCATCCCAACCCCTCATCTGCAGCAGTCTAACGCTGTTCTGCTTATTAAGCTCGCTGGCCGGCAGACTCAGCTTCTTCTGAATAGCCTTCCACACCGCCCGGTTTACTTCCCGGTAAAACCGGCTGGAGTCTCCCTCTTCCAAAAACTGACGGGCCTCCAGCAGCGGATCTACCACCGGCACCGCCGGCACATAGCTGTTCGAAGCCATCCCCGGAGTCTTTGGAGGCTCCGGTACAGGCGGCGAAGAAACAGGCGCACTCGTCCGGGAGACCGGCAGATAAGCGGAAGGATCATTCGTTCGTCCCCCGCCATCACCACTCTTACTATCACCACTTCCCCCGTCAGGACTCACTCCATCACCTTTTTTTCCATTACCTCTTTCTCCATCACCCCCTTCTCCATCGCGGCGCGTATCCCTGAGCCGAAGATTTTGCCGCCAGAAATATCCGGCCACTCCCGATATAAGCAGCACCGCAAAGATCCATTCCAGATGGTCCCGCACAAACCTTCCGATACGGTCCCTTATCGACGGCGAAACGGTCCCTGCAACACCCGGCCCGACGGTTTGCCGGTGTTGACTAACGGCCGGTGTCACCTGAAGATCCTGTGGCTCCCCTTCCGCTGACTTATAGGTTTGTGAGGACGGATCGAAATACGAAAAACTGACCGCAGGCAGGATATAATGACCCGGAGTCCGGGGAATGAACACATAATCGAAGGATTTTGACCCGCTCATAGGAGCTACCGTCTTATTTACATCTTCCTTCGCCGTAGGCTCGAAAGCTTCAAAACCGGCAGGCCAGCCTATCGTCGGAGCCGCCAGGACAGGCAGGTTGCCCTTCCCTTTCACGACGACATGCAAAGTCGCTTCATCCTGGGCTGCAACAGTTCTGTTTGCCAGCGAGGTTTCTATCGAAAAGCTGCCAACCGCTCCATTGTAGTTGGCCGGCTTGTTCTCCGGCAAAGGCTTCACGGTGATGGTTACCGGTTTGGTATCCAGAGTTACACGCTCATCTACTTCCGGCCCAAGATTATTGTCATCCATCATCTGATTCAGCAGGTCACGGATGCTGCCGCCTCTTCTCGCCTCCTGGCGTCCACCACCCTTGACAAAATGAACCGTATTCTCGACTTCCACCGGGTCAAGATCAATATTTCCAGCCTGCAACGGGATCAGCTGGGTCTTACGGATGATATGTACCGTAAAGGCCTTCCCATTCAGCTTTTCCACAGACACAGGATCAGAACCGGGGTCCACCATGTCATAGACACTAAAACCATTCAGGGACGGACGCTTCGTTACCCGTGATTCGCTGCTCAAACGGGAATAAAGCTTATACGTGCAGACAATGGGCTCCCCGACAAAACAACTGTTCTTATCGACCTGAACCTTTACAAATAAATTCTTCCGGATCTTCTCATTGACGTTCTCCCCGGGCTTCAGAATATATTCCCTTTCGACATCCCGCTCAGAAGCACCAAAAGGGTCCACACCAAAAGGCTGGGCAAAAGGATTCCCGCCGCCCGGGTTGGAAGGATTATTCCCACCCGGGCCGCTTCCGGCATGAACTGTGATCTTAACTGTATTTGATCTCAATGGACGACCGTCTACCGTGGCAGAGGCCCCGCCAATAGTAAACTTACCGATGTTAAGGGGCTGCAGGACAAAAGAGACGCCCTTGTATTGAGACATGCTGTTATTGACGATACTCATTCCACTCGACTGAATAGGCCCCTCTACGATCTGGAATCCGGGAAAAGAGGGCGGAGTGAGATCATCTATCTGCCTGGCGTTCTCTACCACATATTCTACCTGCAAATAATCTTTCTGTCCGACCGACTGACTGCTGACCCAGGTAGAAAATTTTACCTGGCCGGAAACAAAAAGTCCCGGTAGTAAGGCTATCACAACAATAAGCGAACAGCGTAGAATTGTAACGATAACTGTTGATTTTATAGGTCGTTCAGGCTTCATATCCAACAAATGCAAATATAAAATTTCATTCGTTAAAGATCTCCCAATTGCGGCCGGAGCAGTATTTCCTCTACCGTGGCCTGCGGGGAGAGACGGCTGGCCGCAAACATCATTTCCGCCACATCCCCTGCTTCCATAATGCGGTGAGGGTCAATCCCACTGCCAGCCCATGAATCCGTATAGGCAGCCCCCGGATAGACAGCCGTCACTTTGATCCCATAAGGCTTTAATTCCTCGCGGAGATTGGCAGAGAGACCCGCCAGAGCAAATTTGCTGATACTATAGGCCCCGCCGTTGGGATAGGCCTTCAGCGAGGCCACCGAACAGATATTAAAGATATGCCCGCTCCGGCGCGCCATCATGGCCGGCAACAGGTGCCGGGTGAGATAGTAGGCACTGTAAAGATTAACAGCCATCAGGGTCTCCAGCGTGCCATCAGGTTCATTGTGTACGCTGCCGGGGATGAACTGCCCGGCATTATTGATCAGGACATCCACCACTATACCGGCCGCCGCCAGGTCCCGGCCCAACGAATCCACCTGCCCTTTGTCCCCCATATCCACGGAAAAGTGTTGAAACTTCCCCCCTGGATAACGTGTCTGAAGCTCCCCCTGGAACGCCGATAGCCGCTCACCGTCACGCGCTATCAGAACGAGGTCATATCCCCCCGCGGCAAACCGCTCTGCCATCGCCTTTCCCAGACCTTTTGAAGCACCGGTAATGATACAGTTCATAATACTTAAATTGCGACATGCAATATAAACACCTTTTCTTCGACCTGGATCATACATTGTGGGATTTTGAGGCCAACAGCCGGCAGACACTGGAAGAATTGTATCATTCCCTGGATCTCCAGGCAAGAGGAGTACATGATTTTGACCTTTTTCATAAGCGATACAGCGCTCATAATGAAAAACTCTGGGACCGCTATCGGAATGGCTATATCAAGGTGGACGAACTGAGATGGAAGCGCATGTGGCTGACCCTGCTGGACTTCAAGATCGGTGATGAACCCCTGGCCCGGGTCATGGATGTCCGTTTCCTCGAAGCACTGCCCTCCCGGAATATCCTTTTCCCCTATACGCTGGAAATACTCAACTATCTTACCACAAAAGGATATCAGCTCCATCTTATCACCAATGGCTTTGAAAAAGTACAGCACAGCAAGCTCCGGAACTCAGGACTGACCCATTATTTCGGCGAAGTGATCACATCGGAAGGCTCCAACAGCCTCAAGCCGCATAAGGAGATCTTCGAATACGCCTTTAAGAGAACAGGCGCCCTTCCGGAAGAAAGTATTATGATCGGGGATAGCATAGAAGCCGATATACAGGGAGCTATCAACGCAGGTATCGATCAGGTATATGTGAATCACATCGGACTTCAACCAGCATTGAGCCCCACCTATACGGTCACCTCCCTAAAGCAACTGGAAGAGATCTTTTAACTGCCCCCCACCCGGGCGCTGGCGCTCTGGCCTAATTCGATTTCTTCTTCCCGCAGGTTTTACCCGGACAGGACTTCGGCATAGCCTTCTTTTCCTTTGCCGCCTTTGTGCCGGTGCTGTCCTTACCCGTCTGGGCAAAGCTGACACCGGAGAAAAGAAAAGCCGCGGTGGAGAGTATGAGTAGCTTATTTTTCATGATAGTAAGTTAATCTATTAATCCCACTTCGCCAATACCGTAACCCCGCCCTGGACGACCTGGTTCAACTCTACCTGCACCTTCGTGCCCGGAGGAAGCAGCACGTCGACACGGGACCCGAATTTAATAAACCCCATTTCGGCGCTTTGCTCGACTTTTTGCCCGACATGAAGATAGTTCACGATCCGGCGGGCCAAAGCTCCGGCGATCTGCTTTACCAGGATCTCCCCATGCGTATTGCGGATGACCACACTGTGCCGCTCATTCTCCGTAGACGATTTGGGATGCCAGGCTACCAGGTATTTGCCCTTATGATACTGATTATAAGCTACCTCTCCGCTCATCGCATTGCGGTTTTGGTGGACATTTGCAGGACTCATGAAAATGGAAACCTGCAGACGGCGGCCCTTGAAATATTCTTCGTCAACCATTTCTTCAATGACCACCACCTTTCCGTCAGCCGGGCAAATGATTAGATTGTCACCGGTTGTCAATTTACGATTGGGAACCCTGAAAAAGGAGATCAGAAAAAGCAATACGGCCAGCGTGACCAGGAAGATAAGACCGGTAAGCCATGCCTCGTGGGCGCTGATAAAATAAAAGGAAGGCAGGTTGATAATAGCAAAAGCCAATGCGCTGATCGCAATCGTCTTATAACCTTCTCGATGGATAGTCATTCATTAAATGATTGAAATTCAAAAATAAGTAATTCTATTCATCCTACGATCCACAACAAGTAACACCAGGCAAAAGGAGTGGCTATCAGCAGGGAATCAAAACGATCCAGGAAGCCACCGTGCCCGGGCATGATTTGTCCGCTATCCTTTATACCCGCCATTCGCTTGAGCTTACTTTCCAGCAGATCGCCGAAGGTCCCCGAGATCGCAGCAATAGCCGCTACCGCCATCCAATGCTGGGGCGCATAAAGACTGAAGGACTGCGGCTTATTCAGCGACCAGCCGATGGCGCCCATCACCCCAATGGATAGGATAATCCCGCCGATGGTTCCTTCCCAGGTCTTTTTGGGAGAAATGGCCGACAAAGGCGTCCTTCCGATCAGAGAGCCCACAATATACGCCATGGTGTCGTTGATCCAGATGGACCCGATGATCATCAGGACAGGAATACGATCTAAAAAGGGTATCGGAACGAGTACATACGCAGTTCGCAGATTGGTCAGTAAGGCCAGACTAAAAGAAATATAGACCAGCCCCAGCGCCGAACGGCCAATGTTTTTAAAGTTCAGCGTACTGTATCCGATGATCTCGCCAATTACAAACAAGGCTAAAAAACCCATACAACCCCACCAGCCGATCGTATTCAGGGAAATACCGCCGATGCTCAACCCGCCATTGGAGAAGTAAAGCATCAGACACCAGCCGGCGATGATTACACTGTACCGATGCAGTGGCGATATGCCGGCATAGTCCTTATCGATAAGCACCATGATCTTTTCGTATTCGATCCAGCATCCGAAATGAATAACCGAAAACAACAATAAAAAACTCCAGGGGTTCCACAGGAGCCCGGCCAGCATCACTACAACAAATACGGCAGCCGTCAACGACCGGGTCTTAAGTACAGAAGGATTTAATGCCATTACTAAAAATTAGGATTATATACCTTGTCATAGGTGACGTCCGATTGCCTGCGCATCACAGATAACAAAGCCACGACTATAACAAGACTGATCAGACCCGCATACACCGGTACGGATGGGTTTTCATTCATGAGCCTGGGATAATAGCTGGCCGCTACCACCTGGATCCCATTGAAAAAGAAATGGGCAATGATAGAGGTCCACAGACTGCCGCTATACCAAAAGGCGGCGCCCAGCAGGATGCCCAGCATCATCCGGGGCAGAAAACCCTGAAACTGCATGTGAAAAGCCGAGAAAAAAGCACCCGCGACAACGATACCCAGCCAGGGGCTTTTAAAAATGTCGATCAGGATCCGCTGCAACGCGCCCCGAAAACACAGCTCTTCAAATATGGCCGGCAGAAAAGCGATGACAAAGAGATTGATCACTATATCAAAAGAAGAATGCAGCTGTAAAAAGGCCACTACCTGCTGATCATTATCTTTCTCCATCCTTATCATCCATTCGGGAAGGGGTAATTGCTTGTTCACCATCCCCAGCCATCCCTCCAAAGGAAGGGCTGCCAGCAACAGTATGACCCCCAGGGCATAAAAGACGTTTTTTTCAGCCGGACGAAGCCCCAGACTACGAAGAGGCTCTGCCTGGAAGGTTTTCCGGGCATAAAAAAAGGCTGGTAGACCAAATATGACAATGGTCGAAAAAGCCTGTGCCAGCTTCTTGGCAGGGAGCAGACCAGGATCATTCACGTCGATATGACCACCGGTGGGAATACCCGTTTTTGCCAGGACAATAGCACTTGCCCCCATTACCCCCAGGATCAGGGACAGCCCCAGCAATCCCAGAAAAAGGGCTAGCTGCGACCAGGGCGAACGAATTTTAAGGTTGTTGGACATTATATTGTTTTTGCGGCCAGTGGCCCCATCAGGCCACATTGGGAAATCCGCAGGTAAGTGCGTAATTTTGGGCTTTTATACTGTGATAAACATCGGCAATATACAAATTCCTGCATTTCCGCTACTTCTGGCCCCTATGGAAGATGTCAGCGACCCGCCTTTTCGCTATGTCTGCAAACAGAATGGCGCGGACCTGATGTACAGCGAATTCATTTCCAGCGAAGGACTGATCCGGGATGCCATAAAAAGCCGGCAAAAGCTGGATTTCTTTGAATACGAACGCCCTTTTGGCATCCAGATCTTCGGCGGTGACGAAGAGGCTATGGCCCTCAGCGCCCGCATCGTAGACACCGTACAGCCCGATCTGGTGGATATCAATTTTGGATGCCCGGTAAAAAAAGTAGTTTGTAAAGGCGCCGGCGCCGCGGTCCTGAAGGATATAGCCGCCATGACCCGGCTTACCGAAGCAGTCGTAAAGGGTACCCGGCTGCCCGTGACAGTCAAAACCCGTCTGGGCTGGGACGACCAGTCCAAAAATATCGAAGAAGTGGCCGAACGACTCCAGGATGTAGGCATCAAGGCCCTTACCATCCATGGCCGCACCCGCGCACAGCTCTACAAAGGCGAAGCAGACTGGACCCTGATCGCAAAAGTCAAAGAAAATCCCCGCATCCATATCCCCATCTTCGGCAACGGAGACATCGATTCACCGGAAAAAGCCCGCTTATACCGCGATCGCTACGGCATCGACGGCATCATGATAGGCCGCGCGGCGATAGGTTATCCCTGGATCTTTAATGAGATAAAACATTTCCTGGCAACCGGTAATCATCTTCCGCCTCCTACCATCGAACAACGGATCGGAGCTATCCGCGATCACCTGCTTCGTTCCGTAGAGTGGAAGGGACCAATAGTCGGCATCCTGGAAATGCGACGCCACTATACGAACTACCTCAAGGGATTTCCCCATATCAAGGAGTTCCGCAACCAGTTGGTACAGAAAAAGACCGTTGAAGAGATCGACGAAGTCTTACAGCAGGTCCAGCAGCGCTATAGCGGCTTTGTCCCCGAACGCGCCGTCGCCGGATTTTCAGAAGGCCAGCTGGAAGATTGCGCGTACTAACTCATCTCAAAAAAAATTTCAACCATCTCATTTTCCCTTTGAATGGCGGATACTTTATGGCCGGATCAATATACCCCGGCGTCCGCATTACCGGCTTGGCATGCGTAAAGACATCGAAGGAATATTTCCCGTGATAAGCACCCAGCCCGCTGTTGCCAATACCCCCAAAAGGCAGGTGAGGATTTGTAAAATGACAGACAGTATTGTTGATACACCCACCCCCAAAAGGAACAGCTTCCATCCAGGCTTTCTGTAGCCGCCGGTCCCGGGTAAAAAGATAAAAGGCCAGGGGATTCGGCTGCTGACGGATAATAGCCAGGGCCTCTTCCATCGTCTGATACGTAAATACCGGCAACAGGGGACCGAAGATCTCTTCCTTCATCAGTGGCTGATCTGTCCCGGTGCATTCTATGAGCGTAGGTGCAATAAATAATTTCGACCGGTCATGGTAGCCCCCGCAAATAATTTTCCCCTGTACCTGCGAAAGATAACCGGTCAGCGTATCGAATCTTTTTTCGTTGATGATCTTTCCATAATCATAACTTTCTTCAGGCCTCTCCCCGTAAAAGTTTTCAATCGTCTCTTGCAGCTCTGCAATAAGCACGTCCCTTATCGCAGCATGCACAAGCAGGTAGTCCGGCGTTATACAGGTTTGACCGGCATTGATGAATTTTCCCAGCACGATACGACGTGCCGTCGTCCGCAGATCGGTATCCTGCGCCACAACCACAGGACTCTTCCCGCCCAGCTCCAGCGTTACCGGTATCAGCCGTTCCGCAGCCAGCTTGTAAATGGCCCGCCCCACGCCGACACTGCCCGTAAAGAAAATATGATCGAAGCGGAAATCCCGGATCAGATCGGGCACAACTACCGCGCCATCTCCCTGTGCAACGTATATACATTCCCGTGGATAAGTCTTCGTCAGCAGCTTCTCTATTACAGCAGCCGTAGCAGGAGCCATTTCCGAAGGCTTCAGCACGACCACATTACCCGCAGCCAGCGCTGCCGCCACCGGCAGCAGGGAAAGCTGAAGCGGATAGTTCCAGGGCGCGACGACCAGGACAACACCCAGGGGGTCCCGGTAGATGGTGGAAGAAGAAGGCCAGTTGACAAGGTTTGTTCTTACACGACGGGGACGCATCCAGCCAGCCAGGTGCTTCAGCATATAGCGGATCTCCGACAGCACCAGCCCGGTCTCCGAAGCATAGGCCTCCTCCGGACTCTTCTTCAGATCTGTGTACAATGCCGCCAGGATCTCCTTTTCATTGTCGAGGATCAGCCGCTGCATTTTTTGCAGCTGCTGACGTCGCCATTCATACGGACGGGTGACCCCGGAGTTAAAAAATTGGCGAAGCTGTTGAAGATCATACATAGGAGAATTTTTAAACTGGCAGCGTGGAACCAGCGCGTGGAACACTACTCAAGTTCTTCAAAAATGCTCGTATTAAGTACATATTTTTGAAAAAAAACGCTTACCTTATGTCTATCATTAAACATCCGTTACTATACGTAGGCTCGAAAGGCGAAAAGACCCTCTACACACTATTCGATAGTGGTGCGAACCTTTCTTGTATTCATCCTGATCTTATCAAGGATCTTGAAATACCTATTCCCCTTGGCAGGATTAGAAAACTTGCAACAGCAAGCGAATCGCATTTCATCGAGATAAAGGAGGTGATCAGACTTGATTTCTACATCAACGACGTCCTGCTTTCCGATGAATTCCTCGTCGTCCCCGGCCTCAGTGAAGAAGCCATCATCGGCGCCGCCACTTTACAAAAATGGCGGATCAAACTGGACTTCGAACACGACCAGGTTATCGTCGATCCAAAGGCCGGCAAGCTGCAACTGATTTAGCCTATCTTTACCCCCGACATGAACGACGAATACTACATGCAACAGGCGCTAAAAGAAGCCCGCCAGGCATATGAAGAAGACGAAGTGCCCATCGGCGCCGTGATCGTAATGAACGGCCGCATCATCGCCCGCGGCCATAATCAGACCGAACGACTCACCGACTGTACCGCTCACGCGGAGATCATCGCGCTTACTTCCGCCTTTAATCACCTCGGCAGCAAATACCTCCCCGAAGCGACCCTGTATGTTACCGTAGAACCCTGCCTGATGTGTGCCGGAGCCCTCTACTGGAGCAAGATCGGCCGGGTGGTCTTCGGGGCGGAAGACGATAAGAATGGCTACCGCCGCGGTACTCCCGAAGCAGCCGTCGCCGGCTGGCCCTTTCATCCCAAAACCCAGCTGACAGGGGGAATACTAAGAGAAGAATGCGCTACCCTGATGCAGGATTTTTTCCGGGCCAAACGCTGATTTAACCATTTTTACGTAGGTTTGTTATCCCTTCAGGCATTGACACAACTATAATTTTTTTAATTTAAAACATTCGTTATGGCATTTACACTTCCCGCACTCCCATATGCGTTTGACGCATTGGAACCGCATATAGACACGACTACCATGCAGATCCATCATGGCAAACACCATCAGGCCTATGTTGACAATTTAAATAAGGCTATCGCCGGCACTCCCAACGAAAATCTATCCCTCGAAGATCTGGTAGCAAAAGCTGGCTCCATCAGCCCAGCAGTCCGCAACAACGGAGGTGGTCACTGGAACCACAGCTTTTTCTGGGAAAGCCTTAGCCCTAAAGCTACAGGCGCTCCGGCCTCCAAACTCGCCGACGACATCCATACGACCTTCGGCAGCTTCGACGCCTTCAAGGAAAAATTCAATGCGGCCGGTATCAGCCGTTTTGGTAGTGGCTGGGCCTGGCTTATTGTAAAAGATGGCAAGCTCGAGATCAGCTCCACTCCAAATCAGGACAACCCCCTGATGGATGTAGCCGAAGTTAAAGGAACACCCCTGCTCGGCGTTGACGTTTGGGAACATGCTTATTATCTCAAATATCAGAATCGCCGCGCAGAATACCTCGGTGCATTCTGGAGCGTAGTCAACTGGGATAAAGTAGCCGAACGTTACGCAGCTGCAAAATAACTTTTTTACGACCAGGCCGGTCCCGATCAACGGACCGGCCTTTTACTACCCTTTAAATCATTATTTCCATTTTCATATGAAATCAACAACATCCGGTCTCCTGTTATTCACAGTCATGGTGTGCTTCGCCGCCTGCACAGGCCACGAAAAAAAGGTCCTCGTTTACGCCAGCGGTAAGATAGAAGTTGACAACTCCAAACAACATATCACCGTTTCAGACGGCACCACACATCATGAGCAGGAACTGGATTTCACTAGCGGTGACCCGGTGAATCTGGAAATTCAATCTCCCCAGGGTAAAATCAATTTCAGCATCACAGATGATGGCTTGTATATAGCCAACCTCAAATCCGATACGGTCATCGGCAGCATGCAGCATGTCGGCGCAGAAGGCGGCGAGTCAAGGATCACACAGGAAGGACTGAAAATAAAGCTCGACAGCCTTCAGAAGCTGACCAGCGGACTCAACGTAAGCGAAGCCAACAAGAACTACTTCATCGTCCCCGGCAAGATCACAAAGATCAGCTCCAATACAAAAGGAAAAGTATTTGGTCCCTTTACCACGATCCCGGGATCCTTTGATGCAGGCTCGGTACCCGAGATCTACAAGTTCTATAGTATGAAAGAGATCAGGGAGATCATCGGCAATCTGCAAAAGATGAGCGGCGGACCAGCCACACCTGCCGAAAGCAAGAAATAAATAAGCGACCCCGCATCACCCTGCCATCTCCGGATCACCCGCATCACCCTGCCGTCTCCGGATCACCAGGCATCGCCCTGCTGTCTCCGGATCACCCGATTCCCTCAGGGCACCGGATCAACCCCATGCCCTCCCCACGGATGACAGCGGCTTATCCGCCGCAACGTGAGCCAGGAACCCTTGAAGATCCCATGCTTCTTTAAAGCCTCCACAGCATAATTCGAACAGCTGGGGGTAAACCGGCACCTGGGACCAAGAGCCGGAGAGATGACCCACTGGTAGAGTTTGATCAGCGCTATCAGAGGCAGACCCAGCACGCGCAATATCTTCCTCATGCTATCTCCTTTATTAATTTCTGTAAAATTACACCGATCTTCCCGGTTACCGTCGCATACTCTGGCAACTCCTTGCCAGTGTAAATAAAAAAGACGGCCAGCGATAGCCCCTTCTCCGTAAGCCGCTGAAGAAGCAGCCCTTTCTGAAGACGATAAGCCTCCCGCCCCAGTCTTTTAATACGATTGCGGTCGACAGCTTTTTTAAAATGACGGCTGCTGGCCCCAAAACCCGCCTGAAGACAAGCCCAATCAGCTCCCAGCGCTTTAGCCCCGCCACCCCCAGCCACCCGCACATCACCAGCCGTCAAAGCCCTCGCCCCCCCCGGCGCCCCATCTCCCCCCGCCAGCGGCCCCAGCAAAAAAATAACCCTGTACGGGAACAGAGAAAAACTCTTCCCCTCCCGAAAAACCCGCTCGATCCGTTTACGGCTCTTAAGCTTTTCCGCCTTCCTCCAGGTAAATCGCTGACTCATATATAAAAATAAAAAATAGCTCCGGGATACCCCGAAGCTATCAATTCATTTCCAGAAAAGATCTTTATAGAAAAACCCGCCTATTTTAATTTCGATTCGTCAGAAACAGTCAGCTTCTTACGACCCTTTTTACGACGGCTGGCCAACACCTTGCGACCATTGGCGGTTTGCATACGCTCACGGAAACCATGAACGGACTTCCGGCGACGTCTGTGTGGTTGAAATGTACGCTTCATTTAAAAAATTTTTATACGTTACCTAAATTCAATCAGGACCACGGGTCACCATACCCGTCGCCGGTGAAAGGGACGGCAAAATTAGGGAAAAAAGTGGAAAACTCAGTGGAAAAAAATAAGATAATTCGCAACCCGCGCCCATCCCACCAAAACCACCCGGGTCACCCCTGCGCCTGCCCTCACGACAAAGCCACATGTTCCGACCGCAAACCATGCCCATAAAACACACTGGCATGATTATCAAAATCTTCGGTTGAGTCCGTAGTATAGAACCGAAGTAGCCCACCCTTACTGCAACGGCTTTCCATCTCCGGATGCCGCTGTAAATAGTCCGCCAGACTCGTAGCAACGATCTCCCCCTGCGAAATAAGAGTACTGCCCTCCGGAAGATACCTTGCAATCTTGTCCTTCAAAAGAGGGTAGTGCGTACAAGCAAGCAAAACCGTATCGATCCCCGGAGATTGCGCCTTCAGCAGATCGATATACTCCTTTACAAAATAGTCGGCTCCGGGTTTGTCATGCTCATTGTTCTCAATAAGAGGCACCCACAAGGGACAAGCCTGTTGAAAAACGGCCAGTTCAGGAAAAAACTTTCCGATCTCGATAGGATAGGACCCCGATAATACCGTCCCGCGGGTAGCCAGAACACCCACCTCACCCGATCGGGTATAGCGGCCTACCACCTCTGTCGTGGGCCTGATAACGCCCAAAACCCGGTTATCCGGCGCAATTTCCGGCAGGTCGTTCTGCTGAATGGTGCGCAGCGCCTTGGCAGAAGCCGTATTACAAGCCAGTATCACCAGCGGACAACCCTTGTCGAACAGCCATTTGACACATTGTAAGGTGTAATGATACACCGTTTCAAAAGACCTGTTACCATAAGGAGCCCGGGCATTGTCACCAAGATAGACATAGTCATATTGAGGCAGGCGGGCGACCATCTCCTTGAGAACTGTAAGACCGCCATAACCGGAATCAAATACGCCGATAGGTTGCTGCATAAGACAAATATATCAAATTAGCCAAAGACATCGCCGCTTTGCCAGACCACCAGCCCGCCCGCCCGGTCGCCGAAGCCATCCCCCAAATGCAAAAGCGCCAGAGAAGATCTCTGGCGCAAGTGCTATCGTTAGTACTATGTACAATGAACCTTATTTGACCCCAAGCTTCTTCTTTACCAGGGGGAGAATATCTTCCGCAGGCGGCGAAACCAGCAGAGCCTCCTTTGACAACACATAAGCATAGCCATTTTCCTTGGCAACAGCCTGAACAGCCTCAAGAGCCTTCTTCTGGATAGGAGTGATCAGCTCCTGCTGCTTCTGCTGATACATCTGCTGAGCCTGTTGTTGCCAGCCCTGTAATTTAACCAGCAGCTCATTCACTTCCCTTCTTTTCATTTCCAGCTGAGCCTTTGTGAACTTAACACTGTCCTTGGAATTGAGCGCACTATCTTTTTCGTAATATTCTTTCCTCATGTCGTCGAACTGCTGACCAAGAGCATTCTGAAAATCATTGAGAGCAGTATCCGCCTTCTTGTAATCAGCCATGGTAGGGATCAACTCCTGAAGGCTGATAACGCCTATCTTGGTGCCACCCTGTGCCTTTACAGAATTGCCCGTCATAATCAGGCCCATAACCACCGCTACAATTGTAACAATCTTTTTCATTTTGTTTTGATGTTTGTTTTTGACGCCATGAAACAATAGGTCTGTTCCAGGTCCCTTTATAGTTTTTGTTGTTTTACTGGTGTTATTGATAACCCTACTTAATATTCAATATTTTCAGCACATCTTCACTCTTGTCTAGTTTAGGGTCGGCAAATATAACGGTAATTCCCTCACTTTTATCCAAAATAAAGTCATACATTCTGTTAACGGCAAGTTGTTGGATGGCATTGTAGACCTTATCCTGGACCGGCTTGACCAGATCCTGCCGTAATTTGAACAAATCCCCTTCATAACCAAACCTTTTGCGCTGCAGATCCCTCACCTCCTTTTCCTTATTGAACAGCTGGTCCTCCCGCTTCTTTTTCAACGTATCACTAAGCATAACCTGCTCTGCATCAAAATCCTTATACATTTTGTCCAGCGCTGACTGCTTGTCATCGATCTCTTTTTGCCACTGCATACTGGTCTGATCCAGCTTTTTTTGCGCATCCTTGTACTCAGGCATCTTGTCCAGGATGTATTTGGTATCTACAATGGCATATCGCGCCTGCGCATGCCCGGTCAGGAAAAAGCCCAAAAGACATACGGTGAAGAAAAAGGTTTTGATGGTGTTGCTTCGTTTCATGGTCATGCAATTTAGGAAATGAAAATAGGCAATTAATCCGGTTCATACCCTAACATAAAGGTAAACCGGGTGGCATCCCGCAATGAGCCGTTCTGGATACGATCGAGCCCAATCCCGTAGTCAAAGCCCAGCAGACCGAACATCGGCAGGAAAAAGCGCATCCCCACCCCAACGCTTCTGCGAAGACGGAAAGGATTGTAATCTGTATAGTTATACCAGCCGTTGGCAGCCTCAAAGAAGGTCAGACCATAGATGGTGCTGCTTGGATTGGTAGTGAACGGATAACGCAGTTCGAGCGTATATTTATTAAAGATGGTAAAGAACTGGCTTGCCTGCTGCTGGTCAGGGTTGACCTTGGGATCAGAATTCTCATACACCGGATAGCCTCTTTGCGAGATGATATCATAACCCAAAAGACCAAAGTTATTTGTCAGACCCGCATCACCCACCTGGAAACGCTCGAAGGGAGAGAACCCGAGTCCGGCATTATAACGGCCCATAAAGCCATATTTGGCAGAGGCCTTCAACACAAACTGACGACTCTTATCCGCCCCCATCGCATTCCCGATCGGGAGATACCAGTCGCTGGTAAATCTCCATTTATGATATTCCGGCAGCTTATAGCTGTCCGCCTGCGTAAGCCCATGGTCGATGGAAGAGTAGGGCGGAGTAAGCTGCACAGAAAGCAACAGGTTCGAACCCGTCCTCGGATAAATAGGCTGGTCAAGGCTGTACCGGCTCAGCGCCAGCTTGAAACTAAAGTTGGTCGACCGGCCATTCCGGAAAGCCGAGGTGAATAATGGATAATTGTTGAGATCATACTGTGTATAGTTGACCGAATAGGTCAGCGTAAAGAAGTCATCCGGCCACTTCAGTTGTTTGCCAAGCGCAATCGTCGCACCAAAGTTCTTCAGCGAGTTACTGTCACTAAACGCATAAGTATTGGTCCTGAAATTATAGCCCCCCGTACGGAAGACGCTGCGATAGAGACTCACAGTAAGAGAATTCCTTTTCTTTCCCCCCAGCCATGGCTCGGTAAAGGAGAAGTTATACGACTGATAGGCCTTACCGTTGGACTGGATACGCAGACTAAGTTTCTGACCATCCCCTTCCGGCAACGGCTGCCAGGCACTCTTGTGAAATATATTCTTAATGGAGAAGTTGGCAAACGTGATCCCTACCGTACCGGTCAGACCAATCCCACCACCCCAGCCGGCTGACAGCTCCAGCTGATTACCCGACTTCTCTTCCACCGTCCAGTTGATATCCACCGTTCCGTCCTCCGGATTGGGATTCACACCCGGGTTGATCTTTTCCTGGTTGAAGAACCCAAGGTTGGCGATCTGCCGCGTCGAACGAACAATATCGCTCCGGCTGAACTTGTCCCCGGGAACAGTAAAGAGCTCACGGCGTATGACATACTCATTGGTCTTATCATTCCCCGCAATGCTTACATTCCGGATAGTAGCCTGCGGACCTTCCGTCATGCGTATCTCAAAGTCGATAGTATCATTGTAGACCGAGGTCTCCACAGGGTCGACATGGAAGAAGAGATATCCGTCATCCATATACAAACCACTGATATCACCACCCTCCGGAGACATTTGCTTACCCAGCTTTTTATTGAGGATGTCCAGGTTATATACATCTCCCTTATGGATCCCCATGATCAGGTTGAGGATCGAGTCGGAATATTTTGTATTTCCCTTCCAGCTGATATTACCGAAATAATATTTATGGCCCTCGTCCACTTTGATGGCGATATTCAGGTGACCACGGCTCCGGGGATTTGTCGTATCGATATAGGTCGTGTCGGCAACGATATTGGCATCCCGGTAACCCTGGGTGTTATAATAGGCAACGACCTTTTCCTTGTCCGCGTCGTATTTCGTGGCGTTGAATTTCGCCGAGCTGAACATTTTGAAGCGGAACCAGGGATCAAGAAATTCTTTTGTGCTGGTAAAAGAAAGAAAGCCCCAGTTGTTAAGATACTGACGAAGCGATACCGAGTCATGCGGGCCATAGGGCGTCTTGTTCAGCGGCGGATACAGCGTCCAGCGGCTGAGCTCCTTGGTATCCTTCAGCTGCTTTTTAAGCTTGCTCCCCTTTATGGCCTCGTTCCCAAAGAAATTGATCTCGTATACCCGGACCTTGGGTCCTTTATCGATAAAGAAAGTCAGTACCTCTGAATTGGCTACCGTCGGGTCCCTGACCTCCGAAGTCGTAACCTTGGCGTCCTGGTAACCCTTATCCGCATAGAATCGTTTGATGGACTGTATAGCCGAACGCTTCATGTTCTCCGTGATCACACGCCCCTTGATAAGACCCGTCTTCGTCGTCAGGTCATCCGCATCACCCTTTTTCACCCCCTGACCCTTGAAATAGAAATTGCCCAGACGCGGTCTCTCCGTCACATCGATCTCCACATATACACTGTTTCCAACAAGACGGGTATAGTAAATGGCAATATCCGCGAACAAATTCTGCTTCCAGAGGTTGTTAATTGCTTTACTGAAGTTGTCTCCACCGGGAATGGTTATCTTATCCCCTACGGTCAGACCCGATATCGACGTGAGCAACGTCTCATCCAGGTATTTTGTGCCAGTGATCTTGATGCCTGCAATAACGTATTCGTGAGGGGGATTTTTTGTATTGGAAAGATTGATCAGTTCGGGATCTACTGAAACAGGATGCGTGGTATCGGCTGGTTTTATAGTATCGGTAATAGGAACTTTTGTCGAATCCGTCACCTGGCTTTTAGCAGCGATTGAGTTCAGTAAGCAGTAAGTGGTCAATAAAAAAACGCAAATCAGCGATCTTCGTTGCATCCAGTCGGTTTTTTAGATTTGCCGGAAACCCGCTTTAAAACATTAGCGCGTTTCCGGCAAAAACGCTAATATCTGTCCTTGGGACTCGTCGCTTTCCAGCGACTTTGGGCGGCAAATTAAGGGGATTTATACAAAGTGTTTGTTAAAAAGTTGGCCCGGGAGCTGTCACATCCTGCTGGATCTGTGCACTTGTCTTCCCAAAACGTCTTTCCCGACCCTGAAAATCAAGGATGGCTTCATAGAGATTCTGTTTGCGAAAGTCAGGCCAGCGAACACTTGTAAAATATAATTCGGCATAAGCGAGTTGATAAAGCAAAAAATTACTAATACGATATTCGCCACTCGTGCGGATCATTAATTCAGGATCCGGAAAGTCACGCGTCGACAGGTATTGTTGTATAGTGTCCTGGGTAATAGCCTCCGGCTCCAGCTTCCCGGCCCGGACATCCAGGGCCAGACTCTTGACGGCTTCCGTCAGCTCCCACCGGCTACTGTAGCTCAATGCCATGACCAGATTGAGGCCCGTATTCGCTCCCGTTAGTTCCAGCGCCTCTTTCAGCTCCAGACGGGCATATTCCGGCAGCATGGTCATATTCCCTATGACATGCAGACGTATATTGTTCTTATTCAGGGTGCCTACCTCCTTACGGATCGTCTCGACCAGCAACTCCATCAGACCAGTGACCTCATAGGCAGGCCGGTCCCAGTTCTCCGTAGAAAATGCATACAAGGTCAGATAACCAATGCCCAGCTCAGCACAGCCTTCCACGATATCCCTCACGCTTTCCACCCCGTGAAAATGACCAAATAGCCTGTCCTGGCCCTTCTCCTGAGCCCAACGGCCATTCCCGTCCATAATAATGGCGATGTGGCAGGGAAGCTTCTTCAAATCTATTTTTTCCTTCAAAAGGTCCATAGAAGGCATTTATTTATTGTCGCAGACCAAACCGGCGGAGTCCGGTTTGGGGGCACAAAGATAAGGCATTCTCCCGGACCATGCTGGCTTTGTTCCCGTCAGGAACCCGTTATTTCACCAATCAGAGCCGGTTATTTTGCGCTCGGACATTTATAAGAGGTCAGATTAAAGCTGAGCATGACCTGTGCTGTAATGTAACTGTCCTTTTGATTGGAATACCCCCTCTGCCTGCCCTTGATCCCGATCGGCTCCCCCGTCGCAGACGACCGGTCCTGCATCACATACCAAAGGGTCGGAGACCCGTCCGGCAAGGTCTGTGGCTGGGCATCAGGCGCATAGGTCTTGCTCACATCGTCGAGATAATCCGTCGTAGTAAACCGGTACAACACCTCAAAACCCAGGTTCATCCGCCGGTTAAGACTGTACTTGACCCCCACGCCAAACGGGAAAGCTACAGCCATTGAACCATAGGTCTTTCGGTCAGGATAGGCAGCAGAGCCCTGCCCCTCCGTCCCCAACGGACGCAGATACACCTTTTGCCCCTGGTAATAGGCATAAGGATCATAATTAAACACACCCGCCCCGAACGTTATATAGGGCGTAAACCGGTTGTACTCACTCCCCGGAACAAACTTGAAAAAGTTAAAGTCACCCTGCACAGCCAGCTCCCAGATATTACTGTTAAAGCTGAGATTCCGTCTTAACATGAACTCATTCGAGGTATTATATTTATCCGAATACCCCACAAAAGCATACTGACCACCCACCCGCACAGCCACATAGTTACCGAACTGCTTTCTGAAAAAAGCCCCCACCGCCAAACCCGGCCGGTTAAAGCGGGGGTTGGGATTCAGATCCCCAAAGTAATGTGCGGCACCCAGCGAAACCCCATACTCCCCCTCCTGTACAAAGGCCTCTTCCTGCGCAGAAACCCGCAAACAGATCACCATTGCCAACAAACTGCCCAATAATAGCTTTGTCATGATTGATAATATATAAAAATAGCTTAATGCGAAAAGACCTGGCTTTCTACGGGATAATTGGAGGGGAGTCATCGCAAGCAGTCAGAAACCGGTCGTCACCGGCAGATCGCAGCCCTGGCAGGGTTAATTCCTGGTATCAAGTCCCCAGGATAGCTTGCCCCTCAGCGTCTGCAGAAAATTATTTTCGTTCAGGCGGATAAGACTAAGCGTAAAGGCTTCGCTACGCACCGCCAGCTGAACTTGTTTGTCTACGATCTCTTTTCGGGAGTCCAGGACGCAGATGAAATTCTCAGCCCGCCCCTCCACCTCAAAAGAGATGATATTATTATCCGGTACAACGATGGGACGCACGTTTAGATTGTGTGGAGCCACAGGAGTAATAACAAAACTGGCCGAATCGGGGAAAACTACCGGGCCGCCACAGCTCAGAGAATAACCCGTTGACCCGGTTGGGGTAGCCACGATCAGACCATCAGCCCAATACGTATTGAGAAATTCTCCATTGAGATACGTATGTATTTTGATCATCGGAGAGGTATCCGTCTTGTGGATCGCAAATTCATTCAGCCCGTATGGCACATCCCCAAACAACGGCAGGTTGGCGTCAAGATGGATCAAAGACCTTTTGTCCACAAGAAAAGTACGGTTGGCCAGCGCTGTGACCGCCGTCGTCAGCTCCTCCTTACCTATACTCGCCAGAAATCCCAGCCGGCCAAAATTAATACCCAGCACCGGGATGTTTTTATCTCTTACAAGCGAGACAGTATCCAGCAACGTTCCGTCTCCCCCCAGGCTGATGATAAATTCGATGGACTCATCCAGGTCATCCGAACAGGTAAAAGAGGTGATATTCGAAGGAAGTACCAATGCCGGCCCTATCTTCTCCAGGAAAGGCTTATACATCACCGGCTGCAGGTTCTGACGGATCAGCTCGTCAAACAGACGCTGAACCTCGGCCTTAAATTCATATTCGATAACACGGCTATATATTGCTACTTTCATTCGATTATTTATGTCTTTTTCAATGGCCGAATGCAGTCGCTGCGCTCTTGCCATTTGGAGTTAATGTTTATTCAAAGGTCAAATGCAGTCGGGGCCTTCGGAAAGCGTCGTCCCTCGCTTTCCTCGGTCATTCCCTTCGCTTCGCTCGGGAACCTCGTGTCATTTTTTAATATATCAAAAATCATTTCGAATGTGTAAAAATAGGCCGTTTTGCCCTAATTGGTTAAAGCTATAATCGAACTTGAAACTAAGATCATAAAAGGTAACAATATCTATTCCAATCCCACCAGTGTATAACATCCGGTTGACCAGGGAATTGTCCCTGAAATCCCTGTTATACGCATATCCATAGTCCGAAAAGGCCGTAGCATATACACGGAAAGGAATATGGTCGTGGGAAGCACTATGGCTGCTGACAGGGATATTAAAGTTCAGCAGCTCCCGGAAAAGAGTATTGCGGACAATGCTCCCGGCCGTGCCGTCGATGACATACCTGTCCAGCCCCCGGATATACATGTCCCCATAACCGATAAGAGTCTGGTTATAGAAGGGCTGACTAAGCGGCCCCTTCAGCATATTGATATTTTCGACGCCAAACCAAAGCTTCCTTGCCAGCGGCCAGCTTCGGATCAGACGGGTGGACAAAAGCCATAAGTTCATATCACGATTGATGCCACGCCGGGTAAGAGAGGTTTCGAATATAATTCCCTTCAAAGGATAAGATACATAGTCGACGTCAGTATAATTCAACGTATAGGTCAGCTGAGGATAGATGACCTTTCTTTTGTCATTGTCAAGATAATGGGGATTCCAGACAGTGACGGCACTGTCGATAGTCGTCGATACCATGGTGAAATTAAGGACATGCCTGACTTTTAACCGGGGCCTGTAAAAGTACCGTGCAGAAAAGGACAGCTGCTGGCTGAGATACCTTCCCGCATAGGCCAGGGTGTCGGAGTTGATAAATCCCTGCTGGTTATTGACGGTCCGGACATCCAGCTCTTTCTGCGCGATATAGTTAAACCCAAACCCAAATCCATGTTTGAGAGATCTGTCGGCATAAGGCTGGTTATAATAGAGTTCAAATTGCCGGGCATACCCGGTGATCAGCCAGGCCGTCAGATTATCATTGCGACCCGTAAAATTATAGTGCGTGAATTTTCCCCCATAGTTGACCCTGCTGAGACTATAGTGTTTCTGAGACCAGGCGGTGAAGTTGCGGTCCACCGGCTTGAAATAAGGCACGGGAAAGATATACCAGCGTTCCTTTACATCAATTTCAACATTGACATTGTACCCGCTGAAATCCTTGACATAAAGGACGACCTCATTGAAAAGATGGGTGTTGATGAGCCGGTCATGTGCAGTGCGAAAGGCGGTAACCAGCTGACCCAGCGTCAGCGTATCCCCCTTTTTGAACGACAGCTCCCTCTCTACGATATAATTCTTCGTTTTCCGGTTCCCCTGAATATTAATATTTCCAATTGTTACGCTTTGTGCGGAAGTATGAAGGAACAGACAGACGGGTAGGATCATCCATAAGTACTTCCAATCCTTCTTCATTACCATAAAAGGGGAATAGCGAACAGGTCTTTAGTTATTTCAGATATTCAGGTAGTTCATCAGGTGATCGTAATTGTTGCGGAGTTCATTTTCATACAACTCCTCACCAAAATAGTATTTTATCTGGTATTCATAACGCTGAAAGGTAGCCACAATATCAGATATTTCAGCCTTATTGATCCGCAGGGTTATATAGAAGTTCCCGGATGATGAATCCGCATAGGTATTCAGCTGGATGATCTGCGCATCGTTGGTTTCCACCAGCTTGCTGATCTCGGTGAAGGAAAAGCTCACTTTATCCATCTCCAGTACAATGATACCACCCAGGTCGCTGACACCCGTCGTCCTGCCCAGCTGCTTCAACAGATCAGTGGCGCTGATAGCACCCGTATATTCCGACTCCCCGCTAATGACAGGTATAAGAGTAAGCCCATTTTCATTGACCAGCTGCACGGCTTCAAAGAAAAAAGCATCGGCATGCGCCGCAATTTTGGAAAAGCCGGGCTGTAACTGCTCCAGCAGCATTTCGTCATTCTCCACATTCAGCAGGTCGTCCTCACTCACCAGACCCGCCAACTTGTCCTCCACGACGACCGGAAGGTGCGTGACATGAAAATCCGCCATCAGGTCCAGGGCCTGTGACACTGGGTCATTCAGGTGCAGGGAAGGAATAGCGGCAGATATGATCTCTTTGTTTAACATGGGTTGACATAATCACTATAATATAGACGAAAAAACTCAAACTACCGCTGCCGGCTCGTTCAAATTTTGCAAAAATTTATGCAAAATAGTATTGAACTCCTCCGGTCGCTCCATCATCGGCGCATGTCCACATTTGTCAATAAAATGCAGCTCACTGTTGGGGATCAGCTTGCGGAACTCCTCACCAACAAAAGGCGGAGTGATCGAATCATTATTCCCCCAGATAAGAAGGGTGGGCTGTTTTATCTGGCTGACCTCTTCGCCCAGGTTGTTCCGGATCGCACTCTTGGCCAGTGCAATGATCTTGACAGCCTTGATACGTACATTGACGGTCTCATAAAGCTCATCTACCAGCTCCTTGGTAGCAAAAGCCGGATCATAAAAGGTTAATTCAGTCTTTTTCTTGATATATTCATAGTCCCCGCGTTTGGGATAGGTATCTCCCATACCATTCTCAAAAAGACCGGAGCTGCCGGTAAGGGTCAGCGACCTGATCCGTTCAGGGTGCCTGAGCACATACATAAGGGCGACATGACCACCAAGGGAGTTGCCCAAAAGGTTGATATTTTTAAAATCCCGGTATTCGACAAACTTATGGACGAACTTCTCCAGGCCGCCTACCGAAGTATGCAACAGATCCAGGTCCAATAAAGGCAGCAACGGCACCACTACTTTATATTGCCGGCGAAAATAGTCGATCTGACCGCCGTAATTGCTCAACGATCCGAACAATCCGTGTAACAACAACAGCGGCTCGCCTTCCCCTTCCTCGATGAATCTGAACTTTTCTTCTTGTTTGATTTCGTATTGCATCAGCTAATAAGATTCTATCAATTATCCGCTAAAATAAACGATTTAACCCAAAAAAACACTTCATAAACCAAATGGTTTTCCTGTATCACAGTTTGTTACCAAGGTGGCCGAAAAAATCTTCCAGCTGGGCAAACATGCCTTTGAACCACGGTATAAATTTACCAAATTCATTAATTACTACCGACCCCCAGGGACTGATAAAGGAGTAGGTTACAGAAGAGGAGAGGGTACCCGTCGAAACGAGATGCACCTGCACCGCGTAAAATAGCAAAACACTCAGTATTATCGTATATAACACGGCAAATAAAAGCACTCCTGCAAGCTTGTTGAGCCAGCCCAAAAGGGCAAGATCGACAGCCTTTTCCGCAAGACGACCTCCCGCACGAACTCCGATGACCACAACGATAAATACCAATAAAAAAGCCAGCACCGGCAGCCAGCGGGACGAGATATGCGTGTGCTCTCTTGCATAACCAGCGACAAGAACCGACAGCTTTATCGCAGCCGCAAGCCCGATAACCAACGCCACCGCTGCAACCACAGCAATGATAAAACCCTGCCTCAATCCCCTGAAAATAGCCAGGGCCATAAACAACAGGAACAGGATATCAATTACCATTATTTGGACAATAACTCTTTTGCAACAGCGCCGATCGTCTTCCCGTCAGCCTGCCCCGCAAGCTGCTTGGTCGCCACTCCCATTACCTTTCCGATGTCGGCAGGAGAAGAAGCCCCCGTTTCCGCTATGATCTTAGCCAGAACGGCCTTCAGCGTCGCTTCATCCAGCTGTTTGGGAAGAAATTTTTCAATGACCGCGATCTCCTCCTCTTCCTTTTTAGCCAGGTCGGCCCGATTCTGCTGCTGATAGATCTCCAGCGAATCCTTACGCTGTTTGACCAGCTTCTGCAACAGCTTCGTCTCATCTCCCTCTTTCAGCTCGCCACCAGCGCCTTCCGAGGTCTTCGCAATAATTATCGCCGCTTTGATAGCGCGAAGGCCACGCAATGCGCCTTCATCCTTTGCCAGCATAGCCGTTTTCAGGTCGGCCATTACCTTTTGTTCTAAAGCCATATGACTATAAATTATAATTTATTCGTCTTCAGTTGTTGGTCCCTGAACTTTTTATAAAAATCCTGGGCAAACTGTTTCATATCATTCACCTGCACCGGGTCCTGCGTCGCCCTTTGCCAGGTCTCAGACATCGTCATCAGCGTCTGATAAAAAAAGTCAGCCATTTCGTCGACCATCATGTCCTTTGTCCAAAGATCGATCCGTAATGCGGATTTATCAGCGCCATCCCAAAAAGCCAGCATCATCGCCTTTGCCTTACGGGCATTTTCAGTCCTTGAATCCGTTGCATTCCAGCGAATGTCCTCAGGAACTCTGTCCTTGTCAAGAGTTACATCAATATTAATGGAAGAAGTTGCCATATAAAAAATTTAGCAAGCCGCAAGTTAATTGATTATTGGATATTACCCCGATATTGGCCGCCGGGTTCCCGGCTTAAAGCAGCAGCTATCTCCGCCAGCGTCCCCTGTGCACTATATACCGCTACCCGCGAACTCCCCTTCCCAATAAGTTCCTTCCGCAATTCCTCGTCCTTATAGACAGCCATCAGATGCCCCGCGAGTGAGGCCGGATCACCACTCTCCGCTACCAGGACCCCTTCCCCCGCCCAATCCCTGAACCCGGAGCCCTTTCCAATGATAACAGGAACCCCCGCCTTCCAGGCATTCAGCACCGGAATACCCAGGGTCTTCCTTTCAAACAGGAAAAGAAGAGCATAGGCTGCACCGGTCAACCGGTTTTCCGCATCCCCGGGCTCACACCAATGTATATCCTGCCGGTACTTATAGCTCTCGAGGCGATGGCCCAGCTCGCTTTCCGGCGACGGCCTCCTTCCGGCAAGGATCAGCTGCAAATTGGAAAGCTGTCTTTTCTTGAAGAGAGAAAATGACTTTAACAATTGAGTGATGCCCTCCTCATCGGACGCAGCGACATCCGCCAGGAAATATTCCTTCCCCGCAGCATATTGTTGCTTTATTATCTCTTTTTCGGCTGAGGAAAGAGGCGCAACCTCCTCCGAAGGCCAGGCCGATACCACTTCGAATTTAGCCGGATCAATCCCCCCGGCCTGCCCCTCCAGCCAGGACTTGTCAGCCGCCGAAAAACAAAACAACAGCGCCGCACGCGACAGACTCTCCCGGAGACGACCGGCATATAAAGACAGGTAACCCTTTCCCTCCGCCGGATTAGCCTTCTCCGGCATCCAGAGACACTGCGGTATCGTTCGCCCCGACCCCGAACCACCTCGCGTCGATCCCAACCCACTCCGGGCTGCTCCCAACTCACCTCGCGCTGCTCCCGAACCACCCCGCGTCCCAGCGGCTATCCCCCCCGTTAGCATGATCCAATCCACTTTGTGCTTCCTCGCCAGTCGCGGTATCAGCCGGTCATGCCAGATCCGCCATCCTATCCGGCCCGGCAAAGCCCGGTGCACCAGCACAGAAGATCCCGCCAGCTCAGGAATAAGATGCGGCTGATAAGACCGATCCGCCAGCAATAGCCACTTCACCGCCTTATCCCTGCTAAGGGCCGCTGCGGCCGAAAAAATAAACCGGGTTCTCTCACTGTCCAAACCCTCCGCTAAAAGAGGGCGGCAGTCCAAAAGGATGAGCATAACGCAAAGGTAATTCAGGTTGCCCTATCCCAACGGCAAACGTTTTATCCACAATTTGTCAAAATCAAAGCGCTAACAATCAACCTGTTGAATATAACAAATGTTTCGAAAAAATGTGGTTTTTACGATGCAGCCAGATTGGGTAATAACGCTTTGGCTTCATTCTTGTAGGTATTTAACTTTACTTATTAATCCGTTTTAATCCGATCATCCGTTTAAAATTCGTGCCTATGAACCGTGTGTACCCTCTATCATTTACCGTTGGGCTATTCCTGATGGTCAATGTCCCAAAGTCCTCTCTGGCCCAATGTGGCTTCTGCAGTGGCGGAGTTCCCGCAACAAAGGTGACCCAGACAATTTCTGTAGGTCCTTCCAGTAATTCTTCCACTACTATTACCTTTAACAAGTTTTACGATGCCTCCGGCCACACATTCCTGAGTTGTCTGTCCTTTGACGACACGTTATCGGCTACCTCCGGCTTTGACGTCGTCAATACCGATCCGGATTCGACCATCTATAAGTTTACCACTGATATAAACTATACCATCAAAGGCCCTGGAACAGGAGGAGGCGGGATCAACTACAACGAGGATTCAACAATGAAATATGGCCCCGATACCCTGGCGCCAAAAAATCAGCCCGGCTCCACGATCACACTCGGACCCGACGTTTATTTTAACCATAAAGCAAGTAATGTCTCCTCCAATTATACCACAGCGCCATACAGCGGTTCGGGTACCGTCGACATAACGCTTACATTCGGGGGAGGAGCCAATGCAATAGGTGGTGTGAACTATGGTTATACCATCAACACCACGTACACCGCTGTCTTTAAAATGACCTACTATGTCTGCCCATCCGTAGCCCTCGCAAATTCTATTCAGGACTTTACGGCTATACGAACAGGCGACATTTTTAATATCCAATGGCTTACAGCAAATGAACAAAACAATACAAACTATGAGATCCAGGTCAGTACGGACGGCAAAACCTTCCGCAACTACGGAGACATCCAAAGTGACCCTGCTACAGCAGGTACTACAGCAAAATACGAGTATAAATACAATGCTGATCCGACTAATATGGGTAAAATCTACTTTCGGATCCAGCGGACGGACGCCAGCGGTAAAGTAACCTATTCCGCCATCCTGACCATCAGCGACGGGATGTCAGCAGACGGTTCACCCGGTTTCCGGACCTATCCGAATCCCGCTACCAACAGCCTCTTTTTCCAGTTTGACGAGAACCAGACAGGTCGTTATACGATCGAGCTGGTCAGCGCTTCCGGTCAGATCGTACAGAGAAAGGCCATCGCCCTCAGCAGCAACAACCAGATCAGGCTGGACCTGAATCCCCAGCCGGTAAAAGGCCTGTATTTCCTGCGAACTACCGACCTCAGCCATAACAGGCAGTTCGTAAACAAAGTGTTTATTGAATAGTTTCATAGCTTATCTTCATCCCGGGCTTGTGCCGGGCTACCCCAAAGTAGCCCGGCCATTCTCATTATTATGGGCCTTCGGGCCTTTTCCCTATATTTGTTACCTAAATTGAGTGTATGGAATATAATACCACGCGGAATCACCTGGTGATGCGTGAATACGGACGGCACATCCAGAAGATGATCGAATACCTGCTGCAGCTGGAAGACAAAGAGAAACGCCAGCGCAATTCGATGGCCGTTATCGAGCTGATGGGCTTTCTCAACCCCCACCTGAAAAATGTGGAAGACTTTCGCCATAAACTCTGGGATCATCTTTTCCTGATCTCCGACTTTAAACTGGAGGTAGCTTCGCCTTATCCCATTCCCACCCGCGAGACATTGCGGGCCCGTCCCGACCCAATGGGCTATCCAAAACGCTACCCCAAGTTCTCTCACATGGGCAAAAATCTCGAGCTGGTCATCAATAAAGCCCTCGCAGAAGAAAATCCTGACAAACGCAATGGTTTTGCAAATGCCATCGCCTATTACATGAAACTTGCCTATAACAACTGGCATAAGGAAACCGTACACGACGACGCCATCCAGCAGGAGCTTTCCACCCTGACCGGCGGCCAGCTGGAATTTACGAATACTCCCTACGTTAAGTCATTCCGCCCCAGCGACAACCGGGAACGCGAACGCGGCGGATATGGGGATTATCGGAACAAGCGGAATCAGAAGTTCCAGCAGCGCAACAACAACCAGCGCAACGACCGGAATAATGACCGGGGCAACAATAACAATAAATTCAAAAAGAAAAGGTACTAGGTACTATAGTCTAAAACATTAATTTTACGGCGATAATGACAAATGTCATTATCGCTTTTTTTTATGAATTCATTCGAAGTCATCGGAGGCCGGCAACTAAAAGGAGAGATTATCCCACAGGGAGCCAAAAATGAAGCTTTACAGATCATCAATGCCGTACTGCTTACACCCGAAAAGGTAACCATCTCCAATATTCCGGATATCCTGGACGTCAACCTGCTCATCGACCTGCTGGGCGAAATGGGCGTAAAGATTGACCGACAGTCACGGGATACCTGTGTGTTCCAGGCCGATGCCGTAGACATCGACTACCTGCGTAGCGAAGCCTATCGCAACAAGAGCGGACGGCTCAGAGGCTCGGTCATGGTCGCAGGCCCGATGCTCGCCCGCTACCGGAAAGCCTTTATCCCCAAACCCGGCGGCGACAAAATAGGCCGGAGACGACTCGATACCCATATCATCGGTTTTGAAAAACTGGGTGTCCAGTTCAACTACCAGCCCGAAGATGGCCTCTTTCACCTCGAAGCCCCACATTTAAAAGGCTGCTACCTGCTGCTGGATGAACCTTCCGTCACCGGTACAGCCAACATCGTCATGGCAGCCGTAATGGCCGAAGGGACCACTACCATCTATAACGCCGCCTGCGAGCCCTATATCCAGCAGCTCTGTAAAATGCTGACCCGCATGGGCGCCCGGATCCGCGGCATCGGAAGCAATCTGCTCGTCATCGACGGAGTTAAATACCTCGGCGGCACCGAACACCGGATGCTCCCTGATATGATCGAGATCGGCTCCTTTATCGGTCTGGCAGCCATGACCCGAAGCGAGATCACCATCCGCAACGCCGGCATCGAACATTTAGGAATTATCCCTGACAAGTTCCGGCAGCTGGGAATACAGCTCGAATTCCGCGGAGACGATATCTATATCCCCCAGCAGGACCTCTATGAGATCCAGACCTTCCTCGACGGTTCGGTGCTGACCATCTACGACAATCCCTGGCCAGGGTTTACCCCCGACCTGCTGAGCATCGTTCTCGTCGTAGCCACACAGGCCAAAGGATCCGTTCTCATTCACCAGAAGATGTTCGAAAGCCGCCTTTTCTTTGTCGACAAACTGATCGACATGGGCGCCCAGATCATCCTCTGCGATCCGCACCGCGCCGCCGTCATCGGCATGGGCCGGACACACCAGCTGCGCGGCATCACCATGAGCAGCCCCGATATCAGAGCCGGAGTAGCCTTGCTCATCGCTGCCCTCAGCGCTGAAGGAAGAAGTGTTATTCAAAATATCGAACAAATTGACAGAGGATACCAGCACATCGATGAAAGATTGCGACAGCTGGGCGCCCAAATCAACAGAATATGAGTGAATCATCAAAAATTATAATTATAACCGCTCCGTCAGGAGCGGGTAAAACCTCCATTACCCGCTATCTCCTGAACAAATACCCCGAAAAACTCGCCTTTTCCGTCTCAGCAGCAACCCGCTCGCCCCGCAATTACGAAAAGGATGGAGAAGACTACTATTTCCTCAGCCTGGATAATTTTAAACAGAGGATCCAGCACAATGAGTTCGTGGAATGGGAAATGGTCTATGAAGGAAAATATTATGGCACCCTCAGATCCGAGCTCCGGCGCATCTGGCAGACCGGACGAACACCCCTGCTCGATATCGAGGTCAAAGGAGCCATCCATATCCGGGAACAATACCCCGATTCAACCCTGGCCCTGTTCATAGAACCGCCATCCGTGGATGAACTCCGCCGCCGCCTGGAAATGAGAGGCACAGAAACCATAGAAAGCCTGCTCGCAAGAGTCAATAAGGCGTCTTATGAAATCTCTTTCAAACACCATTTTGACCAGATCATCGTAAATGACGACCTCAACAAGGCCTGCCGTGAAGCCGAAGAGGCGATCGACAGGTTCATTGGGCTCACCCGTGGCCCGGGTTTTGCCGCGATTTAGAAATATCAATTTTTCCTATTACTTTAGCGCCGTATGATCAATACAAATACCCTTATCTGGATTGTGATAGCGTGGCTTATGATCGCATTTTTTGCGGGCATCGAAGTCGCCTTTGTACGGGCGAACAGGTTGGCTATCGAACTAAAAAAGAAACAAGGGCTGAACAGCGGCATCGTCCTGTCGAATTTCATGGATCATCCCGCTCTCTTCATCGGAACCACTATCGCCGGCTACAACATCGCCCTGGTCATCTTCGGCCTGATGATCGGAGAGACCTTCCTCCCGCTCTGGAACTGGATGACCACAAAGATCCACATACAGGGCGGCTATGTAAATGCGATCCGGCTTTTCGCTGAGACCCTCGTCGCATCCCTGTTCATCATCATTTTCGGCGAATTCCTTCCAAAAGCATTCTTCAGCGCAAAAAGCGATTCCCTCCTGAGCTTCTTCGCCAGACTCATGGAAGTGCTCACCCGCTTCTTCTATCCCATCGCCGGCTTTTTTTCAGCAATATCAACCTGGATCCTGAAATATGTTTTCAATGTCCGCATAGACGAACGAAAAGCCATCTTCTCCGGTACCGACGTCGAACATTTCCTCGAACAAACAGGAGATTCGGAAGAAGATACAAAAGACCTGAGCCTTATCAAGGCCGCCATGGCCCTCCCCAACGTCCGGGTCAGAGAATGTCTCGTGCCCCGCAAAGAGATCGAAGGCATCGACATGAACCTGACCATGGAAGAGGTCCGGAAAAAATTCGTCGAGACCCGCCTGAGCAAGCTCGTCGTCTATGACGGCAACCTCGACCATGTGACGGGCTATATCCACCAGCTCGACCTCTTCAAAAGCCCCCCCTTTATCAAATCGATCCTCCATCCCATTCCCGCCGTGCCCGAAAGCATGAGCGCCACCGACCTGATCAATAAGTTCAGCAAGGAAAGAAAGAGCATCGCATGGGTAGTAGACGAATTCGGCGGCACCGCCGGCATAGTGACCATGGAAGACCTTCTGGAAGAGATCTTCGGTGAGATCCGCGACGAATACGATACCGAAGAGTTCGAGGAAAGAAAACTCTCCAATGACGAATTCATTTTCTCCGGCCGCCTCGAACTGGATTATATCAACAGGAAATACGACCTCGACCTGCCGGAAAATGAATCCGAAACACTTTCCGGTTATATTATCAACCAGCACGAGACCATCCCCCACCTGAAAGATCGCATCATCCTCGGCGACTATGAATTTGAGATCCTGAACGTTAGCGATACCCGAATCGAAGAAGTACGGGTAAAAGTGCTGAAATAGCCTGTTATAGCGCACTTTGAGCGATCAGAACAGCCCGCATTAACCTATGTTAACCCGTGGTTAAACAGCCTCCGTTTTTTCTCCATGATATTCTTTTTGATCAACTTCGTTCTCGTAAGGCAGCGGCCAGGGAAACAGCAAGAAAATGATCTTCTCCGGCAAATCTAACTGACGGCCTTCACCATAAAAAGATATTGTCCCTCATTAACCCTGAGGAGATGTTTTTCATAGGTCAGTTAGGAGTAAACAATGCACTCTGTCATGGAGTGCTTGTTTTTTTATATACCTGCCTGCACCGGGTTTGTCATTTTCAGTTAACTTCGCGAAGCTTTTTTTAAGTCCCCCAAACGGGTGGACACCAGCTTTGAATATAAAAAACAATGGCTTTTAATCTGTTAAACAGGAATCCCGACGGGGAAGAAATGTCTTTTGTAGATCACCTGGAGGCCTTACGCTGGCATATCGTCCGGTCGGCCTTTGCTATTGTTATAGTAGCCATCGTGCTCTTTATAAAGATGGACTGGATCTTCGATATTGTCATCAGAGGCCCAATCCGGAACGATTTTGTGAGTTATGTCGGCTTGTGTAACCTCGGACACCGGCTCCATATGGGCGATGCGCTATGCCTGCAATCCGTCAAAGGCCTCCAGCTACAGACCACCCAGTTCAGCTCCCAGTTCATCTCCAGCATCAACATTGCCGTCATCGGCGGCTTTATCGTCGCCTTTCCTTATGTATTCTGGGAATTATGGCGCTTTGTAAAACCCGCCCTTTCCCAAAAAGAGCTTAAAAGCAGCCGGGGAGCCATTTGGTGGGTCAGCTTTTTCTTCCTGGCAGGAGTCGCTTTCGGCTATTTCCTGCTGGCGCCCTTTACGTTCAGCTTCCTCTACAACTATTCCCTCGGAGGATCAGGCGCGATCAGGACCATCCCAACCCTGGATGATTATATCGAGAACCTCATCGACATTATTATAGGCTCAGGCCTGGCCTTCCAGCTTCCCCTGGTAAGCTATGTCCTCACCAGCATCGGCCTCGTTACACCCAGGTTCCTGCGTGTCTACCGGAAATACGCTTACGTAGCCATCCTTTTTGTCGCAGCGATCATCACACCTTCGCCAGACTGGATGAGCCAGACCATCGTAGCACTACCCCTCATCCTTTTGTATGAGCTGAGTATCCGTGTATCGATTCGCGTCACCAAAAGACAAGAGAAAAGAGATAATGAAGAATGGAGCTAATCTCCGCTAACTAAATAAAAAGGCCGGCTCAACAATCAAAAGTGAGCCGGCCTTACTTTTTTATAACCGGGCTATTCGCCGTATTGGTCTATTCTCCGTGCTTCTTCCTGATCTCCGTCTTCATCTGACACCTGTCGATATCCGACCGGTAGTCCTTGATCTTGTCATCGTTCTGACTCGCTAATATGGCCTTCTCAAAATAAAAGATCGCCTTCTCGTAATTCCGACGCAGCTCCTCCGACATGGCAAAACGCCCATATACCCACGACTTGTCGATCGTACGGACCCGCAGACAGCGTTCCAGATGCTGCTGCAGCTCGTCAAAACGCTCCATATCCATCAGCAATGCCGCAATATGGAAATAAGAATGCGGATACAATGGATCACATTTTACAGCCGTCTGAAAATGGTTCTCCGCCTTGGCATAGTCGTCAAACTGCGTTTTGTACAACCACCCCATCGAATTATGCGCCGGAGCACTGTCCGGCTCCTCATAAAGGATGCTTTCATATTTTTTGAAAGCTTCCGCATAGTGGTTGTTCTTGATATCCGCCTCAGCCTCCAGGTAAAGCTCTTCTGAATTTGCGTTCATAGTCACGTGCTTTTATTTTACCAGATATTTTACCACCCGAGTACCCACGCAAAGATCAATGGGGCGACAATGGTGGCATCACTTTCAACAATAAATTTCGGCGTGTGGATGTCCAGCTTACCCCAGGTGATCTTTTCATTCGGCACAGCGCCGGAATAGGAGCCGTAAGAAGTAGTAGAGTCCGAGATCTGGCAGAAATAGCTCCAGAAAGGTACATCATGCCATTCCAGGTCCTGGTACATCATCGGGACTACGCAAATAGGGAAATCACCCGCAATACCACCCCCGATCTGGAAAAAGCCAACCCCCTTCCCACCACTGTTCTCGCGATACCAGCCCGCCAGCCAGGCCATATATTCGATACCATTTTTGACAGTACTCGCCTTCAGCTCATTCTTGATGACATACGATGCAAAAATATTGCCCGTTGTGCTGTCCTCCCAGCCCGGTACCACAATGGGGATATTCTTCTTGGCCGCAGCAACGATCCAGCTGTCCTTCGGATCAATTTCATAATACTGCTCCAGATCACCGCTGAGCACGACCTTGTAAAGGAATTCATGCGGGAAATATCGCTCTCCCTTCGCTTCAGCATCCTTCCAGACCTTTACAAGATGTTTCTGCAACCGGCGAAAAGCCTCTTCTTCGGGGATACAGGTATCCGTAACACGGTTGTAATGGTTTTCCAGCAAATCCCATTCCTCCTGGGGAGTAAGATCACGGTAGTTAGGTACCCTCTTATAATGACTGTGAGCCACCAGGTTCATCACATCCTCTTCGAGGTTCGCCCCCGTACAGCTGATGATGTCGATCTTGCCCTGGCGGATCATTTCGGCCAGAGAGATCCCCAATTCAGCCGTGCTCATGGCACCGGCAAGGGTAACCATCATTTTACCCCCTTCCAGTAAATGCGTCTCATATCCCTTGGCAGCATCGACCAGGGCAGCCGAGTTAAAATGCCGGTAATGATGCGCTATGAATTGCGAGATGGGACCTTTGTTCATGATTGGGAAGTTTTTTATTGTGGACCGCAAAAATAGTTGATTTTTTCCTATCCGGAAGACCCGCGATAATCCCAAAAACAAGAAAGCCTCCTAAAAAGGAGGCCTTCTTCCAACTAAAAACTAACCTGGGAGAAACTATATATTGAGTTATTGTATCGACACTTTCTTCTCCTTGCTAAAAACACTCCAGAAACTCGTACCCTGGGATTTCAATACGATCTTTTTTTCACTGTTCTCCAGCGTTATATAATAGGTCGTCTGATCATCCGTTGCAATCTCAAACAGATCGGAGATCCAGTAATCCGAATAATCTTTCTTCAGATCGGAAAGCAGACTTATCGGCAGCTGATCAGAAACTATATTGCGAACCACAGCCTGCAGATCACCATTAGTATTGTAATAAGCAAAAAGAACCTGGCCATTCAGAGAGAAAGTCGCTCTTGTATAAGCATCCTTCTGCTCCCAGGTGATATTGCTCGCGCTCGAAAATTCCCTTTTAAAAGAACGGAGAGCCTGTTGATTAACTACTTCATCTTTGTTACCGGCGAAGGCGCTGAAACCCATCATAAGCATTGTAGCGATGGATAAAAAAAGCTTGTTCATGATCTTGTTTTTTACTTTTATAAGTTTAAAATGTCTTTTTCTGTTTTGAGCTCAGAAAACGCCACAGGCGTTTTGGCCGAAGGCCCATCATCAACCGTATGACGGCAAGGGATAAGTTCCCGGGGTTTCCCTTGTCGTCATACACATATAAGACGCACCGATTTCTTCCATGTTGCAGCAAATCAAAAATTTTTTTCACCGGCCCCGAATCGCTATTTATATAAGAACTGTAACTAAGACGGGAGCAAAACTATTTAGGTTACACACGGTATGCAAGCCAATATTGACCAGTGGCCAACAAATGTTACCGAATGATAAACAAGGACGACACCAAAAAGTTCACAGGCATGCTAAAATGCCCGCCCACAAAGGGTTAGCGACGATTTCTTAATGAAAATATAAAATCGTCATTCAAGCTGTTAAAATCAATCTTCGGCAGGAATATCTTAAATTGTAGCAATGAACTACCTGGCACATGCATATCTCTCGTTTGGGATCCCGGAAATAACAGTGGGTAATATGATCAGTGATTTTGTCAAAGGAAAAAAAAGATTCGACTATCCTGCCCGCATACAGCAGGGAATATCTTTACACCGCGCCATCGATGAATTCACTGATATGCACGTTATTACCAAACGCGCCAAACTGGTTTTTAAGGACGCCTACGGCCTTTATGCCGGCGCTATCACCGATGTCGTTTACGACTATTTCCTCGCAAATGATAACCTGACCTTCCCCAACCACAACCAGCTCCTGGCCTTTGCACAAAAAACATATACACAGATCGGAGATTCACAGGGCCTTCTTCCGGAACGCTTCGCCCGCATGTTCTATTATATGCGTACCCAGGACTGGCTCTATAACTACCGGCTTAAAGAGGGTCTCTATAATAGCCTCGGTGGCCTCGCACGCCGGGCTGCCTATATGGGAGACGCCGACAGGGCATGCCGGCTTTTTGATTCCAACTATGCCGAATTACAGGATTGCTATACTGTGTTTTTCCCTTCTTTAAAGGATTTTGCCCTCCGTACCCTGGAAAAGCTTCAGCAAGACAAGGAATAGCCCCGATCACCCCGCTCTGGCCGCAGATCATCAGTCTCTGACCCGTTATTTGTGAAAATTGAATAATTTTGTGATATGAAGCACATCGTCGTATTAGCAGGCTTTCTAATAAGCGTGGCCCTGGTTAGGGCACAGTCATCCGGTGGCTTGTCCTCCTCCCTCGACAGCTCCCCCCTCGACATGAGCTATTACCCTGTCGACTATCCCGTCCTCAAGATCCAGGACAAGATCAGCGAGCCACTCATAGCCCGTGTAGTGTACAGCCGCCCGCAGAAAAGGGGAAGAAAGCTGTTCGGAGAGCTGGTAACCTATGGCCAGGTCTGGCGGCTGGGAGCCAATGAAGCTACAGAGATCGAATTCTTCCGGGATGTAAAGGTGGCCGGCAAACAGCTGAAAAAAGGCCGCTATACCCTCTATGCCCTGGTCAATACAGACAACTGGACCGTTATCTTTAACAAGGAAACAGATACCTGGGGAGCATTCCGGTACGATAGCGCAAAAGACATCCTGCGTACGGCTGTCCCCGTGGAAAAACAATCCGGGGTCACAGAAACCTTCTCTATCGTCTTTCAAAAAGCAGCAGGCAAAAGCGCTAACCTTGTCTTTAGCTGGGATGATATCCTTGTCAAACTGCCTATCAGCTGGTAAAGGCATCACCAGGGATCCACCCGGGATCTGACAGCAGCATCAAACGCAAATTCCTCCTATGTGCGGTATAACAGGCATCCTTTCCAACAACCCGGTGAATATCACCGACCAGCGGCTGAAAAGCATGACGGATGCCATCGCTCACCGCGGCCCTGACGGAGAAATGACCTGGATCAGCGACTCCGGCCTCGCCGGCCTCGGCCACCGGCGACTTTCGATCATCGACCTCAGCCCCGCAGGAGCCCAGCCCATGCACTACCTGCAGCGTTATACCATCGTCCACAACGGAGAGATCTATAATTATCGCGAACTGCGCGACCTGCTCCAGTCCAAAGGGTATACCTTTTCCTCCCGTACCGACACAGAAGTGATCCTCGCCGCTTATGACCATTATGGTACAGGCTGTCTGCAGCACTTTGACGGAATGTTCGCCTTCGCCATCTGGGATGAAAAAGAAAAAACCCTTTTTCTGGCCAGAGACCGCTTCGGAGAAAAACCTCTTTTCTTCTACCGGGATGAAGAACAATTTCTTTTTGGAAGCGAATTAAAGGCGCTCTGGGCCGCCGGCGTCAAAAAGGAAAGCAATAAAAAAATGCTTTTCAATTTTATTACGATCGGCTATACCCAAAACCCCGGAAATGGCTTCGAAACATTTTTCCATAATATCTCAAAGTTACCGGCCCGCTCCTTTCTTCTTTACAATGCCCTTACCAGGGACATGGAGACGAATTATTACTGGGACATCGAGGTCGCCCGTACCCTCCAATGTAAAGAAGGGGAGGCCATCGAAGAATTCAGCCAGCTGCTGCTGACTTCCGTGAACAGACGATTACGCAGCGACGTCCCACTCGGCACCAGCCTCAGCGGAGGACTGGACAGCTCTTCCATCATTGCCTGCATCCTGCAGCAGCCCGGCGCACCGCCAAAGCTGCCAACCTTTTCCGCGCTGTTCCCCGGCTTTGAAAAAGATGAATCCAACTTTGTAAACCTGCTGACCAGTCATTTCAACCTCGAAAACTATCCGACAACACCCACGACCGGCGATCTGATCCGGGATTTTGAAAAACTGGTCCATCACCAGGAAGAACCATTCACCTCTTCCAGCATCTATGCCCAGTTCAGCGTGTTTGGTCTCGCCGCAGACCATTCGGTAAAAGTAATGCTGGACGGACAAGGCGCCGACGAACTGCTCGCCGGTTATCACAAATATTACAACTGGTACTGGCAGGAACTTTACCGCAGCGATAAAAAAGCATTCGCGCTGGAGCTGGAGGCCGCCCGCGAATCAGGCGTCTATGACCGCTGGACCTGGAAGAACCGGCTGGCCGCACACCTGCCCGTTTACGCCGGGCTCTTCCTGAAAAAGAAAAGGACCTCCCAACAACGCAGAAGCAGTGACCTCTCCCGCGGTTTTGTCCGGCAGTTCGGCGAATCCTATTACGACATCCCCCATTTCGACCGCCTGAACGGCATCCTCTATTACAATACCTTCATGAACGGAATGGAAGAACTCCTTCGTTATGCCGACCGCAATTCAATGGCACACGGCGTCGAAGTGCGACTGCCCTTCCTGAGCCACGAACTGGTGGAGTTCGTTTTTTCTCTGCCCGCTCACTTTAAGATCCGGGAAGGATGGACAAAATGGTTGTTGCGAATGAGCATGGAAGACTACCTCCCCGCAGACATCACATGGAGAAGAGATAAAACCGGTTTCGAGCCCCCGCAAAAAGCCTGGCTCTCAGACCCCAACCTCCAGGAATATATCCGCGAAGCCCGGCGGGAGCTCGTAAAGGCCGACATCCTGGATAGCTCGGTCCTTCACAAAAAAATTCAGCCGCACGAAGCTCATGCGGCTGAAAATCACGATTGGCGCTATCTTGTTACGGCAGCCTGCCTGAAAAGCTAGACTGCCGCCGGCGACCCGGGAGCCGGTAATACCTTAACTCGCTTTCTTGTACTTTTCGATGACCTGCATGTTGCCATCCGAGTTCGAACGGACAGTGATCCAGGAAGAATCGTCCTCCAGCTTGATATAGTATTCAACAGCGCTGTCTGTAGTCATCTCTGTTACACCGAATATTTTTTTATCGCTGTATTTCTTCTGCAGACGACACAGTATGCTCACAGGAAGATTCTTCTCCGTATAATATCTCAGCGAGCTGAGAAAATTGCCTTCCTTATCATACTCGATCTTTGTAAGGATATCCCCCTGTTTGAAATTGACCATGTATTTATCTTCCTGCTCAGCCCATTTTACCTGTTGAGCATCAGGAAAGGTTTGTTTAAAAGCCTGCAACAACTTGTCGCTGATGGCAAAATTTTCGTTCGCAAATACTCCGGCGGAGAGAGATAACAAGCAAACCGTAACGAAGAGGTTCTTACGGATAAAATTAATCGGTGTCATGATTTACTATTTAAATTGTTTCTGAAATCAATTTCATTTGATAGCATAAAACTAGGGTGTTGTACAACGGTAGTCAAGGGAATCTACACGTCTGGTAAGCGTTTAACCAGTATTGGTGAGGGTTCCAAAGCCACTGTCTCACCGAAAGCCGTGAAAAAAGTTGCGAAACCTGCTAATTGATCTCCGAAACCGCATATGTCATGTTGCACCTCCCGGGTTAAGCTTTTGTTAAACTGGATGGCTGCATTTTACTTTGTATCTTTATCACATGAAACTCTCAACTAAACTTATACACGCAGGAGTAGAGCCCGACCCCTCCACCGGCGCCATCATGACTCCCATCTATCAGACATCCACCTACGTGCAGACCGCCCCCGGCGTCCACAAAGGCTATGAATATGCCCGTTCACAGAACCCCACGCGCAAAGCGCTGGAGTCTGCACTGGCACATATCGAGAATGGTAAACATGGCCTGTGCTTCAGCAGCGGCGTAGCGGCCACCGATGCCGTCCTTCGCCTCCTCGTCCCCGGTGACGAGGTCATTGCAGCCAATGACATGTATGGCGGAACCTATCGGCTTTTCACAAAAGTCTTTGAAAAGATGGGCATCCGCTTTCATTTTGTCAACATGCAGGACGCTTCAGCCATCCAGCCTTTTATCAATGACAAGACCAGGCTGATCTGGGCAGAGACGCCAACCAATCCGCTGATGAACATCGTCGACATCGCAGCCCTCGCCGCCATATCCCGGCCACGGAAAATAGTATTCTGCGTCGACAATACTTTCGCAACCCCATATCTCCAAAACCCGTTGGACCTTGGAGCAGACATCGTATTACATTCTGCTACAAAATATCTCGGCGGCCACAGCGACGTGATCCATGGCTGCCTGGTCATGAACGATGACGAGCTTCGCGAAAAATTATATTTCATCCAGAAAAGCGTAGGCGCCGTACCCGGACCACAGGACTGCTTTCTCGTTCTCCGCGGACTCAAGACCCTGCACGTACGCATGGACAGACACAACTCCAACGGGGAAACCATCGCCCGCTGGCTGCGTCAGCACCCAAAAGTAGGCAAGGTCTATTGGTCCGGCTTTGAAGATCACCCCGGATACGCCGTCGCAAAAAAGCAAATGCGGGGCTTCGGCGGTATGATGAGCTTTACCTTAAAAGACGATAGCATGCAGGCCGCTACAAAACTGCTATCCTCGACCCGGCTTTTTGCCCTGGCGGAAAGCCTCGGCGGGGTAGAGTCGCTGATCAACCACCCCGCCAGCATGACACATGCATCCATACCACGGGAGGAAAGGATAAAGAACGGACTGGGAGATTCCCTCATCCGTCTCAGCGTTGGCATCGAAGACGTAGATGATCTTATCGAAGACCTAAACCAGGCGATTGGCTAATTATACCAGACAGGAGCTCCGGATCTTCCTGGACAGAAAAGTAGCAGAATACAACCGGCCATCTTTTATTACAGATGACCCGGTTAGCATTCCTCATCGGTTTACCCAAAAACAGGACATCGAAATAGCAGGGTTCTTTACCGCTATTTTTTCCTGGGGCAACCGGAAGACGATTATTGGCAAAACACAGGAGCTGATGCAGCTGATGGACCAGGCGCCCTGGCAGTTCGTCCGCTCACATACCGACAACGATCTGAAAAAGCTGCTCGGCTTTAAACACCGAACCTTTAATGCAACCGACCTGCTCTATTTCATCGCCTTCTTTCATCATCACTATGCCAGGTACGATTCGCTGGAGGACGCCTTTTTACTGGCCGACCCCTCCATCCCCTACGACCCGGCCTCAGCCCTCACCGCCTTCCACCATTATTTCTTTAGCCTGGAGGACGTTCCACCACGCACACGCAAACACATCGCCTCCCCCGAAAAACACTCCAGCTGCAAACGTATAAATATGTTCCTGCGCTGGATGGTCCGAAAAGACAACCACGGCGTAGACTTCGGGCTTTGGAGCCGTATCCCGGTAAACCGCCTTATCTGCCCCCTCGATGTTCACGTAGCCCGGGTAGCCAAACGCTTCGGCCTGCTTACCCGCGAGCGCTCAGACTGGCTGGCAGCAATAGAGCTCACAGAAAACCTGGCCCTGCTCGATAAAGAAGATCCCAGCAAATACGATTTTGCCCTGTTTAGCCTGGGATCAATGGAAAATTTTTAACTCAGCTTATGAACGGACCTACAGACTCTCTGGCTTTGATAAAAGACCTCAACCAGTCCTATGGCTGGGAATTGGCCGACTCCTTAACTATACAGGAGCTGGAAGCCTTGCTGGCCGAAATTGTAAATGGATGGATCAGGTCAGATTTCACCAGGCTCGTACAGTTTCTTTACCGTATCGACATCAGCGAATCCAGACTCCGGCTGTTGCTGGAAGAGAATACCCAAGAAGATACCGGTCAGCTGCTGGCCGGACTGATCCTCGAAAGATTATGGCAAAAGATAGAGAGCCGGCGCCGGTACAAGCCTGGGGAACCGACAAGTGATGAAGAAAGATGGTAATCGCGGGCACCAACCCGACAGCGCCCACACCGCCCTCGCAGAAGCTGCGCCGTCGCACACACCCTTCAAGGGGGCCGCGGAGCTGACTAGTACATTAATTCCTTAACCTTCTCTTTGTCCTCTTTTTCCTTCTTAAGATCGAACATGGTGCCAAATACGCGGTCCCAGATCGTGCTGCTCACACCATATCCTTTATGCTCGTCCTTGTAATGATGCAGGTGATGATTGCGCCACAACGGCTTCATCCATTTGAAAGGAGGGTTCCAGGCATGAATAGCATAGTGCATGCTGCCATATAGCAGGTAACCCAGGATAAAGCCGGGAAAGAACATAAAGACATTGGTACCGATTGTCACGCGCATCAGCAGGAAGATAGTCGAGGAGATGATCAGACTCGGAACAGGAGGCATAAAAAGCCTCTCTTTATCCCTGGGGAAATGATGGTGATTGCCATGCAGCGTGTAAATGAACTTCTGCGCCCGCTGACTATCCGCTATCATATGAAATACAAAACGATGCATCAGGTATTCGAAAAAGGTCCAGAAGAACATGCCTCCCAGGAAAGTAAGCGCTACCCTTGCAAGAGGATACCCGAGCGTAGTACCACTATAGTAAAGTGAATAAATAATTACAGGCATATACATCCCCCAGATGACAAGCGGATGGGTCTTTGTCAACATTTCCAGGTACTGATTCTTAAACAGCTGAGCCTGCCCTTTATTATTTATCTTCTCGAATTTCATGGTAATTGGTAATTGCATGCAAAGGTACGAATAACCTGCCAACAATCAGTGGCACCCGCCAGGCCTGATTATCAATGGTTTGCGGCCGAAGACGATCAGCGGTTAGACCCCGGACCCGGATCATACTGCAGCCTAAAGTCTTTCAGATCAGGAGTATATGCCCTCTTCCTCCCCAGCTCATAGCCGTAAATGATCTCCCCCACCTCTTTAAAGAAGGGATAGCCGATCTCCTCGAAGTCATATTTGTCGTCGTTCAGCACCCCGTCACTGTTGACATAAATGGTTCCCGTAAGCATAAATTCCACATTGTGCCTGAAGTCAGCGATATAAGCGATGTCCGTCAGGAAGCCATAGGCCCAGCCTGGCTTGTTAAAGATCCGGATATAGGAAGGGATAGGGCTTCTGCCGGCCTTGAACAGGAAGAACTTGGTATAGCTGTCAAAATACTCAGCCGTATCGTAGTGGGGATGGACCGACTCCCGCGGGTATTCGGACATATACTGGTAAAGGAAGCGATAGTCATCCCGGCTTAACCGGAACCGTCTGCCCGCAGGCACCGACTGCGGGAAAAGCACAGACTGCAACATTAGCTGCGCATCCGCCAAAGGGAAATTATTATGTCGGGTAAAATCCATCGGTTGATGGATCAGGGAGTCATGACGGTCTAAATAAGCATTCCCCAGCAACGCAGGGTGACTAAAGTCAAACTTCAACGCACTATATGCCGGCGCCTGGCTATACAAAGTCCTGCCATCCCGTACGAATCGGATGGGGTTGGTATGCCTGTTCTCGTCCTCATTCATGGGTACGAAACGGCGGGTGATCCGGATGTCGGGATAACCCAGCTGCCAGAGCCGGCGGTCGATCCCCTCCTGACCAAGGAATTCATAAAGCCGGCTATAGGCATCATTGTCGCTGACAAGAAAGATCTTTCGGATATATTGAGCTATGGAAGGAAGCCCGTCGATGGAGCTGGTATCCCGGCCGACCACGCTCTGACCGCTGTAGGCACTGTCCGTCAGCATGGGCGTCTCCCGGTCGACGCCATAACGGGCCAGCCAGTCTGTTTTTTCAAGGGCCAGAAAGGCCAGCGGCATCTTGACAGTGGAAGCAGGGTTAAAATACTCCAGTGAGTTGACCCGGTAATTGTAATTATGGAAACTGGGACGGTTATGACGATCGCGATCGATCCTCGTATAGATCAGCTGATAACGGAATGAATCCGGCTTATCCAGCACCCGCCTCAGAAAAGGAGAGGCGTTTGCATATAGCAGATCCCGAAGGAAAGCATCGGTCTTTTCCCCGCCGGCAGCGGCAACAGTCGTCTGCGCCCTGACAGATAAGGAAAAAAGGACCACCAAACCCAGGTAAAACCCGACGAATCTCTTCATAATTATGCCAAATTTATTCCTTTATCTTTGAACACACTATGAAGCTTGTTTCTTACTTAAAAGATGACCAGGCACAGCTGGCTGTCCTGGTAGATAATGTACTTTACGATATGGAGCTGATCCATCCCGATACCCCCGGCAATATGGGGATGTTCCTCAATTACTGGGATGACCTCTTCCCCATCGTCCAGGCCGCTGAGCTGGGCCTCGGAGAAGGACAGGTCAAACTCTCAAGAGGTATCCCGGCCGGCAGTGTTCAACTTCTGGCGCCAGTGCCCTTTCCCCCATCCTGCAGGGACGGGTATGCCTTCCGCCAGCACGTTGCAGCAGCAAGACGCAACCGCAAAGTGCCAATGATCCCCGAGTTCGATCAATATCCCATCTTCTACTTCACCAACCACCATAGCATACAAGGCCCCGGGGATATCCGTTGCATGCCGGACCATTTCGAAAAACTGGACTTCGAGCTCGAAGTAGCCATCGTCATAGGAAGACCCGGCCGCAATATTCCCGCCGCCGAAGCCGACGACCATATTGCCGGCCTGATGATCATGAATGACGTCAGCGCCAGAACCCTGCAAATGGAGGAGATGCTGCTCAATCTCGGCCCCGCCAAAGGCAAGGACTTTTCCACGGTGACAGGCCCATGGCTCGTGACCCCGGATGAGCTGGCGGAGTTTGAAGTGCCCTGCAAGGAAGGACATACCGGGAAAAGCTGGAACCTGCGGATGCAGTGCCGCGTCAATGGCGTTTCCGTCAGCGACGGCAATCTCGCCGACATGGACTGGACCTTCGCCGAGATCATCGAAAGAGCCTCCTATGGGGTCGACCTCTTTCCCGGCGACATCATCGGGAGCGGAACCGTCGGAACAGGCTGTTTCCTCGAGCTCAATGGCACCGGAAAACTGGGCGATCCCAACTACCAGGAACAATGGCTGAAAGAAGGCGATATCGTGGAAATGGAAGTAGACGGCCTGGGCATCCTCAGCAATACCATCGTAAGAGAGGACAGCAACCTGTCCCTGCTGGCCATAAAAAAGCGTTAACCCGCACCCGGAGTCACCGCCCTGTCGCGATGACCATCGCCGGCTGCGAATAAACTACCCCATATGCGTATCGACCTCAAAGATCTGACCCCCGTCGAACGACAGCACTACCTGCAGTCCGCTGTGGCCCCGCGCCCCATCTGCTTTGCCAGCACCATCGACAGATCCGGACAGGTAAATCTCAGCCCCTTCAGCTTCTTCAATATTTTTGGTACCACTCCGCCCATCCTCATTTTCTCACCTTCCCGGCGGGTTCGCGACAACAGTACCAAACATACCTGGCACAACGTACTGGAAGTGCCGGAAGTTGTCATCAACATCATCGACTTCGCCATGGTACAGCAGGCCAGCCTGTCAAGCTGCGATTATCCCAGGGAGGTCAACGAGTTCACAAAGGCAGGATTTACCGAAGAGCCAGCCACCCTCGTGACCCCGCCGATGGTAAAAGAAAGTAAGATAAAGATCGAATGCAGGGTACTGGAGACCAAAACCCTCGGAACAGAAGGCGGGTCCGGCAGCCTGGTCATCTGCGAGGCCCTACGGATGCATATCGACCCCTCGATTCTTGATGAAGACAACAAAAAATTCATCGACCAGCGCCGGCTTCAGCTGGTAGCCCGGCTTGGCGGGGACTGGTACTGCCGTACCGATGAGCAGAACCTTTTTATAGTGGAAAAACCCAATACCCGCCTCGGCATCGGCATCGATGCGCTGCCTGCCCCCATCCGGACAAGCAAGGTCCTCAGCGGTAATCACCTCGGAATGCTGGCCAATGTACATGAAATGCCGGCAATAGACCCATCCTTTGACGACAGCCGGCTGAAAGAGATCTTTCAGTATTATTCGGTCAGCCCCGAAGAGATGGAAAACGAACTGCATTCCTATGCCGCCCGCCTGCTGGAAGAAGGGAAGGTAAATGCCGCCTGGCAGGTATTGCTCGCGCTCAATTAAAAGTTGTCAAAATATTTCCCTTTTTAAATAGGAAATTTACGGCTCACGTTTTTCCTATGCCGATAAATCCAAAGAAATACATGAGAATGGCTGTGGATATCATGAAACAGTCTATTCCTGAAACGCGCGCCGACGGGAAATCCTGCCCTAAGGTTGGAGCAATCCTTGTCTCTCCGGATGAAAAATATATTGTGACTGCTTTCAGAGGAGAATTAAGAGAAGGAGATCATGCTGAGTTCACTTTACTTGAAAGAAAAAACCGGGATAAGGACCTAACAGGCTATTATTTGTTTGCGACGTTGGAACCCTGCGCCCCCGGAGCCCATCGTCATCCTAAATTAGGCTGTGCGGAAAGAATAGCCAACGCTCGCATTGCAAAGGTTTGGATAGGGATCGAAGACCCGGACCCAACAGTTGACAGAAAAGGGATCCAATTCCTCCAACAAAGCAATATTAAGGTCGAAATGTTCGACGAAGAATACCAGGATGAGATAAGGCATGAAAACAAAGAATTTTTAGCGCACGCCATTGTAAGAGCCGCAGAAACTAAGCCGACTAAAGAAATTATCTTATCCCCGCTGGAACGGCAGGCCCCTAACGCTGAAATAGAGCAACTGTCCCGGGAAGCGCTGGAACTTTATATAAGCAGGGCGAAATTGCCTTATGAATACAATTCCAAAGAATTTTACAAGTTTCTTTTACAGCAGGAATTGCTTGTTCATGATAAACAATCCAGCCACTTAAATCCTACCGGCCAGGCTCTTCTTTTATTCGGCAAAAACCCACGATTAACATATCCACAGGCTGTAGTCAAAGCAGAAGTACGTTTCAGGAATGCAGAGCCAGGGATAAAAGACTTTGATGAACCGCTGGTTTTGCTGCCTGAAAAAATAGAGAAATGGATTCGGGAGGTGATTCCCTCTACAATTTCAAGAGAACAATTTGCCAGAACAGAAACCTATGAATACCCTGTATCTGTACTTAGAGAGGCCGTAATTAATGCAATTGTTCATAGGGATTACGACATTCAACAAGCAAAAATTTATCTTATAATTGAAGAAGATAAGATAATTGTAAGAAGTCCCGGAGAACCCGTCAAACCTATAAAATGGGACGATTTTAAGAATTTCAAAGCCCCTTCCTTAAGCCGCAACCCGAAGATCATGAGTATTTTTAACCAAATGGCTTTCGTGGAAGAAAGAGGCATCGGCATGAGAGAAATGAAATCACTTCCTTCAAAATATCAACTTCCTCTTCCCATTATAACCAGGAATGAGCCATATCTTGAGATCTTATTTCCTCGTAAAGAGAATTTTATAAGAGAGATCATAGGAGAAGACACTTTTGCAGAACTGAATGATGAAGAAGAAAAAGGGCTTTTATACTTGCACAATAAAGATTTTGTCTCTAAAAAAGAATATGCTGATCATTTTAAATTCGATGACAAAAAAGCCCAGCGCCATTTATCCAAATTTAAAAAACTGGGGCTGGTTTTGACCAGGGGCAATGGCCCCTCTGTAAAATATAAAATGGCAGATAAATCACCATAATCTGGACATTTATCCGGACAAACTGTCCAAATAAATGTCCAGATAGGCATTTGCGGGCCGAGAAAGGCAACAATTTGGACAAATCTGGGCCGTTTATGTCCTGAATTCCATATGAAATTGATTCTTGATCAAATAATTGGACACGTTTATTTTCATTTACCTTTGCCGCAATTTTGCAATCGTTTAGGATTATGAGCACATCACAACTATCAGAACAGGAGATCATCCGGCGGGAAAAACTGGCGGAGCTGGCCCAATTAGGCATCGACGCATACCCCGCACCTTTATACCCCGTCAATACGACCGCAGCTTATATAAAAGAGAATTATAAAGAAGGCGTTAACAACGCTGACTTTGCTGAAGTCTGCATTGCCGGCCGCCTCATGAGCCGCCGCGACATGGGAAAAGCTTTCTTTGCCGACGTCCAGGATAGCACGGGTAAGATCCAGATCTACGTCAAACGGGACGATATCTGTCCCGGAGAAGACAAAACGATGTATAATAAGGTCTGGAAACATCTTTTGGACATCAGCGACATTATAGGCGTTAATGGATATGTCTTCACAACCAAAATGGGAGAAATATCCATTCATGTCAAAGAATTCACTATACTCACAAAATCCCTCAAGCCACTTCCCATCGTCCGGGAAAAAGAAGGCGAAACCTTCGACGCAGTAACCGATCCGGAATTCCGCTACCGCCAGCGTTACGCAGACCTCGTGGTCAACCCACAGGTAAAGGATGTCTTTTTGCGCCGCACAAAGATGATGAACGCCATTCGCACCTTCCTCAACGAACAGGGCGCGATCGAAGTCGACACACCCGTATTACAGAGCATCCCCGGCGGAGCCGCAGCCCGGCCCTTTATCACCCATCACAATGCACTCGATATCCCCTTATATCTCCGCATCGCCAATGAGCTTTATCTCAAAAGACTTATCGTAGGCGGATTCGACTGGGTCTATGAGTTTAGTCGCAATTTCCGCAACGAAGGCATGGATCGCACCCATAACCCCGAATTCACAGTACTCGAATTCTACGTGGCATATAAAGATTATCTGTGGATGATGGAGACGACCGAAAAACTCCTCGAAAATGCAGCCATCGCAACAAATGGCAGCAGCAAGACCCTGGTAGATGGCAGGGAGATCGACTTCAAAGCCCCCTATCGCCGCATCACCATGTATGACGCGATCCGCGAATACACCGGGTTTGATATCAGCGGTATGGACGAAAAAGGTTTGAGGGAGGTTTGCCAAAAGCTGAACATCCATGCAGATCAATCCATGGGTAAAGGAAAGCTGATCGATGAGATCTTCAGCGCAAAATGTGAAGAACACTTTATCCAGCCGACATTCATTATCGACTACCCCGTCGAAATGAGCCCCCTGACCAAAAAACACAGAAGCAGCCCCGGACTCGTCGAACGATTTGAACTGATGGTCAACGGTAAGGAAATAGCCAATGCCTATAGCGAGCTCAATGACCCCATCGACCAGCGCGAACGCTTCGAAGCCCAGCTACAGCTGATGGAACGCGGTGATGACGAAGCCATGTTCATCGACCACGATTTCCTGCGCGCCCTCGAATACGGTATGCCGCCAACAGCAGGTATTGGCTTTGGGATCGACCGTATCTGTATGTTACTGACAGGTCAGCCAAGCATACAGGACGTTCTGCTCTTCCCTCAAATGCGGCCGGAAATCCGTCTCGACGGATTGACAACGACATAATTGATTTTAACGGAATTGTCGAATTTCGGATTGCCGTTGGCAAATCCTCAATGTCGCCGAGACCATTGAAAAGACGAAATGACCTCGGCAAAAGACACCGGAACAAACCCTCGAACACCCAAAATCAGACCTGTAACCCTCCTATCGGTCATGCCTGTGCAAAGATTCTGCGGGGAATCTCCTGTTTTTTTGTTAAATTAGGAGTAATTAAAACGATTGCCATATGGATAATACCACCATCTCTAAGATTGGAACTATTTTCTATGCCCTCGTTATTGGTTTCTTCGGCCTTAACCATTTCCTGAATGGTACAGGTATGGCGAAAATGGTTCCGTCCTTTCTTCCCGGCGGCATAGTCTGGGTCTATATTACCGGATCCTGCATGCTCGCCGCAGCTATAGCCTTTCTTATCAACAGACAGGCTCGCCTCGCAGGTTTACTACTAGCCCTTTTCCTGTTATTAATTGTGGTCACAGTCCACCTCCCGGCAGTATTGAACGCCCCGGATGATGGCTCCCGACGGTTTCCAATGGTCAACCTGATCAAAGATACCGGACTCGCAGCCGCAGCCCTGTTAGTAGCCGGAAGAAGCCCCGCTCGCGCCTGACAGCCCACACACAGGGAAGCCTCAGCGCCGCCGTCACCCCTCCGCACCCCAACATCGCCGCAAACCCGCACCCCCGGCCAGCGACAGCACAGACGCCGCAGCGAACACCCCTAAACGCAAAACCTCCCGCTCTAAGCGGGAGGACGATGTTGCCTTTTACCCAAAAAGGATTAAAATGAAAAGCGTTTGACGTGGCTGTGTTACAAGAACAGATCGTTCATCAGCTTTTGGTCGGGATTAATGGCATACTTGCCAAAATCGGAGATCCCTTCCTGCTGTAGAACGTCCTCATCTATAAAAAAATTGCCCGTCGTTTCAAAAGAAGGTTTTTGTAATATATAATACGCAGCATCCGCTACGATATCCGGTGTACGACTACGCTGCATCAGGAAATCCCCTCCTAAAAGATTCTTCACCGCCGCCGTCGCTATCGTCGTCCTGGGCCATAAAGCATTGGCCGCAATACGATATTGTTTCAGCTCCTCCGCCAGCCCCAGCACGATCATACTCATACCGTATTTGCTGATCGTATAGGCCAGATGGGGAGCAAACCACCGGGGGTCCAGGTTCAACGGCGGAGAAAGATTGAGAATATGAGGATTATGCGCCTGCTTCAGATAGGGGATACAGGCCTGACTCATAAAAAAGGTCCCCCTGACATTTATATCATGCATCAGGTCCCAGCGCTTGGGCTCCACCTGCTCGGTGGGGAATATATTGATCGCACTGGCATTGTTGACCAGGATATCAATCCCCCCGAACGTATTAACCGTCTGATTGACAATATCCCGGATGCTCTCTTCAAAGCGTATATCACCCTTTACGGGCAAAACCCTGCCCCCACCCGCCGCAGCAATCTCCTCTGCAGCCGTATAAATAGTGCCTTCCAGCTTGGGATTGGGTTCGGTCGTCTTCGCCGCAATGGCGATATTGGCGCCGGCTGCAGCCAGGCGAAGCGCTATGGCCTTACCTATACCCCTTGTCCCACCCGTGATCAGCGCTGTCTTGTTCTCAAATATTTTCATATGGAATATTGAATAAGATCGATGATTTAATACCTACAAAATAGGTTAATTTATGATGCGTCCAAAATATCGTAATTCTACGAGAGCAACCGTAAAAACATCAGCACAAAAGTCTAGCATTTATTCTCTTGCATTGCTTACCACTTAGTGGTATGTTTGTATTGTTAAGTCTGATTTGATAAGCGATTCAAGATCCAATTGTCCGAAGAAAACCAAATGAATGAATGTTTTAAATCCAAAGAAAAACCAAAATCCAAAGTCCGAAAGAAAAACCCGTTGATCTAAAATCCTTGAAAAACCGAAACGAAAACCAAAAATCCAAAGAAAAGCCCTGAATCCTTGATCGATCAAACTTACTTGTAAATCCAAAATCCAAATCCAATCATCCAACATCCTAAGAACAAGCCGATGTAAAATTTGTACCTATTGATGGCCGTGAAATTGTTGGTTAAGTATCGTACAAGTAATTGAAAAGCCCCGATAATATCGGGGCTTTTCGTTTGCATGGACTCTTCTGGTTTGAGCTGTTGGTTTTGTTCCTCGCTTTGGTTAAATTCCTGGCTTATATTTTTCGCTGCCATCGACGCCTAGTGCGCGTCGACGGGCATCGCAACTGCTTTTTTGAACGGCTGTAAGAAGATCAAGGGGACGCAGATCAGCGTAAATACCCCGATCAACAGGTACACCCCGTTATACGTGACCAGCATCGATTGCTTCGTCATAATTCCTTCCATGGCCTGGTTAGCCATCTGGCGCGCCTGCTCCAGCGGAAACCCCTTCGACACGAAATTCTGTACCGTGCCGGAATACCGGTCATTATAGGCAGGATTGAACTGGTTGTAGTTTTCAAGCAGGATATTCCGGTTGACCCCCATCTTGATATGTATGATGGTGGTCATAATGGCGATACCGAAAGATCCCCCGAGCTGCCGCATCATGTTATTCAGACCCGTACCCTGTCCCATCTCCGGCCCGCGCAGATCTGCAATCGCCAGCGTGGTCAGCGGTACGAACAGGATAGCCATTCCAATACCACGAACTATCAGCGGCCAGAAGAAATTACCCGTCCCCGACTGTAATGTCGATCCGTGAAGCATAAGACAGAATACGAAGAAAAGGATAAATCCCCCCGCCGACAGAAACTGAGCCGGAACACCCTTTTTCAGCATATTCCCCACAAAAGGCATCATCACAATGGTCGCGATCCCGCCTGGCAAGAGGATCAACCCCGTCTGCTCCGCGGTAAAACCCAGCAGATTCTGACAAAAGACGGGGAAAATAAATGTCGATCCATACAAGGCTACACCCATGGCAAAAGAAGTGAATATGCCGATCGTAAAGCTTCGGTGCCGTAAGATCTTGAAGTTGACGACGGGATAGTCGATATTGGTTTCCCGCCACACGAAACAGATCGCAGATATGATCGTAGTAAAGATCAGCGCCGTGATCCACCATGTCTGATTCCAGTCCTTGTCCTCACCCTTTTCAAGAACCACCTGCAGCGCGCCTACACCCAATGCCAGGAAGAAGATCCCCCACCAGTCCACCTTTTTCCCCTGCCCGTATCTCGGAGATTCCCGGACAAAGGTCGTCACACAAAAGGCCGCAATACAGCCTACCGGGATATTCACATAAAAGATCCACTGCCAGGAGAGGTTATCGGTGATAAGCCCCCCAAGGGTAGGACCTACCGTTGGACCAACTACAGCGCCAAGACCAAACAACGCGGTGGCCATTCCAATTTCTTCCCGGGGCCAGGTCTCCATAAGGATTGCCTGCCCCGTTGAGATCAGACCTCCACCCGCCAACCCCTGCAACAGCCGGAAGGCAATGAGCTCTTCCAGACTTCCCGCATTTCCACAAAGAAATGAGGTGGCGGTAAAGATCAGTATAGATGCTAAAAAGTAATTCTTTCTTCCAAAACGGTCACCCAGCCAACCCGACATAGGCAGGATGATCACGTTAGCAACCGCATATCCCGTCACGATCCAGTTGGCATCCTCCAGCGTAGCACCCAGGTTACCCATGATATTGGGCAAGGCCACGTTTACGATCGTCGTATCGATCAGTTCCAGCAGCGCGGCGGTAATCACCGTAAAGGTGATGATCCACCTTCTAAAGCCATATTCTGCCATAAAATATTATTTAGTTGGTATACGCCCCGGACTATTTTGTATGAACAGTAACGTCCACGCTCATCCCCGGTCTCATCTTACGCATAGTGGCCGTGTCCGCATTGATCTTTATCCGAACAGGCACACGCTGAACGACCTTTACAAAGTTGCCGGTCGCGTTGTCCGGAGGCAGCAGGGAGAATTTAGCTCCCGTCGCACCGGAGAAGGATTCGATAACCCCCGGAATGACCTGCTTGTCAAACGCGTCAACCCGGATATCCACTTTCTGGTTCAGCTGGATATCGCTGAGCTGCGTCTCCTTGAAATTGGCCGTTACATAGATGTCGTCATGAACGACCGAGAACAGCGGAGAGCCCGCCTGTACCAGCTGACCGATCTGGATATTCCTCTTCGAAATAACCCCGCTGGCCGGTGCAGTGATAACAGTATAAGACAGCTGCAGCTTTGCATATTCCACATCAGCCTTTCGGGTGTCGACGATCGAAGAGGTGGCTACCGTTTGAACACGGCTGGTATTGACCCTCTTATCGATGACTGGCACCTGGCTCTTCGCAGCATCCAGCGAAGCCTGGGCAGATTCTTTATCGGCTACAGCCTGGTCGAACTGTGCCTTTGTAATGACATGGTCGTCATAGAGATTCTTGAACCGATCGTAGTCCTGTGTGGCCTTCCATAACCGGACCTGCGCCTGTTCGATGTTGGCTTTCTGTACCGCAAAATTCGACTGGGTCTCGCCGATAACGGCGCCGATAGCAGCTGCATTCTTCTGAGCCGCATTTTGTGCAGCTTCTGCCTGGTCAAGTTTGATCTTATAGTCACGGTCATCAAGGATCACCAGCGTATCGCCTGCATGCACATATTGGTTGTCTGAAAAACGTATTTCCATTACATACCCGGAAACCCTGGCGATGACCGGGCTGATATCACCATCGACCTGGGCATCATCTGTCTCTTCATGGGACTGGAGAAACACATACTCCTTTACGGTGAAGATCAGGGCGCCGACAAGCACAAGACCTAAAATGATCGGGAATACCAGTTTTTTCTTTTTTTTCGGTGTGTTATTCTGTTCCATATAAAAATGCGATTTGAAAAAGCGTTTTAGTGTTTGAGTTAGAGATGGATTTTTCCTGTTGATTTGAGTACGTCATAGTAAGAGATAGTAGCGTCGGACTTCGCCAGCTCAAGATTGACACGCGCCTGGTACAGCTGCGTCTGCGCATCGATACGATCCGTCGTATTGACCAGGTTGTTCTTAAATTTCGACTCCGTTATCCGCTCGTTTTCCGTAGCCTGATCAACCGCAACCTGCAGGATCTTGATCTTTTCCAGCGCCGTCTGATACATCATGAACTGCTCGTGCACGTCCTTCCGGATATCATCTATCGCCTGGTCATGCGCCGTATTCAGCTCCTGCCTTTGTAAAGCCGCTTCCTTTTCCTTGTTCTTGTTCTTATAAAGCGTACCGATATCCCAGGAGGCCCCGATACCCAGCGTAACAGGCGCTATCAGGTTATTATGGGTCGGAATGACCTGGCCGGTAGGATTGATATAATAGGCTCCCGCAGACGCCGCTATCGTCGGCAGACGCTGGTCGTGGAGCTTTTTAACATTGACATCGGCCAGCTTTGTCTCGTAGGAAAGGTCCTGCAATTCCCGGCGATTGGTTTCCGCCTGCTGAAGCAGATCCGCAAAGACCAACGTCTCATTCACCTTATAGTCGATCTTCGGCAGGATGATCTCAGTCGAATCAGGCAGCCCAAGAATGACATTCATATTGTAGTTGGCGACCTTCCTGTTGTTCTCCAGCTCTATCTCCGTCAGCTGCATCTGCGATTTCTGCAACTGATAGCGCAATACATCATTCTGCGTGGCAAGCCCCTGCCCTTCATATTTAACGATCTCATCCAGCTTGTTCTGTATGTCCTGCATATTCTGCGCAGTGATCAGCTGATTCTCCAGGATCTTATCATAGTTCATATAAGAATCTATCACCAGCCAGATGATATCCTCCTTGTCCTTGTCTGCATCAAGACGGCTCATCTGTACCATCAGATCGGCAGACTGACGGGCATATTTGAACTGGTTGCCGTTGAAGATCGGCTCCGTTACAGACAAGGTTCCAAGATATGCCGGAAAGTCAAAGGGTAACTTGATCGGGTCCTTTGTTATACCAGGGATATTTATCAGCCTGGACATCATCAGAGCATGTAAATACTGAAAGCTGACCTTTGCATCGGGTAACCGCAGATCCTTTGCCTGCGCCAGACGGGACAGTGCCTCGTCAATCTTATACTGCGACCTTTTTAATTGTTTGCTGTTCTGTATCCCAAGCTGTACCGCCTCATCCAGGTTCAGAGTCCTGGGCTGTGCGTCTGCGACAAAGACAGTAAAAAGTAAGAAGCATAACACTCCTGCTAACTTTTTTTCCATTTTTTTCTTGTATTTAATTCTTCGGTTCATTAGTCTGGTAGTCCGCACCAGGGCCGTCACCGCCCCTTACTCCGGTTCAGTCTCATTCCTGATATCCAGATGAGCTCTGAACAACTGCTTGAGATGAGACTTGAGACGTACGGAAAGCCTCGAGCGGAAAGCTTCATCGTTTGTATCTTCCTGTATGGCAAGAATCTGGCAACTAAATGCCCTCGATTGGGTATAAGAAGAAATAGTGCCCATGATGGTCCCTACCGTCATGGGGATATCTACCTGTCGGAACAGCTTCTTTTGCTGGCCATCCGTGATGATCTTCGTGAGCTGCTCCAGGTTACGCATCTTGATGGCTATCACCTTGTTTCTGATTTCATCCGACCGGAAATTCGAAAAGGATTCCTGGTACATGATATTGTGAAAGGGTAGATTATTGAGGATCCTGTCCACATAGAATTCTATCATCCTGTCGATCTTATCCCAGGGACTAAGCGATTCATTCTTGTTCAGCTCCTCCAGGATCCCATAGACATACATTGCCCGGAATTCGATCATGGCCTCCAGCAACTTCTCTTTCGAACCAAAATAATACGAGATCATGGCCAGATTCACCCCCGCCTGCTGAGCAATATCCCTTACGGAAGTCCCATCAAATCCCTTTTCCCCAAAGAGCGTTTCCGCCACAATAAGAATATGTTCTCTTTTATCTCCCATGTATATTCTCCTGATTGACGGAACAAAATTAAACAAACGTTTGAATTAAACAAACGTTTAATTGAATATTTTATGATCCGTTCCCGCCAATCTTTTATCTGAAAACGGTAAAATAAAAAAGGGAACCCCCTAAGAGATTCCCTGCCAATTAATTATGATAATATTTTAGTTGCTATCCCAGTAAGGCTTATTCTCCAGAACATCCTCGATCTCCTGTAAAACAGCCGGTGTAAGCTTCGGCAATACATCCAACGCCTTGAAATTCTCCAGCAGCTGCTCCTTCTTCGTAGCGCCGACAATGGCACTCGTAACATTCGGATTGCTGACACACCAGGCTATCGCCAGCGCAGCAAGAGAGGTATCCAGCTTTTGAGCTATAATACCCAGCTTCTGCACCTTGCTGATCCTGTCCTCCTGTAACCAGCGCTTCTTCAGCCACTCGAATCCACTAAGAGATAACCGGGACCCTTCGGGTATGCCCCCCTGGTACTTACCCGTGAGAAACCCTGCCGCCAGCGGACTAAAGATGGTCGTACCCATTCCCACATTTCGGAAGATAGACGTATAGTCCAGCTCCATCTTATACCGCTCGAACATATTGTACTGCGGCTGCTCCATCGTCGGACCGATGAGGTTATACCGCGCAGCCACACCATGCGCCTCCATGATCTCCGCACCACTCCATTGACTCGTGCCCCAGTAAAGGACCTTTCCCTGCTGGATCAGGTTATGCATCGTCCATACCACCTCTTCGATCGGAGTATTGGGATCAGGCCGGTGACAGTAATAAAGATCAAGATATTCCGTCTGCAAACGTTGCAATGCTTCATTACAGGCCTCGACAAGATGCTTGCGGCTAAGCCCCGTCTGGTTGGGCAGCAGCTTTTTCCTGGATCCAAAATAGGCCTTGGAGGAAAGGACATAAGAGGTCCGGTCCCAGCTCTTTTGCTTCAGCACACGCCCCATCATCAATTCACTTTCCCCGTCCGCATAGGTCTCGGCATTGTCAAAGAAATTTATGCCCTTCTCATAGGCAATACCCATCAGCTCATCGGCATGCTTGTCTTCGATCTGCCCATGAAAAGTGACCCAGCTGCCGTAGGACAACACGCTCAGCTGTAAACCCGATCTTCCTAAACGACGATATTCCATATTTTTTTGCTTGAATGTACAAATCGCTCACGACTTACGATCACTCATGATTTACTTAGGTATATTGTTCCCCGCAGTCAGTACCGTTCCGGTCAGATGAGTGATAGTATACCACCGGAAGTTCTGATCTGCCTCCATCCCATTCCCAAAAAGGATCTTATCCTTCGTATAAATGCGCACCGGCTTATCCGTAGTAAATTTTTCCGTATGCTGATCCCACCACAGCTCCCTGCATCTTACAGTATCGCCTTTCTGGATATTTTTGACAACCACAGAGTCCCGTAAAAAGACCTTGGCCTGGTTGTCAAAGTATTTGCCATACAAAGCATCCATCTGGCTTTCCACCCGCATGCCTGCATCATAAAAATCCACATGCAGCGTCCGGGGAAATTCCGCATACGGCGTGTCCGTCCGCTGATAACGCAACATATAAGGCGCCGTCAGCTTCCCCTTTACCTTGGCCGACAGCTTGCCCGTCGAATCAGTATACGGCTCGCTCAAAAGACTCTCGATGTTCAGCGCCTCTTCCGGAACGATCTGCCGCACATGGTTAACCGTCTGTTTGTCCTTGTCTCCGCAGCCCGCAAAAAACAATGTCGCCCCCAGCAACAGCGACACACACACACCTTTACTTATTAAATTCACTGATAGCATATAGGCCTTTATAGATTAAATACGGGTCTGTAAATATCTTCTTTTTCAGGTGACGGGAGAAATAGACCGAATCCCCGCCACTTAAGAGTACGTTAAAGTTGTCGTATTTTTCCTCATAAGCCTCGATAATACCATCTATCTCCTTTGCCATGCCCAAAATGACCCCGCTGAGGATATTGGTCCGGGTATCATACCCGGCCAGCGGAAAATTCCAGTCGGCTTTTACCAGCGGCAATTTGGCAGTAAAGACATTCAGGGATTTGAACCGCATTTCCATGCCCGGAGATATTCCGCCACCGACAAACTCCCTGTATTTATTTACATAGTTATAGGTGATAGCCGAACCAAGACCGATAACAAGATTGTTTTTTCCCGGAAAGATCGTGGCGGCAGCCACAACCAGGGCAAGACGATCCGCACCTATAGTCTCCGGCTTGCCTACCGGTGTGGTAACAGGCAGTTTCGATTGGTGATTCAGCTTATGAAAACGGGTGGCCCCCTCCAGTATTTTTTCCAGCAGGGGATTGTGATCGATGACGGAAGATAATATCGACCTGTCCGGATGATAAAGATCCAGCAACGCCGCTATCGTCTCTTCACCATCGTTTTCAAGCACCTGCTCTTTTACGAAGTTCCCATCGGTAAATACGGCGCATTTCATCCGGGTATTGCCAAAGTCAAAACAGAGGGTCGTAGGCATAGCTAATCTTCAAATTTGAACGAAGATAGGTTTTTGAAATGTCCGTTTAATTTTACCCTTTCCTTCAGGGTTTCCATTTCAGCGATGACCGGCAGCACATTTCCAAGATGACGTTTGAGATATTCCTGCCGCTGTAATTCGTGCAGCAATCCCAGGAATTCATATTCCTGCTCGAGCGAGAGCCCCGCATGATGCGCGACATCATAAGTCCCCAGTTCCTCGTCAGGTTTATGAAAGTCCTTGGAGATCTCCAGCAGCCGGTGTAATTCCCGGATAGCATTGATGATCTTTAACATAAGATCTTTTTTACCCGGTCCTTCAATATTGTCAGGGTAGTTTACGATCGCACCACTGAAGAGTTTGTCCGGAACCGATTTTATCAATTCCAAAACCCGGAAAACACGCATTCCCTGCGTCCGGATGTCCATTTCACCATTGTCATACACCTTTACCAGCTCGGTGATCTTCACCAGCGTCCCCATCTCATTCAATTTGTTATCGATAACCGTGGGAATGCCAAAGGGTTTTCCTTCCTTGTAACATTCATTGACAAGCTGTTTATACCGCGGCTCGAATATGTGTAGGTTTACCATTTCTCCCGGATACACAACAATACCCAGGGGAAAAACAGGAATGAAATTCGTCATAGCCTGCAAAGCTAAATTATTTTCAGGACCTGTTTACCAGGTCGCCACCCGCTTCTGCCACAAGGACAGAGAGACGGGATAGCCAGATCTCTTTGACCCGGTCAGGCTGTATATCCCGGATACAGGTGCAGTCCATCGTCCTTTTGCAGGCAACACAATCAATATCCTTCACCAGCACCGAAGCCCTCGGTCCGATGGGCGCCCAGCGGCCGGGGTGAATAGGCCGCAGGGGAGGGAAGATGCCTATGGCATGAATCCCCAGGGCCGCAGCCAGGTGCAAAGGCCCTGTCCCCGATGCCAGCAATCCATCCGCCCTGGAAATGAAGGTAATAAATTCGGCCAGGCTCAACCTCCCCGTCATATCGGTCACGCTCGGACAAGCCTGCAGTAATGGTTCCAGCAGGCGGCCCTCTGCACTCGTACCCGTTATAAATACTTTGAACCGGTCCTTCGGCAACAGGTTGATCAGCTGAATATAATGATCCAGCCCCCACTCCCTGCCATGCCCCCTTGACTTGGGATGAAGGATCAGGTTGAATTTTCCCGGATCAGGCAGGACAGCGATCTCCCGCGGCAATGCCGTCAGACGCCTCAGCCCATAATAATGACCGATCTCCTCCGGGGAGTATAATACCTCAGCCCCCAACGGTCTCAACAGCCGGAGATTTAGCTGAGCTTCATGATAAGGAGAGTTCTTTCTGGAAAGCGGGACCAGCTTATTACAATACCACCAGTGATAAAGCCGGTTGGTCGTTCCGATCCGCTGTCGTATCCCCGCCCGTTTCGCCATCCTCGCAATCTCCGGATGCGGGAGCACATGAATGATCGTGTCCGCCCCGGCGCCTGCCATTTTCTTCACGGCTTCTTCAGGAGATAATTTTTGCAGCTCATCCCAGTTGAGGAACTCATCGACATGCACACAAGCCTTGATAAGGTCCTCGGTATAGGACCGGCCTAAAAAAATGACCTTCGCTCCGGGATACAGCTCCTTCAACACACCTGCCACGGGCAACGTGAGTACCACATCCCCGATAGCATCGGCCCTGCTGATAATAAAGGTCCTGGTCATTTTTTTGGCAAATGCTTATCCAGCCCGTTTACACAATATACGCTGCCAAGCTCTTGTTTTGTTTTCATCATCGCATAGTTGGGCGCCGCATCTTCTATGACATAATGGGTCTTATGATGCAGGTGATAGACGATAGCCCTGTGCTTCATCGACTCCAGCCGGATCCCGCTGCGAATCAGCCGCCATTCTATATCCACATCTTCTCCTACCCCGGCGCTGACATAGTCCTCATCAAAGCCATTTACATCCACAAGATGCTTTTTAAGGATGCCCCAGTTACAGCCCATAAGACCATTACTCGCACCCTTCCGGTAGAACGGCAGATAGACACCGTCCTCCAGCCTTTTCGAACCATACCTGGCCTGGTAATATAGCGACAAATATTTCAGGTCCCTCGTCTCCAGCATCTTTTTTGTCAGCGCTTCGCTGACCATTAGTCTCCTTCCCGCAAAAGCAATACCCTCACCCTCCTTCGCCCGGATCACATATTCCTTCAATAGCCGGGAATGAGGGATACAGTCTCCGTCCAGGAATACAAGGAACTCCCCCGTAGCAGCGACCACAGCCTTATTCAGGATCTCATCCTTGCGAAACCCATCGTCCTTCTGGCTGACATGCCGGATAGAAAAAGGAAGTAAAGCCGACTGTTCTTTTAGGTATTCCACCGTAACCATAGCGTCATCATCCTCAGCTACGATCACCTCGAAATCATTGTAGGTCTGTTTATTCAAGCCTTTGAAGATCAAATCCAAAAAGGGTATATTCTTATAAAAGGCTACGATCACCGATAACTTCATACTTTACCCTTTTCCCGTTTGTGTTGTCTTTTTCCCAAACTTGAAACTGTTGACCAGCTTCTTCCTGAACTTCCTGAATTTAATATACCGGTCCATCTTACGCAGCTGACGCAGGTCTTCCGCATCCGGAACAAGCACGCCATCCTTATAAAAGACGCTGTCACTCTTCGTGATAAACCATCTCTTATATCCGTTCTGCTCCATCCAGCCGAGAATTTCAGTCAGGTAAGGGTTGGAGTATTCTTTTCCGTGCGTCTCCAGCGAGATGATCTGCGGCCTGCTTTTCAGATATTTCAGCGCATACCATTCACAGCCCTCGGTGTCGATGCTCAACAGATCGATCGACCCGTCATCGATGTCATCAAATCGCCGGCATTCCACCTGGAACGTATCTTCCTTTTTCACCGTATAATGATCGTTGACCACAGCCGGGCTAAAAGGCAGGGACGTAGCAAAGGTCGACTCCCCCCGCTGCGCCAGCTCCAGCATCCCATTATAATCATATATCGCATAAGGAAAAAGCGTGACATTCGCATCCTCCGCAAAGAAGCTGCGTATCGCCGTTATACATTTCTGATCGGGCTCTATCAGGGTCGCCCTGATCTTGTCTTTGCGGATAAAATCAAGAATGTTCGACTTCTCAGGCGTATTGACCCCGATCTCACACACATGCTTCAACCGGATCTGCCTGGCTTTACACTTCCCGTAAAGCTCATTTTTATGCATATCGATAATTTTATTGCTGTCCCCGGACCCGGCTATTCATGACCCTTTTCGCTTTTCCACCAGCGATATCCAATAAGTCCAAAAATGGTCAGGGGAGTTACGGCCAGGTATATGATCCCTTTATTCAGGGCTTTAGCAGGCCGCTCACCCAGCTGCTGAGCCGTACGCGTGCAAATAGAACATTGCGCCTTACCCGGGAGGGAGCCAAATAACAAAAAGCACAGGACCAGTATAACCAGCCTGTGCTTTTTTATATGTTGTCGTTGTTTGTTCAGTTGATCCATGAGAGACCTGTTGAATCACAAAGATACTACTATCTAAGGACTAGCGGACTCCTTCAGTTTCATACGCTATCGGGTCCCCTTCGACCTATGCTTAAGCTTCTGCCTTCATGGCCGACTGGTTACGCTTACGCTCATTCTCGTCAAGGATCGTCTTACGCAGACGGATCTTCAACGGCGTCACCTCGATACATTCATCCTGTTGGATATATTCCATACATTCTTCCAGGGTCATCTGCTTCTTGGGGATGATCCGGACCGAATCATCACTACCGCTGGCTCGCATGTTGGTAAGCTTCTTACCTTCCGTAGCATTCACGATCAGGTCGCCTGGCTTGATATGTTCCGCAATGATCTGACCTACATAAACTTCCTCGCCCGGATCGACAAAGAAAGTACCGCGGTCCTGTAATTTATCGATGGAGTACGCCGTAGTCTTTTCCTGGTTCTTGGAGAGCAGCACCCCATTGCTTCTGCCGGGGATAGGACCCTTCCAGGGCTTGTATTCCAGGAAACGGTGCGCCATAACAGCCTCACCCGCCGTATTGGTAAGCATATTGCTCCGCAGACCGATGAGACCACGCGAAGGGATCTCAAATTCCAAATGCTGCATCTCACCCTTGCTTTCCATGATCAGCATCTCACCCTTGCGCTGAGTGACCATATCAATAACCTTACCGCTGAAATCGGAAGGAACGTCTACCACCAATATTTCAAAAGGCTCGTGCTTCTTGCCATTGATCTCTTTTACGAGCACCTGTGGCTGCCCGATAGTCAGCTCGAATCCTTCCCGACGCATCGTTTCGATCAGGATGCCCAGATGCAATATACCCCGTCCAAACACCAGGAAGCTATCGGCGCTATCCGTATCTTCTACTCTCAGTGCCAGATTCTTTTCCGTCTCTTTCATCAAACGATCACGTAAATGACGGGAAGTCACGTACTTACCATCTTTACCAAAGAAAGGAGAGTTGTTGATGCCGAACAGCATGCTCATCGTAGGCTCGTCCACGCTGATGATCGGGAGGGCCTCCGGGTTTTCCGCATCGGCAATCGTATCCCCGATGTTAAAATTTTCCAGACCAACCACGGCGCAGATATCACCCGCCATTACCTCGGTGGCTTTCTTTTTACCCATACCCATAAAAGTATAGAGTTCCTTTACCTTCGAACGTCTGACGGTACCGTCAGCCTGCATCAGGGCAATCGACTGGCCTTCCCTGATCGATCCACGGGCCACTTTACCCACTGCTATTCTTCCGAGGAAGGAAGAATAGTCAAGAGAAGTGATCTGCATTTGCAAAGGCCCTTCCGCAACCTTTGGTGCAGGTACGTACTGCAGGATACCATCCAACAGAGGAGTAATATCCGCACATTGCTCATTCTTGCTGTTGAACCAGCCATTCTTTCCGCTACCATAGAAAGTAGGGAAATCCAGCTGCTCTTCGGTTGCATCCAGGTTAAAGAACAGCTCGAATACCGCCTCGTGTACTTCGTCCGGACGACAGTTCGGCTTGTCCACCTTATTGATCACCACGATAGGCTTCAGGTTGAGCTGAAGCGCCTTTTGCAGGACGAACCGCGTCTGAGGCATCGGCCCTTCAAAGGCATCCACCAGCAGCAGAACCCCATCCGCCATCTTCAGCACACGCTCGACCTCACCCCCGAAGTCAGAGTGACCAGGGGTATCTATCACGTTGATTTTGGTATCTTTATACTCCACCGCAGCATTCTTGCTGAAAATGGTAATGCCCCTTTCTCTTTCGAGGTCATTATTATCCATGATCAGCTCTCCTGTTTCCTGGTTATCACGAAATACATGGGTTGCATGTAAGATTTTGTCAACCAGTGTAGTCTTACCGTGGTCGACGTGGGCGATGATCGCTATGTTTCTGATTTGCATAATGTCTCCTATAAAATTAACGCGCCGCAGGCAGGCCTTCGGGCTGTCCTTTAGCGCGAAATCGTTTCAAGCCGCAAATGTACGACTAAACAGGCGGATTTCCTAGACAGACAGAAGGGCAAATCAGAAATAACACAAAAAACATATAACCCCCTGAGGACCTTCTTATTTTCATGCCTATTTATCTTTTACACGGGTCGCCACAGTCAATCTTTCGCTCAGGTCCGCCAGGTGCGCACGGGTCATCCGGTCGTCACCCCCCCCTTTTGTAGCTTCAGACTGTTTCTCTGATGCGGACCGTTTCATCGAAGCAGCCAGTTGTTTCGCATGGACCTTCACCACCGAAAGCACATCGCTGTACCGGTCTGCCCCCTTGCTCTGATCCAGCAGCCTGATCAGGGCTTCCACATACATCTTTTGCAGGTTCCGCCGGTACTGGTCAATATTCTTTCCCGCCGAAACTTCGGAAAAAATGCCTTTTTCCAGGTCGCTCAGCAACTGGTCGGGGGTATAGGCCAGGGCCGGCTCCCAGGCCTGCTGGCTGATCAGCTGATTGAGAATCCCCACATTCAGCAACTGATCTATCGCCGATTGCTGTATCCTGGATACACTGCTGAAGTCATTGGATATCAATCCATACAGCTTCTGATCCATCAGCCAGTAAGGCGTCTGGAACAACTGTTCGTTCAAAAAGGTCACCGCTCTTCGCTGCCGGTCCCGGGACACGAGTTCAAATACGGCTCCGGGCTGGTCTACCGACTTGGGCGTATTCATCACCCCCCCGATATTTTTGATGACATGCCCCATATACCGCTGGTATTGATTGACCAGCTCCTGGTACATCTGCCCCGTTTTTTCATAATTCCCCCCAGGTTCTTTTGTCCAGTCCAGCAGATGCACCTCGATCCGCTTCAGGTTCCTGATCCCATAATCCCCCGCCTTCATTGCGTCGTCCCCCAGGTCCTCATTCTGATTACGCGGGTTTTGCTTGTCCAGCTCACTGCCAAAATAATACTGCCGACCAGACGCCAGTTTTTCGACGACCATCTTATCGAGGAGCGGCTTTTCCTCATCGGGAGTATGCCCGCCCGGCATCCATTTGTATCCCCATTCAATGGCCCATTTGTCATAGTCACCGATCCGGGGAAACAACCCCTTTTCACTAATATGATCTTCGGGCTGCGCCACATAATTAAACCGTGCATAGTCCATGATCGAGGGGGTGTGCCCATGCGCCTCCACCCATCTTTTACTACGCAGACTGTCTACCGGCACGGTCGAAGAAGCCCCGTAATTATGACGCAACCCCAGCGTATGCCCGACCTCATGAGAAGAGACAAAACGGATCAGCTCTCCCATCAGACTGTCATCCAGCTTAGGTTTTTGCGCCCTCGGATCAACAGCCCCCGTCTGTATGAAATACCATTTGTAAAGGACGTCCATGACATTGTGATACCAGCTGATATGCGTCTCCAGGATCTCTCCGCTGCGCGGATCCTTGACACTCGGCCCCATGGCATTGGCAACATCGGAAGGCTTGTATACAAGTACGGAATGACGGGCATCCTCCAGGTTCCAGGTCGAGTCCCCCACAGGAGCCTCCTTACCCATGATCGCATTTTTGAATCCGGCTTTTTCAAACGCCGCCTGCCAGTCATTTATACCCCGTATCAGATAAGGGACCCATTTTTTTGGTGTAAGAGGGTCAATATATACAACGATCGGTTTTTGCGGTTCCACCAGCTCCCCGCGTTGATATTTCTCCCTGTCCTCCGGTCTGGGCTCCATACGCCAGCGCCAGATATTGCCTTCTTTTTTGACGCCCTGCGGATTGACATCAAAGTCGGTATATTCATCCGCAAAGAATCCTACCCTTGGGTCTACCCGCCTCGCCGTCATCGGCACTTTTGGCAACAGCACCAGAGAGCTGTTCAGCTCATAGGTAGCCGGCGGATAGATAAGACCGCCCGGAAAGGGTCTCAGCGCATAGGTCTTGACGGTTTTAACCTCGATATTCATCGGGAACGCGAGCAGCTGTTCGATATACGACCTGTCCGGCAGCAGATTGCTAAAGGGCATAATGGTTCGAATGCCGGCATCAAAGAACAACACATTGTTATCCCCGTTCAGATAGTCTGTCATATCCAGGACCACAGCAGAGTCCTTGCCATAGGCTTTGACAGGGAACATGGCCTGCATCGAAGGAAAATTACTGTTCTGCAGACTCCGGTAGAGTCCATTTTCCGAGCTGTCCGCAGATCGCTCCTTAAAAGAGATCGTTTCCAGCGCGACCTTACGGCCGGGCAGGGTTACAAATCGGATGACACTTTCCCCGATCTCATCTCCCGGGTATCCAAAAGAAAGAACATGCAGATCGGCAGCCGAACGGATGATCCGGTTGACAGCCAGGATATCTCTGCCAAGCAGGGAATCCGGTACTTCAAAATAAAACCGTTCTCCAACCGTATGTACTTTGAAAAATCCGTTAGAAGTGTGCGCTTCCGTCGTGATGATCTCCCGGTAAGGTTTAACCGATTCCGCTTTGCCAGACATCAGTGTCTTTAACAGGGCCGAGTCGATACTTTTTTTCTTCGCCGTGTCGGGGTGTTGCGCAGCTACAACAAAAGTCAGCAGCATACCGCCAATACTGGCCAGCAGGAGACGGCAGGTCTTGCCGCCCTTGAGTTGATACATGAGGGTTCCTGTTTTTTGTGTGATAAATGTTCCGGCCGTCGGTATTTAATATCCAGGATTCTGGATCAGGTTGGAGTTGATGATAATTTCGTTTTTTGGCAGCGGCAGCAGCTGATCCGTCGTCGCCCAGGTACCGCCTTTTTGCGGCGTCACCACACTCATCACGGCATCCGCCATACCCGTTCTCTTCAGGTTGAACCAGCGGTCACCCCATTCCGTAAAAAGCTCGACCTGCCGTTCGTGCACGATCGCGCCGAGCAGATCCGACTGGGAGACCGCCGTAGTCCCCGAAAGACCGGCACGCGTACGAATGACATTGAGATCGGATGTTGCCCCGGCCAGGTCGCCCTGCTGCGCCCTTGCTTCCGCGCGAATAAGATATTGTTCCGCCAGTCGCAACACCATCATGTCTTCCGTGATCGCAAGAGTGGTGTTACCCGGCGATACTTTGTATTTATACGGAAAATAATAGGTCACGCCGGAGGTGGCCACGGTGACCGACCCGACCCAGTTGCTTTTCCGTAGGTCCCCGGCTTCAAAAGCATTGAGCAGATAAGGGCTGACAGTAGCCGGAACTATGGCGCCTGGCGTCCCCGCCAGGATAAAAAAATAGGCATTGTAAGTATTATACCCTGGAACCACCGGCTGTAATTGCCAGATCGCTTCCTTGCTGGTCGTTAGAAATACCTGGCTGAGATTGGTAGGCAGGGTATAGCTGGTATTCGCAATGACCGAGTCCGCCTGCGCTTCTGCATTCGCCCAATCCTTTGTATAGAGATATACCCTCGCCAGCAGCGCTGCCGCCGCATATTTATTTGGCCGAAGCCTGTCACTCGCAACCCCGCCCACGGAATTCAGATAGCTGGCGCTAAGCAGGTTTCGCGCGTCCTTCAGATCGGTGATGATTTGTGAATATACCTGCGCCTGCGGCGTACGGCTGATCCGGTTGTTTGTCTGATAGTCCGTAGTCGTAGGCATTGGAACATCTCCATACAGGTTCGTAGCATAGAATAGCAGGAAGGCCCGCAGAAATTTCGCTTCGCCCAACACCTGGTTCCTGACGCCGGCGGACAAGGATGTAAAGGCCGTGACGCCTTGGATTATAGAATTACAGGTATAGATATCCTGATAGATCTCCGGCCAGAAATAACTGCTCGTGGTAAGAAAAGCATTAGTGTAAGGCGCCACGAACGCAATGCTGGTTGAATAATTCTTCAGCTCATCCGCCGCAAGCCCCATGGTCATATGCAGACTGCCGGCGCCATCGACTATGCCGCCGCCATTCATCAGTTCACTATAGATCCCCGTTACTACGGCCATCGCCGTACCATCGGTAGTATACACCGCGCTCCCTGCAATAGAACTGACGGGGGGTGGGACTTCTACAGCCTTCCGGCATCCCCCGCACAGGACGACCAACGATATAACCAGGCAGGAAAGGATCTGCCGTAATTTGAATTTCATGATCTTATTATAATAGAAAGACATAAGTTTAAAATTTATAAGTTGATCTGAATACCACCTGTCACTATTCGCACAGGAGGGATAAAGGATTGAGTCTCGGGATCGATGTCCTTGAAGGAGGAAATGGTCAGCAGATTCTGCCCTTTCACATATACCCGGATATTCTCCACGTGCATCTTTTTCAACAGACCGGCAGGCAGCTGATAAGCCAGGTAAACATTCTTCAATCTCAGATAGGCATCATCCGAATAGCTGTGATCGCTTTGACCCAGACTGGAAAAGGCGAGAAGGGCCGGTATAGACTGTGCAACCTGTGCTGTTTTTGCATTGTCCCCTGGTTTTTTCCAGCTGTCCTCGACTACACTGGCCAGCACATTGGCCTGGCTGAAGCCCGGGGGAAATCCGGATAAGCCAAACACGTTGTTAGCCTTCCTCTTGCTAAAGACAAAAAGGAAATCAAGGGTGAAATTCTTATACCGGAAGGTATTGCCAAGACTGCCATAATATTTCGGATCGAGTTTTACCTCCGCTATCTGATCGGTGACAGGAGCCGGGGTGTAGGTAATTTTTCCGGTATGATCCAAAAAGGTATAGTTACCTTTCTGCGGATCGACTCCGGCATATTTGTACATCAGTTTTATATTCAGCGGTTGACCGACGATAAGCGAATTGGCAAAACCGGAAGTGCTCAATCCCGGATAGGATATCAGCTCGTTCTTTGGCAAGGTCAGCGTCCCATAGGTGGACCAGGTGAAATTCTTTGTTTTAATATTGATCGTATTCAGCGTGAACTCCCAGCTCGTATTCTGGATCAGCGCCGGCAGATTTTCGGTAATGCTGGAGAAGCCGGTGACGGCGGACAAAGGTTCAGACAAGAGCAGGCTTGAGCTGCGATTACGCGAATAGCCGGCATGAATAAGGATCCGCTGGTCTTTCAGGAAACCCAGATCAAGACCCACCTGGGCCTTTTTATTGACCTCCCAGGCGAGATTGGGGTTATACAGGTTGGCTGGATATAACCCCGCCGCGCCCTGATAAGGGTAGGCAGTAGAGTTGAACAATTCCATGAACTGATAGTCTGCCGCACCATCGTTTCCGGTAGACCCGTAATCTCCCCTGATCCGGCCAAAGCTGAGAAAAGAGATGTTATTACGCACCCATTTTTCTTCTGTAAAGATCCACATCGCGCCGGCCGAACCAAAGAAATGGAATTGCCTGCCCGGACCAAACCGGCTGGAGCCGTCATAACGGCCGGTAAACTCCGCTATATATTTTCCGGCCCAGTTGTAGTTCAGACGACCAAAGGTCCCACTGTATTTGTAAAGCCTGTTTATGTCATTGGTTGCAGTAAGCTTCGTGGCCGCCTTCAGACTTTGTAACAACAGGTCGCTGCTGTATCCTGTGGCAGTGACAGATTGTGCAAGGGTAGTCGTCCGCTGGATCGTGGCGCCGGCCAGCGCTGACAAAGAACCCTGCCCGATCTTTGTATTATAGGTAGCCTGGGGTTCGATATTCCAGGTCTTGGTGTCATACGTATTAAAGATACTCGTCCGGACGATGGAAGCAGGATTGGTGATCGGGTTGAGTACCGTACTCGGTGTGCCGTTGAATTCCGAAGTCTGCCGGCTGTTATAACCCAGACTTACCTTTGCCTCCAGCCCCTTTAAAATGCGATATCCTATGACTCCGTTGGAAACAAGGTTATAGGTCTTAGCCTTATAGATGAGATTCAATTGAGCAAAAGGATTGGTAAAGGTGTTATTCTGCCAGTTGAGACTGCCGTCAGGATTGTAGATTTTTGGCGCATCCGGTGGCAGGTCTACAGATCCCGATGCATAACCGAGATTCGCGGGAACTACAGTGTTGACATCGCTCACATAACTGCCGGTCAGCTGCACGTTCAGTCGTTTGTCGTTGGACGTGTTCGTAATATTAAAGTGAACGGAGCCCTTCTGGTCAGCCCCATCACCGGGATAGATAGTCGATTCTTTGTGATAACCGCCGCCTATATAATACTGGGTGTTTTCCGATCCGCCCGAGACACTGGTCTGGGCATCCGTAATATGCGCCGTATTCCCGGTGAAGACTTTGCTCCAGTCCGTATAACGTGTGGAATCCCAGCCTCCATTGATGTCATAGTCACCCGGGAGGATGGGAAAGCCCCCGTTGACCTTGGCTTCATGACGCATAGCCAGGTATTGTTGCAGGTTCAGATATTTAGGCATCCGTGTTGCTTTGCCCTCGCCGGAATACACATCCGCACTCACCGCGGTCTTGCCAGGCCGGCCTTTTTTTGTCGTGATCAGCACGACCCCATTGGAACCACGGGACCCATAAATAGCCGTTGCGTCCGCATCCTTCAATACCGCAATGCTTTCAATATCGTTGGGGTTTAAGAAGTTCAGCCCGTCTCCTCCCCGCAGATTGGCATTGGCAGAGCTTATACTGCCGAGGATGCCCCCCGGATAAGGGACCCCGTCGATAATGTATAAAGGTGCAGAGGAACCCGTGATCGAATTGGTTCCCCGGATAGCTACCGAAAAAGACCCGCCCGGCAACCCGCTCACCTGGCGAATATCCATACCAGGCACACGACCCTGGAGAGCCGCAAGCGGATTGATGACGGGTTGTTTGATGATGTCTTCCCCTTTGATGGTAGTGACATCCCCGATATTGTACCGGTTGGTCACCTGGCCATATCCGATCACCTGCATCTGGTCCAGCTCGCTGACCGATGGGGTCAGCGCGATAAGCATCAGGCCGTTGGCAACGCCAATATTATTTTCTCCTATGACAACTTCCCGCGTAGTATAGCCCGCATAGGAAACGATCAGCGTCGTTCCTACCTGAATACCAGGCAGGGAAAACTCCCCGAAACGCCCGGTCAGCGTACCCTTACGAGTGCCTTTTATCTGCACCGAGGCACCTTCAAGAGGTCCCAGCTGCTCGTTCAGAACCCTGCCGTTCAGCGTCTTCGGAGGCGCTATTGATTTCAGCGTGTTGGAAAGATAGGCCAGCATCGCATCCCCAAAGGACCTGGACTTCAATACGATCTGTTTCCCGTCGATGTTGTACTTGATAGGCTGGTCCTTAAAACAGGCGGTCAGCGCCAGGACCAGGTCGGCATTGGAGAGCTGGACGTCCACCGGCCGGGCATTCTTCAGGTCTTCCTTTGTATAAAGGAAGCTATACCCCGACTGACGTTGGATCTCCTTCATAGCATCCTCCAGGCGCGCATTCTTCAGGTTGAGGTTGAGAACCTGCGAGTATCCCGTAGCACTGACCTGTAAAAAGGTCGCCAGAATTATGATCGCCGTCAATTTCATACCCAGCCAGATTGATGAGTCGAAAAATCCCGGGCGCCCAGCCGACGGGGCCTTTGCACGCCCCGGAATTTTACAATAAGCAGTTAATTGCATAAATTGCAACAGTTTTGGGTTAAACAATAATGAGTCTTGGTGGACTTATGGTTTTCCTCAAAATTTCTCCCGGGAAGTGTTCCACCACTTTCCGGTTTTTTTTGAGCCTACCATTTGTACATTACAAACGCAGTTTGCGACAGGCGTCTATAATTTCTTTATACTTATTTCATGACAGTAATTCTGTTCCCTTCGATGATAAAATGAACATGCCCCGTCTGCTCTAATAGCCCGAGCAGCTGACTCACCGGAACATTTCGCGGAAGCGCTCCAAAAAACTCGGTCGTATCATCCCGCATCCTGTCCGTGTACACGACCTCAGCCCCGTACCATCGCTCCACCTCTTTCATGATAGACTGTATTGAAGTCCCTTCCAGGATAAACTGATCTTCTTTCCATGCGGTAGTGTTCCGCAGATCGACTTTCTGCCGCCTCGCCAGCCCCTCCTGTTCCGAGTATTCCGCCTGCTCACCAGGTATCAGCGAGAGCTCATGCCCCTTTGCTTCCACGAGTACAGAGCCTTCCAGCACCGTTGTCCGGATAGTTTTTTCATCCCCATAGGCATGGATATTGAATCGCGTTCCCAGGTCCCTTACCAGCGAGCCGTCCGGCAGCTTTACGCTAAAAGGTTTCTTCGCATCATGCCGGACCTCGAAATATGCTTCTCCATTGATCTCAACCCGCCGCTGACTGTCAGAGAAAACTGCCGGACAGCTTAGTGTGGACGAAGAGTTCAGCCATACTTTTGTGCCATCCGATAAAACCAGTGAATACGTCTCGCCTTTCCGGGTAGTGATATGAACCTCACCAGGTCCGGCAGTCTCTTTTATTTTCAGCGAAGCCAGCGGATCGGTCATGACGACTTCGCTTCCATTCGCCAGGATCAGCGTAGCCCTATGATGTCCCGGCTGAAGATCATTTTTAAATCGTTTCTCCTGCGAAAGCAGCGCCGGAGTTTTTGTCCGCTGGTAGATATATACACCCGCAATGACCACCAGCACAGCCGCAGCATACCGCCAGAAAGGCCGCCGGAGAAAATGTACCCGGTGTACCGGCGCGGACCGGACCCCATCCCCCTGCGCCAACGCCCCTCCGATCTCACGATCCAGATAAGCCTGGATCCGCGCCTCAACACCCGCCGGCGGCTCCTCCAGGTCAAATTCCCTGTTCTGAAGCTGCTCGCCGATCCGGCGCTGAAACTCATCCTGGAAGCCCGGCGTCTTTAACAGGTCAGCCAGCTCCGCCCCTTCCTGGTCCGTCATCCTGTCCAGGAGATACCGGTTTAGTAATTCAGTGAATCTGTTATTGTCCATAGCCGATAGGAAATTGGTTTCGGGCTCTGTTGTTTTTATTAAAGACACGGGCCCTTATCTCAGATAGAGTAGCCAAATAAAAAAAATTAAACTTTATTTGATCCGGCGCCATTCCCCGATCAGCAGGAGCAACAGGAGGGTTCCCCCCATATGTTCCTGCATATAGGCCCGGAGAAAAAGAAGAGATTTTACGAGATACTGATAGACCGTATCCTTGTGAATACCCAGCCGGGAAGCGATCTGCTCATTGCTAAGACCTTCCAGCCGGCTCAGCTTAAAGACCTGTCGTCTTTTTTCCGGCAAAAGCTCAATGCCCTTCAGTAGCTGCTGGTAGGATTCCTTGTATTCTGTCTGCAGATCGGGTAAAAAAGAAGTTTCGGCCCGCTCCGCGACATCCCCATAAATAAGATTGATCTTTTTGCGGGCCTCGTTAAAAATATGGTTCCGGGCAATGATAAAAAGATAGTTGTCAAGATTGCGGACCTCCGGTAGCTTCTCCCTCACCGTCCAGACCCTCATAAACACATCCTGGGTGATCTCCTCTGCCCGCGGCCCGGACTTCAGATAGACCAGACCATGAGAATATATCGTATTCCAGTACCTCCGCACCATTGCCGCAAAAGCAAGCTGGTCACCCGCCGCAACGCGGGCCAGCAGCTCACTTTCCCCCAGCTCCTTACCCTTATTTTTACCTGTGTCAGTCAATTAGATAGATGGTTACTTTCCGGCCCGACAGGCCTGGACATGGAAAGGTAGAAAAAATGAGCTTATTATTGCAGGCGATTGTATAAATTCCCTCAAATTTTATCCCATGCGCAAAAGATGGTGGCTTCTTCTTCCCGTTCTGTTGATCGTCGTTTATCTCCTGGGGCCCTCGCCAAAGACCCCTGTCTATAATAAGACAATGCCCGCCCTGCCCTCGGACCCGGCGGCATTGGAAACCTATGTGAGCAGCCGGGAAGCCGGACATCACCTGAAGCCGGATAATGAATCCCGGATCGTCTGGGCTGATTCCAGCCGCAAAAAGACACCCTGGGTCATCGTCTACCTCCATGGCTTCTCCGCTTCACAGGGAGAAGGAGATCCCGTACACCGCTACATCGCCCGTAAATTCGGCTGTAATCTTTATCTCCCAAGACTGGCAGAACATGGCATCGACACCTCCGATGCAATGGCCAATCTTACCGCAGACAATTACTGGGAGTCCGCCCGGGATGCACTGGCAGTCGGCCGGCAGCTCGGCGACAAGGTCATCCTTATGGGAACCTCCACCGGCGGCACTTTTGCCCTACAGCTTGCGGCGACCTACCCGGATATGGTTTCGGCCCTGGTCCTGATGTCCCCAAATATTGCTATTAATGATCCGACAGCCTGGGTGCTGAATAACCCCTGGGGTTTACAGATCGCTCACCTCGTGACAAAGTCCGACTACATCGTCAGTGAAGACAAATACGGCCCCCTCTACCGGCAATACTGGTATCTGAAATATCGCACGGAAGCCGTCGTCGCCCTCGAAGAGTTGCTGGAGACAACGATGAACACCACCACCTTTGCCAAAGTAACCCAGCCAGTAGGCCTGTTCTACTTTTATAAGGATGAGACCCATCAGGACAGCACCGTAAAAGTTTCGGCTTCCCTTTCCATGTTCGACGAGCTGGGCACAGCTCCGGCCCTGAAATACAAACAGGCTATCCCCGAAGCTGGCACACATGTCATCGGCTCTTCGGTCCGGTCTCATGACGTGGAAAGCGTAAAAAAAGGAGTCGCTCACTTCCTGTCGGAAATTGTAAAAGTCCCTGTGATAGCAACCGATAGCGCCAGATAATTCCTATGTCAAGAAAGATCATCTATCTCATCAATCCCATATCGGGCACCCGCGGCAAATCATCCCTGCAACAGCTGATAACCCAAAGGACCCAACGGGAGAATATTGAATACAGCATATATCCCACCAACGCAGAAGGCAATTACGAGTTCCTCCGAACCGTCATTCGGCAGGAAAAAGTCACCGATGTCGTCGTCTGTGGCGGTGATGGGACGGTCAGCGCCGTCATGGCTGCCCTTACCGGGTCCGATACCCGCGTCGGCATCATCCCCATGGGCTCAGGCAACGGACTCGCCTTTGCCGCCAAAATACCAAAGGACCCCGAAAAAGCCCTGGACATCATTTTTGCCGGCAAAGCTTCGTCTATCGACGGCTTTCTGATCAACGGACATTATTCCTGTATGCTTTGCGGCATCGGCTTCGATGGAAAGGTAGCTCACGAGTTTGCCCTTCAGTCACGAAGAGGATTACAGACCTATGCCAGGGTAACCCTGAAAAACTTTTTTACCGCCCGGACCTGGCCTTTCCGCATCAGCATCCCTGCCGCCGGCAATGGAGGAGCACTCAGCTTTTCCGTTGACGCCTTTTTCATCAATGTCGCCAACGGAGACCAGTTCGGCAACCATTTTACCATCGCACCAAAAGCCAGCTTGCAGGACGGGCTGCTCGATATCGTCATCGTTAAAAAAGCAGGCCGGATCTCGTTCCTCCTTTCCGTTATCCGGCAGGTACTGGGGGGGTATTCCATACAGACCAGCCCCATAGAAAAAGGACGACGGACCGTGCTTTATTTCAGAACACCCTCACTGGAAATAACCAACCCGGAATATGCACCACTGCATATTGACGGCGACCCCGCCGCGCCGGCAAAAGAATTTGTTGTAAAAGTGGTGCCAAAGGCGATATGGCTGATAAAACCTTAGTTCAGGCAATGCTCTAGTTCAGGCAATGCTCTGCCGGCTTAACGCCCGGCCAGCTGACTGAAGGTCATAAAGGCGCGCTGATTTTCACTGTTATCCAGCGCTCCGGTAATATTCAACTTCTCCTGTTTCGTCAGGTGAAAATTCAATGCCGCTCCGGCATCTTCTGTCTTGGGCACATATTGAAAGATCAGCTTCCGGAAAGAGAACCCCATCGCATTCTGCGAAAGACTAAGCAGATCATCCTGGTTGTATTCCTGCATCTTATACCAGTTGTCCTGCAACAGCAGCAACGGCTTGGTAATGATCTCCGTGACATCATCCGACTCATAGGGATTTTCCCAGCCCCCGGCCTTCCGGTCACGGATCTGCAGCAGCACAACCCCACTGGTATTCTCCTGTAGCCATTCCCTGAACGCGTTCAGAAACCGGATGGCATTCATCTCCCCGAAATTATCCCGGAAACCGGCATCCATGACGTCGATGACAGGCCTTGTCGGCAGCCATACATTCGGCAGGACATAAGGAAAGGTAGCATTCATACGCAAGGCAGTCAACAGTCGCAGATCCATCGGTTCCTGCTTTGCAAAAAGAGCCCCAAAGTCGATCGCATCGGGATCCATAGCAGGGATCTTGGTACTGTCGAACCGCGGTCGCATCAGAAAGCTGACAGGCTGAGTACTGATGACCAGGGCCCGGCTGTCCCGGGTGATGACAGGATTGAACAACAGCAACGGCATCCGGGCCGCCGCCTCTTCCGGCGCAATATCTTTTAGCTGGCGATTCAGCACACCTTTCGTATTTTGATTTAGCTTCTGCTCAAAGGCAAATCCCCTGTCCTTGACATATTCATTCTTTCCGACCGTAAACTTCTGAGCAGGAGAGGCCAGGTCCCTCGCGACAAAAGAAGAGAACAGCGTGTTGAGCAGGTCTCCGGAAATATCGTCTACATAACGATAATTTTGCAGACGGATAGAAGAATCTCCTTCATCGCGCAGACGCGATAGCTCACGAAAATAGGCAGCCCCCAGCATCCCGCCGGATGCGCCGGTGATCAGAAAAGTTTTTCGCATCAGCTTCCCCTTGCTGAGGCTGTCAAGACGCTGCAGGATGCTCATCGTAAAAGTTGCACTACGGCTCCCGCCACCACTGGTGTTCACCAGGAAAAGAATGGGCTTCGGCTCCGACTGCCTCGCCTTCCATTTCTCCAGGATGCCTAGCATATTGGCCTTATCCTTTTCGAGATTTTTTTCCGAACACAGCTGCAGCAAAGTCTCCCGGTCATACAACGGACGGTCCTCCCTTGCATTGTAGTTCAGACCATAGGCCTTATTCGTTGGATCAATAACGTTATATTGGTAGAGCAGATTCACGATGAAGAAAACAACTACAAAAAATGGAATGCTCCAGGATTGAAGGAAATAGGAAAAGGCGCCGGACAAAGAGATCAGGATGGCAAAAAAGATGAGAATGCTGGCAGCAGCCGGTAACTGGAAGAACCGGCTGTCCATAAAAAACCCGACAACAATAAGAAAGATAAAAGCGACAAAAATGGACAGGACCGCAGAGATATGATGACGGTTGAAGATATTCTCGATAAAATCCGCGCTATAGTGGGCGACATCCCGGGTCTTACGGATCGTCCGGAAAGAATTGAGATACCATTTTACATGCATCAGCCGGCTCTCGTTAAGCCGGATCTTTTCTTTTCGAAACTGCGACTTGAACAGTTTGGGATTGCTGATCACCGGCGCCATCCGGCGGATGATGGTCTTGTCCGCACGGAAGAAATAAAAAAGTGACGCACCGATAATAAAACAAAATCCCAGGAAAAACCCGGCACTGAGCCAGATAATGGCCGAAGCCGGCAACAGCTCCCGCTGCGTACTGAATTGGATAGCTTTTACAAAATAGAACACCAGGAAAATGATCGGCAGGATAGCATTGTTGATACAGTATTTCAGAAAAGGCTTGGTCGTCGTGGCAAGAAACCGGAAGTGCTGACAGAACAGGATAAAGGTCGTAATATTCCAGCTCATGATAAAGATCCCCGTAGCCATCCCGACAATGGCCGTGCTGATGGGACTCACATCCCCCAGGTATTCCGGGGAAAGAAAAAGAGCCGCTGCACCATATGCACGCATAAAACCTCCATTCAGCGTGCTGAAAAGGATCAGCCAGAATACCAATAATACCTGGAACTTTTTTACATGCAGCAATAACAGTTGTACGGGGAAGAAACAATAAATTGCTTTTAAGATTCGCATCATATGGTTACAGAGTCTACGGTGTGTCTACAGTGTGTCTTACAGGAATCACAAGGTACAACATCCCGACCATTGTAAGTAGGAATAAGAGCCCCGTAATCTGGTGAAATTGAGCCAGCCAGTCAAAGGCTACCCATTGCTGCGGGATAATGCCGGGACTCGTCAGCAGGCTACTGATGCCCAGGATGATCTGCACCACGATAAGCAGCAGGGGCAGCCAGCGGAGACGACAAAACACGAAACTCCCGCCAACGCTGCCGGCGCCGGCCGCCAGTACCGTCCAGACCCCGGCAAGTAACAAAAGCAAATAAGCCAGCCCCCGGTGAATAAAATGCACGGTGATCTTATTGCCCGCCAGATCCTGCATCAGAGGTCTTCCGCTAAACAAGCCATCCGGTATCAAGCTGCCATTTATTGTCGGCCAGGTAGGAGCAGCCGTCGCCGCTTTATTACCTGCCATCAGAGCCCCATATAAAAGCTGAAAGAAAACCAGGACCAGGATGGCAATCGTCAGACCCCGGAGCACAACCAGTCGTCGCCCATTCCCGCTAAGACTAAACCTCGCGCTGGCCGGAACCGAAAGCTCCAAAGCGAACCAATACGCATAAACGATCAATCCCATCGCAAATACAAAGTGAAGTGCCAGCTTAGCCGGCGCTACATAGATGGCATCCCCCGTCAGACCGCTCGCAACCATGATCCAGCCTACTGCTGCCTGCAAAGCCCCCAGCAGGAACAAAATGATCAACGGCCGTATCATCCACAACTGCATTTTCCTTTTCCATATCAGCCATACAAAACCGACCACAAATACAACTCCGACAAGTCTCGCCCACAAACGATGAGACCACTCCCAGAAAAAAATAAATTTAAAATCTGCCAGCGTAAAACCGGAGTTGAGCAACTGGTACTGCGGGGTCGCTTTGTATTTGGCAAACGCGATCTGCCATTGTGTCTCATTCAATGGCGGGAAAGAGCCGCTAACGACATTCCATTCCGTAATGGAAAGACCGGACCCCGTCAGACGGGTAATTCCACCCAGGATAACCTGTATCAGCAACATGATGACGCCTGTATAGACCCAGATGGCTACCGGGCGGGATGTATTGGAAGGTTTCATAGCGGCGCAAAGATAGGTCAGCAGCCTCACGTCAAACCCTTTCGGCACTATTTTTCCACCGCCGGGGCCGACAATAAAAAGATAAACTATTTTTGAGACATGGAAATCCCGCTGAGAAGCCATTACCAGGAAGAACTGACCGAAGCCGGTTGCGACGAAGCCGGCCGGGGTTGTTATGCCGGGCCCGTATTCGCAGCAGCAGTGATCCTCCCACCCGGGTTTTTCCATCCCCTTCTTAATGACTCCAAACAGGTCAGCGCAGACAACCGCAACGAGCTGCGGGTCTATATCGAAGCAAATGCCCTCGCCTGGAGCGTGGCCCGGGTAGACCACGATGAGATCGACCGTATCAATATTTTAAAAGCCTCCTTCAAGGCCATGCACCTGGCCCTCGACGACCTGAAACTACGCCCCCGACTACTGCTGATAGACGGCAACCGCTTCGCAAAATACAGAAGGGTGCCCCATCGCTGTATCATAAAAGGAGACAGCATCTTTGCATCCATCGCCGCCGCCAGCATCCTCGCTAAAACCTGGCGGGACGAATACATGCGGGGACTGCACTGCGAGTTTCCCCACTACCGCTGGGACAGCAATAAAGGCTATGGGACAAAGGACCATCGCAACGCGATCGAAAAGTTCGGCCTTTGCAAATACCATCGGAAAAGCTTCAACATTCTGCCCAATGGCCCCGAAGAAGAACAGCTAACCCTCATGGATTAGCTGTCCGCTTTATCAATTCATCTGAAGATCCTTTTCTAAGGCGCCAGGCAAAACGCAACCGACGCAGAAGCATCATACTGACCCTGCCTTCCCACGCCATTGATGACCGTCGAATACACATACAACCATTCGGCAAAAGCAGCCACCGTGGGACATCCACCCAGCATATTATTTACCGTTTGCAGATAGTCCAGCGCAAAGGACGTCGCCGGGAACAACGCGCCTGACTGGCCATAGAAGGAGTTGACCCCTTTTATGATCCCGAACGACCAGGTCGCAAAACCCTGCGGATGCGCCGCCACCCCTTTCAGCTCAACGTTCTTCGTCTTGTCGGTGTACTTCAGATAACCACAGTTGGGATCGGCCGCCACCCCATTCAGCGTGGGGATGTCCAGTGAGGCGGTACACATCTGGTTGTTTATCGTCAGCGCATTGCCCATCGTGCTTGTCTTTACATGCGATGCGTTGTAGAATTCCACCGTGAGACCATGGGCCGCATTGCTCAGATTGGTGCTGTCCAGCAGACAGCCCAGATCCGTATTATAATACACTTTGGCGGGGTTGTGTACATTGTAAAAACCATTGATGTCGGGCTTTTGCAGCTCGATGATGTCATATTGCCCGTTCACCGTATTCAGTACAAGATCATTCCAGGCATCAAACCGGGGAATCCCGTCTACCAGCACCTTGTAATAGGTTACCCCACTGTTCCAGGCCGTATAGTGATCGATATTCACCGGTAGCGTGCCGCCAAAAGGCGAATCTTTCGGAAACTGAAAAGGGTAGGCCGGCTGAGTGGTCGTATCCGCCTTGCCCGCAGCCGTGACCAGGTTCCAGGGTACATAGCCGATACCCTTGTACAGCCAGTTGTTGACATTCGGCGTCAAAAAATATTCGTCCACTTCCCCATCGCTGCACACACAATAAGTCCCGGACTGTATCACGGCAATGCTCGATGGACGACTTGCCGTACCGGTAATAAAGGGCGTTACATTCCCCGTCGTTTTGGTAATATCCACCATGGAGATCCGGTTGGCCGGGTCCCGCTCCGCTACCAGCAGACGCGTTTCCGTCGCATCGGCCCAGGTCAGGAAAAATGGGGCGGTAAACCCGGAAGCCACCACCGTCTTCGTGCCGTTCGACAAGTCGATACGGCTCACCGTTGACGGCCCCTGCTCACTTATATAGGCAAAGGCAAGATCGGAGCTGAGCGTAAGACCTACCGGAGAATTGAGCCCCCCGTACACCACCGTTTTAGTACCAGTGGTAAGATCCACACGCGTCAGACGGCCAGGATTGGCGTACTCTACGACCCAGCCCTGGTGATGGACCTCGTCTACCCAAAGCTGCTGGGGAGCCGTCAGCCCGGCACACACCACCGTAGCGGCAGAGCGGTTGGCATTGGCGAGATTTACTTTCAGCAGGTCGCCGGAGCGCTCTGTTACATAGGCCGTCTTTTGATCCGACAACACAAAGATGTCTTCAGGATTAGTATAGCCGGTTCCGATATGCGCATAGGCAGGGTTGAGCTTATAGGTCACCCAGTTGACCTTCAGGTCATAGCCATAGGCCGCCACCTGCAACTTGCAATAGTTGCCTTCCCGCGTCTGAACACAGAACACATCCCCGTTCACCAGCTTATTGGTGGCGTCATTGTTGCCGATCACAGGCGCGGTGCCGTAGCTATATGTCTGCAACGAAGCCGGCGTGACCTGGGCAAAATTCACCGTACCCAGGTTAACGATCCTGGCCGTGCCCTGTGGCACCATTTGCCGCTTTACCGTATCTATTTGCTCCCACCACAGATCGGCAGCAGCCGACCCATTGGCAACATTGGTCCCGGTTTCGCAGTCAAACAACCAGGTGCCCTTTATCGTCGCCGTGCCCTGCGACACAACAGATGCCGACGATTGGATCAGGTCCACTTTCGAAAGAAAACCTGCATACTCTGTAAATACCAGCCGATTTAGGGTTTTGAGGTATTTGGAGCCAATAGCTCCGCCCAGCCCTCCTACGAGCTTTTTCATGCGAAAAAATTTAATGAGTGATTAAATAAGAGGTTGTTCCAGGGGAGGTGGGTCTGATAGATGGCGGATCTGGTCTATTCCATTCGGGTGTCGGTGAGGCAAAGTTGAAGCTATTTAATGGTTCCCACAATACCGCTTTGGTGGTATTTATTGCTCCACACCTTCCCACACACCCAACCCCTTCCTCGTAACAACAGGCTCTTCCCCCGTACAATCCACAATGGTGGAAGGCAATATCCCACCAATCCCACCGTCGATGACAATGTCCACAAGCTTTTCAAACTTATCGTGGATCATCTCCGGATCAGTATATTCTTCGACCCAGGGCGCCGAAGGCCCATCATTAGATGTTTTGCGGCCATGAGCTATATTTTGCTTAGGCTCATGGTCCGTAAAATCCCCCGGGAGCGAAGAACTCAAAATAGGATGCCCCAGCTCCTTCACAAGACAACGGGCAATCGTATTGTCAGGAATACGCAGACCAATGGTATCCTTTTTGCTCTTCAAAATTTTGGGAACCTGTTTGCTGGCTGGCAAAATAAAGGTGTAAGGACCTGGTAAATAGTTCTTTAGCATTCGATATAATGGAGTGGAAATGCTCTTGGTATAATTGCTCAGGTCGCTGAGATCATAACAGACAAAGGACAATTGCGCCCTGGCAGGATCGACCTGTTTGATCCGGCAGATCCGCTCTACCGCCTTGTGTTGAAAGATATCACAACCAAGACCATAGATCGTGTCCGTAGGGTAGATGATGACTCCCCCATCAAGCAGACATTCCACAATGGTCTTAATGTTTCTGGGCTGGGGGTTCACCGGATGGAGGTGCAATAGCATAGTGAAAGTTATAATAAATTTGCTGCAAAAGAACGGCCAGTGATGGCTAACATTTCCTTAACATGGATTTAGTCTTAAATTTGCCCAAATCTTCTTTTTAAGCATGCAATTACAATCGGTAGACAGGGTCGATAGTATTAGTCCTGAAGATTTCAGAGATCAGTACTATACCCCTATGAAGCCCTTAGTGATCAGCGGACTGTCAAAGGAATGGCCGGCTTACGAAAAATGGAACTGGGATTATTTTAAGTCGGTCGTCGGAGAGGTCAAAGTGGGCGTTTACAACAACATAAAGAGCGATGCATACACCCCCATCAATACGGCCGATGATTACATGAGGTTTGGAGATTATATCGACATGGTCCGCAAAGGCCCCGCTGAATGGCGCATCTTCCTTTTCAATATTTTCGAACATGCCCCCCAGCTTGTCCGGGACTTCGAATGGCCCGAGCAACTGATGAAGGGATTTGTCAAACGTTATCCCATGCTCTTCGTCGGGGGAAAGGGCTCGGTGACACACATGCATTTTGACATCGACCTTTCCCATATCATTCATACGCAGTTCGTTGGACGCAAAAGGGTACTGCTTTTCCCTTTTGAAGAACAGCACAAGCTCTACCGGAAACCCTGGGAGGTCCTGAGCTTTGTCAACTTCGAAAAGTATTTTGACCAGGACCAGAACAAGCTGCAGCTTGAAAAATATCCCGCAGTACGGCTGGCAAAAGGATACGAGGTGATCCTGGAACACGGCGATACCCTGTTCATGCCCGCCGGCTACTGGCATCATATGGAATACCTCGACAGCGGTTTTGCCATGAGCCTCAGAGCCCTGCAATCCTCCTTCAGCGGCAAATTAAAAGGTATCTGGTATCTGATGGGCATGCGTAACATCGATACCCTGATGAAGAAAACAGCCCCTGAATGGTGGTTCAACAGAAAAAAAGAAAAAACATTCAAGGCTGCCGACAGAGAGCTTGAAACCCTTACTCAGTAAGGCTTACAGCGCCTCGTCTTCGCAGGGAGCAAAGACATTCCGGGGGATCAGGGCAAAAATTGGAAAAAAAATATTGCTTTTTAACAAAACTGTCTTTATTTTTACCGCGCTTATACACTCTGAATACACGTCTTGATTACGGACACGCCACCAAAAGCTATCCGGATCCAATTTCCTCAATTTCGACTGTCCAATTTCCATCCGAAGACTCCAATTCCATCGATATCCGGGTTCAGTTTAGCATATGAGGTGCCATCTTCATATTGTTTAATTCACCTATCCCCTGTCCAGACATAATTCCGTTATTACCCTTTTTAAGCAATGCTTCGGCACATGTAGTCCGGATCCAAAATCTTATAATAATATTTGGCATACCTGTATAACAGGACCCTATCCGGTGAATAGAGAACCAATACTAACAGAAAGGTATAGTGGAGTAGCATGCCCTATTATTATAGGACATTCAAAGTAACAAGAGAATAGAGCGCAATGAAAATATATTCGAACTTTTTCTTTTTGTGGTTTCAGAGGTAAGCACAGGCCGGCGATGTCTATCGCTGGCTCTTTTGTTTCCACCTAATCCAAAAAGTTCCTCCCTGATCTAAAAGACTTCACTGTGAAAAAACCAAAAAAAAGAGGCAGCTCTCTCCTGTCGAGCTGACCTCTTTTTTCGTTTTATTTTTTGTCGCATCTGCGCCCGGTCACATTCCGCCATCTCCACATGCCCTCTACCAGCCCCTAGGCGATCGTCCAGGTCTCATTCCCCCTCAACAGCTTATCCAGATCACCCTTCCCCTTACTAAGGATCACCTCCTCGATCTGCATGTTCAGCATATCCTCATAACAAGGCCTTTCCGTTTCATAAAAGACCCCAAAAGGTCTTGGCAAATGCCCTTCGATCCGGGGATCATCAAACATTCTGACGAGGATCTGCGCTTTGTAAAAGTCCTTCTCGTCGTGAACCCACAGGTCGCTTTCACTTATCCCATTCCCAAGGTCGACAACAGTTGGCTTAAAGCCATCCAGCCGGATGCCTTTGTCCCGTTGCGCCCCAAAGACCAGCGGCTTGCCCTGTTCCAGGAACAAGGTCTCCACCGCCTTGGTACCCTTTTCAGTAAAGATCTCAAACGCACCGTCATTGAAGATATTACAGTTCTGATAGATCTCAAGAAAGGACGCCCCCCTGTGGGCCTGGCTGCGAAGCAGCATCTCCTGCAGGTGCTTCGGATCGCGGTCCATCGCCCGGGCTACAAAGCTCGCATCGGCCCCCATAGCAAGGGCCAGGGGATTGAACGGGTGATCGATGCTTCCGAAGGGAGTCGACTTGGTGACCTTCCTCTCCTCAGAGGTCGGCGAATATTGCCCCTTCGTCAACCCATAGATCTGGTTGTTAAAAAGCAGGATATTCAGGTCAAAATTGCGCCGCAGCAAATGGATCGTATGATTTCCCCCGATACTGAGACTATCCCCGTCACCGGTGACAACCCAGATGCTGAGCTCGGGACGGCTCGCCTTCAGCCCCGAAGCAATAGCCGTGGCCCGGCCATGGATCGAATGCATGCCATAGGTATTCATATAATAGGGGAACCGGCTGCTACAGCCAATCCCGGATATAATAACAATGTTCTCCCTGGGTATTCCCAGAGTAGGCATGACCCTCTGTACCTGGGCGAGGATGATATAATCCCCGCATCCCGGGCACCAGCGGACCTCCTGATCAGTTGCAAAATCCTTGGCCGTCAGGGTCTGTGATGGGATGGTTGTTGTTGCACTCATGGTAAGATAACATCCCTGAAACAGGATGCGACCGCAAATTTACTGAATTGCACCGTAACATAGTTTCGCATTGTGGAAATCCCACCTCAGCTACCCTCTGTTTCCCCCTTCCCGGGCTATGGCATATTATTCGCCTTTATCCCTTCAGACCCCCTTTTACTCACAAAAACGAAAAAATATGCAAAAGACATTATTGATCATAGCAATAGCCGCCTCCCTCGCCGCAACAGGCTGTGCCGTCGACGGTTATGTCGAAACCCAGCCGGGGGACGTATATTATACCCGACCCGTAGCACCCGGCCCGGATTATATCTGGATCGACGGGGACTGGGTGTGGTCGGGCGGACGCTATACCTGGCACAACGGATACTGGGGCCGGCCAAGAGGCGGACGCACCTGGGTGACCGGAAGATGGGATCACGGTCCAAGAGGCTATCACTGGAACCGCGGTCACTGGCGCTAAAAAATAAATACCATCAGGAATCCATATATACCGGAGCCTGGGCGAAAGCCGCAGGCTCCATTTTTTACCCCCTCAGCGCCGCATCGCCAAACTCATATCACCCGCTTCCCGAACGGCATTAGGGATATCTCCACCAGCTTGAGATGCTGACGCGCAAAAGGGATCCCTATAATGGTAATGAACAGCAACGCGGCAAAGACCAGATGCACCAACGCCGTGTACAACCCTCCGCAAAAGATCCAGATGATATTGAAGAGAACAGAAAGACAACCCGAACTGCTGCCCGTCGAAACCACCTGACGACCAAACGGCCACAGCACAAGACCCGCGATCTTAAAACATTGCAGACCAAATGGGATCCCGACGATCGTAAGACATAATATAAATCCACCAAAAATATACCCCAGCGCGGCAGCCAGTCCGCCAAAGACTAACCATATAAGATTTCCTATAAAATTCATACAGTGAAAGTATGAAAATCGAAAATAAATACACCCCCCACTCATAAAGTAATAGTCTACTGCGTTACATTTACACGATAAAAGAAAGCCCCTTAAAAAAATCCTGTATCAATGGCTACTGATTTGAACACTACTATATCCCTTCATCGGTTTGTAGACGAATTGATGACGGGCCTTCTTCCCCGTGCCGTGAGTCATAAGACGATAATTATCAATCAAATAGATCGCGATATTGAAGTCGGTTCAGACGAGAACCTCCTCGCTTTTGTCCTTTGGAACCTGCTGGACAGAGCAGTAGACTGCACCCGCAACGAATGTATTCACGTCGAGTCTGTAATGGTCGACGATAAGATCATGATCCGGGTCCGGAACGCAGGTGTCTATTTTTACCGCAGCTGCGCCAATTGCATCCGCCAGGTTCAACACGCTGCGGAAAAGATCGGCGGTACCATCAGCATCGACTACAGCGATGGAAATACAGGTACCATCGTCGCCCTCACCCTGAACAGAGCCGCCTGAATACGCCCCCACCAAAGGGCCACCGCAGCCAGTCGCAACTGCCCCCAAAAAACAAAAAAGGACCCCTTCTCAGAGGTCCCGGTATCTATCTATCGAGATAATATTAACTTAGTAACGGCTGTTGCTGTAGTTGTTGTTACCCCTGCGCTGGAAAGAACCTCCACCGCCTTTGTTGCTGCTGCCACGGTCTTCCCGGGGCTTAGCTACGGATACACCGATAGTTCTGCCGTCAACGGAAGCACCGTCCAGTTCCTGGATAGCCTTTTTCGCTGCTTCGTCATCAGACATTTCAACAAATGCAAATCCGCGGGATTTGTTGGTGAATTTGTCCATAATAACTTTAGCAGAAGTAACTTCTCCGTATTCTGCAAAATAATCCTGTAAGTCTTCGTCCGTAACGTTAAAACTTAAATTTGAAACGTAAATGTTCATACTAATAACTGGTTAAAAATGAAAATAAAAAACAATCTGAGTAAAAAAGCAGGGAGTAAAGACGACTAACAATTACCGGAGATAAAATAGCGGAAATGATCATTCAATTACTAATTGCTGTTATCAGCTCAAATTTACTCCGCAAATATAGCCCATTTCCCGCAAATAACAATAGCGAAAAGCTCAGATTCCCTTAATTAGTAATTTGTTAACGCGAATCACAGCGCTAGCCCGCGGCCGGAAGATTCTCATATTTCTTCATATTCCGGAAGGCCAGCACCGCACTGATCAGGATCAAAAACGAGCCCGCAAGGAATGGCGCCCCCGGAAGAAAAACCGGCGCCTCCTTTCGCGTAAACCACGCAAACAGATTTGTCATCAGCGGCGGACCAATGATAGAAGTGACACTCATCAGACTCGTCAGCGCCCCCTGCAGCTCCCCCTGCTCATTCGGCGGCACATGCGAAGAGATGATCCCCTGCAAAGCCGGACCCGCAATCCCACCCAGACAGTATACGATCGTGAAAGCGAACATCATCCAGCCCTGCGTAGCCAGACCAAACAACAACATGCCGATACTATAAAGGAACAAGCCGGTATACAGACTTCTCGACGGCCCCAGCTTTGGAATAATGATCCTTATCAAACCCGCCTGCACAACAGCGATCATCACCCCCACAAAAGCCAGAGAATAACCCACCCATTTTTCATCCCAATGGAATTTCTCCATATTGTAATACGCCCAGGTGCTCTGTACCGCATGCACCGCTATATAGATCAGCACCAGCGATCCTATAAGACCCGCAACCGCAGGATATTTCCGCAGATGCATCAGGGACCCGACAGGATTGGCTCTCTTCCACTCGAATTTTCGCCTCAAAGACGCAGGCAGAGATTCCGGAAGGATAAAATACCCATATAGCCAGTTCAGCAGGGTAAGCACAGCAGAGGCAATAAAGGGAACCCGCGGACCAAAGACACCCAGCTGACCACCCAGCGCCGGTCCTATTATAAAACCCAGCCCAAAAGCAGCCCCCAGTATCCCAAAATTCTGCGCTCTTTTCTCCGGAGGACTGACATCGGCAATATAGGCAGATGCAGTAGTAAAGCTTGCCCCGGTAATACCCGCCACGATCCTGCCCACAAAAAGCCAGCCGATCGTCGGCGCAAAAGCCAGGAACAGATAGTCAATGCCAAACCCAAACAAAGAGAAGAGCAGCACAGGCCTGCGCCCAAAACGATCGCTCAGCCCGCCCATCACCGGCGCAAAAACGAACTGCATGGTAGCATAGGCGAAAAGCAGCCACCCCCCATAACGCGCAGCATCGCTAAGATCGCCATGGATCAGCTGCGCTATCAGCTTAGGCAAAACCGGGATAATGATCCCAAACCCGATGAAGTCGATCAGAACCGTTACAAAAATAAAACTCATCGCCGCCTTCTTATTCGCCTTCATAATAATTAGATTAATAGTAATAAGTTTATTGATACGCAGGTCTTGCCCTCTTATAGGTAAGTCCATAGATCCCCAATGCCAGCAACGTCAGCGCCATCGCCGCCACACATACCCCCGTCCACCGCGCACTGTCCCAGGCCACGACCCCAAGAGCCGAACCCAGCGAGGTCCCGGTAAAACTCACAGTCATGTATACCGTATTGAGCCGGTTTCTCGCTCCCGGATCAAGGGCATATACCCGGCTTTGATTCGAGACATGCGTACACTGCATCGCCAGGTCCAGCAGGACGATACCAGCGATCATACCCCCCACATAGTCCGCCCAGACATACATCAGCACAAAAGACAAAAGCAAAAGACACAGTCCGTAACCCACAGTCACCCTCGGATTACGTTTGTCCGCCGCACCCCCTACCAGCGGCGCCGCAAGCGCACCCGCCGCCGCCGCTAATCCAAAAAGCCCGATGACATCACTATTATATCGGAAAGGCGCCCCGGATAAATGAAAGGTCAATGTAGTCCAGAACATCCCAAAAGTGGCAAAACCCAGGGCATTGATGATCGCAGCCTCCCGCAATACAGGCTGATCCTTTATCAGCGTCAGCAATGTCCCCATCAGGGAAGCATAAGACCCGTTGAAATTAGGCCGGCTGGCCGGAAAAGTATATCGCATGACCAGCAACAACCCAAAGCTGATGCCCGCAGCCACCCAGAACATCCCACGCCAGCCCACCCAGGCGCCGATAAATCCACTCAGCGTTCGGGACAGCAATATGCCGACAAGCAGCCCGCTCATGATAGAGCCAATTACCTTTCCCGTCCGGGAAGGCGATGCCAGCTGCGCCGCCAGCGGTAGTATCAGCTGAGGAATGACAGATGTCGCGCCGATAAGCACACAGGCTATCTCAAGACAAAGCAGGTTAGGGGACAGCGCAGCCAGGACAAGAGCAGCCACAGCAAAACCAGCCATCCATACGATCTGCTTCCTCCGCTCGACCTTGTCCCCAAGGGGCACAAAGAACAATAGGCCCAGCGCATATCCGGCCTGGGTGAGGAAAGTGATCCGGCCACCCTTACTTTCAGGGATATTAAAACTTTTGCTGATAAGGACCAGCAGCGGCTGGCAATAATAAATATTGGCTACGATCAAACCCGTGCAAATGGCCATTATAATAATATGACTTCTTCTTAAACCGTCCGTTCCCGTATTTTCCATATGTATCGAGATAAAAAATGGTGCTGGGCTGCGCCCAGTTAGGACTTCAAAGATAGGAAGGGTGGGGGAAAGGGAGTATTGTCAAAATATTGTCAAATATTTGATGAATTATTCACGTGGCTTCCCTAAATTGAGGAACCAAAATCTCCAATATGTTGCATTACAAAAAAATTGCAGTTGTCGCAGGTCTCTTTACACTCATGGTAACCGGAATGGCAGCAATCCGTCCCACAGACGATAAGCCAAAAAGAAATCTGAAAGTATTACCAAAAGATATCAGCCACGACGATCTGGAGAAAGTAATGGACGGCTGGAAAGCAGCCCTGGGTGTCAAATGTAGCTTTTGCCATGCACCTTCTGCCGATAGCAATTCCCATCGCCTGGATTTTGCCAGCGATGCCAAACCGGAAAAAGATATCGCCCGCCATATGTTTAAAATGACGGGTAAGATCAATAAAAAATATTTTAGCTTTAATAAGGATGATAAAGGGGCAACCATCCCCGCGGTCAGCTGTATGACCTGTCACAGGGGAAGCCCACATCCGGATGAAGTAAAATAGTTCCGCATGAAGAACGCCCCGGACCGGGGCGTTCTTCATTTATAGCCACATTATTTTATTGTATTTTTTACCGTTTATCTCTCGCAGATGACGGCTTGTCAGCACGAGGACACTTTTCGGAATTATAAAATGCCTAAATTTAGGCCCTCATAAATCAATCATGGCAAACAACTCATTTAAATTCGGCATGATCGGCCTCGGTGTTATGGGGCGCAACCTGCTTCTTAATATGGCCGACCACGGCTTTTCTGTAGTCGGTTTTGATCTGGACGCTCAGAAGACAGCTGCTCTTGAATCCTCCGCCTCGCCCAATACGACGGTGAAGGGAGTGAATACACTCGCAGAAATGATCCAGCTGCTCGAAAAGCCACGCAGACTCATGATGCTTGTACCAGCCGGCAAACCGGTAGACAATGTCATCCACGATCTTTTACCTCTCCTGGAAAAAGGCGATATCGTCATCGATGGCGGTAACTCTCATTATACAGACACATTACGTCGTGTTGCTGAATTGCAGGATAAAGGCTTCCATTTTATGGGAGTCGGAATTTCCGGTGGCGAACACGGAGCCCGTACAGGCCCCAGCATCATGCCCGGAGGAGCCCCCGAAGCCTATCCCCATGTCCAGCCGATACTGGAAGCCGTAGCAGCCAAGGTCAACGGCGTTCCCTGCGTGGCCAATATGGGAAAAGGCGCCGCCGGTCACTATGTTAAAATGGTGCACAACGGTATCGAATACGCCATCATGCAGCTGATCAGCGAAGCCTACGACCTCCTCCATCGCGGTCTCGGTCTCGACAATGACGAGCTGCATAAGATCTTTAAGAACTGGAACGACGGAGAACTTCAATCCTTCCTCGTCGAGATCACAAGGGATATCTTCCAGAAAAAGGACGACAAGACCAGCAACTACCTCGTAGACATGATCTCCGATAAGGCCGGCTCCAAAGGCACCGGCAAATGGACCTCCCAGGATGCGATGGACCTCGGTGTACCTATCCCGGTCATCGATATGTCCGTCAATATGCGCGAACTCTCCGCTTATAAAGACGAAAGGACACAGGCGGCAGGTATCTATAAAACATCCACAGTAGACGTCCCCGTTCCCAAAGAAGTATTCATCCAGCAGGTACAGGACGCACTCTACTTCGCCGTCATCATCAGCTACGCACAGGGCCTGGCTCAGCTGCACGTAGCCTCCAAAGAGCTGGATATGCAAATACCCCTGCAGGACGTGGTCAAGATCTGGCGCGGCGGCTGTATCATCCGCTCTTCCTTACTGGAAGTATTTTTTAAAGCCTATCAAAAGAACCCTTCGCTGCCAAATTTGTTACTGGAAGGAGATATCGCGCAGTTGCTATCGGCAAAAAAACAAAATATGCGCAATGTGATCATCCATGCCATCCATATGGGTTATCCCGTTGGCGGCCTGATGGCTGCTCTCAGCTATTTCGACGCCTATCGCAGCGAACGCATGCCGACCAATCTTATCCAGGCACAAAGAGATTATTTCGGCGCACACACGTACCAGCGTATCGACATAGAAGGCACATTCCATACCGAGTGGGATAAGTAACACGATTTAATGACGTAATAGACTAGTATATGCAAAACCACAAACGTCCACCCGCCTCCCTCATCTTTATTTTCGGAGGCAGCGGGGACTTAAACTTCAGAAAGCTCTCTCCAGCCCTATATAATTTATTCATCGACGAGTGGATGCCGGAGAAATTCAGCATCGTCGGCATCGGACGCACACCATACGGTGAAGAGGATTATCGCAAACGCCTGCTGGATGGCATCAAACAATTCAGCCGCCGCAAAGGCGAAGAACCCAACGGACACTGGGAAGAATTCTCAAAACACGTCTCCTACCTGCCGATGGACGCAGAAAAAGACGCGGACTTCGGAAAGATCTCCGAAGTGATCAAAGCCAAAGAAGCCGAGATGGGCGAACACCCCAACGTGATCTTCTATCTCTCCGTAGCCCCACAGCTGATGCCCGACATCGCAAAAAAACTCGGCGCCCTCAAGATCTGCTCCGAAACAGCAACCACCCGCGTCGTTTTCGAAAAACCTTTCGGACACGACCTTAAGAGCGCCCACGAGCTCAATCAGCTGCTCATGAGCATGTTCAAGGAAGACCAGATTTATCGCATAGACCACTACCTCGGTAAAGAGTCGGTACAAAATATCCTTTCCCTCCGGTTTGCCAACGCCCTCTTCGAACCGATCTGGAACCGGAATTATATCGAGTCCGTACAGATCACGGCAGCAGAGACAGTCGGCGTGGAAGGACGCGGTGGATACTATGAGAATTCCGGCGCGCTGAGAGACATGATCCAGAATCACATCCTCCAGCTCCTCTGTATGATCGCCATGGAAGCCCCCGTTTCCTTTGACGCCAACGAGATCCGGAATAAAAAGGTAGACGTACTCCACGCTATCCGCAAGATCAGTAAGGAAGACGTCAATCAATTCGCCGTTCGCGGACAATATGGCGAAGGCTGGATGAAAGGACAAAAAGTACCGGGCTATAAACAGGAAAAAAGTGTCGACACAGGTTCAACGATCGAGACCTTCGCCGCTGTTAAGTTCTACATCGACAACTGGCGCTGGCAGGATGTTCCCTTCTACGTTCGTACGGGCAAACGTATGAACCAGAAGACCACGAACATCACGATCCAGTTCAAGACGGCCCCCAGCTATGCCTTCCCTCCCGAAGCAGCAGAAACATGGCGCTCCAACCGGCTGACCATCAGCATACAGCCCGAAATGGAAGTTCGCCTTCGTTTCCAGGCGAAACGCCCCGGTCAGTCAATGAACCTCGACCCGGTAGACATGATCTACAATACCGATTCCACCGCCGAGCCGGAACCGGAAGCCTACGAGACCCTGTTACTCGACGTCATGGAAGGTAATCCTACCCTGTTCATGCGCGCCGATCAGGTCGAAGCCGCCTGGAAGATCGTAATGCCGATCCTCGAAACCTGGGAAAGCCGCCCCCCGTCCTTTCCCAACTATACACCCGATTCATGGGGACCCGAAGATGCAGAAGCCCTTATCGCCAGAGACGGGCACAACTGGATCACGATGCCTCCCACACAATAAAGCGCTCAACAACAGGCGGGTCAAAGACCCGCCTGTTTAATCATACCGATCATGGACTTACAAGTATACAGTGACGCACAGCAGCTGAGCCAGGCCGCAGCTAAATGGATCGCCGGCCTTATCGCAGAAACATTAAAAGTACGGGACCGCTTTACCATTGCCCTCTCCGGTGGCAGCACCCCAAAGCTGCTGCACAAAATATTGGCCGCCGCCCCCTACAAGGAACAGATCGACTGGTCAAAGATGCATATCTTCTGGGGCGATGAAAGAGCCGTTCCTTTTGAAGACGACCGCAACAACGCAAAGATGGCCTACGATACACTGCTCAACTTTGTTCCGGTACCCCCCTCCCAGATCCATGTGATGCGCACCGACATAGGACCCGAAGAGTCCGCCATCGAATACGAAAAGATCCTCCATCAATATTTCGATAAGACCTCCAATAGTTTTGATCTGGTATTGCTGGGCATGGGCGACGACGGTCACACGCTTTCTCTTTTTCCCGGCACCGCTATCGTACACGAAGAAAAAGCCTGGGCAAAAGCCTTTTTCCTCCCCGCACAGGATATGTTCCGCATCACGCTGACAAAAACGATTGTCAACAATGCCGCTCATATAGCCTTTCTGACGACAGGAACAGGAAAAGCACATGCCCTGAAGGAAGTCCTGAAAGGCGCCTACAACCCCGACCTCTACCCATCCCAGGAAATAAAGCCGGTCAGCGGCGAGTTACACTGGTTCGTAGACGAGGCGGCAGCAGCAAATCTCAAATAAGCCACGGCTCCCGGCCACCCGACACCGGCGCCTAAGCCTGCACCGAGTCATATACCACCACCTTCGCCCAAAGCGACGAACACTCTTTTACAAACTCAAGATGCTTTGGCGCAGTCTGGTAGCTTTCCTGATCCTGCGCATTCGCAAAAACCAGCAACCACGAGACCGCATACGAACGATCGATAACACCCCGGTCCGTCGTAGCAGGTACCCCTATATGATAGTCTTTGATCAACTCCAGCGAAGCAAGCTTTTTCAATCCCGCAATCAGCGCCGCAAGATCTTCCTTACTGTCCGGATTGTTGAGCCAGAAATAGACATGATGTACAAAAGTGCCGGAAAGAGCCATATAAAATAGATTTTTAAAATAAGCTGCGGATTAATTCCTCGGTCAGCTTTCTATCCCCCTTTGTCCAGATATCATTGGGAGGAGGGAATTCATTAATGTTATACCCCCCATGTGCCTCAAAGTCGAATATAGCATGACAAAACCCATCGATGACCAGCGCACATTTCATCCAATCCCTCGCCCATATTATAAGCAGCGGTTTCGCCGGAACATCCTCCACCTTCCCCCCTTCATAAATATGCAACGCATCCAGTATATTCAAACCCGCACCACTCTCATCCTTCTCCACCGCATAAAAATATGCGGCATCCCCGTCGTCTTCAAAGACAACACCAAACCGGCCTTCAGAAGCAAAGCTTTCGACAAAAAGGTCTTCTCCTGGAGTCCATTTCTGCTCCTGCATCAGGTATCCGTTCATGGTTTCATTTGTTTTAGCCAATCCACAATGCCCAGGTAGATCTTCTGCGCTACGGCCTTGTGGAATTTTGGATTGAGTATTTTCTTTTCGTCTTCGGGATTACTGAGAAATGCGACCTCGACCAGCGCATTGGGATAGTCGGTAGGACCGCTAAGGGCAAAATTGAAATTGCCTACATTGCCAAATTCTTTCAACCCCAGACTTAACATCCTGTCCATGATAGCCACACTCAGAGGCCTGAAGCCGATATAACGATAATAAGTGCTGGTGCCCTGCACCGTATCCTCACTGGCCGAGTTCAGATGTACGCTGACCAACAAATGCGGATCAAATTTCTTCAGCGACGCTATCCGCTCCGGCATACCCAGCGAGGTATCCGTCGTACGCGTCATAAAAACACTTTTTACCCCGGCCGTCTTCAGCGCCTTCCGAAGCTGCTCCGCTATCAGGAGCGTATAATTCTTTTCCAGGATCTTGCTGCTGACACCACTGGCCCCCGAATTATCCCCGCCATGACCGGCATCGATGGCAATGCGAAGCCTCTTTATATCCAGCACCGCCGGTTGCCTCCGGATCCGGATGACCAGCTTTTTGCCAGTACTGTCATAAGCAAAGCTATAACCCCAGTGCTGTGTATGCTTTAATTGGATATAAACCCTCAGGACATCGTCCTCTATCTGCTCGTACCAGGTATTCTTAACCTCCCTGGCCGTACGAAGCTGTGTGATCCAGTTCGTATTGCTCGTAACCCCATAAATATCCACCGCCACCCTCGAAGGGTCCAGCAGCTGCGTTCCGCGATAAGGATACCTGTCATCCAGGTTTACGACGACATAGTCAGATACCGTATCCCCAAAGACCTTGATGCTGCCGCTGAGATGCGGATTATGAATAACAGGATGGTTGGATACCCTGACCTGCCGGATCACACTGGTCTTTGCAATATAGGCATAATGCTGGTTGGAGAGACGGACCTTATAGTCCGTACCAAAGCTGTCCACGATCCTCATCAGGATATTCGAATCCAGGTAGCTCATCTTGGCCCCGCCAAGCCTATCGTCGCCAATGCCGTATTCCATAAAAGGCAGCTGACCCGTCGTCCGCGCCAGCCATACGCTGTCCTGGGAAAAGCCCGCATAGGTCCTCAACAGGAGCAGTATATATATCGCTGTTTGACGCATTCCCTCAATTTTTATTAAAGATAGCCCGAAACCGGCCTCTACAGAAAAGCCACGCCCGGAAATTTCCGGGGTGGCTTTTTCATTCCTCATGTGTAACTCGCAAACTCTTTCCGCTATTGCGGATATTTGTTGTCGTTGATCAGCTTGTCGGCAATTCTTCTTTTCGCCTCCTTGCTGTTAAAAGGTTCGGTTTTTGTAAAACGCTTCAGCCCCAGCAGCATCATCCGCTGCTCATCTCCATCGGCAAAGGCATTGATCGCATCCTTACCGGATTTATTGATCTGGTCCGCCGCATCATACAGATAGGTCCGCATGATATCCAGCTCATAGGCCGCCGCAGCCCCACCCCGCTGATCCGACAGCTTCCAGGCCCTTAGCAGGGCGCTTTCCGCAACAAAGGTCACAATGGCCATATCAGCTATATTCATCAGCACCTCCTGCTCCTGTTCCAGCTTCATCATCAGCTTCTGCGCAGCAGCTCCCGCCGTTAGCAAAATAGCTTTTTTAAAGTTCTGAATCGTCTTTTTTTCTTTGAAAAAGGGCGTTTCTTCGCCGGAACCAAATTCGGGGATGCTCATCAGCTCCTTCGAAACAGCCATCGCCGGCCCCATGATGTCCAGCCGCCCCTTCATGGCCCGCTTCAGGACCATGTCGACCGTAAGCAGCCGGTTGATCTCATTGGTGCCTTCATAGATCCGGTTGATCCGGCTATCCCGATAGGCCTTTGAAATAATATATTCGTCACTGAACCCATTTCCACCATGGATCTGAACCCCCTCATCTACAATGAAATCCAGCATCTCACTGCCATAGACCTTCAGGATGGCGCATTCGATAGCATATTCCTCCGCAGCGCCCAGCACAGCCTCATTAAATGGCTTACCGGCAGCAGCCAGCCCAACTTCCATATCGTCGATCCATTTCGTCGTCCGGTATAAGGCACTCTCCGTCGTCCATATCTGTATAGCCATCTCGGCCAGCTTGTTCTTAATAGCGCCAAAATTTGCAATAGGAGTCTTGAACTGCTCCCTGGTCTTCGCATATTCAAGAGTAGTGGTCGCAGCCCGCTTAGCTCCACCCAAAGCCGCAGCACATAGCTTCAGCCTGCCAATGTTGAGGATATTGAACGCGATGATATGCCCCTTCCCAATCTCACCCAGCAGATTTTCTGCCGGCACTTTACAGTCCTGAAAATACAACTGCACCGTGGAAGAGCCCTTGATACCCATCTTATGTTCCTCAGGCCCCTGCGTAAATCCCTCAAAACCCCGCTCTACGATAAACGCAGAGAACTTATCCCCATCGATCTTTGCAAAGACCGTATAAACATCCGCAAATCCACCATTGGTGATCCAGCACTTCTGCCCGTTGAGCAGATAGTATTTCCCATCCGCCGACAACCGGGCCGTCGTCTTAGCTCCCAGCGCATCACTGCCGCTGTTGGGCTCCGTCAGCCCATAAGAGCCCTTCCATTCCCCACTGGCCAGCTTTGGGATGTATTTCTTCTTTTGTTCCGGCGTTCCAAAATAAAGTATAGGCAGCGTTCCGATACCAGTATGGGCCGATACCGCCACGGAAAAGGAAAAACCTCCTCCCAGCCCCTCGTTCACAAGCGAGGCCGTAATAAAATCCTTTCCAAGACCACCATATTCTTCCGGAACCGCAGCCCCCAACAAACCCTGCTCCCCGGCTTTATCTATCAGCGAAGGCATCAGACCCGGCTCCAGCTTATCGATCCGGTCTATCACCGGCAGAACCTCCGTATCCAAAAAGGAACTACACATATCCTTAACCATCTGCTGCTCTTCATTGAAGTCTTCAGGAATAAAGGTTTCGAAAGGAGAACTTTCCTTTATCAACCATTCGGCTCCCTTGAGAGCCTGTGCTTTTTCGGTAGACGCACTCATAGAAAATAGTTTAGTTGACGAGAAAAAATCATTAATGATGAATATTCAATTCGCTATCGAAGATTATCGTATACAACCTGTAATACCTCTTTACAGATATCGATCCGATCGGCCGGTACCCCCTCCAGCGCTTCATTCAACGTGGCTTCCGCCAGCTGCATCGTCTCTTCCTGCAACCTCAGCGCCTGACGCGTCAGATAGATAAGGTTGATCCTGCGGTCGTCATCCGAAGGCACCCGCTTTACCAGCTGCAGCTTCTCCAGATTGTCCACCAGCCGCGTGATGCTCGGCTTGTCACGAAACGTAGCAGTACACAGCTCCTGCTGGCTTTTCCCATCCTCCTTCCATAAATGATACAACACACTCCACTGCTCGATAGTTATCTTCAAACCCGCCGTATTGAATTTCTTCTGCAGATTACGGGCAATAGCAATAGACGCTTTACCGGTGATAAAACTATAGAGCTCTCCTTTTTTAAATTGGTTGTTTGGCATACAGTTAGTTAAACAACTAAATAAAAATAAGGATTTACCGGGACATTTACAAAACTTTGACCTAAAAAAGTATGTAGCTTCGTTCCATGCAGACCGGCCATCATGCCCCCGGCAGTTCCCGTATACAATATTCCTGCCGGGGTACCGGACCCCGTCTCCTGTTCTGTTTTCACGGTTATGGAGAATCGGCCGATACTTTTTCCTTCCTCACAGAAAGTCTCAGCAGGGATTTTACCCTCATTGCCTTTGACCTTCCCTTCCACGGACAGACCGACTGGAAAGGAAGCCTGTTCTTTAACCCCGCCGACCTGCTGACTCAGATGGAAGAGATAAGCTCCGGCTTACCCGGTCCCACAACCCCCTGGACCCTCCTTGGATATAGCATGGGCGGGCGGGTAGCGCTGCACCTCTTGCAGCTGGCCCCCGAAAAGATTGGCAAGCTGATACTGCTGGCCCCGGACGGCCTCCGGATGAACCCCTGGTATTGGCTCGCAACACAGACCCGCCCCGGCAATCGCCTTTTCCGCTTTACAATGCGACACCCCGGCTGGCTTTTCTTCTTTCTCCGGATCGGCAACGCCCTGCATTGCGTCAACCCCGGCATTTACAAGTTCACCACCCGTTACATCGACAATATAAAGGTCCGTCAGAACCTCTATGCCCGCTGGACGATCATGCGGGGCTTCCGCCCCAAACCAGGGCCCATCCGGAATATCCTCCGTTCATGCAACATACCTGTCCGGCTCATATACGGACGTTATGACCGCATTATAAAAGCAGACAGAGGTCTTCGCTTCCAAAAAGGAATCGAAGACCTCTGTATACTCCGGATCCTTCCCACTGGCCATCACCTCTTACAGCCCGGAAACCTGGAGATAATAATAAATGCTATTACTTCATGATGATCACCTGCTGGAAGGTAAACTTCCCTTCTGCTGTAATCATCTTTAACAAATAGATACCATTGTTGAAGTGCGGATTCAGTATCACAAGACCACCCGAAACCGAAGCCGATTCCTGGGTCAATAGCCTTCCACCCGCATCATACCATTCGATCCTGACTGTATTCTGATTGCTCGTTATGCCATTGATAAATACCTGGCCTCTTGTCGGATTAGGATACACAGACACACGACCGGCGCTCTGATCAAAGTTTACCGGCTGGATCTCCGAATATTTTTCCTGCCCGTCGAGGTCTGTCTGTTTCAGCCGGTAGTAGCTAAGACCATTGTAAGGACTGGCATCATATCCCGTATAATTCAGCTGTATATCGCTATTCCCGTTCAGCGCCTTCGTAGCCACCTTTTCCACAGATTCGAAGTTGCTGCCATCCTTGCTTCTTTCCACAGTAAAATAGCTGTTGTTACTTTCTGTAGTAGTGGCCCAGCTCAACCCGACACCACCTTTATCAGCCTTGGCATTAAAATAAAGCAGTCCCACAGGCAGCACATTCCCACCCCCGATCCTATCAGCAATAGCAAAAGTAGAGAAGGAGTTGAAAGCCGTAGGAGCAGAGGTCGAGGTAATGCTTCCCGTAAGCATAGCGCCGGCATTATATATCGGCCCACCAGCACCACCAATGTCGATCCACGCCGTAGGTGCGATATAGGTATTCTTTACGATCGTAAGAGAGCCTCCGTTGTTCACATAGTCGTTTGCACCAAAGAAGACCTGGATAGTCTGATTGCCGCTGAGACCCGAAACAGGCTGATTCACATTCGACGCATCCGTCCTGCCGATGGTATAATAATGTACATTCGATACCTTATCCACCGAAGGAGGTAATGTATATCCCAACGCTTCCGCACTGGCATTGAACAGCTGCGCCTGGTAGGTATACAGACTTCCCGAACTATGATTGACTGTCAGCACCACCGGCCGGCAATCGGGTGAGTTGCCTATCGGGAAGTTCAGGGTGCTGGAACCCGAACTCTGCTTCTGATATCTCATAGGCCCATTGACATAGCTCGTCGACAAAGCATCTCCCGATGCCGTAGTAGACGCATTCAGCATGGTCAGGATCCGGGTAGTGGTAGTATTGAGAAGACCCGAGGTCAGCGTAAGATTTTTTGATACATTGATAGAAGTAGTGTTCAGCGTAACCCCACCGCCTGTATTCGCTATTACCAGTCGCGTAAATACCGGCGTAGGCGTGCCGCCCGTTGCATTCATATATTGTACCGCCGATCCCGATAGGGTCGCAGTCCCATTCCCGCTGCCAAACGTTATGGCCGTAGCAGAAGGAGAGGTCACCGTAATACTTCCGGTATATGTACTGTTGTTATTGTAGTTCGGATAGACAGCACCCGTGCCGTTCTGAACAAAGGTGACGTCATTGTTATAGGCATCGGCCGTATTGTTCGTCATCATTAAATAGCCTGTGCCGTTATTGATGAACGTAGATGCGCCATTAAAGATATTGTTCCCCTGGCTTGCATCATTCGTGGGGCCCGTCTTGGTACAGTTGACCGTTCCATTGAAGGTACTGCTGTTAAAGAACAGCCCCGGGCTCGAAGAGGTCAGCGCAGCATTAAAGGTAGCCGCAGTGCCATACTGAATATAGCTTGTGCCCGTTGTTACAATGTTCTGCGCAGCACCTGCCCCGGACTGGGTAAAATTGCGGAAGATCAATCCACCGCTGCTGAATCCGGCAGCGCCGGCACTGATGGTATACCCGTTGGCCAGGACAGCTGTACCCGTACTATTGCCAAAATAAACCCCGGCACCACCTGTATTCGTAACGGTGATATTTCCATTATACTGCGTACCGACACCATAAACATTCGGATATATCCACAGACCCGTTGCACCGGGCTGATTGTTAAATGCAACATCCCCGTTAAACATGTTTCCTGCGCTATTGTATGCCACATACATATGATTTGCCGGACTCTGATTGTTAAAGGTTGCAGTAGACTGCCAAAGGTCAGGACTCCCGTTGCCCATCAAAAAATAGCCGGCGCCCGTATTGGTCACCGTAAATGGACCGTTAAAAATATTATTGCCCGGAGACGCATCGCTGGTTGACCCGTTCTTTGAAGCAATGACAGCCCCGTTAAAGGTACATCCGCTAAAATACAAGGTAGGGCTTACCGACGTCACATTTCCGTCGAATGAAGAGATAGGACCAAAGGTCAGGTTACCGGTTCCGGTCAGCGTAAGATTCTGAGGAGTGGCGCCAACCTGGGTGAACTGCCTCAGCAATAATGTCCCCGCCGAAAAACCACCGGCGCCCACACTGATCGTCCTGCCGGATGCCAGGGTGGCGGTGGCCGTTGCATTACTCGTACAGAACTGAACTCCCTGCCCGCTCGTAGAGGTTACGACGATATTGTCATTGAAAGTCGTACCCGCAGAATAATTGCTCACATAGATAAGCCCATTACCCGTCGGCGTATTGTTGAATGTCGTAACACCACCAAACAAATTATTTGCGCTGTTATAGGCTACATAAATATTATTGCCGCCCGTATTGTTAAAGGTTGCCGCAGCATTGAACTGGTCCTTGTTGCCATTGCCAAACAATAAATAACCCGCACCCGCATTGGTCATGACAGCATTTCCGTTAAATATATTATTGCCCGAGCTCCAGTCATTGGTGGCGCCCGTCTTTGTACTGTTGACAAGACCATTGAACGTACAGCCATTGAAGTACAGAGATCCACTGGTAGAACTAAGATCCCCGCCGATCGTTGACGTCGGGCCAAAGGTCAGCGAACTGTTCCCCGTAAGCGGCAGATTCATCGGAGTATTGCCTAACTGGGTGAACCGTTCTATTTGCAGATACCCGGTACTAAATCCCGCCGCACCGATAGAAATGGTCTTACCCGCCGCCATTGTTATATCCGTGGTGCTGCTCCAGCCAAACGCGATCCCGACCGAAGAACCGATCTGGGTCAGGATAATATTCCCGTTGAACTGGTTGCCCACGGGATTGTTGCCAAAAATGACCCTTTCAGTGGAGTTGTTATTAACATACACATCGCCATTGTAGATATCCGGAGCGCCATTCGCAAATCCAAAAAAACCCGCTCCCTGGTGATTAATGGTAAGAGTGGAATTAAAGGTATTTCCGCCAAATGACCATTCTCCTGTCGCCCCGGTCTTCGTAAAGCTGGATGCCCCGGAAAAGACCGAGCTATTCAATAATATCCTCGGGGAAACTGCGGCAAAGTCACCTCCGATCGCGGAAGATGGCCCTACCAACAGGAGCGTGTTTGCCCCGGTAAGAGTTAAATTGATAGATGCATTGCCAAGCTGCGTGAACTGCTTTAGTAATAATGTTCCAGAGGAAAACCCGCCCGATCCGATACTGATCGTCTTTCCCGCAGCCAGTATAGTAGTGGCAGTTGCATTACCATTGCAGAACGAAATACCCTGACCGGAACTCTCGTTTACCACGATATTGTCATTAAAGGTTGTGCCGGCAGAATACTGACTTATAGATATAAGCCCATTTGCTGTCGTTGCGTTATTAAAGGTGGTAACCCCTCCAAACATATTGTTCGTACTGTTATAAGCCACATAAATATTGCTGCTGCCCGTATTATTAAAGGTCGCCGCAGCATTGAACTGATCAGGATTGCCATTTGCCAGCACTAAATTATTCGAACCGGCATTCGATATCGTTGCATTTCCGTTGAATATATTACCCCCTGAGCTTGCATCACCGGTACTCCCTGTTTTTGTGCTGTTAACCACGCCATTGAACGTACAACCATTAAAGAACAGCGAGGCACTCGTAGATGTAAGATCACCCCCGATAGTGGACGTCGGTCCGAAAGTAAGCGAACTGCTCCCCGTAAGCGGCAGATTGACAGGGACATTGCCCAATTGCGTAAACCGCCCGATCTGCAGATACCCCGTACTAAACCCGGCGGCTCCGATCGATATGGTCTTCCCGGCTGCCAGGGTCACATCGGTAGAAGAAGACCAGCCAAAGGCCGTTCCCACAGAAGAGCCTGTCTGCGTTAAGATGATATTCCCATTAAATTGGTTGCCCGTTGGGTTATTCCCAAAAATGATTCTTTCCGTGGAGTTGTTATTAACATATACATCCCCGTTATAGATATCGGGAGCCCCGCTGGCAAAACCAAAAAAACCGCTGCCAAGGTGGTTAACAGTAAGTGTGGAATTAAAGGTATTCCCGCCGAATGACCATTCCCCTGTCGCACCGGTCTTGGTAAAGCTGGCCACCCCGGAAAAAACCGAGCTGCTCAATAGGACCCTTGGAGAAATTGCGGCAAAGTCACCTCCGAAAGAAGAGGAAGGCCCTGTCTGGAGAAGAGTGGCTGCACCGGTCAGGTTAAGGTTCGTCGCTGCATTACCCAGCTGCGTCAGCTGTTTAAGCGATAATACTCCGGAAGAAAAACCGCCGGAGCCTATTTGTATGGCTTTCCCTGCCGCAAGAATGGCAGAGGCTCCCGTATTTTGACAAAAATAGACACCACCGGCAGTACCTGTGGAGGAAACCGTAATATTGCCATTATAGATATTACCTGCTGAATTCCATCCTGCGCCGATATAATTTGTACCACTGCTATTACTATTAAAAGTAACATCACTGTTCAGGGTATCTGCATTATTATTGCCCAATATCATGTTCCCGGTCCCTGTATTAGTAAAGACAGCAACCCCCTGGAACGTATTCCCGCCAGTACTGTAGTCCGTTCCTGAACCGGTTTTAGTAGCATTTACCTGACCATTGAACAGACTTCCATTGAAATAAATATCCGGGGTATTGGAAGTCAGGTCCCCTCCAATAGCAGACCCGCGCGCCAACGCCAGATAAGTATTTGTTCCCGTGAAATTCAGATTCAGCGCTGCATTACCCAGCTGCGTAAAAGTATTCAGATACAAAAAGCCCGAACTAAAACCCGTTGAGCCAACCAGTATCGTTTTACCCGCTGCCAGTGTGGGAGTACCCGTGCCCGATGTCCAGCCCAGGTAGATACCACCTTTGCCGGAAGCTGTTACGATGATATTGTCATTAAAAAGATCATTGGAATTATACCCCAGCATAAAATAACCCGTATTGCTTTGCTGGTCGATCGTACAGGTCGAATTAAAGATATTTTGATATTGATTGTTATGATTGGATCCTCCACCGGTCTTGGAGAATGCAGCAGGACTGTTATAGATTGCCCCCTGTACCCAGATATCAGGAGCAGAGGCCGTAAAAGATCCGCCAAAACTACTGCTGGGTCCTAAATACAGAACAGTACTGCCAGTACCTGTTAAATTAATAGGTGAGCTGCCCAGCTGCGTAAATTGTTTTAAATATAAATACCCGGCCGTCAGACCTCCGGATCCTGCCTGGATGGTTTTAGTTGCAGCCAGCGTAGCCGTCGCCGTCGTATTTCCTCCGCAAAATTGAATCCCCTGTGCACTGCCCGCCGTGTTGACATATATATTCCCATTGAACTGGTTGCCAGTACTGGCCCAGCAGGGCAAAAGACGCTCTGATCCGTTATCCGTAAAAGTCACATCGCTATTCCATATATCCGGATTGCTGTTGCCCAAAAGGAAATAGCTGCTTCCGCTGTTGGTAATCTTGGACACTCCATTAAATGTATTCCCACCGGAACTATAATCCCCTGTTGATCCGGTTTTGGTAAAATCCGTAGTCCCGTTAAATATACAGCCGTTAAGGAACACGGTGGGGCTGGAAGCTGTTACGCTCCCGTCAAAAGAAGAAGAAGGCCCTATCGTAAGATTACCCGTGCCGCTGAGAGTCAGGTTCTGCGCCGTAGCCCCCGTTTGTTTGAACTGCTTAAGATATAAGGTTCCGGCTGAAAAGCCCCCAGCCCCGATCGCGATCGTCTTTGTAGCAGCCAGCGTACAGGTAGCCGTTGCATTGCCGCCAAAAATTACCCCCTGGCCATTGTTGGAAGAGACTGCTATATTATCGTTAAACAAAGTCCCGGCTGAGTTCTGACTGACATAGATCCCCGCATTCGCACCGGGGGTATTGTTGAACGTGGTAACTCCCTGGAAAATGTTATTCGTGCTGTTATAAGCCACATAGATCTGCGAGGTCCCGGTATTATTAAAGGTCGCAGCAGCATTGAACAGATCCGGACTACCATTGCCCATTAATAAATACCCGTCCCCGGCATTGGTCATCGTCGTCACCCCATTAAAAGTATTCCCTCCGGGACTGGCATCATTCGATGCGCCCGTTTTTGTTACCGTCAATGTCTTTTGAAAACTGGTATTCTTTATTGTTATCGCGGCCGAGCTTATCGCAACGATACAATTCATAGTCACCGGACTATTCCCAAAAGAAGTCGTAGTGGCATTGGGAATAGTAACCGACCCGTTCTGTACCGTGCCCGCAGTAAAGGTAGCCGTAGCTCCGTTTACGGTAAGCGTAAACCCACCCAGGTCAAGCGTACCACTGGTAAGCTTGAAGTTCGTTATCCCTGCGCTGGCGTTCAACAAACAGGTATTACCTCCGGTTACAATAGTGACATTATCAATTGTCGAGGGAACTCCGCTGGGAGTCCAGTTACCCGGCGTATTCCAGTCCGTAGACAGGGAGCCGTTCCAGGTATAAGAGGTTTGAGCGTAAATCGTCTGGCTAAAGACGAGACAACTGATCAGGAAAAAAAGATAGGCGACGGCGTGTAAAGGTCTTCTCATAGAAAATGTTGAATTTTATTAAATTCAAATACATATTGGATTTTATGAATTGCTAAATAACTACACCTAGATATTTAACTACATGTCAAAGAAGCCAATTATATTCCAAATTTTCAACACACTGATGATCAAAGGATTACACAGATAACACACCACTGCTTTTTTCCCAAAACAGGAATTTCTTCCAAAAGACAGCCAATCTTATATTTACCGATCATTTTGCTTAACTATGCTCCCGTTGTACCTTTTTACGATCATAAGCTGTTCTGTCCTTGCCGTTTACGGAGCATTGATCGCCTGGTACCTCCGGGCCTGGAAGTCGATCCCGTCTTTTACACCTTCTGTTTCCCGGAAAACACGGATCTCTCTCATCATACCCGCACGCAACGAAGAGAAGAACATCGTCAGCTGCCTGGATTCTCTGGCCCGGCAAACCTATCCAAAGGACCTTTACGAGGTCATCCTGGTCGACGATCACTCCACGGACAGAACCGCGATAGCCGCAACCACCCGTGCAGCCGAACTGGCCCTGTCTATAAATTATATCTCTCTGGCTGATCAACCCCGCCCGGAAAACAGGACAGCCCACAAAAAATGGGCTATCTCCACCGGTATCGATGCCGCCCGCGGAGACCTCATCGTCACCACCGACGCAGACTGCACCGCGGGTCCCGAATGGCTTTCAACAATAGCCTCCTTTTACGAAGACAAAGGCGCAAAATTTATTGCCGCACCCGTTCGCATCGCAGCGCCCGCTCCCATCGCCGCACCCGCTCCCATCGCCGCACCCGTTCCCTTCGACACACCCGTTCCCTTCGCCACACCCGCACCCATCGCCACACCCGTTCCTTTCGCCACACCCGCTCGCATCGGAGCCGGCAGCCCTTCATTCCTGTCGGTCTTCCAGACCCTTGATTTTCTTACACTGCAAGGCATCACCGGCGCCGCCGTTTTTAAAAGATTTCATTCCATGTGTAACGGGGCGAACCTGGCTTATGAAAGAGCCGCTTTTTATGAAGTGGATGGATTTAAGGGTATCGATGCCATTCCAAGCGGCGACGACATGCTGCTGATGCATAAGATCTTTCTTAAATATCCTCAACAGGTCTTTTTCCTCAAACATCGGTTTGCCATCGTTACCACAAAACCAGAGACCCGCTGGTCAGGTTTCCTCAACCAGCGCATCCGCTGGGCCAGCAAGGCTGATAGCTATGATGACCGACGCATCTTTTGGGTACTTTTACTGGTGTACATCGTCAATTTGCTGTTCGTGGGCCTGCTCATCGCCTCCTGCTGGAATAGCTGGTGGCTCTGGGTTTTGCTGCTCCTTCTGACAGTAAAGACCATCGTGGAATATCCTTTTGTCAGGTCAGTAGCAACCTTTTTCCGGCAACAGCGGCTGATGCCGTATTTTGCACTCTTACAACCCTTTCATATACTCTATACCATCGTGGTCGGCTGGCTGGGTAAGTTCGGCAGCTACCGCTGGAAGGATAGAAAAATAAGCTAATGACCAATCCCAGACTGCATATAGGTAGACGCCTGTTACATAACAAAGGAACCTTGTTTGGGCTGATCGTTATCGCACTTTCACTGGTAGTGGCCCTTTGCGCCTATTTCATCGCACCCGACCCCTCCCCAAACGCAAATCGCATCATCGTAGAGATAGGCGGACGAAAACCGGGCTTTCAACAGCTTTTCCTGCTTCTGCCAAAAGAAAGACCCGCATCCCCCGTCTCCTTCTTCGGCCGCCTGCTCAATGGACGGGAGGACGCTTTTGATTATATTCCCATCAATAGCTATGTTGTAAAAAGTGACAGCCTGATCATACAAAAATTTGTCGACGAGGACCTGGAAGAAAGACGGGCCTACTCGATTGCCGGGTCGCATCCCAATAACCCCGGCTACACAGTCTCCAACACCTGGCAGATAAAAAAACAAAGATTCTGGCTGGGTACCGACAAGTACGGCCGCGATATCCTTAGTCGATTACTCATCGGTGTTAGAGTCAGTCTGGCTGTCGGCCTGGTAACCGTCCTGCTTTCCCTTAGCGTTGGTGTCCTGCTGGGCGCACTGGCCGGCTATTTCAAAGGTCGCGTCGACGAGATCATCCTCTGGCTGGTCAATGTCATCTGGAGTATTCCCACCTTGCTTCTCGTCTTTGCCATCATGCTGGTACTCGGTAAGGGGTTCTGGCAGGTCTTCATCGCCATTGGCCTCACACTCTGGGTAAACGTAGCGCGGATCATCCGCGGCCAGGTGCTGGCGGCAAGAGAACGGGAATATGTAGAAGCCGCCAGAGCCCTTGGCTATTCCCATAGCCGTATTTTGTTCCGGCATATCCTTCCAAATGTAATGGGGCCGGTATGGGTCGTAGCCGCTTCCAATTTTGCGTCTGCTATCGTCATCGAAGCCGGTCTCAGCTTCCTGGGAGTGGGCGTTCAGCCTCCACAGCCCAGCTGGGGACTTATGATCAAGGAGAATTATAATTTTATTATTACACACAATCCCATGCTGGCCCTGGCACCAGGACTGGCCATCATGCTACTGGTACTCGCCTTTAATATGCTTGGGAATGGATTACGGGATGTGCTGAATGTGAGAGTATGAGCATTGCCCCTCGCAGCCTCTGTTCAGCACTCATCGGAGCGCCTGCTCGCCCTCGGAGCCCCCTATTCTTTGAAAACCTGCACATTGCGGGTAAAGCTTTCATCCAGGGAGATAAAAGTCTCCGTACGCTCGATCCCTTTTATTTTCTGCAGCTCGTCATGCAGCACAAATCTCAGCTGATTGATGTCTTTGCAGACTATTTCCGCGAACATACTGTAATTGCCCGTGGTGTAGTTGAGTCGCACGATCTCAGGTATCTTCTGCAACTCCCGGGCGACACTGTCATAAAGCGAACTTTTTTCCAGGTAGATCCCGATAAAAGCAATTACGTCATAACCAAGTTGCTTAAGATCAACATGCAATTTTGTACCTTTCACAACGGAAAGCTCCTGTAACTTCTTGATACGAACATGGATCGTACCTCCCGAAACAAATAATTTTTTGCCTAATTCTGCGTAGGAGATCTCCGCGTTCTCCATCATTTCGTGAATTATCTGTAAATCCAATTTGTCGAGATTCAATTTTACAGCCATCTTGAATATGTTTTTTGAATTTCCTCTACAGTATATTGCAAATATTTGAATAATTTTGAAAATATAAAAATTTTTATTGAAAAAATAGCAATGTTTGCCACAATTCTTTAATTTTACTTCAGCAAGCCGATAACAAGGCTTCACATTGTGGAGTGATGAAATTTGGCAGACATGCCCTCTTGTCTCGGGGGTGGAGATCCAGGATAAACATAGTGTAATGCCGAATCCGACTAAAATCGGGTTCGACTGGGGTTGACCACCGCACATTGCGCTACTGCTAACTGCTCCGTGGAGGTTCGACTCCTCCCTCTACAGCTTCTTATTAAGACCCGCCCTGGTAGCGGGTCTTATCATTTACCCAGCTGCCAAAGGATCGACGGTTAGTCTTAACTCATTTGTTCCCCCTCATCCCCCGGATTCCGACAAGTAACACTGGCATAACATATTTTCCTTTCCTTCGTATCGTCAGTCTTATTAATTAAACCAAAACATCCTAAATGTTCTTCAAACGTCATTATCTCGCTCCTCTGGCAGCCCTCCTGCTTTTTACAACCTGTACAAAGCACCTGGTACCGGTCACCACCCCCGCCTCCATCCAGCCCGAAACCGAAAAAACCCGGCTGGTCACATCCTCCGCCCAAAGCCTCTTTGAAAACTTCGAGTCCGGCAGCAAGACAGCCTATGCCACCGGGACCGTGACCTTTTCCAGCGGCTCCTGGACACTCACCGACGCACTCGTAGGAACCAGCGCCCCGGACGCCAAAGACGGCAGCCAGTCCATTCGGGTGCGCAATACAGGCGTCATCAGCATGAACTTCGATGTCAGCTCCGGCGCCGGCACCGTCACCATCAGTCATGCCGTCTATGGCTCGGATGCCTCCTCAACCTGGGGATTATGGGTCTCAGCAGACGGTGGCAGCACCTATACACAGGTGGGCTCCGCCATCACCAGCAGCAGCACAACCCTGACCACCGCGACATTCACGGTCAACAAGACAGGCGCCCTGCGCTTTGACGTCCGCAAGATCAGCGGTGGCGCCAACCGCATCAACATCGACGACATCACCATCAATAGCTCCGGAACCACCGGCGGCGCCGGAACAGCCAGCGACAATTCCAACCTCCTCCTCGGCAATCCAAGCGGAGCCACCAACAGCACCTCCAATCCCGATAATTACCTTTATGACCTCGGGTATTATATCGAATCCTACAATCGTGACAGGGGCGAACCCAACTGGGTCAGCTGGTATGTAGGTGATACCTCCCTTGGCTCTATCGACCGGACCAATGACTTCAGGAACGATCCGAATCTCCCCGCAGGCTGGTATGAAGTACCGGCTACAGCCTATTCCGGCTCCGGATTTGACCGCGGACATAATTGCCCTTCCGGAGACAGGACCAATACACTCCCGGCCAACGAGGCCACCTTCCTGATGGATAATATGATCCCCCAGGCCCCCAACAATAACGAACAAACCTGGGCTCACCTCGAAGAATATGGCCGCACCCTCGTCACCGCCGGCAACGAGATCTATGTTGTCATGGGTAGCTATGGCTCGGGAGGCACCGGCTCCAACGGAACAGCCACCACCGTCAACGGAGGCAAGGTTACTGTACCCGCACAGATCTGGAAGGTCATCGTCGTCCTGCCAAAAGGCAACAATGACCTGAGCCGCATCACCACCAGCACAAGAGTTATAGCGGTCAATACCCCAAATATCAATACCATCAGCTCTGACTGGACCCAATATATCTGTACGGTAAAGGATATCGAGAACGCAACCGGTTATACCCTCCTCTCCAATCTGCCCGCCAATGTCCGCAGCGTATTGGAGACAAAAAAAGACTCCGGTACGGTCAATTAAGCCGTCTCTCCCATTTCGCCCACACCAAATAGAGCTCCGGCATACGCCGGAGCTCTATATTTTGTTATTTTTGCTCCCCATGGGCCAAAAAAAACTCATCCGGTTTGAAGCGATCAAGTCCTTCCCCAATGTCCTGCAGTATCCGGAAGGAATGGCGGGCAACTGGGCGGCATTCTACAGGAACAACCATCCCCTGACCCTCGAACTGGCCTGCGGCAAAGGCGAGTATACCGTAGGCCTCGCAAAAATGTATCCCGGACGGAATTTCCTTGGGATAGACATGAAGGGGAACCGCATTTATATAGGAGCAAAAAGATCCCTGGAAGAAAATATCTCCAATGCCGCTTTTCTGCGCACACATATCGACAAGGTCACCTCCTATTTTCATAAGGGCGAAGTAGAAGAGATCTGGCTCACCTTTCCAGACCCCCAGCTTCGAAAATCCAGGTTTACCCGAAGACTCACCCATCCCAAATTTATTCGCCTTTACCAGCAGATCCTCAAACCCGGTGGACTCATCCATCTAAAGACAGACTCCCCGGTCCTCTATCAGTTTACCAAATGGGTGATAGCGCTATATGGCCTGACCTTGCTGGAAGACTCGGCCGATATCCATGCCGCGCCAATGAAGGACGAGCTGAAGATCCGCACCCACTACGAAAGCCTCGACATCGCACAAAGCAAACGGGTACACTATCTCTGTTTTACAATCCACGAAGAGCCCCTGCCGGACCATGACCAGCAATTACACGAGAAGGTCAAACAGGAGGAGCCCACGCCTCCCGAGAGAGTAAGACCACCCCGCAACATCGCCGGCGCAGCCACAACCATCGACACACCAAACATCGCCGCGCCCACCTCGTCCCCCGACGCCACGTCCATCACCGGCGCCGGCGCAGCCACAACCACCGCCGCCAGGGAGGGCGCCCCAAATGAAACAACTGATTGAAGGGACCGACTTCTATTATAACGAAGAGGGCTTAATGGTCCTTACCGCCCAATATCACCAGGAAAGAGGCTATTGCTGCGGCAACGGCTGCAAACACTGCCCTTTCAACTACGAGCGCGTCAGCGAGCCCCGCCGCTCTTTACTCATCTTACAACAACAGGAGCATGGCAAAAACAAAAAAGAAGAATAGCAGCGCCGCAAAAACCACTCCCCGCGAAAAACTCAGATCCATAAACCCTTCCGGCGAACAGGACGACTCCTTCTTCGACCTCGTCCATGAGGTCGCAAGACAGATCCCCCCAGGCCGCGTCACCTCCTATGGCGCCATCGCCGCCAGCCTCGGCACCCGCCTTTCAGCCCGAATGGTCGGCTGGGCCATGATGGCCGTACCCTACGCCAAAAAACCCGTCCCCGCCCATCGCGTCGTCAACCGCGTTGGACTACTGACAGGCAAACACCATTACGATCCACCCGGAAAAATGCAGGAACTACTGGAAAAAGAAGGAGTAGTCGTCAAAAACGATAAAATAGTCAACTTCTCAAAACTATTCTGGGACCCCGCAAAAGAGCTGTAAACCCACTGCACCGAAACATCCAGCTGCCGCCGGCTCACGGCGCCAAAACCCACTAATAATAAGGACTGATCATCACATATACCACCACTCCGGTCACAGCCACATACAACCACATCGGCCACGTTATCTTCGCCAGCCGGCGATGCTTGTCGAACTTCTCCTGGTAAGCCCGCTGCAACGTAAACAGAACAAACGGGATGATGATACCCGACAGGATAATATGCGTAGAGAGAATAAAATAATACACATACCGCGCCACACCAGCCTGCTGCTTCTCCTCATCACTCAGTAGCCCGTCATGATTCAGGTCGCCAAAACGTGTAGAGGGATTCGAAGCATGATAGATCACATAGGAAACAAGAAAGACCGTGCTTAACACCACCGCAATCCAGTTGACTGTCTTGTGCGCCTTCACCTGCCCATTCTTTATAAAATAAAGACTCGCAAGAAGCAGGATAGCCGTACTCGAATTCAGAATTGCATGAAAAAGCGGGAGCACATGCGTGTTGAACCCAAAATCGATCTTCGCCGCAGGGACCAGGATCAAAAAGGCCACCGCCGCCGGTATAGCAACAGAGACAATAATGATCGCCTTGGTGTAGTTACGCTCTCCCGCACTACCCGACTCACCGCCGGAAACACCCGCACCTGGTCTGACAATTTGCTGACTCATATACTTGTATTCGTTTTTTTAGGCTTCCTGCTAAAATACACAACCCCAAGCGCCGTCCCCAGCAATATCACAATAATAGGCACCATCAACGGACGCAGCTCCCCAAACAAAGCCGGCTTACGCTTTCTGTCCTTCTCCAGCATGATAAAAACCAGGTCATCTGCCAGCCTGGCCACTGCAGCCGTATCCGTGCCGTGATAGTATCCCCTGATAACCCTGTCCTTATCCAGCAAGGCAATATAATCCGTATGAACAAAGTTCGAATCGACGCTGACGCTATCCTGTAAACCCAGCTTAAGCTCATTCAGCGCAAAATCATAGATGGTCTTCTTGGGACCCGTCAGCAGCCACCACACATCGGAATTGATCCCATAACGATCTGCATATTTCTTTATGGTCGGTACCGAATCATGCGCCGGGTCCACCGTCAGCGAAAGGAATTGAACAAAATTGGTATCCACTCCCTTCATATTGTCCCTTTGCTTTAACCCATCCTGGAGATGCCGCATATTCTTCGTCAGGATCGGACAGATACTCGCACAATGCGTAAAGAAAAAGTCGATCACCACCACCTTTCCTTTCAGCTGATCGAGATTTACCGTCTGCCCCAGCTGATTCTGCAACGAAATATTGGCCACCTTATGCCAGACCGTATCGGTCATCTCCTTGCCATCCTTCATGACGGTGACCACCGAATCGGGAAAGAACCGACCGGGCATCGGCACACTATACTGCCTGGCGATCATGTAAAAGAACAACGGTATCACCACCGCGATACATATAGCCAAAACCGCTTTCTTGCTCACTGTAAACTGTTTGAATTAAAAAAACCATCGCCAGCAGCGATGGTTTCAAATATTGTTCTTTCGCCACATAATATTAGTTATTCCGGAGACCCTGGTTTCTTCGCCGCAGGCTCTTCCGCAGGCGCCTTTACCTGGCTCTGCTCAGCATGATGCCGGTCATAACGGTTGCGCAACTCACGGTATGAATTACCCTCATAAAGAAAGGCAATGATAAACCAGACAAACAACAGCGACGTGATCCCGATAGTCATGATCAGGTTCTTCAACTCATGACGCAGGTGCATGAACTCCGCAATGATATAAAATGCCTTTGCACAGGTCAGGATCAAATAAACGCCGTTTAGCACATACTTTGGCGGAAACCCCGTCTTCAGGTGAATAGTAGCCAGTATCAGCTCCACCATGGTAATCCCAAGCAGGATCCAGAAGGTCCTCCAGATCGGTTTGGTGTCGAAATGCGCTTCTGGTGCGTGGCCGTGGCTGGTTGATGTTTGAATATCAGACATAAATAAGATTATTTGAAGTTTAAGACGCCTAGAGTAAATAAAAACAGGTGAATACAAATACCCATACCAGGTCTACAAAGTGCCAGTACAGACCAGCCTTCTCGATCATCAGGTAGTGACCACGCTTTGCAAAATCACCCCGCACATTCTTGATCAGCATGATGCAATTGATGATCACCCCGGAGAATACGTGGAAACCATGGAAACCCGTGATAGTAAAGAAGAAGTTCGTAAAGTTGGTAGAAGCAACAGAGCCATCCGCATTCGGGAAAGGATTCCGTCCCCACCAGGCGCCTTCACCATGAAGATGCGTCCACTCCCAGGCCTGGCAGCCCAGGAAGGCAAAACCACCGATGATCGTCAGGATCATCCACTTCGTCACAGCTTTTTGATCGTTGTTATGTCCGGCAGCTACAGCAAGAACCATCGTTACCGAGCTCATGATCAGTATAAAGGTCATCAGACTCACGAATACCAGCGGCATATGTGTATCGCCCATGCCAGGAAACGCACGGAATACTTCATTTGGATCAGGCCAGCCATTGCTGGCAAAACGGATAGAGCCGTAAGAGATCAGAAAAGCGCCAAAGGTAAAGGCATCACTCATCAGAAAATACCACATCATCAGTTTCCCATACTCCACGTTGAAGGGGCTCTTCCCGCCACCCCACCATTTCTGACCTGCCGGTACTGCTTGTGCCATGTTGTTATTTTAGTTGGTTTGCAAATTTATTTAACTAAACTGAATATTAATTTATGAACATAAAGAAAACGAGCAAATAGATCCATAACAGGTCCACAAAATGCCAGTAAGTGCTCATCAGCTCCACCGGCACGCTGTTATAGTTCCGGACCTTCGAGGCATACCCCTTTATAAACATGACTATCAACGCCAGGATCCCTCCCAGTACATGCACCGCATGAAGGCCCGCAATGATATATAAGAACTGCCCGCCGCCAGAGCCTTTGAACGTAATCCCCGTATTCCAGATCTGACGAAAACCCGCCCACTGCAGGACCACGAAAAGAATTCCCAGCACCGCCGTCGTAGTCAGAAGATTGCGATAACGCGGCATCTCCCTTTCCTTAAAGGCTTTCAAAGCCATCTGGATCGTAAGACTGCTTATCAGGATGACAGCAGTCGAATACCAGAACGCCTTGGGGATCGAAAAGGTCGTCCAGCCAGGTTGATCCCTCTTCACTACATATGCGCTGGTCAAACCGGCAAACATCATGATAATGCTCCCCAGCGCCACCCATAACGTAAATTTATGGGGATGTATTTTCTTGCGTTGTTCGTTCACAGTTTCCTTAGCTTCAATTGATTGTATCATAATTCCTCCTACTGTTCAAAATCACATTGTCTTGTTCGCCAGCAATGCCAGCAATACCACCGGTAAGTAGATATAGCTGCCAAACATCACCCTCCGTGCTGCTTTCACGGTCATCTCCCGATACAGCCGCACACATACTCCCACCATGAACAAGTTGGCGATGGTCACGACCACCAGGCCTATCATCCCGCTCATGCCCGTAAAGTAGGGTAGTATACCTACCGGCAACAGAAGCAGGGAATAGATTATCGCCTGTATGGCGGAATACTTTGTCGGCCCTTCATTGGACGGCATCATCTTAAAACCCGCCGCCGTATAATCCTTGTGCGCGATCCAGGCAATAGCCCAGAAATGCGGGAACTGCCAGAAGAACTGCAAGGCAAACAATACCCACCCGCCGGCACTCAGGTCATCATTTCCCGCCGCCCAGCCGATCAGACAGGGCAGACTGCCCGGAATAGCCCCGACAAGAACGGAAATGGAACTGACCTTCTTCAACGGAGTGTAGATAAAAGCATATACAAACAGGCTGAAGGCCGACAGCGCCGCCGCCAGGTAGTTGAAATGCGAAAGGATCAGCACTCCCCCTATACCCCCCACTACAGCAAAGGTCCAGGCCTCCTGCACACTCATCCGCCCGGAAGCTACAGGCCTGTTGGCCGTTCGTTTCATGATGGCATCGGTGTCCTTCTCCACGATCTGGTTTATCGTATTGGCGCTGCCGGTTACCAGCAGACCACCCAGAAAGAACAGCCCCATAGCGGCCCAGTCAAATTCCTTGACTTTCGGCGCCAGCAAATAACTGATCAGAGCGGAGAACACGACCATGAAGCTGAGATTGAACTTGATCAGCAGTTTGTAATCCTGCAATTTGCCGGCAAATTTTAAAGAACTCGGTTGCTTCACGGTCTCCTCCATAGCTATTTTATGTTTTTCAAGCAAAGGAACGCCATGGGCGTTCCTTTACGATGGGAATGTAACCCACATCCCCTATAAGTTTCTATCAATGGGCACTTTCATTGCTACCCAATGGTTCCGTCTGCGGAATAAAGTCACGTCCATCCTTCGCATAGTCATAAGGCCAGCGATGAACTTCGGGGATCTCTCCGGGCCAGTTGCCATGTCCGGGACGGATAGGCGCTGTCCATTCGAGCGTCGTGGAACCCCATGGGTTTCTCGACATTACCCTTCTGCCCTTGAAGATGGAATAGAAGAAGTTAAAGACGAACAGCAGCTGAACGGCAAATACGATCATAGCTACAGTCGAGATGAACCGGTTCAGACCACCAAACTGGTTAAAAGAGATCCAGTTACTGTAATCCAGGTAACGGCGTGGCATACCAGCCAGACCTTCATAGTGCATCGGCCAGAAGATCAGGTAGGCGCCGATCAGCGTGATCCAGAAGTGGATATACGCCATCGTATTGTTCATATAACGACCGTACATCTTCGGGAACCAGTGATAGATGCCGGCAAACATGCCGAGGATACCCGATACCCCCATCACAATGTGGAAGTGGGCGATCACAAAATACGTATCATGCAGCTGGATATCCAGCGTAGAGTTACCAAGGAAGATACCGGTCAATCCACCGGAGATAAAGGTGCTCACAAAACCGATCGCAAAAAGCATGGCCGGGGTGAACCGGATATTACCACGCCACAAGGTCGTCAGCCAGTTGAATACCTTAATGGCCGAAGGTACGGCGATCAGCAGGGTCAGCAGCACGAATACCGATCCTAAGAACGGATTCAGACCCGTTACGAACATATGGTGCGCCCATACAAGGAAGGCAAGAATTGCAATGGCGAACATGGAGCCGACCATGGCCATATAACCAAAGATCGGTTTGCGCGCATTGACAGACATGACCTCGCTCACCAGACCCATCGCAGGTAAGATGATGATATACACTTCCGGATGACCTAAGAACCAGAACAAATGCTGATACAGGATAGCGCTGCCGCCTTCATTGGGGAGAGCCTTACCGGTCGTTGCGAGGAAGATATCCGAGAGATAGAAGCTGGTGCCGCCATGACGGTCGAACAGCAGCAGGATAAAGCCGGACAACAGTACAGGGAAGGACAATACACCTAAGATAGCCGTAAAGAACAGCGCCCAGATAGTCAGCGGCAGACGCGTCATGCTCATGCCCTTCGTACGCATATTCAGAACAGTAGAGATATAGTTCAAACCTCCCAGAAGAGAAGAGACTACGAACATCGCCATGGAGATGATCCACAGGTCCATACCCGTCTTCGATCCTTCAGAAGCAGCCCCCAGGGCACTGAGAGGAGGGTAGGAGGTCCATCCGCCGCTGGCAGGACCGGTCTCGATGAACAGGGAAGACATCATTACAACGCTGGCTCCAAGGAAGAACCAGTATGACAGCATATTCAGCATCGGAGAGGCCATGTCACGCGCACCGATCTGCAATGGGATCAGGAAGTTGGCAAAAGTACCGCTCAACCCGCCCGTCAATACAAAGAATACCAGGATGGTACCGTGCATTGTCACAAGCGCATAGTAGAATTCCGGCTGGATCTGTCCACCCTTGGCCCACTTGCTCCCGAGAATGTCTTCAAGAAACTGAAAATGGGTGTCCGGGTATCCCAGCTGGAGACGGAACAATACAGACATCAGACCACCGATAATAGCCCAGATCATCCCCGTAATAAGGAACTGCTTGGCGATCATCTTGTGATCCTGGCTGAACACATATTTCGTAATGAAGGATTGATGGTGATGATGATCCCCATGCTCATCATGATGCGTATCATGCGAGATTCCCACTTCAGAATGTCCGTGTAATGTTGCTTCGTTGCTCATTAGAAAAGTTCGTTTATTGGATACTTACTTAAACTTATTTTGTTGCGCGCACCTCGGGCTTCTTGCCAAATTTAACCCCTCGGTGCAGCTCATCTCATGTCTGCCTCCGGCGAACCGGCTACCGCCGGCTCAAGGTCGCCGTTACTACCGGTGCCGGCGCCACACCCGCTGTTTTCGTACTGTCTGTCTTCACAGGAGCAATCGGGTCCTTGTCAGGAAATACCTGCACATAGTTCGGTTTCTGCTTGGCCAGCCAGAGAATATATTCCTCACGTGTTACCACCTTGATGATACCACGCATCGTATAGTGACCTCTTCCGCACATCTGATCACAGGATATCTCATATTCAAAGTCCGGGTTGCCAAGCTTCTTCTTCATTTCATCCGTCGTGTACTTAGGCGTAAACCAAAGGGTGGTCGGCGTGCCCGGTACAGCATCCATTTTCTGACGGAAATAAACAAGACCTACATCATGGATCACATCGCGGGAATTGATGATCAGCTTTACAGGCTGATCCTTTATGATATACATCTCATTTCCTACGACGACGTCATCATGTGTGCTGGCATCGTCCCAAAGCAGACCAAGAGCATTGTTGTCCTTGTCGCTGATATTCTGATAGTATTTCTTACCAAAAACTTTGTCATTACCCGGATAGCGGAAGATCCAGCCGAATTGTTTGCCCGTAACCTCCACCTGTAAAGCATTCTCGGGAGCTTCGCCGGTGATCCGGAACCAGTAGAAGAGACCAAAACCTACCAGCACGGTCAGCGCGATAGCGGGGACTACCGTCCAGATCACTTCCAGTTTGTTATCATGCGGGAAATAGTGCGCCTTCCTCTTTTCCGAATACTGGTATTTGTAAGCAAACCAGAACAGCAGGATCTGCGTGAGAACAAACACGATACCCGTGATCGCAATGGTGATATACATCATGGTGTCGATCTGCTCCCCGTGTACGGAAGCGGACTCACCAAGGATCTTTCCCCTGTAGAGCTCATTGCACCAATATACCCCGATCAATCCCAATACAAGGAAGATGATCATCAGGAATCCATTGACGCGGTTGTTCTGCTCAAAATTCTTCTTTTCTCCTTTCAGTACACCGACATACTCACTGGCCTTCGCGATCTGGAAAGTGATCAGGAAGCCGAACAAAAAGATTAGTATTATAAAAAACGTTGACATGGTATTTAAAAGAATTTTAAGTATGATGGATAATACTTTCTTTCAGGAAAGGATGATTCTTTGCCAGGAGCGGGAACTTGGCTAAAACCCTGCCCGCCTGCCACATGATCAATCCTACAAATCCCAGCGCGATACCAAAATCGAACAGGTTCAGCGGGACATGGTTGGGACTGGTAGTGCCAAAGACCATCTGGTAAGAATCCAGCCAGTGACCAAATATCAAAAGTACGGACATAAAAGTTACCGTAGCATAGTTACGCTTGGAGCTGCGTTTCATAAAGATCAGCAGGGGAGCCAGGAAGTTGATGATCAGGTTCAGATAGAAGATCCCCATATAGGCGCCTTCAAAACGGGTCTTGAAGTAAATAGTCTCTTCAGAGATATTCGCATACCAGATCAGCATGAACTGGTCAAACCAGAGATAGGTCCAGAAGATAGAGAACGCGAACTGGAACTTGCCCAGGTCATGCAAATGCTCCTGGTTGACATATTCCAGGTAACCCTGGTTCTTCAGATATACCACGAACAGCGAGATGAGAGCTATACCCGCCACGAACGTACTGGCGAAGGTATACCAGCTGTACATCGTGGAGAACCAGCGGGCGTTGAGACTCATCAGCCACAGCCAGGGAGTAACAGAGGCGACGGTAAGAGCAAACCATACGATAAAGATCGCGGCCCATACCGTATTCTTAAAGATGTATTTCCTGGCTTCTGCAATAGTAAGAGTAGTGTCGTCGATCGAACGGGAAAGAGCACGCAATTTATAACCCAGACCTGCCCAGAGACCGATAGTCAGGGTCGTATAGATCGTAAAGAAAGTAGGGGAAAGGAATCCGCTCTTTCCTTTGAGCACTTCATCATGCGCTACCACATCCTTATCCAGCCATTCGTAGATCAATGTCTTATGGCCGAATACAAGACACATCAGGATAACAAAGGTTATTGCGCCGATCGGAATGACGGATGCGGCAAGGGCTTCGGTCACACGACGGAACGAGATCGTAAATCCGGCCCAGGCCAGCGATGTTGCAGCAAAGAAGAACATGGCGGCATTCACGACCAGCAGGAAGTATACGCTGTTCTGCAGCAGGGCCGACCAGAAGCGGGTGTTCTGCTCCGGCGTACCATTGCCATATAGTATAAATCCGATGATCAGGGAAAGTACTCCGACTCCCATCAACCCCATTGACCACTGTTTGTATCGGCCGGGTATTTCAAAATGTTCTTTAATGGATGCCATTCGACAATGATTTAGTGTGTTCTTTATTTTTTTGCTGCCGTTGAATCGGTGGTCGCTGCTGCGCTGCCTCCGCTCGCTCCGGAAGATTGTTTGGATTTAATATAAGCAATAACCATCCAGCGCTGTTTGGTATTGATCTGGGAAGCATAACTTCCCATCTTGTTCTTTCCATAAGTGACGGAGTAGAACATCTGCCCTTCAGGCATAGACTCATATTTCTTGTCGCCTACCAGCGTCGCAGGTTTGGCAGGGAAAGGACCGTCGCCGCCCTTGTACAAAGGACCATTGCCATCCAGTTTCGGACCATGACAGATCCCGCAGTTCACCAGGTAAAGACGTTCTGCTTCCACCGTGTCCATAGACGTCAGCGGATTCTTTACCGCCCTCGAAGCGTAGTAGTTGGTAGTGTCGCCATCTTTATCCTTTGCCAGCAGGAAAGGGAAAAGCTCGCCCCTCTTGATGGTACCCGGAACCGGTGTATTGCTGAAGTGGATGCCCTTCTTAAGCCATTCCGCTTTTTGCTCTTCCGTAACGGAATAGGTCTCTACGGCCCTGCTATACGCCATGTCAGGCATATAGACCTTGCCGGGAGTACGCTGGACATCGCTGCTGCAGCTAACCGCAAAAGTCACTGCTACTATGATACACGATAAGATGAATACTTTTTTCATGCTTTATATACTTAAGCTTACGCTAATACATTTCCTTGGTGTTCAAATGGTGTTTTATCCTTATCATAACGTCCCAGCCACCAGCCTGTCTCCGCAACCTGCGTGTTGATGCCCACAGCTCCGACGCTTTGCAGGAAAGACGTCACTTCTGTTTCATTGGTCTTTTCCGTACACTCGATCACCATCGTAAACTGATCATCCGTGCTGCGCAGGTTGAAATGATGTCTGCGAACAAAAGGCGCCAGCTGACAGAGATAACAAAAAGTCAACACCATCCCTACCGCAGAGAACAATACGGTCAGCTCGAATGTAATAGGTATCCACGCGGGCAGATCGAAATGTGACTTACCACCGATATTGACGGGCCAGTCACTGTTGAAGATCCAGCCAATACAGCTCAGCGCTGTCGTAGTACCGGTGATACCATAAATAAATCCGGCGGTATGCAGCGATGTTTCCCTCAAACCCATTGCATGATCAAGACCATGGATGGGCATTGGCGTATACACGTCGTGCAGCTTGTAGCCTGCAGAACGGACCTTCTTAACAGCGGGGAACAGCACTTCCTCGTCCGTAAAAACCCCTACAACAAATTTTTTAACTGCCATACTATTTAGCTTTTAGCTCTTATTATTCAGATTCCTATCCACCCTAGTGGGCATGTGCATATTTATGCGCGAACTCTTCCACAGACTCCTCTTCGATAACATCCATCTTATCCTTATAGCTTTCTCCCGCTTTCTTCAGGATATGCTTGATCTCAGCTACCGCAATTACAGGGAAGAACTTCGAGAACAGGAAGTAACAGGTAAAGAACAGCCCGAAAGTTCCGACGTAAAAACCCACTTCCCAAACACTCGGAGCATAATAGGTCGACCAGCTGCTGGGCAGATAATCCCGGTAGATAGACGTTACGATGATCACAAAACGTTCGAACCACATCCCCACATTCACCAGCACCGACATAAAGAAGGTCACGGTGAGATTGCGACGCATCTTGCTGAACCAGAAGATCTGCGGAGAAAGTACGTTACAGCCCATCATCAGGTAGTAGCTCCAGCCATACGGGCTGAAGATGTTAACCCTGTTCTGTGCGAACGCCCAGCCTTCGAATTTATTCTGACCATACCAGGAGATGAAAAGCTCGGTAAGATACGCGACACCCACGATGGAACCGGTCAGCACAATTACTTTATTCATTACCTCGATGTGCTCCATGGTGATATAGTCTTTCAGATTCAACACCTTCCTGGTGACCAGCAACAGGGTTTGCACCATGGCAAAACCGGAGAAGATGGCACCCGCAACGAAGTAGGGAGGGAAGATAGTCGTATGCCAGCCGGGGATGACCGAGGTGGCGAAGTCAAAAGATACTATCGTGTGTACAGACAATACAAGAGGAGTACTCAACCCGGCCAACACCAGGGACAGGGCCTCATGACGCTGCCAGTGCTTGGTCGAACCGGACCAGCCGAAGGCGGCAACGCCGTAAAAAGCCTTTCTCCATTTCAGTTTCGCACGATCCCTTACCGTTGCCAGATCGGGCAGCAGACCCGAATACCAGAACAGCAGTGATACGGTAAAATAAGTAGAGATGGCAAATACGTCCCACAACAGCGGAGAGTTGAAGTTGGGCCAGAGAGGTCCACGCGTGTTGGGGTAAGGCATGATAAAGAAACAGAGCCATACACGACCCATATGCCAGATAGGGAACTGACCCGCGCACATAACGGCAAAGATGGTCATGGCTTCCGCGGCACGGTTTACACCGGTACGCCACTGCTGGCGGAACAATAACAGGATCGCGGAGATCAGCGTACCCGCATGACCGATACCAACCCACCACACGAAGTTGGTGATATCCCAACCCCAGCCGACGGTCCTGTTCAGGTTCCACTGACCAACCCCGTATATAACCTGGGTAGTCACCGATATAATACCGATAAGAAGACACACAACGGAGATGATAAACCCGATCCACCAGCTGCGGGTCGGTGCGGCCTCTATCGGACGTATGATGTCTTCCGTAACCTGGTGATAATCCTTAGTTCCATCGACCAGCGGAGCTCTTACCTGTGATTCGTACCTTAATGATGACATATTAGTTTAGCTTTTGCTATTAGTTAAAACCAATTCGATGTTGCTATGAATGCTTTTCTGCTACTGTTTTTTCCTCACCTTCTACCTCTGCGCCATATACTTCTTCCGTATGACGAACCTTCGCCAGGTAGTTGATATTTGGCAGGGTGTGGACCTCTTCGATGACATGGAACAGACGCTGCGCATGCTCCGCACGGGTAGTGCTGATCAGGCTCTTGCTGTCGTTGGCGTTGCCAAAGACGATGGCGTCCGTCGGACAAGCCTGCTGGCAGGCAGTTTGAATGTCTACCATGTCTTCCAGTACCCTGTTCTCCCTCTTGGCCTTCAGCTTACCTTCCTGGAGACGCTGTGCGCAGAACGAACACTTTTCCATCACACCACGGCTGCGGACAACCACGTCAGGGTTCAGCACCATACGGGTCAGTTCGTCAGTCATCTGGAACACCGCCGGATCAAGCTTGCCCACTGTCGTCTGGTCCTGGTTGTTCGGGAAGCTGTCGGCACCCGTATAGTCAGCCCAGTTGAAACGACGTACTTTATAAGGACAGTTATTTGCGCAATAGCGGGTTCCGATACAACGGTTGTAAGCCATCTGGTTCATCCCTTCTGAACTGTGGTTGGTGGCGTTCACCGGACAAACATTCTCGCAGGGAGCATTGTCACAATGCTGGCAAAGCATAGGCTGGAAAACGACCTGGACATCGTCCGGGTTATCCAGCTTGCCGCCTGGCGTAGAGTAGTAGCGGTCGATACGAAGCCAGTGCATATCGTGGAAACGCAGCACCTCGCTCTTACCAACCACCGGCACGTTGTTCTCTGCATGACAGGCTACCACACAGGCGCCGCAGCCAAAGCAGGAATTCATGTCGATCGACATACCCCACTTGAGACCGGGTCTGTCATAAGTTGGATACAGCGTACCCTGTTTTTCAAAGTTCTCGACACCGCCAAAAGGCTTCAATTCCTTTTCACGCTCTTCCAGAACAGTTGAAGGATTCTTTTTGAATTCATCCAGGGTCAGCTCCTTCACCACTTCCGTACGACCTTCATAGCCGTTGTGGGTCTGGGTCTGAGCGACCTTATATTTTTCTTCCGTCTTTTCAAAGCTTGCGTCAGCGGCAAACCAGTCTACTGTCGTACCGTTGAAGCTCATCAGCGGGAAGGCGTTTTTGCCGACGCCGTTGCCGCTGCCATCATTCCCGGCAGCAGCTCTGCCGATATAGTCAGCGGTATTCTTTGGATCAGCGCTCTTACGGCCATAACCGACAGCAATACCGATCACTTCATTATGTGTGCCCGGAATGATCACTACCGGCAGGGTCAGCTCTTTTCCGTTTGCTTTTACCTTGATCACCTGTTTCTCAGGGAATACTTCATAGCCATCCGCCTGACGACGATCGGACAGATCGAGGTTCCATTGTTTCTTGGCGAAATCGGGAGAGACGACAGCATAGTTGTCCCATGTTGCCTTCGAGATAGGATCAGGCAGTTCCAGCAGCCAGGGGTTGTTTGCCTGAGCGCCGACGCCGATACCAACCTTCTGATATAATACAACCTCATAAGCGCCACCCTTCTTACCCGCAGCCAGCGCAGCAGCAGCGTCGCCGGTTTTTGCAGCGTTAAAGGAAGCTCCGCCGGTAGCAGGAGCAGCAGGTTCTACCACACCATCCTGCAGGGCTTTTTCGTAGGCTTCGATGCCTCCGAGCTTGCCGATCCAGTATTGTTTGAAATAGGCTTCATAAGTCGTAGCACTACCACTCCACTTCAGCAGGTTGTCTTCAAAAGGCCTGGTCTTGAAAAGAGGAGCGATTGTAGGCTGAAGGAAAGAATAAAATCCGGGTTTGGGTTCTGCATCACCCCAGCTTTCGAGGAAATGAGGAGCAGGCAGCGCGAACTTGACCAGCTCAGTCGTTTCATCAAGACGGTCGTTAAAAGAGATAGACACCTTTGTCTTCTTTACACCGGCTTTGAATTTCTCTGCATCGAAATAGTCATATGCAGGATTCACTCCGTAAACCAGCAATGCCCCGATCTTGCCGTCATTGAGATCCGCTACCAGCGTATTCATCTCGCTGTCGGTGCCCTGGCGGGTCAGCATGGGAGAAGCCCAGTCCACCGTAGTCCCAGTGGCGCCGATAGCTTCATTTATTGCATTCACTACGATCTGAACATTCACGTTGTTGCTGCCGCTGACAACAAGGGCCTTCCCCTTATTTTCCATCAGCTCCTTAGCCGCCTTCTTCACACCCGCTTTCAGCTTTTCAGGCAGAGCAGGCGCCGTCACGGAACCCCCTAATTCAGCCAGCAGCGCCAGTGCAACCGCACCTGTCTCAGTTGGCTTGTGGGTGAACCGCTCATCGGCATTGGCGCCGGTAAGAGAAAGCAGGCTCTCGAACTGAAAGTGCTTGCTCATCTCCGGGTTCTTCTCGTCTATCTTTCTTCCCTTTGCATAGGCACGGCTGAATTGTTCAGCACTCAGCCAGGTACCGAGGAAGTCGGCCCCAAGGCTTACTACAACCTTTGCATTGTCGAACCTGTAAGAGGGAATAGCCTTCTTTCCGTAAGAGGCTTCGCCAGCCTGGAGCAGACCGCTATAAGAATCCGCGTCATACTGTACATGGCGGCTGCCGGGATATTTTGCAAGGAATTCGCTGATGATCTGTTTGGTAGTAGGCGAGGTGAGCGTACCGGTAAGAAGGACTACAGGAGCTCCCGCAGTTCCGGCCAACGCATCGGCTACCAGCTTGTCAAAGGCCTCGAAAGTGCTGACTTCCTGTGCCTTGCCGTCCACGATCTGAACAGGGAACCGCAGCCTGGCCGTATCATACAGGTCCAGTACGGAAGCCTGAACACGGGCGCCGGTAGTACCCTGACCAAGAGAAGAGACCTTATTGCCTTCCAGCTTGATAGGACGGCCATCCCTCACCTTCGCTACAACGGGAACAACATCCCCGCCAATGGTATAGGTCGTCGCATAATAGTCCGCTACACCGGGGATGGTATTTTCCGGTTTGTTGAGGTAGGGGACTACATGGCGAACAGGCATTTCGCAGCTGGCAGCCAGCGTAGCGGCAGCCGTGCTAAAGCCTAAGTATTTAAGAAAATCCCTACGGGGAGTTTTTGCGTCGAGCAATCCTTTTCCATCCAGGCCTTCCAACGGCAAACTCTCGCTGAATTCGTCTTCCGTTGATTTCTGAAACGCTTCGCTGTTACTGCGCTCTCCGAAACTTTGCCAGTATTTTTTGTCGCTCATAGCTGAGAAGTTAAACTAGGCCCCACTATTCTCCGGGATTTGCTCCCGAAAGCTTTAAGGGGCATGGATTTTACATTATATATAGACTGTCTTTCAATATTGTTTAGTAGTGGCATTTCTGACACTCAGTACCACCGATGTTCTCCACCGTCACGCTATCCATCTTGCCGCTCTTCAGGTCCTTATGGAATTTCTCGTAAATGCTGTAGAACTTGTTCCCATTGTTCCCGGCAGAGTCAGGGAAATTGACCTTTGTCGTACGGTGACAGTTGATACACCAGCCCATGCTGAGTGTTGCGAATTGTTTTACCTCATTCATTTCCTGGATGGGGCCATGGCAGGTTTGACATTGTACTTTACCAGCCTTGGTATGCTGTGCATGGCTGAAGAATACATGGTCGGGCAGACTGTGGATCTTGATCCACTCCACAGGTTTAGCAGTAGCTGTATTGTAGCGGCTTGTCTTGGGATCATAGCCGGTGTAGCTGTATAATTTCTGGATCTCGGCCGTACCGTCTACCTCGCTGCCGTCTTCACGGTACAGCTTGGGACCCTTGGTATAGTCGTTGATCGCAGCGTGACAGTTCATACATACGTTCAGCGGTGGAACAGTAGCATGCTTGGAGTCCAGCGCATTGCTGTGACAATAAAGACAGCTGATCTGGTTGACACCGGCATGTACCTTGTGAGAGTAGAAAATAGGCTGCTCAGGCTGGTACCCCTGCTGGCGACCCAGGCCGATAGCACCTTCCACTACCCAGTAACCACCAAGTACAAAAAGTATGAGGATCACAAAAGCGATATACGCCTTATTTCTGTAGAAGGGCACCGGCTCAGAAGCTGGGATACCTTCTTTGTCATCGGAGAGCTTCTTAAGACTGCTGTTGACCTGGAGCAGGACAAACATAATCACAGCGAGGATCAGCGTCAGAATACCATAGAGCAACGTATTGTCGCTTTCAGAACTCTTTGCAGCGGCAGTTTCTCCGCCACCACCCTCAGGAGTCGTGGGAGCCGCCTTGTAGTTTTCCACATACGAAAGGATAGCATCGATATCCTTGTCCGTAAGTGAACCCTCGAAGACGTTCATCGGGGTCTTGTTGAAGTCGTTGAACAACTTCGTGAAATACGGATTCCCCGTCGCCAGCACCTTCTGGTTGTTCCTGATCCAGGCATGCAAAAGGGCCTTGTCCGGCACCCTTTCGGTAATACCCTTCAATGCAGGACCGGTAATAACCTTGATCGGACTGTGACACGAGGCACAATTCGATTGGAACAAAGCTTTACCGTCTTGAGCATATGAAGTATTTCCTAGTAGAACCAGAGTGGGGAGGAGGATACTGAAAATTAGAGCTCTTACAATTGGTCTATGGTTGGTCATATATACAATATGTTGTATAAATGTGGAAAAATCTCCTTAACAGGTTGCAAAAATAAGTCAGGATTTTAACAATATATCAACATCCAGAAAATTTTTTTTCCCGCGTGGGGCGTGGATTTCAGGCAATTACGCCAAATCGCCGTGACCTTCTGTCATAGAAATGTCAATCAACACGCTGTAGAAAATTAGTCCCCAAAATAGGTGAAGCCTTTATCCAAATTCGAAGCGGCTAGTGTAGTTTTGGTCCATGAAGCAGATTGCTATTTTCGCCTCGGGGACTGGGTCCAATGCAGCACAGATCATCGATCATTTCCGTTCTCATGATACCATACGTGTCTGTCTCATTGTCTCCAATAAACCGGGGGCAGGAGTACTCGACATAGCCGGAAAAGAACAAATTCCCTCCTTAATTATCGAAAAAGAGCCCTTTTTCCGCGGCTCAGCCTATCTCGAAGAACTAAAAGAGAAGCGTGTGGACTTTATCGTGCTGGCAGGGTTTTTATGGAAAGTACCTTCAGCACTGGTAAAAGCCTACCCCGGCAGGATCATCAATATCCATCCTGCCCTTTTGCCAAAATATGGCGGCAAAGGGATGTATGGCCGTTTTGTACACGAAGCAGTGGTCGAAGCAAAAGAGACGGAGACCGGCATCACCATCCATTATGTCGACGAGCTTTACGATCATGGACAGGTCATTTTCCAGGAACGCGTACCCGTCACACCGGAAGATACCCCGGAGACCGTGGCACAAAAAGTGCACAGGCTGGAACATCAGCATTTTCCAAAAATAATCGAAGCGGTAGTCTCAGCCGATGCCACTGCTTAATCATCCAATTTCCTCTGATCGTCGAAGCCCCATCGTCCAACAATCTGCCAAATCATCGTTAAAAAATTGAACCGGCGTTTTTTATACCCTGTTTGATAGTATGTTCACTTTAAAATAATAGCCATTGTCTCTTTCTACCCATAAGCTTTTATTACTGCTATCCTTATCTGTTCTGTCTTTCTTTATCAGCAGCGAGGCCCGGGGGCAGGTCACCATACACGGCACAGTATACAACATGTACCGGACACGACCACTCGATGGCGTCAGCGTCCTCAGCACTTCCGGCCGCGGTACCGCCACAGACTCCAGTGGCAACTATTCGATCACGGTCAACCCCGACGATTCCATTTACTTTTCCTATCTCGGCCAGGCGACAATGCGGTATCCCGTCCGGTCCCTCAACTTTTATAACGGCTTCGACATCGCACTGCACGTAGACCCGACAGAGCTGAAAGAGGTCAGGGTAATGCCCCGCAGTTATAGAAATGATTCCATCCAGAACCGAAAGGACTATGCAAAAATTTTCAACTTCAAAAAGCCCGGCTTTAAACTCAATGGCCCCAGCCCCGACGGCGCAGGCGTAGGAATAGACCTCGACGAACTGATCAATATGTTCCGCTTTGCAAGGACCAAACGTATCCAGGCCTTCCAGCGAAGACTTGAAGACGAAGAACATGATAAATTTGTCGACCACCGCTTTAACCGGTCCATCGTACTAAAGATCACCCATCTCGAAGGCGACGCCCTCGACAGCTTTATGACACGCTATCGCCCCTCCTACGAGTTTTGCCAGAAAGCTACGGACTACGATCTTTTCGACTATGTAAAACTCGCCTTTAAGGAATACCAGAAAGACCGCAAAGAGCGACCCTGACCACCCGCCCCTTCACAATCCTCTATCTCAACCAACCATCCCCTCTATCCCGGCGCCTCATCCGCGCGCCCCTTCCACTTATTCGCGCCTATCTCTATATTTGCCAAAAATCGCACTATGGACCAACTAACGCTGGGCATCGGGACCCGCCTCCAACACACCCAATTCGGCCCCGGAGTCATCGTCGGCGTAAAATATGCCGTCTATCTTATTTCCTTTATTCATCATGGCATCAAAGAGGTCGACAAAACGGACCCCGCACTCGACGAGATCATCCCGGAGAACGTGACAGAAGAAGTAGAGACCCATTCCGAAACAGAAAGATCCCTTCTAAAGATCCTTCGCCTCTGGGGTGGTCTGACAGAGAACGTTCCCCTCGGCGACAAATGGAAAGGCGGAACCATGATCCTTCAGTCCGGCGACAGATCCATCAAACCAAAAGAAGTGCCGATCGACGCCTTCTTCCATAAGATAGTAATGGCACGCGACAGACTCAGGGTCCTCGAACAACAGATCAATGGACATAAAGGACTCAGCGATGAAGACAAGGTAAACCTGCAACAATATATTACCCGTATCTACGGCTCCTTCACGACCTTCAATGTGTTATTTAAAAACAAGGAACAGTGGTTCATCGGCGAGTCTGCTTCGCAAGGTTTGTAAAAAAAATAAACCTTGCTGCCGCGGCGAATAACACCCATATCACCAGAAGAAGTCAGCAAAAAAAGTAGCGGGAGCAAATAAACAAATAGTGTGAGTAAGCGAAAACGTATAGAACCCAAGAAAAAACCTCCCTTTGAGGGGGGAGGTTGCCCTAATCAGTTCCATAACCATTAAACCTTATCCTATTTAGACTAAAGATATATATTCCTGTAAATATTTTCAAGCATTGTGCACGGAAGGTGCAAAACTTGACCGTTTTCGTCTGCCTCTCTAATATTCCATTATTTTCTTTACATACTCGTCCAGTCTGGCGCTGGCCAAAAAGTTCTTCTCCAGCTGACCGTTAAAAGGTATCGGCGTATCCAGCGAAGCACATCGGAAGACCGGAGCATCCAGCAATTGAAAACAAAACTCGCTGATCCATGCCGCTATCTCCGCACCAATGCCGCCGGTAAGGGTGTCTTCATGTAAAACCAACACTTTCCCCGTCCGCGCCACCGCAGATCGGACCGCATCATGATCCATCGGCAGCAGCGTACGCAGATCCAGAATGTCAATAGATAGCTCCGGATGAGCAGCCGCATAGTCCAATGCCCAATGCACCCCGGCCCCATAAGTGATGATCGAAAGATCCTCACCCTCCTGTACTATTCTCGCTTTACCGATCTCCACTTCATAATAAGCCTCCGGCACAGGACCGCTGATACTGCGATACAATGCCTTATGCTCGAAATACAACACCGGGTTCGGATCATTGATAGCCGCGATCAGCAACCCCTTTGCATCCATCGGCGTCGAAGGATAGACAACCTTCAAGCCCGGCGTATGCACAAACCAGGCCTCATTACTTTGAGAATGAAAAGGCCCGGCGCCAACACCGGCGCCCGTAGGCATCCGGATCACCACGTCAGCAGGCTGACCCCACCGATAATAGATCTTAGCCAGGTTGTTGACGATCTGGTTAAACCCGGCAGTTACAAAATCCGCAAACTGCATTTCCATGACGCTCTTATAGCCTTCCAGGCTCAGCCCCAGCGCACAGCCCACAATGGCGCTTTCACAAAGCGGCGTATTCCGCACCCGGTGTTTGCCAAAAGTATTTACAAACCCATCCGTTATTTTAAAAGCCCCTCCATATTCCGCAATATCCTGCCCCATCAGCACAAGGTTCTCATGCCTCGTCATCGACTGACTCAACCCCTCGCTGATAGCATCCAAAAACCTCTTTTCCGGCACCTCGCCATCCCTCGTCTCAACCCCTTCAGCCATCGCCGCACCAACCACTCCATTCGTCGCCTCAACACCTCCCCCACGCGCCGCCGGCGCATAAACATCATCCACCTCCACCTCCGTATCCGGCACAATATTCACCGGAGCCAACACCCCACTCAGCTCCGACTCGATGTACTGCCGCGTCTCCTCCTGGATCCGGTGCAGCAGATCCTCCGGCAATACCCCCTCCTCCCGGAGCCAGGTCTCATAATTCGCAACAGGATCCTTCTTGCCCCAGTCTTCCAACAGCTCCGCCGGAACATACTTTATCCCGCTGGCCTCCTCATGCCCCCGCATACGGAAGGTCATACATTCCACGAGGTATGGCCGCTGATATTTGATGCAATACTCGCGGATCCCGCGCAGCGTATCATATACTGTAAGGATATTATTCCCATCGATCCGGACACCCTCCATGCCATAGCCCTCCGCTTTATAGACAAGACTCTCACACCGGTATTGCTCCGAAACAGGCGTGCTCAGCCCATACCCATTGTTCTCGATGAGAAAAATGACCGGCAGATCCCATACAGACGCCACATTCAGCGCCTCATGAAAATCCCCTTCACTGGTGCCCCCGTCGCCGGAGAATACCAGGGCCGCACGATCCTTCTTCTGAAGCTTGTAAGCCAGCGCAATCCCATCGGCAACACCCAGCTGCGGACCCAGATGCGAGATCATCCCGCAGATGGCGTGCTCCCGGCTGCCAAAATGAAAGCTTCTCTCCCTCCCCTTGCTGTAGCCATCCTGACTACCCTGCCATTGAAGGAATAATTTTGATAAAGGCATCTGACGACTGGTAAATACCCCGAGATTACGATGAAGCGGAAGGATCCACTCCTGCGGATCCATGGCCAGGGTCGTCCCCACCGCTATGGCTTCCTGCCCGATACCACTGAACCATTTGCTGATCCTGCCCTGTCGCAGTAAGACCAACATTTTTTCTTCGATCATCCGGGGTAGCAAAATGCTTTTGTACAAGCGGATAAGCTCTTCGTTGCTGAAATTCTTTCTGTCGAAATACATAAATATCGTTTATCGATCATTATCCTCCCTGTCCTTATCCCTATACAAAAGGGATGTCAGCAGCGACAATAGCAGGCTGAACAACAATGCCCACCAAAAGCTGCGCACATAAAATCCATCTACAAATTTGCTGGCAAGCTCTACAATAAGAGCATTGATTATAAAAAGGAAGAACCCAAAAGTAAGGATCGTGATCGGAAGGGTAAGGATGATCAATATCGGTTTCAACAAAGAATTCAAAACAGCCAGAACCAGCGAAAGTACCATCGCCGTCCAGAAAGTATCAATATGAATGCCTGGCAGAACAGAAGACAATGCAAACGCAACTACCGCTGTAATAACAATGCGGAGCAGGAAGTTCATGTGATTCTTTTCTTCAAGGTAAAGAATTGCGGCAAAAAATAGCCAAAAATTATTTAAATCACCACCAACTCAAAGAAATCCGCAGGATCAAGGTATTTTTTTGCCAGCTCCCGCAATTCTTCAGGAGTTATCGTCTTCACGATCTCGATCCCTTTTGCAAAATAGTCTATGTCCAGTCTGTTGAGGATGATATTCTTCCACCTGCTGGCCACATGGAACGGCCCATCAAGGTCACCAAGAACGGTGCCGATCGCAAAATTCCGGGCCATCTGCAGCTCCTCCTCATCGATCAGGTCTTCCCTTATATCATTCATTTCTTTATATACCTCTTCTATCGTGGCAGCACAAACCTCCTTTCCAGCCTCCGTACTGATCACAATAGCACTCTCCTGGACATTATTCACCAGATAGCTGTAGATGCCATAGGTGTACCCCTTCTCCTCCCGGATATTGGCCATCAGCCTCGATCCGAAATACCCGCCAAATACGTTATTAAGCACCTGCACCCGCTGAAAATCCGGATGATGCCGGTTGGGAAAGTTCCTCGCAATACGAATAGAGCCCTGAACGCCATTCGGATCGTTCGTTATCGCATATTTCTTCTGCGTCACAGGAACAATAGGCGCAACGATCCCGGCCCCGGCTGCATCCGCAGCACGCAAAGGCAGCTTTCCGAAACTGGCCTCCAGCTGCACGATCAGATCCTCCGGCAGACGACCGGCAGCAATGATCCTGCACGACCCATTCTGATAAAAACGCTTATAAAAGGCCAGCAGATCTTCCCTTGTCAGCCCCTGGTAGTCCTCCATGGTACTGTATTTCCCATATGGATGCTCTATCCCGTACAAATAAGAATCGATCAGACGGCTTGCCACAAAATCACTCTTTTTCAGACTGACCTGCAGACGCTGCTGCGCATTCTTTTTATAAATGTCCAGCTCCTCCAGGGGATAGACCGAATCCGTCACCAGCTCCGCCACGACGGGTAATAGCTCGTGAACATATTTGTTAAGACAATGCAGCGTGATCTCCGCAGTCTCATGGTGGGCACTGCGATTGAGATAAGCCCCATAATATTCAAAATGCTCGTTGATATCAAAAGCCTTGCGGGTGGACGTTCCATTCTTCAGCAGCGCGCTGACAGCCGACGCTACCCCATTCTTTTCTTCATATGAGTTGCCGGCATCAAAGATCCAGTTGATCATCATCGCATCGACACTCCCAAGATCGATGGCATAAACTTCCACACCATTCGATAATACATGCTTTTTATACGGAGGTAATATCAGCTCAAATTCAATTGCATCTTTTATTACTGGCGCGACCTTTCTGTTTAGCATAGACTTTTGTTGTGTGACCATCTGTTTACTCATTTTTCACTGCGATAATACATAGTATTGCTGTTCCGGATGTCAAAGACCTCCCGGCTTGTAGCCAGGATCTCTTCTGCAGTAACAGCACGATATTTTTCCAGCTCGGTATTCATCATGTTGACATCCCCAAGCAGCTCATAGATGGCAAGACTGTTCGCCCGGTTCATTACACTCATGTCCTCAAAGACGATGGCCGACTCCGTTTTGTTCTTTATCTTGGTCAGCTCCTTTTCAGTGATCATCGCGGATTTCAGCCTTTCCAGCTCTTCCTCCACAGCCGCATCGGCATCTTCCAGGCTGACGCCTTTTATCAGCTTGCCTTCGATGACGACCAGTCCCGGGTCGTTGGACCCCGTATGATAACATTCGATCTGACTGAATAATTTCTTCTCCTTTATCAGCGACTGATGCAACCGGGAAGAAGCCCCGCCACCCAATACTTCGGTGATCAGATCGGCAACATAATAGCCCTTCTCCGTGCGCGCAGCCATCGGATAACATTTGTAAAGAGCATCCAGCGGAACATCCGCCTTTATATCCATCTTCCGGGCTTCCGTTTGCTTTGGCTCGACAGGCAGATCGCGGACATATTTTTCTCCGGACGGAATATCCCCAAACCATTTCTCCGCCAGTTCGCGCACCTGCTGCGTCGTCACCTTACCGGCCACGACCAGGATAGCATTCACCGGACGATAGTATTTAAAGAAAAAGTTCCTGACATCTTCCAGCCGGGCATTCTCAATATGAGACAGCTCGCTGCCGATCGTCATCCAGCGGTAGGGATGCTTCGTATACACCATTTCACGCATCTTGAACCAGACATCCCCATAGGGCTTGTTGATATAATGCTCCTTGAATTCCTCCATCACTACCTTTCGCTGCACTTCCAGACTTTTCTCGTCAAAAGCCAGCGACAACATCCGATCGCTTTCCAGCCAGAAAGCCGTCTCGATGTTTTCCGCAGGTAGCTGAATATAATAGTTGGTGAAGTCGTTGGTCGTATACGCGTTGTTCTCTCCCCCTGCCAACTGCAGAGGCGTCTCGAAATCCTCGATATTTATCGAGCCGCCAAACATAAGGTGCTCAAACAAATGGGCAAAACCGGTCTGTTTCGGGTCCTCGTCCCGGGCGCCAATGTCATAAAGCACATTGACCACCACCATCGGGGTAGCAGCGTCCTCATGTACCACGACCCTTAATCCGTTCGCCAGCTGAAATTTTTCAAATTTTATCATAGTTGCAATCCTTTGAAAGGGAGTGCAAGTTAAAGAAAAGTTCGGCTGAGCGACCGGACCCCCTATTTAATACTCCTAACCCGCATATATGTCTGCTGTAACTCCCCATTCCTCTTAAAAGTAATCTTGACCCTTTCCCCGGGATTTTGTAGTAAGTTCTTGTAAGTCTGTATGTTATTGGTAAAATTGGTACCCACCGCCAGGACCACATCATCTTCTTTCAGCCCGGCTTTATCGGCCGGAGAGTCTTTCATGACGTCCCCGATCCGGATCTCCCCATCTATCCAGTAGATCCCAAGGCCAGTATACGAATAGTCGAACAGCTCCCGGTAATGAGTATTAGGCGTCAGATATATCGCCCTGCGATCGTAGTTGAGAATTACATTGAACCTCCGCAGAATATCATTCCCGATAAGCCCGCCAAGATTGGGGTAGGAGGTCACATTGTATTGGTCGTCAAAGACATAGGTTGGAACTTTTCGGAACTTGAAAGGGCCTATCCTCAGCTCCTTCAGCGTCGTCAGACGCATGGTAGCCTTTCCTCCCAGACCCTGCGCCTGTGTAAAAAAACTCTTCTTCCGACTGTCCAGCAGCAGACTGTCGTTGACAAAGTCCGTGGAAAGCAGGGCACAAAGACCCGCCCCCGTATCAAAATAAAACCGGTTGTTGATCTTTACAGCATCCGAGACCTGCGCACTCAGGATCGGCAGACTCGCAATCACCGCCCTCAGCATAAACCCACCCTTGGGATACCGGAAGGCCCCTTTTGAATACACCGAGATCCGCAGACTGTCATAGTTGATCTGGACAATATAGCGGGAAAAAAAGCTATAGCCGATGATGCCATCCACCTTTTCCCCATATACACTCGTGAGAATATCATAATCGTTCACATGAAAATTCAGGCTGTCCACCGCAAGCCCCGGCAGATGCAGCGTTTCATTATACAGGAACTTTACCTGGCGGATGCCCGCAATACCCAGGATGGTCCGGTCAGAAGGCTTTGGCGTCAGCCGCAGCCGCAGACAGGTCATAGAGTCCAGGGAAATACCCCCGCTCCCGGTGTCAAGGATAAAATTCAGACTGTCAGAGAAGTTATCCAGCCTCGCTTTGATGAGAATTACACCTCCCGTGAACAAAGTGAAGGGAAAAGAGGTAATTAGTTTGGCAGGTTCAGAGAAGGTTTCCTGCGCACCGGCAGAACGGCCGGTCAGAAGGATCAGACTGGCCAACAGGATAAGAACAGGCCGGCACACACGGAATACCGAACGATGACAGACTGAAAGGTGTTTTTTCTGGCTAAGCATAGTTAGTAGGGTGTTCGTCTTATTAAAAATAACCTGTTATTGCCATGTTTTCAAACCGTTCATCGTAAATATCCTTCTTTTTCAACAGCCCGCTGTTGCGTACATTTGTATCATGAATCTGTCCACATTATACGACCAGGCCCTGCAGCAGCAGTTCTTATCCATCGAAGAAGGCGTATTCCTATTCGAAAACGCCCCCCTTACCGAACTGATGTATGTCGCCGACCAACTGCGGAAAAAACAGGTGCCACACGGCAAAGTCACCTGGCAGATCGATCGCAATGTCAATACAACCAATGTCTGCATCGCCAATTGCAAATTCTGCAATTTCTACCGCATACCCGGCCACGCCGATGCCTATATCACCGATCTCGATACCTATAAAAGAAAGATCGAAGAAACCTTCCGCTGGGGCGGCGACCAGCTCCTATTACAGGGCGGACACCACCCTGAACTGGGACTGAGCTTTTACACCACCCTCTTCAGCCAGCTGAAGGCGCTGTACCCCAACCTCAAGCTCCATACCTTAGGCCCGCCCGAAGTGGCACACATCGCCAAACTCGAAAAGATGAGCCATCACGACGTCCTTTCCGAACTGAAAAAAGCCGGCATGGACTCCCTTCCCGGCGCCGGCGCCGAGATCCTCGTCGACCGCGTCCGCCGTCTCATCAGCAAGGGGAAATGCGGCGCCGGGGAATGGCTCGATATCATGCACGAGGCGCATAAACTCAACATCACCAGCTCTGCAACCATGATGTTCGGACACGTCGAAACCTTGCACGAAAGGATGGAACACCTGGTAAAGATCCGGGAAGTACAGGCGAAAAAACCCGCTGAAGCAAAAGGCTTCCTTGCCTTTATCCCCTGGACCTTCCAGGATGTCGATACCCTGCTGACCCGCATCCGCGGCGTACACAACCTGACCACCCCGGAAGAATATATCCGCATGATCGCCATCAGCCGCATTATGCTCCCCAATGTTAAAAATATCCAGGCCTCATGGCTTACAGTGGGCAAACAAACCGCCCAGCTATGCCTTCAGGCAGGCGCCAACGACTTCGGCAGCATCATGCTGGAAGAAAATGTCGTCAGCGCCGCCGGAGCCCCCCACCGCTTCACAGCCCGCGGTATCCAGGAAGCCATCCGGGAGGCCGGATTCGAACCCCAGCTGCGCAATCAGCAATACGAATGGCGTCAAATGCCCTCTTCCATCGAAGAACAAGTCATAAACTATTAATTTTCAATATGTAAGTATTTACATTAGTTTTTTTTGTAGTTCAGAAACTTAAAATACCGATTTTGCGTTCCTATAAGCGGATACCCATTTCATATTCATGAAAAGCCCTTTTCGCAAATTAATACGCATTTCGGTCGTCTTATTGGTGCTGGTACTTCTGTTCAATTTCTTTGGATATTATTTCAATCACATAAAATCCCTGGAAAATAAGGAACTCATCGAAGCGATCAACCGGTCAGGACACCAACAGGCACTCGGTCAGCGCATCGCCAAAGAGGCTGTTCTGCTATTGAACGACCCCGGATCTGTCCCTTCGGCCGTTTTCAGGGACACCCTTTCAGCCCAGCTGGACGGCTTCCAGAAAAGCCAGGCCTTGCTACAGCAACAGGCCGGCTCCACACCATCCCCCGTCCCACAGCAGATCTTCCAGATAAAACTGCTCCTGTCCTCTTCCCAGCCTTATTTCCAGTCGATGGTCGCCATCGGCCAGGAGCTGACCCAGGCCGACTCCTCCCTGCTGGCTATGAACAAAAAGCTCTACCTCAGGGACCTCCTGTACAATGAGCAAAAATTCAACGCGCTCATGGGGGAGGTCAACCAGCATTATTCCGAGCTCGTCCGGGAAAAGAACAGCGAGGTCGCAACCATCGACACCGGCAAGCTGATCTCCCTGCTCGCCGCCATCATCGGGCTGATCATCCTGGTGCTGGAACCCGCCTTTAAAAAAGGCGAGAAGAACTACAAAGAACTTCAGAAAGCCCGCAACGAACTGTTGAACGAAAAGAAATTCCTTGCCTCCATCCTCCGGTCCCAGACCAACTACGTCATCCGGATCAACCGCAACGGGAATTTTACCTACGCCAACCCCGCATTCTTAAGGACATTTGGCTATACAGAACAGGATATCCATAGCGTCCTTTTCTATACCACGATCTTCCCAAAAGACCTGGCCCGCTGTCAGCAGGTCGCCAATGACTGCTGGAACAACCCCGGCAAAGTCTCCCGCCTGCTGATCCGCAAACCCATCGGCCAGTCCCGGGAATTCCTCTGGACCGAATGGGAATTTCTCGCATTGCTGGGCGAGAACGGCCAGGTCAACGAGATCCAGGGGATCGGCCTCAACGTTTCGGAGAAATTACAGATGGAACAGGGAAAAGAAGAAGCCATCCGCACCCTCTCCTACGCCATGACCTACGCCAAGATGGGGTCCTGGAAGCTCGACTTCTTCAATAGCGAGATTTTCCTCAGCAAGGAGTTCAAAGCCCTGCTCGCCATGGATGAAGAAGATCCCGATAAGATCGCCCTCGATAATTTCCTCCATTTATATGTCGTCCCGGAAGATTTTAACCTCGTAGCAGAAGAGTTTGCCAAAGCCATACAACATAAAGAGAACACCGGTTACGAAACCTCCTTTTCCTGCCGTATCATCACCAAACAGGGATGGATGCGCTACCTCTCCGTAAAAGGAAAAGTGGTGGACGAACAGATGGAGTTTGGCATCGCCCAGGATATCACTTTCCAGAAAGAGGCGGAGAACGCCCTGCTCAACAGCGAACAGAAATTCAGACTGCTCGCAGAGAACTCAGAAGATATCATCAGCGTCCACGCCGTCGACGGAACCGTCTGGTACCTTTCTCCTTCCGTGGCAACGGTGCTCGGCTACGAAGTCGATGACATCATTGGCAGGTCCTTCGAACAATATGTCCATCCCGATGACAGACATAAGTTCCTGCCCGCAGACCAGGTACCCGCCCTTGCAGAAGCAACACTCAAGAACACCGCTCTTACAGAGAGCAGCATCACCGTCCGCTACCGCATCCTTCGCAGGAACGGTACCTATGTCTGGCTGGAAAGTATCATCAAACCCATCGTCGACGAAGAAGAGCTGGTCAAACTCATCTGCACTTCACGGAATATCACCGACCAGAAGATCGCACAGGAAAAGCTAAAGAAAAAAGACCATCTCCTGCATGCCGTAGCACAGGCGACTCATTCCCTGCTGATTAATACCGATCTCAACCAGGCCATAACAGAGTCCATCCAGGTGCTGGGCAGCACAGCCATGGTCAGCCGCGTTTTTATCTTCCAGAATCACTTCGACAAGACGACACAGGAATGGTTCACTACCGAGATCCACGAATGGACCGAGAGAGCATCCGATTTCCGTTTAGGAAACCCCGATATAAAAAACATCCCTTTTACCAGCATAAAAAAGATCGTCGAGCCCTTGCAGGACCACCTTCCCTTTGTAAGCTATAAGAGCACCGAAGAGGACGGACAACTAAAGGCCATCTTCGACCGGACAGCGATCCTGTCCAGCGTCGCCCTGCCCATTTTCCTGCAAAACGGCACCTTCTGGGGCTTTGTCGGCTTCGACGAGCTCAAGGAAGAAAGAGAATGGTACGAGGCCGAGTTCGCTATCCTGCGCTCCTATGCCTCCTCCGTAGCCGCAGCCATCGAACGCAAACAGATCGAAGTAGAGCTGGTACAGGCCAAGGAACTGGCCGAGTCCGCCAGTCATGCAAAAAGCGAGTTCATGGCCAACATGAGCCACGAACTCCGGACGCCAATGAATGGTATCATCGGCTTTACCGATCTCGTTCTGACGACCGAACTGCAAAAGGCACAACGCGACTACCTGCAAAATGTAAAAAAATCAGCCTATGGCCTGCTGGAGATCATCAACGATATCCTCGATTTCTCAAAGATCGAGGCCGGCAAGCTCCTCATCGATCATACTCTCTTCAAACTGGACGAGCTTATCGAAGAGACAATAGACATGCTCACGCTAAAGGCGTTTGAAAAACAGCTGGAGATGCTGTACCGCGTCGACCCCACCATCCCATCCCAGTTTCTTGGCGATCCCGTCCGGATCAGACAGATCGTCGTCAACCTGTTGGGCAACGCCATTAAGTTCACCGGGGATGGAGAGATCCTGGTCTCTATCCGGAAAGTCAGCAACAGCTATCAGGTAGACCGGAAATCCTTTATCAAACTGGCTATCGAAGTAAAAGATACCGGCATCGGCATTCGCAAGGAGAAGATGCAAAAGATCTTTGAAAGCTTCACCCAGGCAGATACTTCAACTACCCGCAAATACGGCGGCACAGGACTTGGCCTCACTATTTCGAAGAGTCTTGCCGAGCTGATGGGCGGACAGCTCACCGTAGAGAGCGAACCCGGCAAAGGCAGCACCTTTACCCTGCACCTGATCCTGGAAGTCGCCAACGAACAGCCGGAAGTAGAACAGCCGGATAAAGCCCTGCTGAAAAAAGTGCTGATCGTAGACGACAACAGCACCAACCTGTTGCTGATGCAGGAGATCTTTAGCTATTTCCATATCCCCTCCGAGCTGGCAGCCAATGGAGAGGTGGCCCTGGCAAAGATCAGGGAAGCCCGGCAGATGAAAGAGCCTTTCAGCCTTATCATCACCGACCACCTCATGCCGGGCATGGACGGCATAACCCTGGTAAAGGAGATCAAAAAGTCTTTCCCGATCATCAGCGGTCAGCCCTTTATCCTGATGCTTTCTTCCCTGGAAAAGAACATCTATCAGCACGAAGCCTCCAGGGCCGGCATCACCAAGTTCCTCTCCAAGCCGGTAAAGATGCACGAACTCTATGGCGCACTGCTCTCCCTCTTCGAAATGAACCTGCACCAGGAGAACAATCAGCTCACCCTGCCAGGCAGCAGCGTAGAAAAAGTCTCCGAGCCAACCAGTATCCTGGTAGCCGATGACGACCCCATCAATATGCTGCTGATCTCAGAAGTATTGCGCCGCATGGGCTTCGAGGTCATCCAGGTCAGCAATGGCAGAGAGGCCCTGGAAAGACTGCCACAATGTGACCCCGTCATGATCTTTATGGACGTGAATATGCCCGAGATGGATGGATATACCACAACCCGCCACATCCGCCAGATGCCGGAACCCTGGCGTAGCCTACCCATCATCGCCCTGACGGCAGACGCAATGAAAGGCGATCGGGAGAAATGCCTGGAAGCCGGTATGAACCAATACATCTCCAAACCCTTCCGGCTGGAAGAGATCGATGCCGTACTCCGGAATTATACGCTGATGGTGTAAAGGTTGCCCATCCCCTAATTGCTGGTCATCGCCCCCTGCGCCAGCTCCCTCCCGTCCTGTACATCAAGGACGATCCTCCATACCTTTTCCTCCTGTTGAAGAGACAGATCAACCTTAAGGTTCTTCATGTCGCCAACACCGGGTAATAAAGAGAACACAATATGGGTAGACTTGCGGTCTTCGGATGGAGCCTCATATTGACCACTGAGGATAAAGGTCTTTTGATTGCCCGACGTGATAATGCTGTTGCTCAGCTGCCCATAGATCTCCGAAAAGCGGCTTCTTGCCGTTTCAAAACTCCCCGTTTCAAGGACCGTACAGGTCCAGCCGGAGCCGCCAAGACCAGCAGAGGTGCTGATGGTGATAGTGCTCGAGGAAGAGCCGGGCAATTGCAGGGTCGACCGATACCTGGCCGTTTGCATAGCCTGGCTGATCATCTCGCCTTTTATGTTGTAAAAGTGGTTGGGATAATCCTGGATAACCTGTTCCAGTACGACCTGGGTCTTGTTAGAAAAAACCCCCTGCGCAGAAAGGGTAGCTGACAACAGCACCGGCGCCATAGTGAGAATATAGTTTCTCATAGTAAGGATTTGCCGGTAAGATACAGCGCTTAATCACGACTTGCAATAGTAATACTACGAGTTAAACCACCCCGACTTCCTGCCAATTTAACAGGATTTTATAAAATAAATCCGTAAATTAGACGTTAAGACCGTAACTTATACAACAGTTAACCCTTAATTCAATTAAATCCACCATGAAGAAAGACCACATGCAATACGACGTTCGCAGAACGCGGATCTATAAAGACATCTATCGCCCCTCTTCCAAGCCATCCCGCTTCCTGGGCACACTTCTCTCCATCATTTTAAACGGACATTCACAGGTAGGGACCTCGGATGCCTTCTTATCCCGCAAAAGCGCCAAATAAATTAGTTCAGAGGATATAACCCCCCGGGACCTCCACGGAAGCCACCACCTCCGCCTCCACCACCACGGAAACGGCCAGGGAACATTCCCGGCATCCGCCGCTGGTTAGCACCTGCAAAATTGTTCAGGTTGTAGGTAAAGGTCAGCATGGCATAACGGCTCAGCACATTCGTCCGCTGGTAAGAAACCGTACCCGTACCCACCGTCTTGCTCACCGAAGTATTCTTGCCCAACACGTCAAAGACAGTCAGTCTCAACTCTCCATTTTTCTTTTTGAAAAGCTGCTTGGCTATAGAAGGGGTCAGCAGCGGAACACTCGCATTATAGGTGTTCGAATGATTATAAGTATAGATGTAGTCGAAAGTAGCCGAGATCAGCCAGCCATTATTCGTATACGCAGTAAATTCCGTCGAGATCGTCTCACTAAAGGAGTTCAGATTGGTGTTCGTACGGGCAGAAGAGCTGTCGCTCTTCGTCGGAGCGCTGCCCGCCCCGGGGATCGTGGGGATCGTATACGATGACGCCGCACTCAGATTCATGTCGAAATTCTTCTTGATATTCGTCGTCCAGGAGATCGTTTCCCCCAGGACCGTATTCTTTGTGTACAGATGCGAGTACTGGTTGAGACTCGCCGCCGTAGAATCCGTTGCTCTCAAAGTCTGACTTTGCGAATAGCTGAAATTGGTGATAAAATTCAGATTGGACTTTGGCCTCTTTAAAGGAAAGCCATAGTTGAAATAACCGGAGATATTATAGGTCCCACCCAGGTTTACATAGTTGGTCACCGTTCCCAGGTTCTTCTTATAATATATGGCCGATTGAATGTCGTTCACAATTGTGCTCGCATTGACCGTTGCAAAGATCACCCGCTGTGTCGACGGATCAAAATTGGTATATAATAGCCGGAGGCTATGGGTGAACTGTGGTCTCAGGCTGGGATTGCCCGTCGTAAAATTGATGCTGTCCGAAGTCGTGGTCAGCGGCTGCAATTGAGCAGGGCTGGGCGTTCCGGTCCTTCCGTTGTAAAACAGGCGGAAGTGCTGGGTCGGAGACATCGTATACTGCAGGTTCACGGTAGGGGTCAGGTTGACATAGTCATGGGCTACCGTGATATTCTTTGTGGTATTGTCGCTGTTGAAACTCGTCCATTGTATGCCCGAGCCGACGGATAAATTCAGCTTCTTGGCCTGGAGACGCCAGGCCAGCGCTACCTGGTCGGAATTGGAAAGGAACTTATAAGAGTTGCTAAACAGGCTGTCAAAATGCGTATACCCTTTTGTCGCATCATCCCAGGCATACGTATTGTTGATCGTCGTACTCTTCGTATACCCGTGGTTATAGCTCAGCTGCAGCATCATCTTCTTTCCCAACGGTTCCGTATAGGCAAGGGTGGGGGACAGCGAGACCGAATGCAGGGAGTCGTTGTAGAACTGGTTCAGCGTCGAACTGACAGGACCCGTCGGCCCATATTGTGTGTTGACGGAATAGTTATAGCCATCGCCATTGTTGATATTTACCGTTCCGTTGACATCTAACGAGATGGTCCGACCCGGTTTCTGGAACTTATGCCGGAACTGCAGATTCGAGCCGTTGATATTGAACCCCGTGTTGGTACTGGATGTATGCCCGACCTGGTTTAGGACAGGATTCGAATGCTCATCGGTCGTGAACGTATTGGAATTCCCAAAAGGCGTACTCTTCTGGAAAGTGATATTCGGACGGAAGACCAGGGAGTTGTTGCTGTCAAACCGCGATTCGAGGTTGGCAAAGATCCGGTGATTCTCGATCTTATTGATGGAATAGCTGCCGCCCGATGAGATCTTTGTGGAAGTATCGCTCACGGAGGAAAGCGAACTGTCCTTCTGCGTGAGGCTTACATGCTGGTTGTTATAAAAATAGCTGGCCGTGAGGTCCGTCTTTGTGCCAAAGGAATTCCGGTAGTTCGCTCCGCCTGCCCACACCGTCGTCACACCCGTAGAGGTCGGACTCGTGCTGGCAGCTGGCCCGCCGCCACCGCCAAAACCACCCCCGCCACCACCACCGCCCCGACGACCACCGCCGCCACCAAAAATATCCTGGGGAGTAAAGTTCTGTTTATTGACGTCGTTCGCCTGCGCCAAAATAGACATCTGCGAATTCCCGTCAAAACGGTGAAGATTTATACTTTCATCATAATTCTCATCCGTTCCGGCGCCAGCCACAAACTTTCCAAAATAACCCTTCCGGCTGTTCTTCTTCGTGACAATGTTGATCGTCTTGACCCGGTTCCCGTCATCAAAACCGGTAAACTTGCTTTGATCGCTGAGGTCGTCAAAGACCTGGATCTTGTCGATGACATCCGGAGGCAGATTCCGGGTCGCCAGCTTGGGATCATCGCTAAAGAACCGCTTCCCGTCCACCATAACCCGGGTAACCGTCTCACCCTGGGCCGTAATATTCCCGCTTTTGTCCACCTGTACGCCCGGCATTTTCTTCAGCAGGTCTTCCGCCACCGCATTGGGTTTTACAGCAAACATACCGGCATTGTATTCCACCGTATCCTTCTTTACTGCCATTGGCGGCCGCTGAACAACCACCGCCTCCAGCGTCTTATCCGAAAGACGCATGTACAGCGTAGCAAGGTCCACATCCGTACTGGTTTCCGAGATCGTAAACTTCTTTATGATGGGCTGATAACTCTCGAACGATATTGTCAGATTATATTGACCAGGCTTGAGCCCCCTCAGGGTAAAAGCGCCTTTTTTATCGGAAACGACAAATTCAGCGTCCGTGGAATCCCCACCCACCGCCAGTACCCCAACGGTAGCATTGGCAAGCGGCTGCTTTCCCGCGGTCGAATCAAAAATGATCCCATGTACGGTGCCCCTGATTTTGGCAGGTGCGCCGGCAGGCGCATTTGTCGGAGGATTACCCTGTGAAAAACAGCGTATTGTGACAAATAGCCCGCTCAATAGTAATAAAAATACATACTTATTCATAGCCGATCATTGACTGCTAAAATAACCGGTCGTTTATTCTGCACATACCGCAGAGTTACCAGTGGTAAAATTGGATTGCCAGCAGGGTGAAGGGAAGGCATATACGGCCTTCAGGACAGCCGTCTATCGGTGAATTTTTAATCCCGCATTAATCTGGCGATCACCGCCGCCTAAGAGAACAGATATTCCACATCCGCCCGCGTCAGACTCTTCACAAATCCATCGTCATCAGCGATCAGATCCCTCGCCAGAACACGTTTCTTTTCCTGTAACTGCAGGATCTTGTCTTCGATCGTATCCTTACAGATCATGCGATAGGCAAAAATATTCTTGGTTTGACCAATACGATGGGTCCGGTCGATGGCCTGTTGCTCCACGGCAGGGTTCCACCAGGGGTCGACGATATAGACATAGTCGGCCGCAGTAAGGTTGAGACCCACGCCACCCGCCTTTAAAGAGATCAGGAAAACACGGTATTTATCGTCGTTCTGGAAGTTCTGTATGGCCTTCTCACGATCTACGGCAGATGTGCTGCCGTCAAAATATTCAAAAGGAATGTCCAGCTCTTTCAGTCTTTCCTTTATCAACGCCAGCATACCCAGGAACTGGGAGAAGATCAGGGCCTTATGGTCGCCAATATTCTCTGCGATCTCCCTGGCCAGTTCGTCGAGCTTGATGGAGTTGTTCGGATAACGGTCTGTCTCATTGAGAATAGCAGGCGAGTCACAGATCTGCCGCAGCTTCATCAGCCCCTGGAGAATGGTCAGCTGTGACCGCTGAATACCCTGTGTCTCGATAGTCCCAAGGATCTTATCCCGGTAGTCGTTTCTGTAAGCCTCATAGACCTTCCTTTGTTCGTCTTCCATTTCACAGAAGAGAATGGTCTCGGTCTTGTCGGGCAGGTCCTTGGCCACCTGCTCCTTCGTACGACGAAGGATAAAGGGATACAACAGTTTACGCAGATGCTCCTTTCGGTCCTGCTCGCCGAACTTGTCAATGGGAACGGCAAATTCCTGGCGGAAGAACTCCAGGCTGCCCAGCATGCCGGGGTTGAGGAAGTTCATCTGCGCAAAAATATCGAAGGTGTTATTTTGCAGAGGGGTACCGCTCATGCAAAGCCGGTGCTTGGCTTGCAGCAGACAGGCGGCCTTGGTCACCTTGCTGCTCGGGTTCTTGATGGCCTGGGATTCATCCAGCACGGCATAGTCAAAGGCCATTTCCAGCAACAGCTTGATATCGCTGCGCAAAGTGCCATATGTGGTGATGATCACATTGTACTGGGAAAGAACCTCCTTGCTCCGCGTCCTGTCCCCGCCATGATGGATATGATAGGTCAGCTCCGGCGTGAATTTTTTTATTTCATTCTCCCAGTTGAACATAAGGGTCGTCGGACAGACGACCAGCGCACTCAGCCGGCCATTGGACGTACGGAAATGCTGGAGATAGGAAAGAGCCTGTATCGTTTTACCAAGACCCATGTCATCGGCAAGAATTCCACCCCAGTTGACCTCCTGTAGGTAGTTGAGCCAGTGAAAGCCATGTACCTGGTAAGGCCGCAGGATCGGTTCAAGATGAGCCGGCGGCGGAACTTCGCGGATACGATTGAACTCCCGCAGCTGCTCGTATTTTTCTTCCAGCCGGATGATCAGCTCTTCCTCATTGCGACCTTCATAGAGCTCGTCGATGACGCTCATATGATACTTTGACAGTCGTAGCTGATTGCTCTTCCCTTCCCCAACCCGGAATAAAAGAGAGTATTTTTTGATCCACTCTTCCGGCAGAACCCCAAGGGTGCCGTCATGAAGCGGAACGAATTGCTGACGGTTGCCCAACGCCTTTTTTACATCGGCGATAGTCACTTTCTGATCTCCAAAGACGATGTCGACACGGGCATCAAACCAATCGGTATTGCTGCTGATATGGATCTTTGTCTGTGGTTTGGCCGTATTGAAACGGAAGTTCTTCAGGGCATCAAATCCATAAACAGGGATCTTCATCTCCTCCATAGCATCCACAAAAAGGAAGAACCAGTTGTTCTTTAACACATCCGCCCCCTTAAGAGCCAGACTATGCGATGTCTCAGGATGGATGAACTGGGAGTGAAGGGATTCCAATTTACGGAAGAACTGTAGCTCCGCCTCCTTGTTGCGGTGTACGATAAGCACCTGGTCCCCGTCCGGAACAATGATCTCATCCTTCCCGCCGGGCCTGGTCTCAAAACCTTTATAGGAGAACAGCGGCTGAAAGACAAGATAGTCGCCTTTTTCTTGTAGCAACAATTTTCTCTCCGGATCACCATCCTTGACCTCCCGGACCAGGCCGTTCTCAAAGTCGACATGATATTCGGTCGTCAATGGCAATACAAAATCCTTCAACCGCGCCGGCCAGTCTTCCTTGCTGATCGTCCACTTTTCTTTCCCCGTAAATTTTTCTATCAGGGCAATGTCCTCAGGCCTGTTCCAGAGATAGAGGTTGTTGTTATAAAAAAAGACCAGCGAGCTTTTACACTCATTCCTGGAAAGATCCACCGGCTGACCATTGATCTTTACATAACAGCTCAGCTCATAGACCCCTTTTCCCGCAGCGACACTAAAAAAGGGTGTCACCGGGTCCGCAGACAGACCCACCGGTTGCAGATTGGCCGTCTTGAACGCCTTATGCCCGTTCAGATAGAACACGAACGGATTGGCATTGAGCTCTATAAAAAGCTTTTTTAATTTGGGATGCAGATACTCCACCATCAGCTTCTTCGTCTCTTCCGGCAGATCGTCTTCCTCGTGATGAATAATATTCTCCCATATGCCGCTGAAAGGAGAGTTGCGGTTGAGATATTTATTGATCTCCGAGCCCTGCATCTTACGCAGGGAAGGGATCATCTGCTTGTCGAACTCATTAAAAGGATCGCTGTTGATAAATTTGACAAGGTCCATTTTTTCCACCTTGCCGGCATATGCACTCTGTTCTTCATTGCTCTCCCCCGCTATCGCATCCAGCGCAAACCCCGGAAAGCCCTCGTGGTTGAAATTGAAGACCACACCCAGCCGCTGGGCATTGCCCATCACTTTTTCCTCTTCCTCGACGGTCGCAGGCACTTCCGCCTCCACCGCCCTGGGACGGCTGCTGGCAAGAGGCGCCACACGTTTGATGGTAGTATCCAGTACCCGTAAGAAAGGCTTGCCCTCCTTATAGGTAAATTCAAATTTGCCCTTCAGATCATCCGAAAGGGAATATCCGTACGCCTCCAGGAGTTTGTTCTTTTCCTTATCCCAGTTGCGGATGCTGTCGAAATAATACGCCCCGTGTGCATGCAGCAGCTGCAAAAAGACGATCACTTTTGGCAGGGAGAGAGGATGCAGTGGGTCCGGATAGTCGCTGCTCGTATCAAAATTCCGCTCTTCATTCTTACGCAGAACGACCTGGTATGTCTGATCTTCCAATCTGACAGATGCTTTGACGACCTCATCCTTCGCAAACTCGATATTGGCCTTCTCCGTGCGAAGGAATTTTTCGGCATCAGCCAGCGTTTGCTGGGAACAAAGCAGCCGGATGCTTTTGAGGTCGATGAACTTCATTTTCACGACCGTATGACGCTGGTCATAATGTATCTCTTCCGCCTTCAGCATGTTCCTGTCCAGCAACTCCTGGAGCTGGATCAGCGCCCCCGCTTCATGACGGCAGATATCCCCCAGGTTATAAGGGCAGCTGCAGCGGATGGACAGCGTTTTGGCATCCTTGAATTTCTGCACGTATACTTTATAATACGTGGAATAGCTGTCGTCCTTAACCCGGAAGGTAACAGACTCGAACAGCTCGTCGTATTCGATCAGCTCTACGTAACCAATAGCGTGGATCTTTTTCCCCCGACGAATCACTTCATCGGTTCCATTGGTATATACATACTTAATAAGGTGCGGTAGCGCCATACATTTTTTTAACAAATCCCCTTCCCGGTGCCCTTAAAGCCAGGGGCTTCACCCTCAGAGCCACTGCCTCAACACCGTTGAGGCATCGCTCATTAGTTTCAGGCTTCGCCCTCACTAATCCCGGGTCCATTCCGAAAAGGCCAATCTGCAAAACTAAAGGAAAAAAGGTGAGTGTAGAAAATAAATCCGCGCTACCTTTATTCCGATAAACCGGCTTTTATGATCCTCCGTATTTTCCTGCTTACTCTTATCCTATTCCCGTCTTTTCTGACCATTTCCGCTCAAAAACTAAAAAAACCCGACAAAATCACGCTTTCCAACCTGGAAGCACATATCCGCTATCTGGCCGACGACAAGCTGGAAGGCCGGAGAACCGGTACTCCGGGGGAAACGGCCGCCAGCGATTATATCAGCTCCGCCTTCAGCAAGGCCGGCTTACAGCCCAAAGGAGACAATAACGGCTGGCTACAGGCCTTTCCCGTCGACGAAGGACGCCGGATCAGCCCCGAGTCCTATTTTACCGTAAATGACCGGAACCTGGTGCTCAACAAGGACTATTTCCCCCTGACCCTCAGCCCGGCAGCAACAGTATCCGGCTCACCCGCCATTGCCCTCCAGGAAGCCGGGGTACCCTGGTTCCTCGACCTTCGGGAGCTGCTGGAAGCAAATGCCGGCAATCCACACTTCGACTTCCCTGGCGCCATCCGGGCCCGGATAGCAGCCTGCACAAAAAAAGGCGCCACGGCCCTTATTCTTTACAACACCTCCAAAATAGCCGACAATCTGGCCTTTGACCCCCATGACAGACCCACCCCGGCATCCATCCCCGTCCTCTACCTGACCACTGCGGCAAAAAGGAAGTATCTCAGGGACGAATCCGCATCGGTTGATCTGAAGATCCGGGTCGGCTTTACGGAAAAACAGCGTACCGGGCACAATGTCGTGGGCTGGCTGGACAACGGAGCTCCGGAGACCATCGTCATCGGGGCCCATTACGACCACCTGGGCTACGGAGAGGATAGCAATACCCTCTACCGCGGACCGGACAGGGTCATCTTCAACGGGGCGGACGACAATGCCAGCGGGGTAGCCGGGATGATCGAACTCGCCCGGATGTTGTCGGCCTCCAGGCTAAAAAACAACAACTACCTTTTCGTTGCCTTCTCGGGAGAAGAACTGGGCCTTTTCGGATCCAAATACTTCGTGGAACACTCCCCCGTCAACACAGGGTCTATCAACTACATGATCAACCTGGATATGATCGGCCGGCTCAATGACACGACACACGCCCTGACAATAGGCGGATATGGCACTTCCCCGGCCTGGGGGACTGCCCTTGGCGGAACTGCCCTCGGCGACCCGGCGACCCCTGGTGCCAGCCGACGCAAAAACAGCGGGACCCCTTCTTTTACTATCCACTACGACAGCAGCGGCCTCGGCCCCAGCGACCATACCTCCTTTTACCAAAAAGACATCCCCGTCCTCTTCTTCTTTACCGGCATTCATACAGACTACCACAAGCCGGGCGACGACTTTGACAAGATCAACTATACCGGCGAGTTACAGGTAGTAAAATTCATTTATTCGCTGGTGCAGGACCTTAATCCAAAAGGGCGTCTTACTTTTACAAAGACCCGGGATACCCCGCAGGGATCACCCCGCTTCAGCGTGACACTGGGCATCCTGCCTGATTATACCTTCAGCGGCAGCGGAGTCCGCGCCGATGGGGTCAGCGAAGGCCGGCCCGCTCAGAATGCAGGTATGAAGACGGGTGATGTCATCATACAGCTGGGGGCCTGGCCGGTGACCTCGCTGGAGAACTATATGGAAGCCCTGGGGAAATTTAAAAAAGGCGATAAGACCACCGTCAAATACCGGCGCGGCAATGATACCATCGAACGCCCGGTACAATTTTGATCGCAGCCCTCACCATCGGCGCGACGTAATAAAGGGAGACAAATGAAGCTAAAGCTCAACATAGACGATATGACAGGGGAGTTCTTCGAGGACACCCGCCTGCTGGGCGTTGTAGCCCCGGTAAAAGACTACCAGTTCTGCTGGCAGCTCAACAATCGTTTACGGTTTGACTTCCGCATCAACAACGGCATAGAGATCCAGTTGACGAAACGGCAGCGGAATTACTTTTTCGGCGTTTATGAATACCGCGAGACCGGCAATTCCCTGCAACACTTTCTCTATAACAATCAGTTTGACGGGGAATACCTCCTTCCGGAGTTCAAACACCTGGACTTTCTCTGGCTGCTGAAAGGTGACGTCGTGGCGGATGAAAAGCTCACACAGCTGATCAGCTGTATAAAGACCATACCCGGCGTTCAGCTGGTGATGGAGCTCGTTCACGACAAGATCAAAAACAAAGGACACCTCATTTTTTAAACCTGGCACTCCGGGCGCGGGCTTTGCTGTTATAATAAAAAAATACGGTTATGTGGGAAGAAAAAAACAATGCGCTTTACCGGAAATTCGAGTTCAAAGACTTTTCGGAGGCTTTTGCCTTTATGACCCGCGTGGCGCTGGCAGCGGAGAAAATGGATCATCATCCCAACTGGAGCAATGTCTACAACACAGTGGAGATAAGCCTGACCAGTCATGATGCGGGCAATACGGTCACTGAAAGAGACAGGAAGCTGGCGAAAAAGATCGATGCCTTAGTCTGATTGACGCCACGGATTCGCGGCTAAGCGGGGACTCGAACCCTGACGCTCCTGGCGATCGTTTGACCCGTGGTTTGATCCTCGACCCGAACCATGATTCGACCCATGATTATTCGACCCATGATTATTCGATCCACGGTGATTCGATCCGTTATGGTTTGATCCATCCGGTCCGGAGCGAGGCGTTTGCGGCGGTCTGCGGTCTGTTCAGCTGTTCATACTAGCCAGGAACTCCTCATTGCTCTTGGTTCCTCGCATCCGTTTCAGCAACTCATTCATCGCTTCTTCCGCATTCATGTCGTTCAAATAAACACGCAGGAGATTCATTCTTTGCAGCACATCCCTTTCCAGCAACAGGTCGTCGCGGCGGGTAGAGGAAGCAACCAGGTCGATGGCAGGATAGATCCGGCGGTTCGACAGACGGCGCTCCAGCTGCAATTCCATATTACCAGTACCCTTGAACTCCTCAAAGATCACTTCGTCCATCTTGGAGCCGGTGTCGATAAGAGCAGTAGCAAGGATCGTAAGAGAGCCGCCATTTTCGATCTTACGGGCAGCACCAAAGAATTGTTTGGGCTTCTGCATGGCATTGGCTTCCACACCACCGGAAAGAACCTTACCGGAAGCAGGAGCCACAGTATTGTGCGCACGGGCAAGACGCGTGATGGAGTCCAGCAGGATCACGACATCATGACCACATTCTACCAGGCGTTTGGCCTTTTGAAGGGCTATCGTAGAGACTTTTACGTGTTTTTCCGCGGGCTCGTCAAAGGTGGAGGCAATAACTTCCGCCTTTACGCTGCGCTCCATGTCGGTAACTTCCTCAGGACGCTCGTCGACGAGGACGATCATCAGGTAACACTCGGGATGGTTGGCAGCGATCGCATTGGCAACAGCTTTCAGCAACATCGTCTTACCCGTTTTAGGCTGCGCCACGATAAGTCCGCGCTGCCCTTTCCCGATCGGTGTGAACAGATCGATGATCCGGGTGGAATAGTCGCTCGGCGTAGTGAACAGGTTCAGCTTTTCAAAGGGGAACAACGGTGTGAGATAATCGAAAGGCACACGGTCGCGAACTTCTTCCGGTCCTTTGTTGTTGATCGTTTCCACCTTCAGAAGAGCAAAATATTTCTCTCCTTCTTTTGGCGGACGAACCGAGCCTAATACGGTGTCACCCGTCTTCAGACCAAAAAGCTTTATCTGCGATGGAGAAACATAGATATCATCGGGAGAAGAGAGATAGTTGTAATCGCTGCTGCGCAGGAACCCATAACCGTCAGGCATCATTTCCAGTACGCCCTCAGCATTGATAACACCATCGAATTCGATGTTGAATACATCATTGCGGCGCTGGGGATACGCCCTTCCGCCCTGGACATCACCGGAACGGCTGAGATCGCCGCCGTCCTGGAAATTGGATTCGTCCGGAAGGGATATTCCGTCTTCCTGTTCAGATTGCTCTTCTGAATCTTCGCGCTGGTTGTCCCGGTTGTCCCGATTCCCGTCCTGGCGATTGTTATCCCGGTTCTGATCCTGGCGGTTGTCGCGATTCCCTTCGTTACGGGTATCACGGTTGCCTTCTCCGGATCTTTCAGCCCGGTCAGATCGTTCAACCCGATCAGGTCTTTCCTGTCTTTCCAGTCCGGGTCTCTCGCCACGCACTGATTCGCCACGCACAGATTCGCTACGCACTGATTCGCCACGTCCAGATTCGCCCCGTTCTGGTCTTTCCTGGCGTTCGATGACCGGTGTCGGACGAGTGGGAGCTGCAGCCTTTGCTGGAACCGCAACCACTTCCGGCGCTTCTTCTTCTTTCTTCCGGGCTGGCTTCTTCAGCACTACCGGCTTTTCTTCTTTTTTATTGCCACGGGTCTCTTTCTTGGGTTCTACCTTTTTAGGCTTCTCTTCTACACTTTCGACTATCGCTTCTTCCGTGGAATTGGCCGTAGTGGCCTTTATAATACGTTTGCGTTTGTTGGGCTTGTCATCAGCTGCGTCTCCTTTTGCTTCGCTAGCAACTACAGCTTGTTTGTCGAGGATTTTGTAGATGAGCTCCTGTTTATCCAGCTTCTTGGCGCCAGTGATCTTTAACTGCTCTGCAATATCGAGGAGTTCCGGAACGAGCATGTCGTTCAATTGGAGAATATCGTACATAAAATAACTTGAGAGTTGAAAACTATTCTCAAACAGAGGGTCTGTCTTGTTGAGAAATTGAAATGAAATTTTGATTAAAAAAAAACAGAATGAGTTAAAACTGATGAGCTGTGAGCATTGGAAAAGGAAACTAATCAGCTTAATTCCACTGCAATTTTAGCATAAAAAAATAAAAATCAAAAATAATTTTTAAAATCCCCTGACTTTCAGCGCTTTTTTGGCCCTGATTTTCTCTTACTTCCCCACTTGGGTTATATTTGCCCCACTAAATTTCAAGAGAAACTATGTTTAATACAAGAGTGAAGGTGAAAGAGCTGCTGGCGACAAAACCCGAAAACCAGGAAGTGATCGTGATGGGATGGGTTCGGACCTTTCGCAACAATCAGTTTATAGCACTCAACGACGGATCTACCAATAACAACATCCAGGTCGTGATAGAGTTGGGTTCCTACGAAGAATCTTTGTTAAAAAAAATCACACCCGGCGCCAGCCTGAAAGTAACAGGACAGCTCATCGCTTCATTGGGCAAAGGTCAGTCGGTGGAAATAAAGGCCGGCAGCGTCGAGGTCCTGGGCGAATGTAATCCCGAAAAATATCCTCTTCAGCTCAAGAACAGGCCCAGCCTGGAATACCTGCGGGAGATCGCACACCTTCGCTTCCGGACCAACACCTTCGGAGCCGTCTTCCGCGTAAGACATTCCCTGGCTTTTGCCATCCATAAATTTTTCAACGAGAAAGGTTTCGTTTATTTACATACCCCGGTCATCACCGCCTCCGATGCAGAAGGCGCAGGCGAAACGTTCCGCGTGAGCACACTGCCCTTCGATAACCCTCCCCGCAAAGAAGATGGGTCCATCGATTTCTCAGAAGACTTCTTCGGTCGGGCTACCAACCTCACTGTCAGCGGACAGCTCGAAGGCGAGCTCGGAGCCATGGCCTTTAGCGAAGTCTATACCTTCGGCCCTACCTTCCGCGCAGAGAATTCAAATACAGCCCGCCATTTGGCAGAATTCTGGATGATCGAGCCGGAAATGGCCTTTTACGACCTTGAAGACAATATGAACCTGGCCGAATCCTTTATTCGCTACCTCATCCGGTACGTGATGGATAACAATCGCGAAGACCTTGAGTTCCTGGCTCAAAGACTCGCGGAAGAAGAAAAACAAAGACCACAGGCCGAAAGAAGTGAAATGGGCCTCATCGAGAAGCTGGAGTTCGTTATTGACAACCAGTTCGAACGCATCACATATACCGAAGCAATAGATATCCTTTTGCAGTCACCCGCATACAAGAAGAAAAAATTCCAGTACGACGTAAAGTGGGGCATCGATATGCAAAGCGAACACGAACGCTATCTCGTAGAAAAACATTTTAAAAAACCCGTCATCGTCACCGGCTATCCCGCTGATATAAAGGCCTTTTACATGCGACAGAACGACGATGGAAAAACCGTCGCCGCCATGGATATCCTCGTCCCCGGGATCGGCGAAATAGTCGGCGGCTCACAAAGAGAGGAAAGACTCGAAAGACTCGAAGCAAAAATGACGGCCATGCATATCCCCGTTGAAGAAATGTGGTGGTACCTCGATACCCGCCGCTTCGGAACAGTGCCGCACGCCGGCTTCGGACTGGGCTTCGAGCGCATGATGCTCTTCGTAACCGGTATGACAAATATCAGGGACGTCATCGCATTCCCCCGCACACCCAAAAGCGCAGAATTCTAGACGAAGCCCCCGCACCAGCCATACATACTTATTTTCTAAAAAAGCTGTCCCCCGGGATGGCTTTTTTGTGGAATCGTTTCTCCCGGGCATCTTAGTTTCAAATCAACTATTATGGCCGAGATCAACACTCAGGCCGGCAGCACTCATAAAAAAGTCGGCCGGCGCAGCAAAAAATTGTCTACCCGCGTCGACATGACCCCAATGGTAGACCTGGGTTTTTTACTCATTACCTTCTTTATCCTTACAACCACCTGGTCTAAGGCGCATGTGACAAAACTGATCATGCCCGCCGACGGTCCCGCCAGCACAATTGGCAACAATGCCGCATTGACCATCGTCCCCATCGCGGGAAACAAACTGTTCTATTACCACGGCGAACTGTCCGAAGCCCTTCGGAATGGCAGCTACGGAACCACAGGCTATGGCCTCAACAACGGCATCGGGGACATCATCCGCGGGAAACAAATCGCTATGGATCACAGTTATAAAGGCGGCCGGAAGGAGCTGATGCTGCTGATCAAACCCTCTCCCGAAGCCACTTACGGTAACCTGGTGAGCCTCCTGGACGAGACTCAGATCAATGCAGTAAGCCGATATGCGATAGTGGACCTGACTAAGGAAGAGAAGAAAGACATTTTCTCAAAAATTCTTTAACTTTAGTCCCCACTAATTTTTAAAAAATATACCATGGCCATTCCCGTAGTCGACCTCGCTCAATTTTCAGGAAATCCACAACAAAAATCTGCCTTTGTTGACGCGCTTGGAAAAGCCTATGAAGATGTTGGTTTTGTCGCCGTGAAGAACCATGGGATCCCCGCCGCTACCATCGAGGGGCTCTATTCAAATACAAAAGAATTCTTTTCCCTGCCAGGCGGGACGAAACAGAAGTACGAAATAGCAGGCCTCGCAGGTCAGCGCGGTTATACCTCTTTCGGGAAAGAACACGCGAAAGGCAGCACGGCTCCCGACCTCAAGGAATTCTTTCAGTTTGGACAGACAGTAGAGGACAATGACCCCATCCGGTCAGAATATCCCGACAACGTAATCGTATCGGAAATAAAGACCTTTAACCCCATTTTTTCCAGCGCCTATCGTTCTTTTGAAGATTCAGGCTCCGCCCTCCTCCGCGCTATCGCCCTCTACCTGGGCCTGGATGAAAAATATTTCGACCCCCACGTACACAATGGCAATTCTATCTTAAGAGCCATTCACTACCCCCCCATAAAAGAAGAGCCAAAGTCGGCCATCCGCGCCGAACAACATGAAGATATCAATCTTATCACCCTGCTGATAGGCGCCAGCGCAGATGGCCTCGAGATCCTCTCCAAACAGAACGAATGGGTTCCGGTAACCTCCCTGCCCGAACAGATAGTCGTCAATGTGGGAGATATGCTGCAACGACTGACCAACAACAAACTCCGCTCCACCACTCACCGCGTTGTCAACCCCCCAAGAGAAATGTGGGGCACCTCCCGGTTCTCTATTCCTTTCTTTCTACACCCAAAAAGCAATATGAGCCTGGCCTGCCTCCCGGGCTGTATAGATCAGGCACACCCCAAAGCTTATGCGGACGCTACCGCAGGTGAATACCTGGACGAACGCTTACGCGAGATCGGGCTGAAAAAATAAGGGCATTTTATGATAGTTGTATGATCCGGAACTTACAAACCGGGGTCTTATGATCCTGAGCCGGCAGCGGCAGTAGTCTATGGCGGTGAAGGTAGTCCGCGGCTGTGAAGATAGCCGGCAGCGGCGAAGATTTTATATATGCAGCATATAAAGAATGATCAACGCAGTTACAGCGCCTGCTAAAAAGCTAATAATCAGTTTCATTCTGTAGATGACCATTTTGGGGTAATAAGCTGTACAATCTGTTTATCTGCGATTTTCCAAGGCTAGGCTAAAGTTAGGACGCAACAAACCTACAAATTCCAACCCGGTTTTTAATGTTATTTTAATCTTTTATGCCTTAAAAGAGGCAAATCTTGGTCTTTTAAGGTGTTCTTCCTACTTTCTTCTACCATTTATACCTGCATTTGGACCTTTTGTCCCTTGGCTATCGGGTTATAAAAATTACCTCCCTTAAAACAGTACTTTGTGTTGCATAGTACTAAAAAAGTACTTACCTTTATCTCATCAAAAAACTCAGCGTATGAATATCGAGAACACACAAAGCCAGATGCGCAAGGGAATTCTGGAGTTTTGTATTCTCTCCGTCATCAGGCGCGGTGAAGCTTACCCCTCCGATATCGTAGAAGAGATGAAAGCTGCCAACCTGAATATTCTGGAGGGAACCCTTTACCCTTTGCTGACACGCCTGAAAAATGCAGATATGCTCACCTACCGTTGGGTGGAAAGCAACTCAGGACCACCCCGCAAGTATTTCTGCCTGACCCCAAAGGGAGAGGCCTTCTACGGCGAGCTGGAAGCCACCTGGAAAGAACTGGCCAACGCAGTTCACGCATTGACCAACAAGACCTATTAAGTACCCCTGAAACAACCAACTCTAAATTTCAACCTCCAAATAAAAGAACATGAAAAAGATTATCAACATAAACTTTCACAGCAGGGTGATCCCTATCGAAGAAAGTGCCTATGAAATACTGCAGCAGTATATAGATAGTCTGCGCAGACATTTCGCCAACGAGGAAGGCCGCGATGAGATCATCAGCGATATCGAGAACCGCTTTGCCGAACTTTTTACCGAAACCCTCAAGAAAGGTGCTGCCTGTATCACCGATGCCGATGTCAACGCCATCATCACCAGCATGGGCCGCCCCGAAGAGCTCGGAGAAGAAGATGGACCCCAGCCCAACGCCTCCGCCAGCCAGCAGGCAGGCACAGGACCTCAGCCTAACTACCAGTATGCCGGAGGACCCGAAGAGTCCCGCCGCCTCTACCGCGCCGGCAACGACAAGATCCTCGGCGGCGTCTGCGCCGGCCTGGCCAACTACCTCCGCCTGGACCCCGCCATCGTTCGTATCATCTTTGTACTCATTACCTTCGGATGGGGAGCAGGACCATTATTGTATATCATCCTGTGGATCGTCCTGCCAACAAAATCCCTGCCCGTCAATGCGAGGAAGCGCCTCTATCGCAATTCCGACAACCGGGTCATCGGTGGTGTCGCCAGCGGCCTCTCTGCTTACTTCCACATCGATATCTGGATCCCCCGCCTCATCTTCGCCCTGCCCCTGATCCTCGGTATCCTTACCTCCATCCTGCGCAGTACCTGGTTCGATTTTGACGGCCCGGTATTCTTCACCGGCGGTTTTGGTGGTACCCTCTTCGTGACCTATATTATATTGTGGATCGTCCTGCCCGAAGCGGTCACCGCTTCGGAGAAACTGGAAATGCGGGGGGAGAAGGTAGACCTGGAGTCGATTAAGAATACCATCAAGAGCGACCTCGGGAACTTAAAAGGCCGCGCAAAAGAGATGGGCAGCGAACTCCAGGAACGTGCGCAACAGGTAGGACAGCAGGTAAAACAAAGCACCCAGAACTTTGCTACCGAAGCAGGACCCGTCATCCGCAGAAGCAGCAGCGGCTTCGCTCATGCAATAGGTGTCATGTTCAAGGCATTCTTCCTTTTTATTGCCGGACTTATCACCTTCGTCCTCATCACCGTCCTGGCTAGTCTGATCTTCCGCGGCGACGGTCTGCTCCAGCTTAAAGGTTACGTGCTGGAAGGCTTCTGGCAGAATTTCCTGGCCTGGGCCGGCTTCTTCCTATTCCTCGTCATACCCGTCATCGCCCTGCTGACCTGGCTTATCCGCCGCATCACCGGAGTACGCTCCCGCAGCCATTACCTTGGCTATACCTTTGCCACCTTATGGATCATCGGACTATTCTGTATGATTGTCCTGGGAGGCATGATCATGAGCAACTTCCGCGCCCGCCAACACGTCGAAGAGACCGTCTCCCTGGTCCAACCCAGTCATAACAAGCTGATCGTCCGCACCTCAGAAGCCATTAACCGCTACAATGACACCGACTGGTGGTCCGATATCGACTTTGGCAAGCACGGCCCCTTCTATAGCCTCAACGAAGACAGCTTCCTGCTGACGACGATCCGGGTAAGAGTCCTGAAAAGCGAAGACTCCGGCTTTCACGTCCAGCTGATCAAGATCAGCCGGGGCAGCAGCGCAGCAAAAGCACGCGAGATCGCCAGCCGGATCGAATTCCCCATCCGCCAGAGCGACAGCGTCCTCAATCTGCCCGAAGGCTTTGCCATCACCGGCAACCAAAAGTTCCGTAACCAGCAGGTCCTGGTAGAAGTCGCCGTACCCGTCGGCAAACGTATCCTGATCAACAGGAGCATTGAAGATTATCATTGGTTTAATATCAATCCCAACAATCGGCATATCCGCTGGAACGACCGCCACAACGACTGGCGCTCCGATTGGGACGAAGACATCGACGAGAATGACAGCTATCCCTGGTCCGGAAATGTAGAATATGTGATGACCCCTACCGGTCTCGCCCGTACCGACCACAAGAGCATGACCGAAGATCGCCGCCAGGACAACGATGATAAGGACGACGATGACGACGATAATAAGAATGACAACGAGGATATGTACAAGGAAAAACATAACAAACCCGGCGCTAACGATGGCTATCGCTACAAAAGCCCCGAAAAGACCCCCAAACCCGCAGATACCCCCGTCATTAAAAAAACAGCCATGGTGACAAAAGAAGAAGAAGGCCTTGTTCAGCCTTATATTCTCCTGGCCTGCTTTACATCTTAATAAGACTCTATCGTTTCAGAACGAAACGATCGTTGGTTGAAGTTGGAACATAGCCCCCCGAAGTCCTCCGGGGGGCTTTCGTACATTTAGAGACCCGGTCTCAGGGAGAAACCATACATTTGCGGCTCAAAATCCACTAAATGAAGAGCACTCCTTTCACAGCCAAACATATTGCACTTGGCGCTAAAATGGTAGAATTCGCAGATTATAACATGCCCATCAGCTACACCGGCATCAATGACGAACATCAGGCCGTCCGCACCAACGCGGGTGTCTTCGACGTAAGCCATATGGGCGAGTTCGTCATAAAAGGAGAACATGCGCTTGACCTTATCCAGCGCGTCACGACCAACGACGCATCAAAGCTCACCGCCGGCAAGGCCCAGTACAGCGCCCTCACCAACGACGAAGGCGGCATCGTAGACGACCTCATCGTCTACTGCCTCGAAGAGAATAAGGCTTACATGCTGGTAGTCAATGCCGCTAATATCGAAAAGGATTGGAAATGGATCTCCAAACACAACATACATAAAGCAGAGATGCATAATATCTCTGACAAAACCGCCCTCCTCGCCATCCAGGGACCCAACGCTACCCGCATCATGCAGACCCTGACTGATGTCGACATCCTCAATCTGGGCTATTACACATTTGCAAAAGGCAAATTTGCAGGAGTGGACAATGTCCTGATCAGCGCTACCGGATACACCGGCGCCGGCGGGATCGAGATCTATTTTGAAGACAAGGACGGAGCAGCCGACCAGATCTGGGACAAGCTGTTTGAGGTTGGCGGCCCACAGGGCCTGAAGCCCATCGGGCTCGGCGCAAGAGATACCCTGCGGCTGGAAATGGGTTATTGTCTTTATGGCAACGATATCACCGACACCAGCTCCCCCCTCGAAGCCGGCCTGGGATGGATCACCAAATTCACCAAGGACTTCACCGCCCGCCCTATCCTCGAAAAACAAAAAGCAGAAGGGATCCAGCAAAAGCTTGTCGGCTTTGAAATGATAGACAAAGGCATCCCCCGCCACGATTATGAGATAAAGGACTTCTCCGGCGCGACCATCGGAAAAGTCACCTCCGGAACCCAAAGCCCCTCCCTCGGTAAAGCGATCGGGATGGGTTACGTACGGCCTGCCTTTGCCCGGATAGACGCTCAGCTCTTTATCAAAGTCAGGGACAAACTGCTGCTCGCTAAGGTGGTAAAACTCCCGTTTAATTAAGCCCGTTAACGAAATAAGAGCTTTTATATCCCCGATTTTTAGGCGTTCTGGCAACCTTGGAATGATTTTTTCTTGTAAAAGGACACCCATCCAACATCTATTTTGCCCAAAATGCCAACCATTCACCTAACGACCTTTGTCGCAGCCCCGGCCGAACGGGTTTTCGACCTTGCCCGTAGCATCGATCTACATCGCAAATCCATGGCTCATACCGGCGAGGAGGCTATCGCCGGAACAACTAGCGGACTCATCAGGCTCGATGAGACCGTGACCTGGAAAGCCAAACACCTGGGGAAAAGCAGGATCCTGAGATCAAAGATCACAGCCATGAATGCCCCCCTCTCCTTTACCGACGAAATGGTCCAGGGAGATTTTAAAAGCATCCGGCACGAACATCATTTCAAACGGATCGACAACGGCACCCTGCTGATCGACCTCTTTCATTTCGAATCCCCCTATGGAGGACTGGGACGACTGCTCAATCATTTATTTCTCACAAACTATCTAAAAAAACTACTGGAGATCCGTAACCAGTCTATCAAGGAATACGCTGAATCTGAAAAATGGAAGTTTATTTTGAATAAATAAAAGCCGCGAAGCGCTACATTTGCGCCTATAGCTATGACAAATTCCAAACCCAGCTTATTTACGGCTTTATCTCCGGCCTTACTGCATCTGTACGATCTCAACAATGCCGTCGTGGTCATCATCGACGTTCTTCGTGCAACCTCCACCATCGCCACAGCCCTGCACAACGGAGCTAAATGCGTCATCCCGGTGGACAGCGTCGCAAAATGCATCGAATTAGGCCGCCAGATCGATGGCATTACCGCCGGCGAACGGGATGGTATGATCGCCGAAGGACTCGAACACGGCAACTCCCCCTTCGAATATCCCCGCGAGTTTATCAATAACAGAACCCTGGTGCTCACGACCACCAACGGAACCAAGCTGCTCCATATGGCCCTCGATAGAGGCGCCGGGCAGATCGTCACCGGCTCCTTCCCCAATCTCGGATCGGTCTGTGATTACCTGGTCTCTCAAAATCAACCCGTTGTACTGGGCTGCGCCGCCTGGAAGGATCGCGTCAACATCGAAGACCTCCTGTTCGCCGGAGCCGTCATCAACCAGGTAAAAGAACATTTTTCCATCAATTGCGACTCCTCACAGATCGCAGAAACCCTGTACACAGATGCAAAAAATGATCTCTATGGGTTTATGAAGGCCCGCGACGCCTCTCACTATCACCGCCTCATGGGTTTTGGACTGGAGAAGGATATCCGGTATTGTTTAACCCCCAACGTCGCCAATGTTCTACCATTCTACGAAAATGGCAAGCTGATCGTCTTTTAACAAACAACCAGCCTGCCACCCTAACAGCCACCAAACAATCGTAACATCTTATAAACACATTCCTCCGCATTTCGTAAGCCCCGATAGGTCCAACATTGTACCTTTGCCCCCTTGCATAAGATGACGCAACCCCAGTTTGAAAAAAAGTAATCTCCATATCGCGCTGGTGGGCAATCCCAATAGCGGGAAAAGCTCTCTTTTTAATGCACTGACCGGCCTTAACCAAAAAGTAGGCAATTTCCCCGGCGTAACCGTAGACAAAAAGACGGGCGTAAGCGAACTGGCCCCCGGCCTTTCCGTCAATATCGTCGACCTCCCCGGCACCTACAGCCTCTACCCGAAACGTGCCGACGAATGGGTTACCTACAAGGTCCTCTTAAACCAGGACCCCTCCGTACACGCCGACATGGTCATTCTGCTCGTAGATGCCAGCAATCTCAAACGAAACCTCCTATTCTGCTCGCAGATCATCGACCTCAAAATACCCGTGGTCGTCGCCCTGACCATGATGGACCTGGCAGGCCAGAAAGGCATCGAGATCGACGTCGACGGCCTCGAAAGAGAACTGGGCATCCCGGTGGTAGCCGTCAATCCACGCAAGAACAAGGGCATCCCCCAGCTGAAGAAGATTGTCGAATTACGGGCCCGTCAATTACACCAGACGCCACCCCGTGCCTTTATCGACAATCACGGCCTGGCATCCGGAGCCATTCAGGATGTTCGGAAACTGTTTCCCGAAGCCAGCGACTATACCGCCATCCACTATCTTATCAATCACGAACATTTCGATTTCAACAACGACCTCCAATCCAAAATAGAGAACATCGAGTCGGCCCACGCCTTTAACCATACGCGTATCCAGGCCGACGAGATCCTTCAGCGCTATGGCCGGATCAAACAGATCATGCAGCATACCGTAATGGAGCCCGATCCCCTCGAAAAGACCCTCTTCACCGAAAAGCTGGACAAGCTCTTCCTCGACAGGACCTGGGGTTATATTATTTTGCTGGGAGTTCTTTTCCTGCTGTTCCAAAGCGTCTTCTGGATCGCCCAGTTCCCCATGGATGCCATCGACTGGACCTTTTCCAGGCTCGGCGGCTGGCTGGGGCATATCCTGCCCGAAGCCTGGTGGAGCGACCTGCTGGTCAACGGACTCCTGGCCGGCCTCAGCGGCATCCTCGTCTTCGTGCCTCAGATCATGATCCTCTTCGGCCTCATCACCATCCTCGAGGACACCGGCTATATGGCCCGGATCAGCTTTCTTACCGACAAGCTCATGCGGAAAGTAGGTCTCAACGGCAAAAGCGTCATGCCCATGATCAGCGGCTTCGCCTGTGCCGTACCCGCCATCATGAGCGCCCGTAACATCGAGAACAAAAAGGAAAGATTGCTTACCATCCTCATCACCCCCCTGATGAGCTGCAGCGCACGACTCCCCGTTTATACCATCCTCATAGCCCTCGTCATTCCCCGCAAAGAGGTCCTGGGAATTTTTGGCCTCCAGGGCCTGGTCATGATGGGACTCTATCTGTTGGGGACGGTCATGGCCATGGTCGTCAGTTATGTGGCCAAATGGTTTATCAACCTGAAGGAAAAGAGCTTCTTTATCCTCGAGCTGCCCATCTATCGCGCGCCCCGATGGAATAATGTCGTCGTCACCATGATCAGCAAAGCAAAGATCTTCGTCGTGGATGCCGGAAAGGTCATCATGGTCATCAGCCTTATCCTCTGGGCCCTCAGCTCTTTCGGGCCGGGTCATCGGATAGACAACGCCAGGGCCGCTTATGACCAGCAGATCCGGCAACATCCGGAACAGGCCGTCGAATTAGGAAAAGAAAAACAGGCAGCCGCTCTTGAGAATTCCTATGCAGGCCTGCTGGGCAAAGTGGTCGAGCCGGTTATCCGCCCCCTGGGCTATGACTGGAAGATCGGCATCGCGCTGATCACCTCCTTTGCAGCCCGCGAAGTTTTTGTCGGTACCATGGCTACCCTCTATAGCGTAGAAGGCGGTAAAGATGCAGACCAGCAAACCCTCCGCCAACGCATGCAGTCCGCCCGGCGGGAAGACGGCAGACCCGTTTATACCCTCGCAAGCGGCGTTTCCCTGATGGTGTTCTACGTGCTGGCAATGCAATGTATGAGCACTCTCGCCGTGGTCCGCCGCGAGACCCGCAGCTGGAAATGGCCGGTTATCCAACTTGTTTATATGACCGGGCTGGCCTATCTAATGAGCCTGCTGGCTTTTCAGTTATTAAAATAAGGCGCCACAATCCCGCCCGTTGCCTCCCAAAAGCATCAGCCCCACTGCCCAGGCAACAACATCTTCGCCCCATCCCCCTTACGCGGTTCACATACCCTATAACACCCCCAACTCCACCAACTCTGCGCGAAACTGTTCCGGCGACCGGAAATGGATCCCATAAAACCCCTCTTCCCGCGCCGGCACTACATTGCGGAGATTATCATCCACATAAATGGCCCGCCTGGGATCAAACCCAAACCGCCCGATCAGCAGCTGATAGATCTCCGGCATCGGCTTCCGGATCTTCTCCTCTCCCGACACCAGCCTCCCATCGAACCAATGCAGGAACTCATACAGCTCCAGCGCTATCGGAAAAGTCTCCGCACTCCAGTTCGTCAGGGCATATAATTTCAGATCGGTCTTTTCCTTTAACTCCCGGAATATCTCCACAGTAGCGTGGATAGGGCCGCCAAGCATCTCCTCCCATCGATCGTAAAAGGCCCGGATAGACGCTTCATGCTCCGGGTATTTTTTTACCAGCAGCTCCGTCCCTTCCCGCAAGGTCCTGCCACCATCCTGTTCCTCATTCCAGTCAGGCGTACATATCGTCGAGAGAAACCAGCGCCTTTCCTCCTCGTTTGGAAAAATGTCCTTATAAACATAGTCCGGGTTCCAGTCGATCAGCACTCCGCCCAGATCAAAAACCAGCGTATCGAACGATTTCATGTCGGTTGTTTTTAAATTTTGATCAGCCGCTCAGCAGCTTTCTCCAGCGTCTCTTCTTTTTTCGCAAAACAAAAACGCACCACCCGGTCATCTTTTCCCGCCGTATAGAACACCGAAACAGGGATCGTCGCCACCCCATATTCCTTTGTGATCCGGATCGCAAATTCCTTATCCGGTTCGTCACTGATCCTGTCGTATTTATAGAGCTGGAAATAGCTGCCATAGGAGGGGAGGGGAGTGAATCTCGTCTGGCTCATCAGCCGCGCAAAAAGATCCCGCTTCTGCTGCAGGAAGCCTCCAAGAGAGAGATAGGTCTGCTTGTCGGTAAGATATTTCGCCAGCCCCACCTGTGAGGGTGTGTGACAGCTGAAACAGTTGAACTGATGCACTTTTCGAAACTCCTTCATCAGGCTGGGGGAGGATACACTATATCCCAGCTTCCAACCGGTACAGTGATATACTTTCCCAAAGGAAAACGAGACAAAACTCCTTTCCAGCAGATCCGGATAACGAAGGATCGACGTATGCGGCAGCCCGTCAAAGACAAGATGTTCATATACTTCATCAGAGTGGATAAAGATCCCGCTGTCTTTTACGATCTTCCGCAGCTCTTCCATGTCCTCCGGCCGAAGTATCGCGCCGGTGGGATTATGCGGGGTATTCAGCATGATCAGCCGGGTGCGGGGGCTGACCTTACGCCTGACTTCTTCCCAGTCGATGCGGTAGTCAGGGAACCGGAGATCGATCCGTATCGGGATGGCCCCATTGACAACGACATTCGGAATATAGCTGTCATAGGCAGGCTCGAATACGATGACCTCATCCCCGGGACGAAGCATCGTCGTCAGCGCCGTGTAAATGGCATAGGTGCCGCCGGGCGTGATGGTGATCTGTGTGTCGGGGTTGACGACCGTATTATAAAGACCCGCAATTTTTGCTGCCAGCACTTCCCGAAGAGAGGCCAGCCCATTCATATGCGCGTATTGATTAAACCCATCCCGCATGGCCTGATCGACAAGAGAGACCAGCTCTTCGCTCATCGGGAAGTCAGGAAACCCCTGTCCCAGGTTTACCGCTCCCAACTCTGCCGCCAGCGAACTCATAACAGTAAATATCGTAGTGCCTACATCAGGAAGCTTGCTTACTATCGCAGGAGAAGACATACTTATTATTTGATTTCTATATTTTCCGGACGTATCTGGCCTTCCCCGTGCAGCCGCAAATAGACCTGCGCCACGGTGACCACATCCTTCTGACAATAGGTTACGATCCTTGGCAGATCACGTTGTACCCAATATACGTCCCCAACCTGGCTGCCGTCGATATCGTCTTTTGGTGTCGGCACCCCCAGCGTATGGGCAAGCAGGTTGAGGGAGATAAAACTTTTATACTCGCCAAATTTCCATAATTCCATCGTATCGATATGGGGTATCTCCCAGGGTTTCTTGCCCGAGAGGTTGAGGACCGACGGAAGTCTCATTCCATGGATGATCATGCGGCGGCATAGATACGGGAAGTCGAATTCCTTTCCGTTGTGGGCGCAAAGGAACTTTTGTCCCTCCGACCCCCATTTGTGAAGCAGCTCATAGAATTGCGTCAGCAGCTCTTTCTCATCATCACCATAAAAAGATTTGAGCGAAAGCTTTCTGTCCGCAGGCGGTCCGGACAGGACGCCACAGCTGATACAAACGACCTTGCCGAATTCGGCATAGATAGCCGCCCGGCCATAGATCTCCTCTGGCGCAGCCGGCGCCTTATCCCGAAGCAGGGCTTCGGCCTTATGTTTCCATAGATCCTGCCAGTCCGGCGGGACATCGCCAAAGACTGGGTATTGCGACACCGTTTCGATGTCAAGAAATAAGATGGTATGAAGTGGATAGGGAGATGCCATATTTACTATGACCTGGACATTCCCGGACTCGCTGCCGGACCTGTCGCCCCCCCAGCAATCCCGGTCGCCCGCCGGTCTCCCTAAAGATACTGATCTCCCTTGTTTCGTTTCACTTCGGCCACATATTCTTTGATCTCCTGCTCTTTATCCCTCCTGCAGATCATTAGCACGTCCCTGGTGTCCACAACGATAAAATTCTCCAGGCCCTGCAAAAGAACCAGCTTGTCATTGGGAGCATGCACCATACACCTGCTGGCGTCGATAACAATGACATTGTCACCGGCAACTGCGTTCTCGAGGTAATCCTTTTGCAGATTTTCGTAGGCGCTGTTCCAGGTACCAAGGTCGCTCCAGCCAAAGGAGGAGGGGATCACATATACGTTATCCGCTTTTTCCATGATCCCAAAGTCAATGGAAATATTCGTACACTGAGGATAGATCGAGAGCACCGCTTCTTTCTCAGCAGGGGTATTGAACTTGTCCTTCTCTGCGGCAAATACATCATACATCTCCGGCAGATGTTTTTCAAATGCCTGGATGATATTCTTCACCTGCCAGACGAAGATGCCGGCATTCCACAGAAAATCGCCGCTCGACAAAAAGGTCTTGGCCAGCTCTAAATTCGGCTTCTCCGTGAAGGTTTTTACTTTATATACATTGTCCGAAACGGAATGCTGCTCATACTGGATGTATCCGTAACCCGTATTCGGATGCGTGGGTTTGATGCCCAGCGTAATAAATGCGCTGTGTTTGTTGACAAAGCTCAGCGCCTCGAGGCAGACCTTCGTAAAAGCCGTTTTGTCAAGGATCAGGTGGTCCGCAGGCGCCACGATAAGAGAGGCTTGCGGATCAGCCTGCAGCAGCTTAAAGGATATATAGGCAATACACGGAGCCGTATTCTTGCGGGATGGCTCACCCAGGATGTTTGCCTCCGGCAGATCGGGGAGCTGTTCCTTTACGATGTCCGAATATTCGCTGGACGTTACTACAAAAATATTTTCCCTGGGGATAAAGGACGAGAATCTGTCAAAAGTCCACTGGATAAGGGTCTTTCCCGTATTCAGGATGTCCAGGAACTGCTTGGGGTAATCCTGACGGCTCATTGGCCAGAATCGGCTGCCGATCCCTCCGGCCATGATAACCACGTAATGATGTTTGTTCATACTATAATTATAGATCTATTATTCCTTTCTGTTAAATGATCCCTTCCTTCATCCGGTTGGGTGATCCCCCACCGATAGGGTCAAATGATCCCTTCCCTTATCAGGTTGTTCAGATCGATAAATCCCAGATACAAGCCCCCGTCAGTAACAACAAGCCGGGTTATGTCATGGACCCGCATCAGGTCCAGCGCTTCTATAGCCAGGGCTTCCGCCTCCACCGTTTTAGGATCCGTCGTCATTATGTCTCTTGCGGTCAACCCTTCCGTCATTCCCTTCTTCTCCAGCATCCTGCGAAGGTCCCCGTCGGTAATGATCCCCAGCAGCTGTCCCTGTTCATCGGTTACAGCCGCAGCACCCAGACGCCTGCTGGTGATCTCAATGATAACCTCCTTCAGAGCCGTATCAGCGCTGACCCGGGGTTTTTCATTGTGAACATAAACATCCTGTACCCGCAAGTAGAGCTTTTTCCCCAACGTCCCCCCGGGATGAAACCGGGCAAACGCCTCACTGCCAAATCCCCGCAATTCCATCAGGGTTACCGCCAGCGCATCCCCCATCACCATCTGTACGGTTGTACTGCTCGTAGGAGCCAGGTTGTTCATACAGGCCTCCTGATCAATGGAAGTATTCAACACAATATCCGATTGCCGGGCCAGTACGGATTGCAGGTTGCCGACGATGCAAATCAAGGGATTACCAAATCCCCGGATAAGCGAAAGCAACATCTTTACCTCCGGACTTTCCCCGCTTTTACTCAGGATCATAACTACGTCCTGTTCCTGCACCATACCCAGATCCCCATGTATCGCATCTGCTGCATGCAAAAAGACTGCCGGTGTTCCGGTCGAATTGAAGGTGGCAACAATTTTCTGCGCGATGATCGCACTTTTTCCGATACCACTGATAACGATCCGGCCTTTACAGGAATAGATCAGTTCTACCGCTTTTTCAAATTGATGATCCATCAGCAGCTCCAGGCCTGCGACGGCTGCGGCCTCCATCCGGACCGTATTTTTTCCTATTTCGATAATGTTCTTACCCCTGGTCATATTTATAAGTCGCAAACCTACATTAAAATGCTAAATAGTCAATAAATAGCCCGTCTTCCCCATCTCTCTCCCGACTCCTTTTCACACCCTGCACCCGGTACTTTCAAGACCCCATAAACCCATCTTCCCCCATTCCCTTCCTTTTCCCTCTTCCACACCCATTTCTAATAGGACCTATCAAAACCTTTTTAGGATATTTATAGAACTTTTACGATGGTTGGCATTTAAGTGTTTGACCAGCAATATGATACATTTTTAAAATCTCTGTTTTGTCCATAAAAGGCTTTTGATAAGCGGTCCAATTTTAACAGAAACCACTAGCTCCTTCCCCCCTTTTTGTGTAACTTCGCCATCCCTTAAAAACCAGGAACAACCCTGACTTATCCGTTAACCCAATGGGGATTTGTTCTTTTGATCAGGTAATAAGTGAGGAAGAAAATTATTGAGCATGGCAACAACCGAAACAAAAAAAACCACTACCAGAAAAGCCAAGGCCGTTAGTAGCAAGACTGCCACGGAAAAAACCAAACCATCAACTTCTCTGCTCGCTCATTTGCAGGAGCATTTTGGTTTCGACGCTTTTAAAGACAATCAGGACGCGATCATCCAAAGTTTGCTATCAGGAAAGGACACTTTTGTCATCATGCCAACCGGTGGCGGCAAAAGCCTTTGTTATCAATTGCCTGCCATTATCAGCGAAGGGGTGGCAATCATCGTTAGTCCGCTCATCGCTCTGATGAAGAACCAGGTCGACCTGGTCCGCAGCTATAGCAGCAAGGACAGCGTCGCCCACTTCCTGAATTCTACTCTTAGTAAAAAACAGATCCGCGAGGTTCATGAAGACCTGCTGAACGGGCACACAAAAATGCTCTACGTGGCGCCCGAGACGCTGACCAAGCAGGAGAATATGGAATTTTTCAGCGACCTGAAGATCTCCTTCTTCGCTGTGGACGAAGCGCACTGTATCTCGGAATGGGGACACGACTTCCGGCCTGAATACCGCAGACTGCGGGAAATGATGGACCAGATCAGCCCGAACATCCCTGTCATTGCCCTTACGGCAACGGCAACACCCAAGGTAAAGAGCGACATCGTGAAAAATCTCGGCCTCCGTGAGCCGAACATCTTTATATCTTCCTTTAACCGGCCCAACCTTTATTACGAGATCCAGCCCAAGATCAAGAAGGACCAGACGATCAAGAACATCGTTCGCTACATCGTACAGCAGAAAGGCAAAAGCGGTATCATTTATACGCTCAACCGGAAGACGACCGAAGAGCTGGCAGACATGCTCATGGCCAACGGCATCAAGGCCGTAGCCTATCACGCTGGTCTGGACAGCAAGCTCCGGGCGGAAAGACAGGACCTTTTCCTCAACGAAGATACACAGGTCATCGTCGCCACCATAGCATTCGGGATGGGCATTGACAAGCCGGACATCAGGTTCGTCATTCACTATAATATTCCCAAGTCTATCGAGAACTATTACCAGGAAACCGGCCGCGCCGGTCGCGATGGTCTCGAAGGCAATTGTATCTTATATTATTCGCACAAGGACGTCGCCAAGCTGGAGCACCTGATGAAGGACAAGCCCCTCAGCGAACGCGAGGTCGGCGCCCAGCTCATCAATGAAATGGTTGGTTACGCGGAAAGCGGCATCTGCCGCCGGAAGGTGCTGATGAGCTATTTCGGAGAGGAATACACAGCGGAAAACTGCGGCGAATGCGACAACTGCCGGCACCCCAAGGAATGGGTGGAAGCAAAGGACGCAGCCGTAAAAGTGCTGAAAGCTATCAAGGCCCTCGACGAACGTTTTGCCACAAATTATGTCGTCAACATCCTCACCGGAAAGCTGACACCCCAGATCCAGATGTTCCGCCACGAAGGCATTGCCGAATTTGGCATTGGCAAGGACGAACCCGAACACTTCTGGAACTCTGTTATGCGCCAGGTATTACTGGAAGACCTGCTCAAAAAAGATATCGAAGAATACGGCGTGCTAAAGATCACGAAGAAAGGCGAAGACTTCCTCAAAAAGCCCAGGTCCTTTAAGATCGTTCTGAACAACCTCTTCGAGGAGGCCAATGCCGACGACGAAGAAGACAACACAGAGGCAGCCGGCGCCACAGCCACCGACGAAAAGCTTTTCGAGCTGTTAAAAGAATTGCGTCAGAAAGAAGCAAAAAAGAAAAGCCTGCCCCCCTTCGTCATCTTCCTGGAAACCTCTTTACAGGATATGGCGACCCTTTACCCAACGACAACCCTCGAGCTGGAAAAATGCCAGGGCGTAAGCAAAGGCAAGGCCCTTCGTTACGGTAAGCCCTTTATCGAGCTCATCGCCAAATACGTAGAAGAGAACAACATCGAGAAGCCCGACGACTTCATCATGAAGAGCGTGGTCAACAAAAGTGTCAATAAGGTCTATATCATCCAGCAGGTGGACAAAAAGATCCCCCTCGAGACTATCGCCAAGAACAAAGACCTGCGCATCGACGCTCTCCTCGAAGACATGGAGACCATCGCGGCCAGCGGCACGAAACTCAACCTCGACTATGCCGTCGACGAAATGCTCGACGAATACGAACAGGACGAGATCATCGACTATTTCAAAAGCTGCGAAACCAGCAGCCTCCAGGTCGCCCAGCAGGAGCTTTCCGAAGGCAACTTCACCTGGGAGCAGCTAAAGCTGATGCGGATAAAGTTTTTGAGCGAATACGGGATGTAAGATTCGCGCGGTCATACCGTGATCCCATCGCCTTTCGGGCATTTGCGCTGACTTTCAGCACAAATTGCATCAGGCTCCGAAATTTTTAAGGATTTTCCTCCCTAATTATTTCGGTATTCTCCCCGGAAATCCTATTTTTGCCACCCCAATACAAACTGGGGTAGTAGGTGCGGTAGCTCAGTTGGTAGAGCAATGGACTGAAAATCCATGTGTCGCCGGTTCAACCCCGGCCCACACCACGCAGAAAGGTCACAGAAATGTGACCTTTTTTGTTTTCAGCAACTTGACAACCAATGTTTTCTGCCATTTGTCACAAAGTAACGGTACTATATTAGTCGGTTAATAAAATAGATAGTTGGTTAGTTTAAAATAGCTTGTTTTAATGGTTAACTGACGCATTTACTGACGCGCTTTTTAGGGTTGATTCTTTAAATTGACCATTAAAATGGAGTATCTGAATGCTCTTTATACAAGCCATGCTTTTCCTTGAACTCATCTGTATATTCAAAAGTTAAAGCCAAATGACACATAGCACCTTTAAAACCGGGAATTGATGAACTAGAATCGTTATAAACCAAGCTTAGTGTTATATTGACCCCTTCTTTTGAAGCTGTTTTTCTGTATTCCGTGAAGGTATTGCTGCCCAAGTGAATGGGTATTTGAAGAGACTGAAAACTATACCCTCTTTTTTGATAGTACTCTTGCAAATAAGCTGACATGTCTGTTGGATCAGGGAAAGGGTCATCCATATCAGCAGTAGTCAAGTTCATACTTAAAATGTTAGGATTTTTTGCTGCCTCCAATGCCTCTTGTAGTTGATAGTATCTCTGTGTAACGACTACTTCAATTTTGACAACAATGCTATCTTGATTCATAAAAGCATGTGGGACACCAAAAAAGTGCTTGTTTTCAAATCCTACTAAAGCATGAAAGGTGTAATAAAGAACCCTGTCATCAGAACGCTGTAACTCTTGATTATTCTTTTGTTGCCTTTTAAATTCCTCAAAGCTTGTTCCTAATTTTAAGCCTGCAAAAGCAGGTCTTTCAATCTTTTTGTACATGTAAACATAAGAACCAATTCCTGCTAGTAAAATTAATAGAAGGACATAAAATAGCTTTTTCCTCATGTTGATATGGTTTGGGTTTATAGATTTGGGATTGAAGTGACCCTCAGTTAAAAGAGTGGTCTAATAGTACCACAATCGGGGAAGGAATATAACCACCTGATCTGATGGATTTTCCTAATTGTATATTCAAAGCTGGTACAAGTGCCTAAGGTGATGTACAATTAGAAAAGCTATCAGATGGCTGTTTGTAAATAGGGAGACTGCAAAACAGCCTCCCTTGCCTTCTTGACAGAGCCATGGTGCAGGAAGGATTGTTGGTAACAGCACAAGGATAACTAATTCTCTTTTTCCTCTTGAGGGGATAAATAGGCTGCTTCAATGTCATCAAGTAACTCGAATAGATTGGATAGGTCTACTAGCAACTCAGGGAAGTGTAAGTCTACCCCAGTGTTTAATTCATACCTGAGGTAGGCAAGTAGTAATCGTCTTAGATTCCTGCTGAGGTGGTTCACATTTACCACTTCCAGAAACACTGTGAAGCGATAGTACAGCCTGTTATTGAGTGCTTCTTCATTGTTTGTCTCCATAAGTTGTCTTTTAGTAATAAAACAGTTTTACCAATGTCTGCGTGGGTAAGAAGATTGAATAGACAGGGAGTTGTGTTTACTAGGGCTGCACTGCTGCATGCCCTAAATGGCTGGCAGGTCCGTGAGTCCAGACATACCACCCAAAAATCATTAATACATGTCTAGGACGGAGGAAATGCCTAACCCCTGTGGGACATATTTATTAGCCTTTATCCCATTTTAATAGCCTTGTGTGATGGGTAATGGGATGAAGGCAGATTATTAAATAAGGCCATTGGGGCCGCAGGTGCAGCATAGATAGGTGGAACTGCGCTGAGTAAGGCCTACCAATAAAAAAATTATTATGAAAGGCCTTAGGCAGTCAGCAGTGGAGTACAGATTTGTGAAGGGTTGGGAAAGGCGTGCCAAGTACTGTAGGGCTGGTATGTGGGTTGGCTACCTGGCGCGGCTTTTATATGTGGCCACAAATACTGTACACCTTATTTCCTGATTGGTTGGGAACTGTTTCCCTAGTTGATCTTCTAAATAGTGCATGGCTTTAACCTTAGGCTGGGATCAGTTGGGATTATATAATGTGGGAAGTGTGGTTAATGTCAGAGGTTTGAAAAAAGAAAATATGAAAGGGGGGATGCAGCGTCAGAAGGATGTGCTCCGGGTTATTGAAGGGGGAACTGCTTGCATGGGTGGATATATGGGGGTTGTTTATGGGATGGGGGTATAATCTCACTTAAGGGGCTTGCAGGCTGATATAGCTATATTATAACTAGGGGCATGGAACCTACCTGAGGGGACTGGATGGAGTAATCTGCTAGCGGTGGAGTTGTCCTTCACGCCTTCATGAGTACTACATTTTTTTCCATAGAGTATGAAAACATCAATTTAAGTTATAATTTACTTGCCCAAATCTTATTATATGAAAGTGTTTATTAGCTGGTCAGGGGAAAGAAGTAAGTTAGTTGCTGAGATTCTAAATTGGTGGATAAGGTCTGTCATTCAGGCTGTTCGCCCATGGATGTCTACAGAAATAGACAGAGGTGCTTTGTGGTTTCCCAAAATAAATGATGAACTAGCTCAGACTGAGGTTGGAGTAGTTTGTCTTACCAAAGAAAACCTAGATAAACGCTGGATATTATTTGAAGCAGGGGCACTTGCAAAAGGATTATCGTCAAATAGAGTTTGCACCTTACTAATTGACCTTCAGCCTAATGATCTTCAAAGTCCCTTATCACAATTCAATCACACTTTGCCAACTGAGACAGGCATGTGGTCATTAATCAGCACAATCAATTCAGCACTTAAAGACTTAGCTCTACCACATGAATTACTACAAAGAGCTTATACTACTTACTGGCCACCTTTTAAGAAAGCCTTCGATGAAGCCATAAGTAATACAAAGGAAGGACCTCAACCAGAGGTAAGGAACGACTCTGATATGCTGATTGAACTTTTATCAGGTATGCGAGCACTTAATTCACGGATGTCAGATATTGAAACAGCAATTAAGCCTACAATTATTGATGAAGGGAAGAGTAAACCAATACATTTTACTAAGTTCAGTTATTTATGGGATAATCCTAGTACTAATATTGAAGTGTCAAAATATCTTATAAAAATCCTTAAGAACTATAATGATATCGTTAAAGGTTCTAATGAAAATGGATTAGATGATAATACGGCTGCATAGATATACTAGATTATATACACTTAGCTGCCTTTTTTATTCTTTTTCAACTCGGCAATAATTTCATCCTTCTCTTTGATAAGCTCGTCTTTCTCCCTTAGCATTCTTTCCAATAACTCTACGACTTTGTCAATAGGGTTGAATGTAGGGTTATAATTAATAGCATTCAGGGTTGATTGAGGGCTGAAGGTGTTCGCTATTATATTGACAGTCCCATCTTCACTAAAGTTCTTTATAGCATCTATAGGCACATTAAGAATCTTAGCCACGTCTTCTAACACCTTGGGATCTATAACTTCCTTTGCCTCTAATAAACTTACTGCCTGCTGAGTTATACCCAGCCCAATTGCTAGTTCCTCCTGTTTAATACCCAGTATTTCCCTGATTCTCTTTGTGGCCCGTCCTTGGTGAACTTGTCTTTGTTCCATGGTTAATAAGGCTTTAGGCTACAAGTATACAGCTTTTCCTGTTAATTGTATAATACAATCACCGCCTTGTGAAGCACAAGCCCAACTTGTGGGATACCCATAGCCAATGGGCTTACTTTGATCTTTCAACCAATCAAACTATGGCATTAAAGCCTGTTGACACACAAAGATTGGAAAGGTTGAAAGCTGATATAGAAAGGCTGCAACTTAGATTTCCAGTTACTACTATTGCAGAGAAAATGGGTATCTATAAAGGTACTGTAAGCTCTTTTCTTAGTGGCAGAATACCTGTTAGTGATAATCTTCTTAAGAAATTCTATGCTGCTTTTGGGAAGGAACTTAAAAAATCTTCTGCACCTCAGGCAAAGGAAAGACAGGAGGTAAGCTCTTCTCAAACTGAGGTAGAACTATTAAAGAGTATGGATAACAAAATTGCAGCAATACTGGAAGCCCTTAATAAACTGGTGGGCTCTGAGTAGTAATTAAAAGGGGCTGTACGGTTAAGTAACAGCCCCTTCTAGTATCTCTTATTGAGGAAACCAATACTCATATTTGACTCTGGGGGCAGCTCCTATTTTGCTTTCCATTACATCTACAATAACAGCCTTAACATACTCTTCATTACCTACTGTCGTGACAATACAATCATGAATTGTGAATATTGGCAATTCCGGTTGTTCATAAGTAAGTCTCCTGCATATAGTACCCAGCACTAATGTGCTTTCAACTCTTTGTAAAATCCTAGCAAGGTGCTTATGATCAACGGCCTTGATGAATGACAAGACCCTTGCCACTTCAGGGAATAGTCTTGTAAAAAACCGGGATGGAGCAAAGTAGCGCTTTGAAGCATCTTGATTCTTACAGTTTAAAATTCGTAGTACCTCCTTCTTGACTTTATCCCTACTGTCAAATCGTTGAGCCAAACGAGGGAACCTCTCTGAAATTGTATCTTTCAGGAACTCATAAAATTGGCCTTCCCAAACAAGCTGTCTAAACTTACTTATAGAAGACTCAGAATTAGTGGAGGCCTCTGAAGAAAGTAACAAAGTAATGGAAGAGAATTCAGAGGACTGGGAAAATTCGGAATACAACCTTGGGTTTATCTCTTCTAGCTTTATAAGTGAAGCTCCTGGACTATCCATATGACTCCAAAAAGAAGGCTCTAATAGTATTGTACACAGATAGGGCTGGCAATTCTTAATATCTACACTTACCAACTTTTGGCCCCTAAATGTTATGAAATCTCTAAGCTCCTTCTTTAAGAATGTCAATACCCCATGGAATCTACCTGCAAACTCATCTACTGTAAAATCAGAGTACCCCAACGCCTTCCTGTCAATCCGTTCTAAAAAGTACTTCCATCCTTCACATGTATCTATTACTTTGTTACTTTTTATACCTTGGTCTGCCTTAGAAATATTTTCATTGTCCAATTCCCTCAGTTTAGTTTCCTTATACTGCTCAATCCATTTTGTAGCGGCTGACTTGTCAATTTCCAGTCCTCTACACAAATACCAGTTAATTAAGTGTTGATGCCCTTCTAGCTTTTCCTTTTTCTCTTTCTCAATCTGTCTTTTTCGTTCACTTAGGTTCCTGCTAAGAACACAGTTATTAATGACAATCTGTTTTAATGGCTGACCAGAGTACATACTGGTGAACTTATAGCCATAGCACTTTACTCCTCTAATAAATCTACCGTCGATCGCCCAAACTTGAGCTTGGAGAAGATAGTTAATAAACCTGTTATAATGGAAATGCAATTCCCGATGTTGATACGAACACATGGGGAAATACTCTCCGTATTCAGGATGTTCCCCATCCCCATACATCGCCTTAATGTGAACCAACTCATGGCAATAGTAATATAGATAGTCTATGCTTCTTTTGCCGGGTAAATTGGTTAATGGGTATTGTTTAGAAAGTCCCATAAAGTCTAAATTAATTGGAACTTGAGCTATTATGCTCATAGTGATTAATTAAGAGTACGAACGATATTCTTATTCCTTCATTGACCTTCTTAAAATAAGGCCACACGTTAAATGTGGCCTATTGTACATTCATCGTTCAAAATACTGAGGGTATTCTCTGAAAAAAGAACTAGTGAATTTGGATAAATGACTTTCGCTGTATGGACCGTTTACATACGTTTCCATAAGTTCGTATAGTGCCCATAAACTCCTTTTTGGACTTAGTAGTGCAAATGGCAGATCCTCCAGTAAACCCTCTTCATTTATATCATCTCGTTCATTTTTGTGCCTTTTCTTTGGAATTGGTTCAAGAATATATCTTTGAATTAAGTTTGCCAAAAAAAGCTGAACAGGCCGGATATCCAACCTTTCCATAGTTTTGCCGTGATAAATTTTTGGCTCTACTGGGTCAATTAGAGTGCTGTCCTTCTTTAGCTTGCTTTCAACCTGAATTTCCCAATAGCTAAGGGGCACTTTTTGTAAGCTAAAATCGATTCCCAAAGGAATATCTATGTATTTAACAGGCCTGTTTTCCTGCTCTAACAATTGCAGGACAGACCTGTGTAACCCTTGCGGATTATCTATAATACTGACAATGAAAGGAGTTGTTTTATTCTTTTTCATCTTATTTTTTTTATTGAAGTATTGACATGACTCTCTTCTAAGTGATTTCCATTCATTACTTTGTTACTTTCCTAAAACACTTTGCTGGCTTAACTTTTAAGCCCCGCGCTAAAGGAATAGCCATAAATAAATGGATTAAGCGTTGCGCAACCTATGCCATTAACACTTCGTCTCTCGACACTAAAAATTGTGAAATTTTACAGCCTACGAATGCGACTGTTCCGTATGTAATTGGCCAGCTAGCCAATAAACCCCGTTCGGGCAGGTTTTAATATGTACATCCTTTGTAGGATGGAAGATAAAATAGTGCTTTTAAACTTTTGAAGTTGTCCTTCTTTTCACGGAAGTCTGTAGTGATGATTAGACTTTCGCTTTGGTTGTACAAAAGTACGTAGTAAACAACCCTGTTTCCAAACATTTATTTTTTAAGAAACTGCTCTTTCAATTTGGAAGAGGGCGGTAATTCCCTTATTTATTTCTATCGTTACTTTGTTACTTTCCATGCAACTCAACGCCAGTAAGGGTTTGAGAGGATAACCCCTGAGCTACCCAAAAGGAAGCCCAGGGAACCACGATTATATTGGAAGTTCTGGTAGATCATCCAACGAAGAATCAATTACTAGTCCCAAGCTGCGGAGATAAACTAATGTTACCAACAAAGAACTATGGCCTAATGCCCTTTGAACTTTAAACGGGTCTCTGGTTTTAAGATACATATTAACCGCGGCAGAATGTCTAAAGGAATAAAGTGTATGATTTTCTGTTATCATGTCTTGTTTTAATAAATCGGCTTTTATTCGAGTCCATGCTGTATTAAAATAAGACTTATTGAAAGCATCGATACTTTGAGTGAAAATATTCATATCTTCTCTCAGAGAAAGGATATTATGCTTTAAAAGTTCTTCACGTACGTAATCCGGGACAAACACTGAGCGAATTTTTTTCCCTTTATTCTGATCTCCGCCTAAACTGATCTTAGTAATCCCTTCATCAAAAGACCCTCTTACTAGAAATCTGATTTCTTCGTGTGGCCTCAAGAGACAGCCATACATTAAGAGGCTGCACATATATACGTTTGCATGCCTTTCTTTAACATAATCCAACACCTGTTTCATTTGGGCTTTTCTAAAGGGCACATTAAGGTGATGCACCTCTTTTAGCCTTTTCGTCTCTTGAGTGGGGTTTATTTCTACCAATTTCTTTCCTTTGACGCGAAAAAATAGGGCAGAAAGGGTACGTCGTCTACTCATATAATTCGTGGCAGAGCTATTAAATCTTTTGAGAAACCCCTCAATCTGTTCCGGTGTTATGCCCTCAAGAGGCAGTTTGGCTAAACCCTTACTATTCAGATAATCAATAAAATGCCCATTCAGATTTCGGAGGTCCCTTTTATAATCATCGCTGATTGATTCCTGTTCAATTTCTGATATTAGATCGCCAAAAGCCTGACCAGAGGAAATAATAGCTTTTGTAGGCTGACTGGAAGGGCTTGGTTCTTGGTTTGGCAACCATCCCTTTTCCAGCTTCTTTTTAAGCTGATATAGCAGGTAATTGAGGGCCTTAGCCCGTTCTGCAATAGAGTTAGCTCGGTTGGGGTTACACTTGATCCCCAACTCCTTCCCATTGTAAAAGCGATGTCTTTCACCATCAATATAAACCTTTACATAAGCTCTTGTTGATAAATCAGAAGAGGAGATAATTTCAGGTTCTGTGAACATTTTTATGCGTTGGTGACGCATATAGTGACTCACTTAGGAACAAAATAGGCTGAAACCCTTGTTAATGCTGCCCTGTCTAATGGACTGAAAATCCATGTGTCGCCGGTTCAACCCCGGCCCACACCACGCAGAAAGGTCACAGAAATGTGACCTTTCGTTTTACAACGCATTAGTCAGGTCGCAGAAATGCGGCCTTTTTTTCTTTTCATTTTTTTGCAGGATCGCAGCAATGCGGCTTTTTCACTTCATGATCACGGCCGAACCGCAAGAGTCTGGCAGGGGCATGTAGTTAATGCCTTGCTCGCCACAAAATGTTTCAACGGCCTTTCTTGCTCCCTTGTAATGATCGTTATTGAAGTCATGAACAAAAATGTATCCTCCCGGCACCAGCTTCGGATAAAAGAAGACTAACCCGGCATACAACGGATCGTAGAGATCGGCATCCAGGCTTACAAAAACGAATTGGTCATCCACCCCCTTGGCAGACTCCGGGAAATAGCCCTTGATGGGCTTGCATTGAGAGGGATGCGGCATCACCTTTAACACCGCCTCTATGGAAGTATTGCTAAAATCCTGATCACCTTGGGAAAGATCCCGGCTCTTTTCTTTCGCCACATCGGCCTGATCAAAGCCTTCAAACGTATCGAACAAATAAAGTATCCTGTCGGGAAAATACCGGTTAATTTGTCTTGCAAATTTTCCCTTATACACCCCGAGCTCCGCGACATTTCCCTTGATCTGCCGAAGGTTGATCTCATAGCTGATCAGCTCCAGCGACGCCACCCGGACATAATCGAAATGATTTTTATCCATTTCCCTTTCCCGATGAAGGTATTCGAGAGATTCCCCAATAAAGACGTTGTTTTTTTGGAGGCTGCGAAACATCAAAAAGTTAAAGCCTTTTGCAAAAATCTTGAGCATAAAATATGTTGGAATTTAGCGGTCCGCAAGAACTATGCCGCCCGCAGGTGAACCCAATGTATGCCAAAAAACACAAAAACAAGATATTTAGAAACCCGATTTGGATAAATTGGCTGAAGCTGACCCCTGGTATCCGAGGAAAGACTGAAAATCCTTGTGTCGGCGGTTCGATCCCGCCCCACACCACAAGTTTCAATGTGGACAGCATGAATATCATCACCTTCAAGTTTCAGCAAGTATCGGCCACGCGTATGAAAAAATTCTGGACGATGCTGGCGCACTATCATGGTCAGCAGGCCGTATTGTCTGAAATAGGAAAAAGCTTGGAAGTAAGTCATACAACTATAAAATCATATCTGGATATTCTTACCGATTTCTATATGGTGCGTCAGTTACAACCCTGGGCAGGGAATACCAAAAAGCGCCTTGTCAGATCGCCTAAAATTTATATCCGGGATACTGGGCTTCTTCACAAGTTGCTTAATATTTCAACGTTTGAAAGTCTGCTAGGGAATCAAAAAATCCGCCGCGTCTTCTCTTTCAAAAGGGTTCCATACTGCCTGCGAAGACATTCAGGCCACCCATAAATTCGTGGTCTATTCGGGATCGGAACGTTTTCCGATGACAGGCAATACGGAAGCAATCGGGCTAATAGAGTTTTCTTTCACACCTCGCTTTCATGCCCCAGATCCTCAATCTGATATTTAGCGGCATAATATTCCACCACGGCTCTTATCTCATCAAAACTTTTATCCATTCGCCGAAACTTAAGTGTAGCTTCCTTATCTAATCTGTCTTCCGTATCCTTTAGTCTGACATGAAGCTTGTAAATATCCCCATCGCTTCTCATTTTACAGATTGTCGAATTAACGTACCAAATGTCTCCCCACGCCAGAATACCATATTTTCTGGACCAAATCCCGTCACCGTCTATTCGCACTTTTACTCTCTTGTCAAAATAGAAAAATAGGCAAAGCGAAGGCACAAAAGCAAATAGTAGAAAAAAGGGAAGCTTGGCAAAGTCCCATTTACCGAAAAAGAAATCAATCGACTCTTTTCGTTGTCCCGGAATGATAAAGGCAAGAGAAAAGATAAATAAAATGACAAAAAACCAAAAGAGATAGTATTTTTTCCAGCCCTCCCGGACTTCGATAACATTTGTATTCATCGAATTTTTCCAGATTTAAGACTAATCTAATATTTTTTCTCCGGAGTTTTTCTCTGAACCGCTTCACGATCCGGCCGGATATTAATATTGGAATACGTCGCATAAAGCTCAACAACCTGATCAGGGTCAAGGCACTGGAACGATATTTAATACTATCGAAAGCATTAGTACCTTCCAGCGCCCTTATCCTCGCACTCACGTCCTGTGAAAAAGAGATATCACGATCACCGAAATCGTTCCAAACCATGACCCACCAGCCCCCGGGTCTGAGAAGATCGGCCACTTTTGCCAAAGCCGTTTCTTCTTCGACCCAGTGAAATGCCGTCGCAGAAAATCCAACGCAGACCACATCGATTGCAAAGTACTTCATAAACCCACTCAGGATAAGCGGGCCGCGCGGCATGATAACCGGCTGGGTCAAAGCCAAAAGCCTCGCGGCCAAACCCTTTTTCGATAATAGCTTTATTCAAATTTCTGTCTCCGTATCTCTCCCGGGCTGCAACGCGCAAAGATTTTGAATGTTATTTTTCAGCTCAGGCGTCGTGGCCACCGGCTGAATGGGTCCTTCTGATGGAATATAGCGGGGATTTACACGGGCGAGAGTCTCGTTGATAAAAAGAGCAGGGTGGAGGAGAAGACCGTGCGATACAATCTCTTGTGGCAGCGAATTCGTGTGATACTGGCAGATCCCGGAAAGGGTCGGATATTTTTTAAAAAGTTCCTCCAGCCGCCATTCATATTCAAGCAACTTTCCCAGGTCCTTGTCCGGCCCCAACTCCCACGTCATATCTCCCGTAGCCCAAAGACCTTGATACCCATCGCCTAATGCCTGGTTCAGCGTGTCTTCCAGCATGCGCAAAAGACGGTCTGTATCGAAATCCCCGTTCTCCAGGTGACTTTGGTCAGATGATAAGATCAGGCTGGCCCTCGCCACCTCATAGATCACATCTACGCCCGCCGCAAAAAGATAAGATTTCATGCCAGCCACCATTGTCGGACTGTTCAAATAAAAGCAGCGAATATTTTCGCTTAGCTTTTGTTTGATATGCGCCGCCAGGGCAGGCAGCATCCTGGCAGGAGAGCCATCATAAATTACGCACTGATGTCGTGGCATCTGTTCCATAAGGCTAATCTAAACTAAAATCCGGATTTTTTCAATAGAGTAACGGACCCAAAATCCTCCTCTTCTCACATTTTAATTTTACTTTCGGGACATCCGGGAATGTTCTCCGGGCAACAACTTATGAAAAAATTTAATTTTTACTTCCCAATCTTTCTTCTTGCAGCGGTCCTGTCCTTCTTCTGCATCCATTCCACCGCCCAAAAGCTCATCCCTCTACCCAACTTTAAGCCGGCCTGGGTAAAGGAATACAAGCCCTTCCGTATTGCCGGCAACCTCTACTACGTCGGAAGCTATGACCTTGGCTGCTATCTTATCACCACCCCAAAAGGTCATATCCTGATCAATACCGGCCTCCCGGGATCGGATACGATGATCCGTCAGCACGTAGAAGAGCTGGGGTTCAAAATTTCGGATATCAGGATTTTGCTGACAAACCAGGTACACTTCGACCATGTCGGCGGATTCGCAGCGATAAAAAAATTGACAGGCGCCCGCGTTATGATCCAGGAAATGGATGCGCCTGTACTGGCGGATGGGGGGAATTCGGACTTTTTCATGGGCGGTCATGGCTTGATCTTCCAACCGGTAAAAGCAGATCGATTACTGCACGACCGGGATACCGTAACATTGGGGGATATGCAGGTCGTCGTACTGCACCATCCGGGTCATACCAAAGGGTCCTGCAGCTTTCTTTTCGATGTAAAGGACGAGGCCCGGACGTATCGCATACTCATCGCCAATCTCCCGACGGTTCTTGACGACACACCATTCTCGGGCATGCCCACCTATCTCCATGCAGAAAAGGATTATGCCTATACGTTGAACGCAATGAAAAACCTGCAATTCGATCTCTGGCTTGCCGCTCACGCCAGCCAGTTCGATCTGGAGAAAAAGCGCAAACAGGATGATGGCTATCATCCGGAAGCCTTTGCTGACCGCGCAGGATACGATAAGGCCATCAGCGATTGCTATCAGGACTATTTAAAAAAGCTCGCGGCGTCCCACCATTAAAAGAACCATACGCCCCATTGGCAAACCTACCCGCGCCCAACATACATTTCGCCCAAATCCCGCCAGCACCGCAGCCTACTTTTACCCCACCACCACCTCCTCCCCCCGACCCGGTCAAAAAAGTACTATTAAAAGACATTACCATACCAAATCTACCCTCCCCTTACTACCATTTCGAATACAACAGCGACAGCCTGGTCACAAAAGTTGACTTCGCTTCCGGATTTAGTATCTATGATGTTCTTTATAGCGGCAACAACATCGCCGAGATGAGAAACAATATCATCGTCAATCACGACACCCTACGGTATCTGTACGACAACACAGGAAAAGTGTTTATGATCACTTTTATAACGTTGACGACTTTAGTCTTATTCATGATACCTACCACGACCACCTCTTTCTTTTGCAGGGCTTCCGTTTACAGAAAAACAATCCCGGCAAAGAAACCTTTTCAGCAGGGGCTGGCTTTACCGCCTATACGGTCAACTACACCTATACATACAAGAGTGACAACACCCCCTTATCAAAAACAGGTGACTTATTATTTACCGACGGGTCTCAGACAGGACAAAGATTCCAGACACACTCTTTCTATACTTATTATTGATTCTCTACACCTGGTGTCTGAAAGGTCGCAGAAATGCGGCCTTTTTTTTATGTTTAACAAATCCATAAGAATTTTCCCGCCCCAAACTCCGCCAAATTTTAGATACTTTTTATAATTTGGCCGCGCTACTCCTCCAAAAAACACCTCTGATCGTAATTCATTCCAAAGCCGGAATAATTATTTGTAGACCTAAACACCCATCTTATGAGCTTTACCGACAAGTCAGCCGAAGAACTAAAAAAGTTCGGTGAAAAAAAAAGTAACGAATACGCAACCGCAGCCCCCTTTCCCAATATTAGCTTTGATAATTTCTTCATCCCCGAAAAACTAAAAGAGGTCCTCGAAGAATTCCCCGACCTTTCCAAAAAGCCCGATATTAAATTCAACGATGATAATCAGATCAAACGGGCTTCGAGGGGAGAAGGGCGTTTTGGAGAAAAGACAAAACACTTCATGCACTATATGAATTCCGAGCCCTTCCTCGAATTCCTGTCCGCTCTCACAGGCATCGAGAACCTTATTCCGGACCCCAGCTTTGAAGGAGGAGGATGCCACCAGATCTTCCCGGGCGGAAAACTGGCGATCCATGCCGATTTCAACAAACATCCTAAGACCAAACTGGACAGAAGACTCAATGTCCTGGTCTATATGAACGAGGATTGGGACGAGTCCTATGGCGGACATTTCGAACTCTGGGATATCGAAATGAAGGGCGCGGTCAAACGTATCCTGCCCCTCTTCAACCGCATGGCCATTTTTTCGACTACCAGCACCTCGTATCACGGACATCCCGATGTCCTGACCTGCCCACCCGACAGAACCCGCAAATCGCTCGCGCTGTATTATTATACCAATGGAAGACCGGAAGAAGAGATCAATGACGCACACCTCACGCTTTTCAAGGATAGACCTCAGGACATTGGCAGACCTAAATATAAAAAGCCGTCAACGCTCAAGAAGATTTCCAGAGCCCTGACACCAACTTTTCTAAAGAAGAGGCGATGAGCTCATCGCCTCTTCAATTCAATTACTTCGCTTTCCGTATATAAATATTCCCCGTCATCGTCTTCATCATCATCTCAGGCCCACCCCCATTTACCTTCCCATAGATCCATGAGTCCACATTGAGCTTGTACATATGATTCTCTTCCGTCTTTTTTACCTGCGGCTGCGACTTGTCTACCGCAATTTCATAGTCAGTAAAGACGCCACCCCGGTCCGTTTTAAGCTTCAGGTTTGATTTGAAGTCCGCAGGAAAAGTCACATCGACATTCCCGTTGAGCGTGGAAAAAGCCATCGGCGCCTTTGCATCAATGCTTTTGAACGTGACGACAATAGGCCCGTTGACCGTATTGGCGACGACAGAACCAGACACATCCCTGACAGTGATCGATCCATTTACATTGTTTATCTCCATCTCGCCGCTGACATTGCTGACAGTGATATTCCCGTCATTGACGGTATTGAGCTTAAGAGCCGTCAGATTAGAAGGGACTTTTAGCGAGATCCCGGAGAGTTTTGATACCCCTCCATTCACCGTCACCGTATTATCGTTTTCCTGCGCGCTGACTTCCAGACCCGAACCGCCACCAATACGACGCATTCCGCCGGAACTTTCTCCATCCTCTCTATGCCTATGCGAAGAGTCACCAAAAACATCGACGACAATATCCTTCCCCTCATACCCGACAACCTTTATCGAACCATTCAAGACATGCACCGTCACCTTATACGGCTTCCCGGGTTCGCTCAAAGGAATAACCAGCTGCTCCTTTACCCCCGTCTGCGCCAACACACGCACAGCCAGCAAAAGTGAAAAAAAGGTCATCGGCAACACCTTCATCAGAACAATTCTTATTGTTTTCATATACTAATATTTTATGATTGCTTTTTTACGTAGATATTTCCATTCATCGTTTCAAATTTCAGGACGGTGCCCCCATTGCCAAATTTTATCCGCCGCGCTACATCCAGTCGATACATCGTCCCCTTGCCCGCATTTTCCACATTTTTTACCACAAACAACGGCAATGGCTCCGTATTTTCAAAGTCGGTATAGAACGATCCGTTCATACTCTTGAACTGGATGTTGGCAGACAAACTGGAAGGATAGGTGACCTCCAGCGTTCCATTCAGCGTATAGTAAGAGGAAGAGTCAGTCGGCACAGTCAAATAGTTGATGGTCACCCCGCCATTGATCGTCCTCGCTTCCGTGGCGCCTTTCGCATTTTTTATCGTTATCCCGCCATTTACATTGTGTGCTTTCAGAGAGCCGTTGACATTCTGTACAGACAGAGACCCATTGTTCACGGTCCGGATATCAAGACTCATATCGTACGGAACCTTTACCGTGAACTGAAGCTGGCACCGGTATTCTATATGCTTCTCATTGTGCCGCTGCCAGCCCGAATTAGGACGCGTATCATACGGCTCGGAAGTATACACGATAATGCTGTCGGTTTTCTGCTCAAATTCGAGCTTGAATTCTTTCTTGCCCGTCTCCAGCTGTTCCGCTGTTTTTGCCGAAATGACCTTGTCGATCTCCAGCACAACCTTATCACCCGCATAGCCCTCTACATTGATGGAGCCCTCAAGGTCGTAGATGGCCAGCACCGTGCTGACAGCCTTCTGAACCGAAAATTCTTTTTTGATATGCTCTTTGAATTCCTGGGCATTGGCAGCAGGACGGGCAACGCAAAGTATCCCCAGTCCCGTCAGAAGCGGAATAAATTTTCTTTTCATATTTGGTTGGTTTTAAATCAATCGTGTAAGTGTCTCCCGGATCTTCATCCGCACCATTTCGTTGAGGTCTTTTTGATGTAATAACTCTTTTAAAGACGGCACCGCCTTTTTCTCCTGTAACTTTAGCATCGCATCCGCCAGGGCAGCCTGTACCAATGGCGAATCCTGCTGAAGTATCGACTGGACAAGCCCTTCCCGCACCGCCGGATCGTCGGCATAATGCGTCAGCGCCTCCAGCGTCATCAGCCGCACATTGCTGTTCGGGTCGTTATTCAACGTGCTGAGCAGCGCATTGATCACATGCTTGTTGACCTTGCTGATCTCACTGGTATAGCTGACACCCCGGATCCTTTCGGACGCAGATGGGTTTTCCAATAAAGACAACAGAACCATCTCCCGCATCTCATGTATCTGCGCAGATAAAGCCTGTAATTGCTGCTTTTCCGATCCAGCCGCCAAAGACCCCGATCCCGGCCCCGATACCCCCCGATCCCCGGACCCAGCCATCAACCCTGAATCCCCATCCCGCGCCGAAACCGAAACCACAGCGCCCGACCCCGCAGGCGCAGAGCCGACACCCGACCCACCCCCAAACCCCCGATTCAGCAAATATCCAAACCCTACTCCCACCACCACAAGGACAACACTATACGCCCACGTAAACCCCGGCCGGACAGCGAAGAGCTGACGCAGATAAAACCACACCCCCGGCACACGCGACATCTCCTCCTGCTTATAAGTATCCAGCATCGCGTCAAAGCGCACCTGCATCTTCCCGGATGGCTGCGGCACCGGAACATCCCCCATCGATACCCAAAGCCGGCGATTGAGCTCCACCTGCTGCCGGCACTCCGCACAACCCGCCAGATGCGCTTCCATTTCCACACGCCCGGCTTCCGTCAGCTGGTCCTCCATCCAACCGGCCAGCAACTCTTTCCCTTTTTCGCAGTTCATACTATTCATTTTAAGTCTCCGATTGCAAATACAATGTCTTCAGCTGGTTTATAGCCCGGTGGATCCTCACCTTCACCGCCCCTACACTGATGTCCAGCACTTCGGCGATCTCGGCATATTTCAGGTCCTGGTACCGGCTAAGGATCAGCACCTCCCTGCTTTCAGGACTCAACCCGGCGATCCGCTTCTGCAACATCTCCAGGTCCAGCTTCTTCTCCAGCTGCACATCCACCAGGGCCTCATCCGTTATCCGCTCTTCCCACTCCGCCACCGGACGGGAAACACCCGCCTTTTTCCAATGATCTTTTAACACGTTCCGCGCCAAATGATACATCCAGGTCCGGAACTCCCCATTGCCGGTATACGTATGACGCGACCGCAACATCCGGTAAAAAATATTCTGCACCATGTCCTCGCTGACCTCCCGCTGACTGGTCATGTGATAAAGAAAGCCATAGAGAGGCCGATGATATCGCTGAAACAGCAAGGCCATCTTGTCCAGGTCCCCGGACTTTACTTTTAGCATGATTGCATTATCAGTCAATGAGTTCAAGCAGGCAGATATTCTTATTGATGAATGGAAACTTCAGACAGATAAAAAGGTTACCAAAAAGGTAGCATTTATTTTTCCCGGCAAAGTTGCTACCTTCCCACGAAATAATGAATCAACATGATCACCTCCACTTTGTCACAACTGCACTGGTATAAGAGCATCAGCCCGAATTTTGAAAAAGCCATCCAATACAGCCTCTCCGCAGACTTTACAGCTATGGAGCCGGGCAAATATCAGATCGACGGAGAGAACATTTTTGCCATCGTCAACGAATATACTACCAAACCGCTTTCAGAATGTGACCCCGAAAGTCACCAGGATTATGCCGACATCCAGATCATCATCTCCGGCACCGAACGATTCGGGTACACCCCCCTTACCGATCAGCCGGCTGCTACTCCCTATAACCCCGAAAAAGACGTAACCCTATATGACCTCCCCGAAGAAACAATGAATTATATTACCCTTCCCGCCGGTCAGTTCATAATCTTTTTCCCTTCTGATATCCACCAGCCGGAAATATTCCTGCATCAGCCCGGCCTCGTAAAAAAGGTCGTAGTAAAAGTAGGCCTGTAAGCAGGCCGACACCGGTAGAAAATGGCAAAGCCGTACACAATGACCGACACAGAAAAGATAACAGTTAAGAACAGCTTGAAGCGGTGGGCCCTGGACCACATCTCCCAACGTATCACGACATCAAGACAGGTCATCGATCAGGCCCGGGAATCCGCCAACAGCGAAGAAAAATCTTCCGCCGGAGACAAATACGAGACCGGACGGGCCATGGGCCACCTCCAGCAGGAAATGCACTCCCGACAGCTGACAGAATATGTAAAAGAGCTCGCCATCCTCCATTCCGTCAACACCGACCAGCTCTGCTCCGAAGGAAGGGTAGGAGCCTTCCTGCAAGGCCAGGACATCGCTTTCTTCATAGCCGCAGGCCTTGGCAAACACATCATAGAAGGCAGGACAATCCTTTTTCTTTCCCCTCAGGCCCCGCTTGCTAAATTTCTGCAAAACAAAAAAGCCGGAGACCACATTACATTTAATAACATTAATACCACTATACAAATGGTGTTTTAGCCAATAAAACCTACCTTAACGTATATCCACCAAATTTAAAAAGTTGCAACCGACAACAATGAGAAAAATCCTGCCATCCCTGCTAATGATTTGCTCCTCCATCGCCGGCTTTGCCCAGACAACCGAGCCCTCTGCACTGATACCGATACCCGCCAGCCAGCAGTCCTCGCCCGGTGTCTTCGTTTTACCAAAGACCATCGTGATAGAAGCCAAAAATCAACAGGGTCAGCCCATCAGTGACCTGAAAAGCCACCTCACCATTCCTACCGGCTATACAGTAACCGTAAGCCCCTCCAGCCCGACGGCCACCATCCGCCTCATCCTCAACACAACCCCCGAGACCAGCCTCGGCGCAGAAGGGTATACGCTTTCTGTGACCCCAAAAACAATTGTAATAAAAGCCAACCAGCCCGCAGGCCTTTTCTACGGCGTCCAGACCCTGCTGCAATTGCTGCCCAAAGAGATCGAAAGCCATGGACTGGTAAAAAAAGCAAGCTGGCAGATTCCCTGTACGACCATCACCGACTATCCCCGTTTCGGCTGGCGCGGACTGATGCTCGACGTCTCCCGCCATTTCTTTACAAAACAAGAGGTAAAAGACTTTATCGACGAAATGGCGAAATACAAATTCAACCTGCTGCATATGCATCTCACCGATGACGAAGGCTGGCGGGTCGAGATAAAAAGCCTGCCCCGCCTTACACAGGTCGGCGCATGGAGTGCAAAAAGAGTCGGTACGTTCGGCACCTTCCCCGCCCCGGACCCGAATGAACCCCGCGACTACGGCGGCTTCTATACACAGGACGACATCCGCGAACTGGTGAGATATGCCAAGGATCGGTTCGTCGATATCCTTCCCGAAATAGACGTCCCCGGCCATAGCCTTTCCGCTATCGCAGCCTATCCCGAATTATCCTGTACCGACGGCGCCGATCAATACAAGGTCCGCTCCGGCGAAAAGATCATGGAATGGCCAAAGAGCGGCCCCTTCTATGCCCTCATCGACAATACGCTTTGCCCCGCTAACGAAAAGATCTACCCCTTCCTCGATAAGGTCTTTACCGAACTGGCCCAGCTTTTCCCCTTCGGCTATATCCATGTCGGCGGAGACGAGTGCGCCAAGAACTTTTGGGCAAAAAGTGATGCAGTGAAACAACTGATGCAAAAAGAAGGGTTGAAAGACCTGCTGGAAGTACAGAGCTATTTTGAGAAAAGGGTCGAAAAGATCGTGGAATCAAAAGGCAAAAAAGTCATCGGCTGGGACGAGATCCTCGAAGGCGGACTGGCCCCCAATGCTGCCGTCATGAGCTGGCGTGGGACAAAAGGCGGCATAGAAGCGGCTAAGATGGGACATAAGGTCGTCATGAGCCCCACCACATTTTTTTACCTGGATTATATGCAGGGCGACGCCGCTATCGAACCACCCGTTTACGCCACACTCCGCCTGAACAAAACATACTCCTACGAACCCGTCCCCGACAGCGTCGACCCCAGCCTCATCATCGGCGGACAAGCCAACCTTTGGACCGAACAGGTTTATAATACCCGGCACATGCAATACATGGTGTGGCCCCGGAGCATGGCCGTCGCCGAATGTCTCTGGTCCCCAAAAGAAAAGAAAGACTGGAACAGCTTCGCCAGGAGAGTTGAGGCCAGCTTCAGCAGGATGGATGTAGAACAGATAAAATATTCCCGCTCGATGTTTGATGCCATCATCACTCCGAAAAAAGATCTCTCGGCCAACGATTCCATTATCGTAGATCTCGCCACGGAAATACAGGGTCTCGATATTTATTATAGCTTTGACAATTCAAATCCCGATAATTTCTATCCAAAGTACACCGGCTCGCTTGCCATCCCCAAAGATGCATCCTGGCTAAAAGTGATTACCTACCGGGATGGGAAGCCCATCGGCCGGCAGATCAACGTGACCATCGCAGATCTCCAAAAGCGCGTGGGTCTCGTTGGGAAGAACATAGCAGCAGCAGACTAAAACAATGAAGGACGTCCTTGGTACAGCAATAAGCGATTTTTATAATAATACATCCACCGGTAAGCTTTGGGTTCATAACAAATACGGGCCCAAAGAGGAAATGCCGGTGGATGTCTATTTCCGGGATATTGAAAAGATGCCCGAGCTCGAATGGGTGGCCCTGCATCAGTGTCGCGGCAGGATCCTCGACATCGGCGCCGGAGCCGGCAGTCACGCCCTGGCCCTCCAGAAAATGGACCTCGATATTACGGCGCTGGACATCTCTCCATTATCCGCTGCCGTTATGAAAGCAAGAGGCGTGAACAATGTCATAAACGAAGACTTCTTCCACCTCAAACCCGAAGCCCTCTACGACACCCTGCTCCTCCTGATGAACGGCATCGGCCTTTCGGGTACACTCGGCGGCCTGCGCCTCTTCCTTACAAAAGCCCGCAGCCTGCTGCGGCCCGGAGGACAGCTGATCTTCGACTCTTCAGATATCGCCTATCTCTATGACGACAAACCCCCGGCCTCGCCGGAATATTATGGCGAAATTCTTTATCAATACCAATACCGGCGCCAACGCTCTGACTGGTTCAAATGGTTGTTCATCGACCGCAAAACCCTAACAGGCATTGCCACCGAAGAAGGATGGCAGATTCAGCTGATCTTCGAAGACCCCCACGATCAATATTTGGTCCGATGCCAACCGCAGTAACCATGCGCAACCCGCCGTTAAAAAGCCTTAAAAAAGCGTTAAAATATTGGCCCCAACTGGCACAGTAATTGTCTTACAGGTAAGTATTCTTTTACCTAATCAACAATTATGGAAAGGATAAAAAAAATGCGGATGGTGTTCTGTAAATACCTCTACACCATTGCCAAAGAAAAGAACTACACGATAGAAGACATCGCCAGGAAAACAAAAAAGACATATACAGAGGTAAAGAAGATTCTCGAAGGCCTGGTCTCCCCAACACTCGACGACCTGCTCCAGATAGCAGACCTGTTGAACATCCACGTGACCCTTAACGTTGAGATTCCCCTTGGACAAAAAAAGATCGCCAGGACCATCTCCCTGTTTACAACTCCCACCAAAGAATAATTTATCCCCAATCTCAATTTTTTTTATCCCCACGGGCAAATGAGATAATTATTTTCTGCCCTGAATCAATACTTTTATCCATCAACAAATGTGCAGATGGCGATATCGGATATATCCTATTTATTTGAAACCTCTCCCGCAGTACAGATCATCCGGATGCGCAACGCACATTGGGTGATCCCCTTTCTTTTTAAAGCGTTCAAAACCGAAAATATACTTTCGCTGCCCGAGCAAACACTTATCAACGGCCTCGCCGAAGAGCTCCGCAATCATACCGAAGGAACAGAAGACCTCGAAGAAGCCCGCATCGAATTCGGAGAAGACGAAGAGAGCCGCGCCCGTAAATACCTTCTCAACTGGGTGCAGAAACGACTCCTTCAGGACTTCCCTGACAGCGACTCCGTCACACAGTACCAGCTCAGCGCCCATACGGAGAAGTTATTCCAATGGCTCCAAAGCCTCGAGAAACGACAGTTCGTCGGGACCGAAAGCCGCTTCCGTTTCCTCTTCCAAACCCTCCGCGAAATGGTGGAGTATACAGAAGACGATTCGGTCAAGCGCCTCGAAGAATTAAAAAACAGGAAAGCCGAGATCGACAAAGAGATAAAAAGGATCGAAATGGGTTTCAAACCCGAGATCTATACCAACGCACAGCTTAGAGAACGACTCGAGTGGTTTACCCGGCTTAGCCACGAGCTGCTCAGCGACTTCCGGGAAGTAGAAGATAATTTTAAATTCATCCATCGTCATATAGTCGAGCAACACACAAAGGCCGAGGTCAACAAAGGCGCCATCGTAGGTTATGCCTTCGAAGCCTATGACGCATTGCGTAAGAGCGACCAGGGAAAAAGCTTTTATGCCTTCTGGGACTTCCTCGTCTCAAGAGCAGGACAGGAAGAATGGCGTCTGCTGACCGACCAGCTCCTTCAATTATTACAGGACCGCAGCATCGAAAGCGACGGGGAGTTCGTACAGACCATCAAATCCCTGCTTCTTCAACAGGGACGGAGTGTTTATGAAGCCAATGATAAGATGGCCGAAAAGCTCAGCCGCATCATCACCGAAAAAGAGATAGCCCGGCACCGGCGCCTCCGCCAACAGATCGGCAGCATAAAAGAGCTTGTCTTCCAGTTTATGGACGAAGATATCCCGCCCTGCGGACTCGGGCTGGATACACCAGCCCCCGTTCGCATGAGCATGGAACGGAAACTCAATCTCACGGAACGACAGGGCACAGCCATTGTCAAACAACCCGCCAACGCACAGGAAAAGATCGAAGACTTCGAACGCTTCGGCCGCATGCTCAATACCTCCCATATCGATAAGCGACGCCTCTGGCAAAATGTAGAACAGGCACTGCAAAAAAAGACCACCGCTACACTGTCCGAGATCATAGAGATAGCCGGCCTGGAAAATGGCATCGCAGAGGTCGTCAGCTATTTCAGCTTTCTTCGGGAAAAAGCAGTCCGCGTTCAGTCCATGCAGGAGATCACCGAGCTGATCCCGCTCGATACAGAGAAGACCCGATTTATTGAAGTCCCTTATCTGCTGTTTAGCAGGTAAGACAAAATACAGTATAAAATGGCTACAGATAAACAACCAATTTTACCCTATACCCCGGTCTTCATCAAGCTCCTCAAAGGGCCGGTGGAATACCTTGAAAAGACCGCCTGGGAACAGCTGCTTCAATACCAGACCGAACTCACAAAATTTCTCCAGCAGATGGGACTCATCCTCGTCCTGGAAAAAGAGGACGGCTATGCCTATCTCGAACAAGCCAGGCTGGATGAAGAAGATAATGTCGTCGGCTGGGTTCGCCGTATCCAGCTGGGTTATGAAGAGAGCATCCTGCTCGTCCTGCTTCGCGATATGATGGCCGAATTTGAAGTGGGAGAGGCCAGCACACGCGAGCTGATCAAAAAAAGAAGAGAGATAAAAGAATATGCAGAGCTGTTTTTCAAAGAGAACCCCAGCCGGGTAAAATTCATCCGCGACCTCGACCGGCTGATCGATCGCGTCGAAGAACTCGACTTCGTCGAAAAGGTCGAAAACAACGACCTGCCGGATGAACAAAAGTTCAGGGTCAAAAAGATCATCAAGGCAAGGGTCGACAACGAACTATTGGAAAACTTCAAACAACAACTTATTGAACATGCAGCTGGGCGTATTTAGTACCGATGAAAACAAATCCGGGTTCCGTCTCCAATACATGGAACTCTACAACTGGGGCACTTTCGATGAACACGTCTGGAAGATCAATCCCGGCGGAGAAACATCCCTGCTCACCGGCGCCAATGGCAGCGGGAAAACGACCTTTGTCGATGCACTCCTGACCCTGATCGTTCCGGAAAAAAAACACCGGTTCTACAATCAGTCCTCAGGCAGCGAGAAAAAAGGCGACCGTACAGAAGAGACCTATGTCATGGGTGGTTACGGTAGCATCCATACAGAGAACGGACAGTCCAGCAAGACCCTTTATCTCCGGGAGAACAAAGACCAGGCTTACAGCATCCTGCTGGCACATTTTTCCAACGAAGCCGAACAGTCGGTTACCCTCTTCCAGGTCCGCTGGTTCAGCGGAAGTGAGATGAAAAGAGTTTTCGCCATCGCACACAAACCCCTGCACATCGAAGACGACTTCCGGCCTTTCGACCTCGGCGGAGCCTGGCGCCGCCGCATCGACCAGCAATATAATAAAGGTAGCCGCAAACAGGTGGAATGGTTTGACGCATCCAGCCGCTATGCACAACGCATGGTGGAAGTACTGGGCATGCAAAGCATGCAGGCCCTCAGCCTTTTTAACCAGACCATGGGCATTAAAGTGTTGGGCGAACTCAACGAGTTTATCCGCACCAATATGCTGGAACCCCGCAACATGGAACAGGAGTTCCAGGAGTTAAAGAAGCACCTCTCGACACTTATCGACGCACAACGCAATATCGAAAAGTCAGAAGAACAGGTCCGGCTTCTTCATCCCCTGCAGAAACACTACCAGGCTTTCAAAGAACAGTCCGACCTTGCCGAACAGACCCGGCACGAAGTAAATACCGCAAGGATCTGGAAGAACTATACCAAATACCACCTCCTCGATGAGTACATCCGCGACCTCGAAAAAGAAGCAAAGCAGCTACACCGCCAGACCGAAGAGACAAGTCAACAGATAAACAGTCTCCGCGAAGAGGAGCGGCAGACACTCAACCAGCTCGAACAGAACAAAGCCGGTCAAAGACTACAGCAGCTGGAAAAGGAAAAGGAACAGCTGCAAAACCAGACCAAAGAGACAGAGCAGGCCCTGAAAAAATTTGCGGAATGGTGTACGACTCTTCGCCTCGAAGAGACGAGCCCTTCAGACGAAGCCTCCTACCTGCGTATAAAAAAAGAAGCCGAACGCACCGACAAACGCCTGGCGACCGAGCTTCGCAACAACGACGAAGACCTCTTCGCTGCACAGGACCAACACAACCGATCAAGCGCAGAAAAACAAAAGATAGAAGGCGAGCTTAACACACTGCTGCACAGTCGTAATAATATTCCCGCAAATCTCATCGCACTGCGACGGAACATCTGCACCGAATTGAAGCTGGACGACCAGGACCTTCCCTTCGCGGGCGAGCTGATGCAGGTCCGGTCCGAAGAAATGGACTGGCAGCCGGCGCTTGAAAAGTTGCTCAACCCACTGGCCCTCCGCCTGCTGGTGCCGGACAAACATTATAAGAAAGTAACCCGCTATATCAACAATACCGATCTGAAGACCCGGTTGGTCTACAACCTCGTAAAAGACATCGCACTACAGCAGCACGCTGACAAAGATACCGCCTGGCAAAAACTGGAATTTCATCCCGAACACCCACTCAGCGCCTGGGTCGGCCAACAGGTGATCCAGCAATATAATTTCAGCTGCGTCGACAACGAGAAGTCCCTCGAACGTTACGAGAAAGCCATCACCATGCAGGGACTGATCAAGAACAGGGACCGCCACGAAAAAGACGACCGTCCCGGACGCAGCGACGCCAGCCGCTACGTCCTGGGCTGGAACAATGAAAAAAAGAAAGAAGCCCTCCAACGCCGGCGATCACTGCTGCTGACCGAGCTCGAGCAAGCCGATGAAGCCAGACAGCGGGCCACCCAAAAAAGCAACCGCCTCCGCGACCAGGTTTTCGCAGCCAAACACATCAGCGAACACGATTCCTTCAGATCCATCCACACTGCCGCTCTTCAGCAGGCCATTCGTCATGCAGAAGAACAGATGGCCAAACTGAAGAAGGGCAGCGATCAGCTCAAAGCCCTCACCCAACAGCTGGAAGGCATCCGCGAAAAACTGGAGCTTCACCAGAAAGAAAAAGACGAACTGGTAAAAAAGACCACCCTCGTTGAATTCGATCTTCAAACCCGCGAAAAAGAACAACAAAACCTCTCCGGCTTCGTCAACCTGCTGACAGAAACCGACAAAGACCTCCTGCTTCAATTCCAGCAGCGACACAGTTCCGCACTTTCAGCAGAAAGCCTTTCACTCGATAATATCGACACCCACTATAGCCAGCTGACCGAAACAGCAGAGCAGGCAGCAAAACAATATGAAGACACCGCCGCAAAAGAAGGACGTGAGTTGGACAGAGCCATCAATAAAATAAAGAACCCACCCCTGGAAGTCCTGCAGCGCTTCACAGACTGGGCCGCCGACACACAACGCCTCCCCGCTGACCGCGAATACGCCGGAGAATACATCGAATGGCTCGATAAGCTCGAGTCTGAAAATCTGCCGCGCTTCAAAAAGGATTTCGAACGCCTGCTGCATGATACAGCCGTTATCAAAATGGGCGTCCTCAACGAAGAGCTCGAAAGCTGGGAAAGAAAAATAAAGAATAGCATTTCCACTCTCAACCAATCCCTTGGCGGCATCAATTTCAACCGGCTCCCCGATACCTTTATCCAGCTTGGCATCCGGCCCGTTACCGACACCGTCATCAAGGAATTCCGGACGAAGCTGCTCAACGCACTCCCACAAGCCGCCGACTGGCAACAGAATAGTTTTGAGGACAAAGCCCTGCACTTTAAGAAAAATGTACAGGCATTTATCGATAGCCTCGATGAAAGCGAATCCTATCGCAGCCGTGTCCTCGACGTTCGCAACTGGTTCGAGTTCTGGGCCGACGAAAAATTCCGCGAGACACAGGAGCTCAAAAAGACCTACCGCCAGATGGGCCAGCTCTCCGGCGGAGAAAAAGCACAGCTTACCTATACCATCCTTTGCAGCGCCATTGCCTACCAGTTCGGCATCACCCGCGAAGGACGAAATTCAAAAAGCCTGCGCTTCATCGCTGTCGATGAAAGTTTTAGCAACCAGGACGAAGAAAAAGCGACCTACCTGATGGAGCTTTGCAAACAGCTGCATCTCCAGCTATTAGTCGTTACACCAAGCGACAAGATCCAGATCGTAGAGAATTTTATCGCCCACGTTCACCTGGTACAGCGCGTCAACAACCGACATAGTATTCTTTTTAATATGACAAAGAAAGAGTTGAAGGAAAAGAAAGGATTGGCCGTTTAACAACCCTTGATCGGCCAATACATGGGCCGGAGCGACCCCTTTAATTTGTTAATGACTATACACTGCATCCGATTTTTTCTATTTTTAAGGGATGAATCGGTCTGGGGTCCTGCTATTTCTTTTACTGACCGGAAGTATCTTCTTACTTTCCGCCCCAGCCGTTTATTCGCAATCCCCGGGAGATCAGATCCGCAGCGACGATTCCAGCTTTTCCCTGCTGATCAACAGCGGGCTTAGCTTTACTCATGCAAACGACCCGCATATCAACCACTGGCTCGAAAAATACGGGTACCCTACCGAACCACATGTACCATCCAGCTTCAGCTTCGAATTCGCGGCAATCCCGGCAGCATCCCGGCTCTTATATAGTATCAGGCTGTCTACTATCAACTCCGGCAAAAATCTAAGCTCCTTCAACGTTCTCGGAGGACTCTATACCGCCCTCGTCAGGACAAGGTCCTTCCTCTTCTTCGCCGGCGCAGGCGCAGGTTATCATAGCGATATCATCCGGCTCAATGGCAACCTGCCACCCGATTACCAACAACTGGCCGCTCTCTATCATTTTCCCTTAGCCCTACGCAGGACCGGCCTTTCTCTGGAACCGGGTATCAGAGCCTTCTGGTATCCCGTCAGCTTTCACAGCCTCCAGCTCGGCGTATATAGTGGCCTTAGCTACAACCTTGACCTCAACTCCCACTGGCGACTCGGCTACTATACCAATAATCACGGCAAGTCTGGCGGTCACTTCAAACAGCTTAACAAACCCGCAGATCAGATGAAAGTCAGCGAACACGGCCTTTGCCTCAGCGCCGGACTAAGCCTCCGCATCCACCTCCACTAAGTTGTTCATATAGCATTTCTGGCCAAAGACTACCCCGGCCCCGCACAAACAGCCCGATCTGCCCATCTCCACACCGTATTTTCCGCAGTTTTTTCCCAAAACAGGAGAAATTTTCCTGCTGGGAGAGATTCGCATAGTTTTTTTTTTCATATCTGCCTGGGTACCACGACGTTTAACTATTGGTATCTGATTGGATACCCTTAGTTCGAGGTTAATCCCTCTATTCCGTCACCCTAAATCTGTTCCGATGAAGAAATTATACACTTTTCTTACAATCGGGTATTCTTTCACTCTCTGCAATCTGGCCCTGGTATTTTTTACCAGTGTCCTTGGCCATTCTGCAGCGGCTCAAAGCTGTCCTGCTACCGCAACAACCAACATCAGCGGTTATCCCAATACATATTTTCCAGCCAGCCAGGCCAATGTGCCCGCCGGTAGTACCTCAATAGTATTAGGAGCTCCCACTTACGGCAGCACACCGATCAGCGCCGGAGACATTTTGCTCATCATTCAGATGCAGGGCGCCCAGATCAATTCCACTAATACCAGCAGTTACGGCGACGGCACCGGAGCCGGCGGGGGTTATCTGAATAACGGACAGCTGCTGGCGGGTAATATGGAATACGTCGTCGCTTCCAACAGCGTTTCTATAAGTGGCGGAACACTCAACATTGTTTCAGGTCTGGCCAACAGCTATAAGAACACCCCATTCGGCACAGATGGCCAGTACACCTACCAGGTGATCCGTGTTCCGGTGTACTATGATGTGAAATTAACAGGAACCATTACCGCGCCCCGCTGGGATGGTTTTTCCGGTGGCGTCGTTGTCCTTTATGCCACGGACAAGATCCTGATGAACTCCCAGTCGATAGATGCTTCCGGCCTGGGCTTCAGAGGCGGCGGCGGCAGAGCGTTTAACGGTGCTGGTTCCGGATCAAGCAACGATTTTATTACACCGGCCTCTTCCAATGCCAATGGTGGCAAAGGAGAAGGTATCGCCGGTACTCCAAAATACTTAAATCATAACAACTCTTTCCTCGACGTCTCCGGGACAGAAGGATATCCCAACGGTAGCTACGGAAAAGGCGCACCCGCAAATGCAGGTGGCGGCGGCACCGATGGCAACCCCGCCAGCAACAATGATGAGAATACCGGCGGCGGCGGCGGCGCGAATGGCGGCGCCGGGGGCTTTGGTGGCTACGCCTGGAATTCCGGAACACCCAGCGGCGGAAGACCCGGAGCCATCTTTGCACAGACAACAGCCTCCCGGCTGATCATGGGCGGCGGCGGCGGCTCCGGAACAACAAACAACGCAACAGGTACACCCGGCAGTGGTTTTGCCAGCAGCGGCGCAGCCGGCGGCGGCATGATTATCCTGATCGCGCAGAATGGCATCACCGGTACCGGTACGATCAAAGCCAACGGCGTTTCCGCAAACAGCACCGTGCAGAACGACGGGACGGGCGGCGGCGGAGCCGGCGGCACCGTGCTTATCTATAGTGGCAACGGGATCGCAAGCAACCTCACTGTCCAGGCCAAAGGCGGAGCAGGTGGAAGTAATGAGGTCTCCGGCGGCCCTTCACACGGACCCGGCGGTGGCGGCGGCGGCGGAGTCGTTTATTCCAACGCTTCACTCAGCGCAGCCAGCACAGTAGCAGGCGGTAGCGCAGGTACAACCAACGGTCAGACTACCAGTTATGGCGCAACCAACGGAGCCAACGGCCTTATCGTAGCCACGATCTCCCAGTCCGATCCGGCCCGGGTACCCCTGAATTGCGTCACACTTCCCGTTAGCTTCCTCGACCTTACGGCAATAAAGGAAAACAACAATGTCCAGCTTACCTGGAAAGTGTCACATGAAATAAATACGCAGTATTATATGGTCGAACGCAGCACCGACGGCATCAATTTCACCGCCATCGGCAGCACATCCTTTAACGAAGGCCCGGCGCTCGGCAACATCTACCAGTATACCGATGAGAATGTCACCACAACAGGCGGCAGCCTTTACTACCGGATCCGCGAACTCGATACGGACGGGCAGTTTGTCTATAGTAAGATCGTATCCATCCGGCTGGGCAACCTGTCGGGCAAGCTCTCTGTTTATCCCAACCCGGCACAGACCTCCGTCACCGTTAGCTTTAGCTGTACAAATGCCGGCTCCGTCAGCCTTCGGTTGTTTGACATGAAAGGCAGCCAGCTCTGGCAACAGCAATACGCCGCCAGCGCAGGTCAGAATAACGTCCAGGTCGATTGTATCCGCAACATCCCTCCCGGTACATATATCCTGCAATGGTTTGATGGACTGAAACCAGAACAGGTAAAGATCCTGGTGAATCACTAAACGTAAACCCCAATCCCGGCTCTCTGTGAGCCAGAACTTATACACCCTGATCCCCCTAAACCCGGCGGCCGCATTGCAGCCACCGGGTTTTATTTCCCAAAAAACTCCCTGTCCCAGCTTTTCTCCATCAGCCTACGGATAAAATCGATGCGCAGCTTCAAATGGTCCGCCTGGACAAAAGGATAGAACTGATCATGGGTCGAGTGAAAATTCATATAAAAAAGCCAGAAGCCCAGGCTGAGATAGGGCATCGCCGCTATCTCCCGCCCGTCCACCCGCCGCACAGCCTCATAACCCCGGAGAAAATCCGCAAAGGACTGCCTGAACTCCTCCGGACTTAGCCGCCCATGAAAGGCATCTATCGACATATGCTGCCAGAAGGCCATTATATCATGGGCAAAGGCGCCATATCCAAAGAAATCAAAGTCAAAAAACGTGACGTCATCTCCATCAAAGTGAAAATTCTTCGGCAGGAAATCGAAATGAACAACACCCGACGGCAGACTCGCCAGATCCAGCGCCGCCAGCTTCTCCCCCGCGTAGCTGGCCGCCCTTTCCAACCACGCATATGCCTCGGGATCATGCGCCAAAACACCGCGCAGATTCTCCAGTGGTCCAAACATCGTCGTCTCCACATCAAAGGTCCAACGCTTGTCTCCCAACTCAATCGCTTGCGAAGCCAGATGGAACCGCGCCATCTCGTACCCAAGGTTATACAGCTGCTTTTCGCTTAGCTTCACCACGCTGCGGCCCGGGGCATAGCTGAACAGGACCATCCGTTTCACCCCTTCTATCGCATCCACCGACTGTATGACAAGACCCGAACTATCGGCAATAGGCCAGGACACAGGAATGTCCCTTTCCCTCAACGCCAGCAACAGATCGGTCTCCGCCTTTATCTGCGACAGACTTCGCTGATCCGGACGATAGACCCTCAAAACAAAACGCTCTGCATCAGTCTTCACCAGGTACGTATCCCCTACACCCCGCAGTATCATTCCACATTCAACGGAAACAAACCCGTATCTCTCCCGGATAAACTCAGCCAGCGCTAAAGAAGAAAGAGTAGAGTAGGAGGCAGGAAAAAGGTTGTTCATGCCCCTAAGATATTTAAAACCCGGCAACACCAAACCGGATGCCGCCTCAACACAAAAAAAACCCCCATGGAAATGGGGGTACGACCTATTAACTATTAACACCTATATGTAACGTTATGAACGGCTTATCAACAACTGCCGGCTCTCACGAGTACCATCCGCACTAACAACCGACAGGATATAAAGACCGGGAGCATAATTCCCCACAGGGAACGATACGATCACCCCCGCACCAGATTCCGCACTCTTTTCCTGCAACAGCTGACCAGCAGGATTGATCAGGCGGATCACCACCTGGGTGCCAGACCCCGCGCCAAGCGACACATTTACATACTCACGGGCCGGGTTAGGGAAAAAGCTGATCTTGTTGACCACAGACGTCCGGATAACTTTTATATCTGTGTATCCATAGCTGTTATCAAGGTCGATCATCCGCAGCCGATAGAGATTAGTACCGGACAAAGGCTGCATATCAGTAAAAGAATAATTCGTAACTACAGAGCTGTTCCCTTTCGCCATCACAGAGCCGATAGCCGTCCAGCTTGCCCCGTCAGCACTTCTCTCTATCTCAAAACTGCCGGCGTTGACCTCCATCTGCGTATTCCAGTCAAGCGTAATGGTCTTGTCATTGTTCAGAAGAGCAGTAAACCCAACCAATACAACAGGCAGCGAATTGGCAGGAACCACACCCCCTGAACTCAGCGCAACAGGGCCATACAGCGATGGATTGGCACAGCTATGGGCGTATCCGCTGCCACAGGATATAGTATTGTTCTGTGTAGAGTAGGTTTTTGTCGCACTGTTACTCGCCGTTATCGTAGGATGATAATTAAAGCTTGCCCAGTTATTATAGACATTGTTCACATTGCCTAAACTGACCGTAGAGAGATCGAACAAGGTCAATGCCGGACCGCTCACCGTCAACGCCGCGTTGCTCGTCTGCGAACCATCGCCGATCACGATCCTGCTGGAGCTGATCAGGTTGATCGGTACATTGCTGCCGCCGGTAGAGTACATCGTCGAATTATCATAGAGATTCACCGTACTCGAGACCATATTCACTTCATAGCTGGTATTGAAATAAGAAGTATTATTAAAAGTAAAGGTGCTGCCGGTCAGCGACAACGGGGCGTTTACTACCACCTGGCCAGTACCGTTAACCTGGAGCGTAGTGCCTGTAAAATAAGTGGTAGCAAGACTATTCGCATATTGCAGATTCAGCGTCTGACTGCTGATAACGATCTTTCCACCCGAAAATGTACAGTTCTGACAGGTGACACCCTCATCCATCGTCAGCGTGACCCCGTTGGAAATACTGATGGTACAATTTGCACAGGTCGCCGGCATAACAGCTTACCAGTTTTTGTTGGACGAGATCTGATAGGTTGTTCCGGCAACGCTCAGAATACTGATAAGCATCAGGGCCGTGATGAAAAAAAGTCGGGTGGATTTTCTGCGTTTCATACTCTTCGTTTTAATAGGTCGAATCAATGTTGTTTGATTGGTATAATACCAAGCAAATGCCATTAATATAAACCATTAAAAATCAAGAACGAACGCGTGCGTAAAGACCACCCTATTGTCCAACAACAGGAACGAGTTCCCAAATTGGGTTATTTTCCCGATCCTTTTCTTGAGTCCAACTCGGAGATTAATTCCGCAACCAGCGAGGTCCAGCCCGTTTGATGACTGGCGCCAAGCCCATGACTCGTATCCCCGTGAAAATATTCATAGAACAACAAAAGATGCTCATTCCCCGGTTTCTGATAGAACCAGTTGTATTTCCCGTGCAACGGCCGTACGCCATCCTTGTCCTTTTTGAACAGGCTTATCACCCGCTGCGTCAGCTCATCGGCGACCTGCTCAAGATTCATCTCTTTGCCCGAACCGACAGGATATTCCACCAGTAGCCCATCTCCATAGAACTTCCCATACTGGCGTATCGATTGAATAATGAGGTAATTGATAGGTATCCACACAGGACCACGCCAGTTCGAGTTGCCGCCAAAAAAGTCGGAGGTCGAATCCCCCGGATCATACTTGATCGTATAATCCACTCCACCGATATTGATCGTATACGGATGCTCTTCGTGGTGTTTGGACAAGGCCCGGATGCCGCCCGCAGAAAGAAATTCCGCTTCATTGAGTAATCGCTCCAGCAGATAGATCAGTCTCTTTTGCGGTACCAGCGAAAGGAGTATCTGCTCCCCATCACTATGCTCTTCATTTGGCCAATACCGTTTGTTCTTTAACCGGTAACTCTCAAACCAGTTGATCCGCTTCTTAAAATCACTCAATTTATGAAGGGTCTTCTTTTCAATGACCGAGACCGCAAATAAGGTGGTCAGCCCGACAATAGACTGGATCCTTAGCTGCACCGGCGAGCCGCCGATAGACAGCGTATCATAAAAGAACCGGTCTTCTTCATTCCACATCCCGTGCTCATTCAGCGCCTCGGCGATCAGGACAAAATGCTCAAAGAACTTGGTTGCCGTATCTTCAAAAGATTCGTCTTTCATCGCGATCTCCAACGCCATATCCATCATATTCAGCGCATACATCCCCATCCAGCTCGTGCCGTCAGCCTGTTCCAGCTGCATGTCGCCGCCAAGGGAATGACTGCGGTTAAAGACACCAATATTATCCAGCCCAAGAAAACCGCCTTCGAACATATTATTGCCGTTGGCGTCCTTCCGGTTGATCCACCAGGTGAAGTTGATCAGCAGCTTCTGAAAGATCCTCTTCAAAAACCCAATATCTCCCTTTCCCGTCCTTTCCTTTTCTATCCGGTAAACCATCAGCGCAGCCCAGGCCTGTACCGGCGGGTTTACATCGCTGAAATTCCATTCATAAGCCGGTATCTGACCGTCCGGTTTCATATACCACTCCCGCATGATCAGCAGCAGCTGATGTTTCGCAAAGACCGGATCGACCATGGCCATAGAGATACTCTGAAATGCCAGGTCCCATGCCGCATACCAGGGATATTCCCATTTATCCGGCATCGCAATGATATCCTGGTTCTTCAGATGCTTCCAGTCATGGTTACGGCCATTCAGCTTGCCGGCGTTTACAGGCGACAGACCATCGCTCGTAGTCAGCCAGCGCTCCACATCAAAATGATAATACTGTTTGCTCCACAACAACCCGGCCAGCGCCTGACGCTGAACAGCCGCCATCTCAGGACTGATATGTGGCGGCAGGACCGAATGATAAAAGCTGTCAGCCTCCGCCTTCCGGCTCTGGAAAAGCCCGGCGGGATCCCCGCCAAAAGGATTCTCCATGATCTTATTGCTCAACCGCAGATAGATAGATTTCGTTTCCTTCGGACCCAGCGTATAGTGATAGACGGGAGCGAACTTGGTCCCGCTCTTCTTGTTTTTAAGCGCGTCGACATTGAGATTCCGGATGACGGCATCATGAAAGGCATCCTTTACAAATGGGGTCTTGTTGGGAACACCGGATACTTTTTCCAGGTTGGTCTCATTCTCCGTAAACAGGCTGTACTGCGCCTGCTGATAATAAAGATAATAAGAGCCAAGCCGGCTATGCGTCGCCTTCACCGAGGTCTTGTCGCGGCTGGTGATGATAGGTTTCTTCTCAAGCCCATCATAATTCCCGCGATTATAGAACCAAAGTGTCGGCAGCACCGTGATCTCCGCCTCTTTATGGTAACGGTTGGTGATGTCAATACGGATAAATATATCCCGGGCATTTTGTTTGGCATAGACGATCGCTACATCGAAATATTCGTCGTTGTCAAATACCCCCGTATCCAGTATCTCGTACTCAGGTTCTTCCCTTGATAGCTTCCGGTTTTCCTCCAGCAGCTGCTTATACGGAAATTCCTGTTGCGGATACTTATACAGATACTCCATATAGTAGTGCGTGGGAATATTATCCAGGTAGTAGTATAGCTCCTTGACATCCTCTCCGTGATTCCCCTCCTTATTCCCAAGACCAAAAAGCCGCTCCTTCAGAATAGGGTCCTTCCCATTCCACAGAGATACAGCAAAACAAAGGTTTTGGAAAAAATCAGAGATCCCCCCCAGGCCATCTTCACCCCAAAAATAGGTCCGGCAATGCGCCTGGTCATATGGAAAGTAATGCCATGCATCTCCATACGCGCTATAATCCTCCCTGACCGTACCCCACTGCCTCTCGCTCAAATAAGGTCCCCACTGTTCTAAAGGTATTTTTTTTGCAGCGTTAACTGCAAGTCGTTGATGTTCTGCCGTCATGATAGTTGTCATTCGCCAAAGATTACGTACGATGAGGCAAGCAAGCATTATTCCACAATCCTGTTACTATCAGTCCATTTCCGGCCGGAAGTTACTAAAGTTCCGGTCGCAATCGCAACTCTCGCACGTTTCTGCCTTATGATTATTTTATCAAATTCGAGCGAGTGTGAATAAATTCCGCGGAAAAGACCGAACTTTAGTGCTGCGAAGGGGCCAATAAACAAAATAGCCCCTTCTCACACAGGGTTAACGTCTGGCCTTCGGCCGGGTTTCGCCCTTGCTCTAATGCCCAAAAACCGGCTGTCCGCTTATTTATTTTTTTTAATATTTACAATCATCCTACCGGGTTTTGCTTTCAAAGCTGCCGGTTTATTAATCGATTAAATTTGACTTTTAAAGAATTTGGCCTCAATGAACGCCTCCTTGAAGGCATAGATGCTTCCGGTTATGAAAATGCTACCCCTGTCCAGGAACAGGTTATCCCAATCATTTTAAACGGCAAAGATCTCATTGCATCGGCCCAGACCGGCACCGGTAAAACAGCCGCCTTTTTACTGCCTATTATCAATAAATTATTGCTCGGTTCCCGTCACGACGACCAGGTAAATGCACTTGTCATCGTTCCGACCCGCGAACTGGCCATCCAGATCGCTCAAAACCTGGAAGGGCTCTCTTATTTTACAGATATCAGCTCCATCGCCGTCTATGGCGGCGGAGACGGCAGCAACTTTTCAACAGAAAAACAAGCCCTCTCCAGAGGCGCCGACATCGTCATTTGCACCCCAGGCAGAATGATAGCCCACCTCAACATGGGTTATGTCAAAATGAAAGGCCTGCAATACCTCGTCCTCGACGAAGCCGATCGCATGCTCGACATGGGCTTCTATGACGATATCATGAAGATCATTTCGTTCCTGCCGCCCAAACGGCAGAATCTGCTCTTTTCAGCCACCATGCCCGTCAAGATCCGCGACATGGCAAGAAAGATCCTCCATGAGCCGGAAGAGATCAACATCGCCATTTCCAAACCTCCGGCAAGAATAGTTCAAAAAGCCTTCGTCGTTTACGAAACCCAAAAGATCCCACTCGTAAAATGGTTGCTAAAGTCAACTAATTTAAAGAGCACACTTATCTTCTGCTCCAAAAAGCATAATGTGAAACAGCTGACGATGGAGCTCCGCCGGTCCCGCTTCAATGTCAAAGAGATCCACTCCGACCTCGACCAGGCCGGACGCGAGGACGTTCTGCTGGAATTTAAAAGCAGACGCCTGCCCATTCTCGTAGCAACAGATATCCTCTCCCGCGGCATCGACATCGATAATATAGAGATGGTGATCAATTATGACGTCCCCAATGACGGGGAAGATTATATCCACCGGATCGGTCGTACCGCAAGAGCCGAGACCGATGGCATCGCTTTCACCTTTATCAGCGAAAAAGAACAAAATAAATTTCGCGGCATCGAAGAGCTCCTGGGTAAACCGGTCGACAAAGAGGCCGTGCCCGCAGAGTTTGGCCCCGCCCCGGATTATAGCCCCCGTAGCAAGTCGAGAAGAAGCAGCGGTGGAGGATCAGGACATGGTCGCGGAAGCGGTGGCGGCAACAGGAGACAATTCAGACCTTCGGGTAATTCGGGGGGTTCAGGTGGTAATTCCGGTAGCCGCCGGCCTTAAACGAGGTTCATCGCCAGCCCGGCAACCAGCCAGATCAGCACGATGAGAGGGGAAGGCAGCCTGGAGAAGTTCAGCAGACACCAGGTACCTGTAATGACCGTTAGCTTTAAGATTATATCCGTCCAGCTGGCCGTCTGCAGATCCTTCATCATATACAACGCCGCTCCGATCATGATCCCCACGACCACCGCATTGATGCCTTCCAATGCACGATAGACGATTGCATATTTTTTCAGATTATGCCAGATAGGGAAGAAGAATAACACCAGCAGGGCGCTGGGTAGAAAAATACCCGTAGTGGCAATAAAACAGCCTAATATCTGAAAAGACACTCCCTTATCCTTCATCGCGATGCCACCCATATACGAGGCGACAGAAAACACAGGTCCCGGAATAGCCCGAACCATACCCCAGCCGGAATAAAAATCTTCCTTGTTCATCCGGATGATATTCGGATTTCGATGCATCAGCTGCTGGGATTGCGGTCGTGCCACATATTGCTCATACATCATCGGCATCAGCACATTTCCACCACCAAAAACAAGACTTCCAAACCGATAAGTATTCTCAAAAAGATTCAACGGCCGGCGATTCGGCCAGTTATTGTTTTTCGCCAGCTCACTACTCGTTCCCGCCAGCAGAAAAATGACAGCGAAAAGCCAGATATTCCCCCATTTGATCTTCTTTGGCAACACCTCTTTCTGCGGAATACGCCTGTCACTCAGGTTGGTCACAAACCCGCCCGCCACCAGCAGAATAGGCAGGATCCAGGGCGCCTTGAACAACAGAAAGGTCACGATAGTACCAATCGCCAGTATCACCCGCGTAATAGTATTATGAATGGAAATTTTAAAGGCCTTCTGCGCCGCAAAACAAAGGAAGCCTATCGTCATCGGCCCTATAAACCGGAAAAGATTGGTGCTTTTCATCGGGAAAAAAGAGAACAGACCCATCAGGATACATGCCGGCAAGGTCCAGATGATCAGCGTCAGCATCGCAAGGACTACACCCCCCCGTTTGTATCCGATCAATGTCAGGGTCTGGGTCGAAGAAGCCCCCGGTAAAAGCTGGCAAAAAGCGCTGTAATCCATCAGCTCCTCTTCCGTAACATCTCCCCGCCGGTGTACGAACGTTTTCATCATCATCCCAAAATGGCCCTGCGGTCCACCGAAAGCAGAAATGCTATGCAGGAAAACCGCTTTCAGAAAAGGAATATGTCGGAACAGAACTGTCAAATATTGCGCTGGTAAGTAAAGACCTCTGATTGAGGTCACAATATTATTGATTGTTGAAAACATGAGCAAAAGGAATCGGTATATTGAAGTACCAAACTACTAAACATGAAAAAACTGTTTCTGCTTTTTCCTCTTGCACTCTTATCGACGACCACGATCCTCGCACAAAAAAAAGATCTCCGCGCCGCCGTCAGTGCCGCCGCTGATAAAATTGAACCAAAGACCATCGCATGGCGTAGGGATTTCCATGAACATCCCGAGCTGGGCAACCGCGAAGTCCGTACATCAAAGATCATAGCAGACCATCTTCGCTCCCTGGGACTCGAAGTACAGGAAGGAGTAGGAAAGACCGGCGTCGTAGGCATTCTCAAAGGATCATCTCCCGGACCAGTCATCGGTCTGCGGGCAGATATGGATGCCTTACCCATCGTCGAAAGAGTACCATTACCCTTTGCTTCAAAAGTAAAGACCACCTTCAATGGCCAGGAGGTCGGCGTCATGCATGCCTGTGGACATGATTCACACATGGCAATAATGATGAGCGTAGCCGAGATCCTCTCCGGCATGAAAAGCAGCCTGAAAGGGACAGTAAAATTTATCTTCCAGCCCGCCGAAGAAGGTCCACCCACAGGTGAAGAGGGTGGTGCACCACTGATGATAAAAGAAGGCGTGCTGGAAAACCCCAAAGTAGATGTAATGTTCGGCCTCCATATCAACTCTGCAACAGAAGCCGGGAAAATAAAATACCGCAGCGAAGGAGCAATGGCCGCCTCAGACTGGTTCACAATAAAAGTACATGGAAAAGGCTCGCACGGTTCCCAACCCTGGGCCGGCGTCGATCCCATAGTAGTCTCCGCCCAGATCATAGAAGGCTTGCAAACCATCATCAGCAGACAGACCGAGCTGACAAAAGACGCCGCCGTCATTTCCGTTTGTGTGATCCAGGGTGGTGTTCGCTCTAATATCATTCCCGAAGAGGTCGAAATGACCGGCACCATTCGTACCCTCGATACAGCTATGCAGCGCAACATCCACGAGCGGATGCTCAGGACAGTTACAAAGATCGCAGAAAGCGCCGGGGCCACAGCCGACCTCGTCATCGACAAAAAGACCCTTATTACCTACAATGACCCCGCCCTGGTAAAAAAGATGTTGCCCTCCCTGCAAAAGACAGCAGGTGAAGACAATGTCAGCTGGATGGATGCTATGACCGGCTCAGAGGACTTTTCTTTCTTTGGAGCAAAAGTTCCTTCCTTCTTTTTCTTCCTGGGTGGAATGCGGAAAGGACAGGACCCTCATACCGCCTTCCCACACCATACCCCCGATTTCTACATCGACGAAAGCGGATTTAAACTGGGCGTAAAGACATTTTGTAATCTTGTATTCGATTATAGCGATACACATTAGACGTTTAAAAACCTCATTTGATTATGGATATCGAAATGCTCCGTGACTACTGCCTGGCAAAAAAAGAAGTAGAAGAAGGCTTTCCCTTTGGTGAGACCGTGCTTGTTTTTAAGGTAAAAGGGAAGGTTTTCCTGCTGGCCCGGTTGGAAACACCAACCCTTGAATTCAATGTCAAGTGTGATCCCGAAAAAGCTATCGAATGGCGGGAGCAGTTTGCCTCCGTACAACCCGGATATCATATGAACAAGCGGCTCTGGAATACAGTCACCGTGGATGGAAGCATCCCTGCCCGTATCGTCCGCGAAATGATTGATGATTCTTATGCCCTGGTGGTAAGATCCCTGCCAAAGAAGGATCAAAAGGACTTGTTATGAATAATAGCCATTTCTTTCAATCTCGGTCCGAACCGTTTCAGGTACAAGATAACGAATTGACTTTCCGACTTTTATATCTTTCCTAATCTCAGTAGAAGAAATAGGCAGGAGGGGTGCAATTAATACATGCACCCCTTTTGCATTGGGGTATACCGGAAGATTCTCATGTTCCGGTCTTTTATAGACATAAATAGGGTAGTGCTGTAATAACCAGCTGTAATTCTTCCACTTCGGCAGGTTCTGGAAGCTATCGCTCCCCATGATCACGGCAAATTCGTTAGCGGGATATTTCTCCTGTAAATAGGTGAGCGTATCGACCGTATAAGAGGGCTTGGGCAGCTTGAACTCAATATCGGAAGCTTTGAAATTATTCTCCCCTTCTATGGCCAGCTGTACAAGATAGAAGCGGTGATATTCATTTAAAAGGGAGGCGGCAGGCTTGAGAGGGTTTTGAGGAGAGACCACGAACCAGATCTGTTTTAGCTCAGTATGTTGCAGAACATAGCTGGCTATAAGCAAGTGGCCATGATGGATGGGATTGAAGGAGCCAAAATACAAACCTATCTTCATTTACAGGCCCTCCTCCATGAAGATATTGTCGGCCTCATCCAGACGAAGACTCAGGTTATATCCCGCGACTGTTATAGAAATAGGATCCCCCAGGGGCGCTACCTGTTCAACTCTTATCAACTCGCCGGGCACACAGCCCATTTCCATCAACTTAAGGAACAGATCATTTTTCTCAAAAGAATGTATCCTGGCTATTGTTCCTGGCTCTAATTCTGATAGTCTCTTCATGATGTCAAAATTAATCTTTGTTATATCAACTATCCTTACGATTTTCGGAAATGCCTTCACCTTCAACACCCACCGTTCGTTTTCATTTCCTCGCGGAAGTTCCCATAAGGGACAGATCCCGCTTAAAAAGTTTTCTTCCCTCTGTCTTTAAAAAGGAAAAACATCAGCTGGCAGAACTTCAGTATATCTTTTGTTCTGACGAGTACTTATTAAGCATAAACAAGCAATACCTGGATCATGACTATTATACCGACATTATAACCTTTGATTTGTCCGAACCAGGCCAGCCTATAAACGCGGAAATATACATAAGTGTTGATAGGGTGAGGGACAATGCCCGGTCTTTTGGGACTTCGTTTAAGAAGGAATTACATCGGGTTATCTTCCATGGAGCCTTACATTTATGCGGGTATAGGGATAAAAGCCAGCAGGAAGAAAAGCTTATGCGAAAAATGGAGGATCAATATCTGGCCCTATACTTCCCAGAATAACCAGACCGCCCGAGAATAAGCCACAAACATCCCCAAAGACTACTTAATAAACCAACCAACCCAGTGTTTCACGTGAAACACTCGTATTCCAAAATAAAACCTTCTTCTCTGGCGTTCCACGTGGAACGCCAGTCTTTTTAAAATATTCCATTCACTTCCATTCAGTAATTTTGCATCATGTTTCCTCAATATGATGTCATCGTAGTAGGCGCCGGTCACGCCGGTTGTGAAGCTGCCGCAGCAGCAGCAAATCTTGGATCAAAGGTTCTCCTCATAACCATGAACATGCAAACCATTGCTCAAATGAGCTGTAACCCCGCCATGGGTGGTATTGCAAAAGGCCAGATCGTCCGTGAGATCGACGCTATGGGTGGTTACTCAGGGATAGTAACGGATAAAAGCATGATTCAATTCCGCATGCTCAATCGCTCCAAGGGACCAGCCATGTGGAGCCCCCGTGCCCAAAGCGACCGCATGCTCTTCGCCGCTACCTGGCGGGAGATGTTGGAACAGACTCCAAACGTAGACTTCTACCAGGATATGGTCAATTCTCTTATCGTTAAAGACGGTAAAGCCTGCGGAGTAATAACAGGGCTTGGTCACGAGATCAGATCCAGGGCAGTAGTAGTTACAAGCGGAACCTTCCTCAATGGAGTTATTCATATCGGTGAGAAGAAGTTCGGGGGTGGGAGAGTAGCAGAAAAGGCCGCCACAGGTATTACTGAACAACTGGTATCTCTTGGCTTCGAAAGCGATCGCCTCAAAACCGGTACCCCTCCCCGCATCGATGGAAGAAGTCTGGACTATAGCAAGATGGAAGAGCAGAAGGGAGACGAAGAGATCGTAGGCTTTTCCTATCTCAATATTCCAAAACCAAAACAACAAAGAAGCTGCTGGATCACCTATACTAACCAAACAGTCCACGACATCCTAAAGACAGGTTTCGACCGAAGCCCAATGTATACCGGTAGGATCGAAGGCACCGGACCCAGATATTGTCCAAGCATTGAAGACAAGATCAATCGTTTCGCAGAAAGGGAAAGACACCAGCTCTTCATCGAACCCGAAGGCTGGAATACAATCGAGATTTATGTCAACGGTTTTTCTACCTCCCTCCCCGAAGAAGTACAAAATCAGGCTTTGCGGCAAGTTCCAGGTTTTGAGAATGTACGGGTCTTCCGTCCGGGTTATGCGATTGAATATGACTTCTTCCCACCTACCCAGTTAAGACATTCGCTTGAAACAAAACCAATGGAAAATCTCTTTTTCGCCGGCCAGATCAACGGAACTACCGGTTACGAAGAAGCTGCCTGCCAGGGATTAATGGCAGGTATCAATGCCCATCAAAAGATCAACCAGCTGGAACCAGTCATCCTAAAAAGAAGCGAAGCCTACATAGGAGTGTTGATCGATGACCTTATCAGCAAGGGTACGGAAGAACCTTACCGTATGTTCACCTCCCGCGCAGAATTCAGAACATTACTTCGGCAGGACAACGCCGACCTCCGCCTTACAGAATTGAGCTACCGTCTTGGACTCGCCTCACAGGAAAGAATGGAAAAAACATTGCTCAAAAAAAATGGAGTAGAAAAAATAAAAGAAGTACTAAAAGACTTCTCTCTTGATCCTGCAGAATCTACCGACTATCTCACAAGCAAAAATTCAGCACCCCTTCTTCAAAAACAAAAAGCACAACAAGTTCTCCTACGTCCTAATATCGATCTCAATTCGATGTCAACCGCCATCCCCCGACTCGGTCAGGCCCTCACCGATTATACTCCCGAGATCCTCGAACAAGCCGAGATCCAGGTCAAGTATGACGTATACATCGAAAAAGAAAAAGACCTCGTAAAAAAAATGTCCCAGCTCGAAGATCTCCTCATACCGGACAATTTCAACTACGATCGTATCTCCTCCCTTTCAAACGAAGCCCTCCAAAAATTTAAAAAGATAAAACCAAGAACACTCGGCCAGGCCAGCCGCATCAGCGGAGTAAATCCCAGCGACGTACAAATCCTGATGGTATTTATGGGTAGATAAAATTATGAGCCATATCAATATACCCCTTTACACTCCGCTCTGTTATACGCCATAAGGCACCCAGCCCTAAAACCCACCTCACCATAACACCCACTCAAATAAATAAGGCCCGAAAGCGCAAACTTTCGGGCCAAACATATATAAAAGCTAGTTTAATTCAACCAAAATAACATATAAATAATTGATTATCAATCATTTAAAACTCATAACCCATACCGCGCACTAATTTCCAGCATCCTCTCGATCGGCTTTCTCGCCGCCACCATCAACTCCCGATCCATCAATAATTCCGGCTGCACATACTTCATACACAGGTATAGCTTCTCAAGCGTATTAAGCTTCATATGCGGGCAGTCATTACACGCACAGCTGTTGGTAGGCGGTGCAGGTATAAAGGTCTTTGTTGGGGAGCTTAGCTGCATCTGGTGAAGGATCCCTGCCTCGGTGGCAACGATATACTCCTTCGAAGGGTCTTTTTTGGTATAATTCAACAAAGCAGTCGTCGAACCAATATAATCCGCCAGCCTCAATATCGGTTCCTCACATTCCGGATGCGCGATCAGTTTTGCCTCCGGATGCCGGATCTTCAGCTTCGTGATCTTCTCCAGACTAAAGATCTCATGAACCATACACGCCCCATCCCACAAAAGCATATCCCTGCCCGTCTTCTTTATCAGATAAGCACCCAGGTTCCTGTCCGGCGCAAAAATGATCTTCTGATCCGCCGGAATACTTTCCACTATCTTTTGAGCGTTGGAAGAAGTGCAGATGATATCGCTCAGCGCTTTCACCTCCGCAGTACAGTTGATATAAGAGATGACAATATGATCCGGATGCTTTTCCTTAAACGCCTTGAACAAATAACCCGGCGCAGAATCAGCAAGCGAACAACCCGCTTTCAGATCCGGCAATACCACCTTCTTCGTGGGATTGAGTATCTTGGCCGTCTCCGCCATAAAATGCACTCCCGCAAAAACGATCAGATCCGCAGTCGTCTTCTCCGCCTGCTGAGCCAGACCAAGACTATCCCCAAGATAATCCGCAACATCCTGGATATCCGACCCCTGGTAATAATGCGCAAGGATGATCGCATTCTTTTCTTTCTTCAATTTTTCGATCTCCAAAAAAAGATCCAGCTCCGGAGAAATAGCAATATCCAAAAAACCCCGGGCGTCTATTTTTTTAGTGGCTTCCTCAATGTTAATATCTGCCATAGTATTTAATAATAACTATTATTTATAAATAAAACTACTATTACTATCATGGTGGATTAGTGTATAAGAATTTTTTAAGACCGCTTGAAAATCCAAAATCCTGTAGTTATACACCGTATTCCACATTTACTTAACATCCGAATCCCCTGTTTGGATGCATGTTTCTCCTGCTTTTCCACTGCTGTGGAGGAAAAAGACATCCGGAAAACTATTTTGCCCGTGCAGTGTCAACTCCTGTGGAATAACCAGGGGATTGTACACCGCATCCTCCCCGCCATCCGCTCCAACAAAAGTTGTTTCCCATCTACTCCCAGTTTCTGAACCTCAAAGAACCGGCTTTTCCACCGGATTACCAGGTTATTCATAACTCCTTGTTGATTATGGTTTCACGTCAAATGTTTCACGCGAAAAAAGCTGTTCAAAGACCTCGATGAAACCCGGAAGGAGAGCCATTCTAACACCCTTTTCCACATTTTGTTCGGGAATCAGGTACCCCCCCCTGCCTTCCGATCATAACCAGGCAAAAATAAGTAGTAAACCTTCCCCGAACTACCAAAAACTATCCCCGGGCCTGTAAAGAGAGCCAACAACGCAGCTCCTCCAAAACACCGGGCGGCCGCCAAAACAGCCCCAGGGTCTCCAATCCTCAAACAGCCTTCGCCCGAAGGCTTAATTTTTAACAGGAAACCTTCACCACAACTCAATTTTCCCCTATTTTTGCCATCCCCATAATCCGACAATACTATAATATAATAGGAGCGGGGTAAAATTACAAAACACAAATATCTTTCAGGGAGAATCAACTTATGTCAATTATTCAACAAATCCGGGAGAAAGCAGCCTGGTTAGTTTTCGGTGTTATTGTCTTGAGTCTGATAGGCTTCATTTTTATGGATGCCAGGACAACCCGCCTTTTCTCCGGTAACCGGTCCACCGTCGTCGGCTCCATCGACGGCGAAAAGATCGAGTTCAACGATTTCCAACGCCAGGTAACCAGCGCCGAAGAACAGGCCAAGTTGAGAGGTTATCCCATGAATGAAGCTATTCAGCAGAATATCAAAGAGACAGTGTGGAAGCAAGTCGTTGAAGACGCGCTGCTCACCAAAGACTATGCAGCCCTCGGCCTCGATGTCAGCGACAAAGAGGTCAACGATATGCTGGTCGGCGCCAATGCCATCCCCGATGTCAAACAGGCTTTCACCGATCCAAAGACCGGCGTTTTTGACGCCCAGGCAGCCGCGGCCCAGATCAACCAGCTCCGCGCCCTGTATAAATCAGGCCCAAAAAAGAATGCCGACAATGCCCGTTATGACGGAGCACGCAGATTCTTCGAAGAGTCCGTTCCCCAGATCATAAAGATGCGCCTTCGGGAAAAATATACCACCCTCCTGGCCAACAGCTCCTATGTCCCGAAATGGATGATAGAAAAGATGAACGCCGACAACAGCCAGCTGGCGAGCATCTCTTATGTCAACACTCCTTATTTTACTGTTCCGGACAGCGCCGTCAAAATATCCGATGCTGAAATAGAAGAGTATATCAGCAAACACAAAGCTCAGTTCAAACAGGAAGAAAGCCGCAGCATAGCCTATGTCAGCTTTGACGCATCTCCCAGCGCCGCCGACAGCGCAAAACTGAGAAGTCAGCTGTCCGAACTCGCCGGGGAATTTCAAAAGGCACCCGATCCTCAGGCCTTCTTAGCCCGCGTCGGAACTGAACAGGCTTATTTCGACGGATATATTGGCAAGTCCCGGATTCAGGTCCCAAACAAGGATTCTATTTTTGCACTTCAGAAAGGACAGGTCTTCGGTCCCTACCAGGATGCCGGAAATTACAGCGTGGCCAAGCTCATCGATGAAAAGACACTCCCCGATTCCGTCCGCGCCCGCCATATCCTCATTGCAACAACAGATGCCCGCTCCGGCCAGGTCATCAATGACGACAGCGTGGCAAAGAAAAAAATTGACAGCATAAAGAACCTCATCGATAAAGGCGAACGCTTCGATAGCCTTGCCGCTAAACTTTCCGATGACCCCGGGTCAAAAGAAAAAGGTGGCGACCTGGGCTATTTTACCGCTGACCGCATGGTAAAAGAATTTGCTGATTTTTGCTTTAACGGAAAGACAGGTGAAAAAAAGATCGTAAAAAGCCAGTTCGGATACCATTATATAGAGATCCTCGACCAGAAAAATTTCGAGCCTGCCTATAAGGTAGCCTACCTGAGCAGAAAGATAGAAACCAGCCAGGAAACAGATCAGGCTGCATCAGGCCTCGCCAGCCAGTTCGCGGCCGAAAGCCGGGATGCAAAAGCATTCGATGCCAACGTAGAAAAAGGACACTTCCAGAAAATGCTGGCCCCGGATGTCGCACCCGCCGAATACGCTATCCCCGCCATCGGGCCCAATCGCCAGCTGGTCAAGTGGATCTATGACTCCGAGGTCGGCAACGTCTCCGAACCATTCCCCGTAGGTGATAAATATGTAGTGGCCCTGCTGACAGAGATCAATAAGGAAGGAACCATGTCTGCAGCAAAAGCAAGGAATCAGGTCGAACCACTCCTTCGCAACAAAAAGAAAGCCGAACAGATCATAAAGAAACTGGGTAATCCCGCTTCCCTCGAAGCTGCCGCCAGCACTTCCGGACAACAGGTTCAGCACGCAGACAGCCTCCGTTTCTCATCGCCTTATATCCCCAACGCAGGCCAGGAATCAAAAGTCATCGGATCAGCCTTTGACAAAAGCCTCGTCGGTAAAGCCGCCTCACCCGCTATCGCCGGAAACAGCGGAGTATTCTTTATAAAAGTGGACAACGTCAGCGCAGTTTCCAATCCCGAAGCCGACCTGCAACAGCAACGCTTCATGCAGGAACAACAACAACGCTACAGGATCGCCAACGGTTTCGTGGACGCCCTCCGCAAACTGGCCACCATCAAAGACGATAGAGGCAAATTCTACTAAAATTTTCAAAAACAAACCCCGCACCAGCGGGGTTTGTTTTTATACTATCTTTGCACCGTGAACGAAGAGATCATCAACAAAGTGGCGCAAAGCGGGTTACTCAACCTCGACCTCGAAGACTACTATCCCCGGGAAGAGATCATCGTTTTCGACCTGAAACCCCTGCTCTTCATGGAGATGATCCTGAAGGAAAAAGAATTCCGAACCGCAATCTCCGCCGTCGACTGGAGCCTGTATCAGGACAAAATAGTCGCCGTCACCTGTAGCACAGATGCCATCATCCCCGCCTGGGCCTATATGCTCGTGGCAGTCGCAGCACAACCATTCGCCAAAGACATTGTGTTCGGAGATAAACAGACAGCCCTTCAGCAAGCCTTCGTCAACAATCTTCGCGCCCTCGACACCAATGAATTTACAGATAAAAGAGTCATAGTAAAAGGATGCGGCGACCTGTCCGTAGGCGGCTTTGCCTACATGGAAATAGCCCGGCTCCTGCGTCCCGTAGTGAAAAGTATCTTATATGGAGAGGCATGTAGCAATGTCCCCGTATACAAGAAGAAATAGTTGACCTGCTTCTTATTCGCTATAAAACGGACAAACCATGGATGTTGAAATTTTGGCCCGGGTACAGTTCGCCTTCACCATCGGATTCCATTATATCTACCCCCCGCTCAGCATAGGACTGGGCCTGATCCTCGTCATCCTCGAAGGACTCTACCTGAAGACCGGCGATAAGATCTACGAAATGGCGGTCCGCTTCTGGATCCGGATCTTCGCCCTCATCTTTGGCATCGGCGTCGCCACCGGCATCATCATGGAATTTGAGTTCGGGACTAACTGGGCTACCTACTCGAAATATGTAGGCGACATCTTTGGCAGCGCCCTTGCAGCAGAAGGCATCTTCGCCTTCGCACTCGAATCAGGTTTTCTTGGCATACTTATCTTCGGCTGGAACAGGGTCGGACCCCGCATACATTTCCTGTCCACCATCATGGTCTTTTTCGGCTCCCTCTTCTCCGCCGTCTGGATCGTTGTTGCCAATTCCTGGCAACAGACACCGGCAGGTTATCACATCGTAGGAGAAGGCTTGAACGCCCGGGCCGAGATCACCGACTTCTGGGCAATGGTCTTCAACCCGTCCAGCGTCGATAGACTACTCCACGTATGGATAGGCGCTATCCTTGCCGGAGCCTTCCTCGTACTCAGCGTCAACGCCTGGTATATGCTCCATAAAAAACACCTGGAGATAGCCCGCCCGACATTTAAAATTGCGCTCACCGTTGCAACTATCTTTTCCCTTCTTCAGCTTTTCATCGGAGACCGCAGCGCCGACAAAGTAGCACAATATCAGCCGGCCAAACTCGCAGCCATGGAAGGACATTATGATAGCAGCGCCATTGCCGATATGTACCTCTTCGGGTATGTCAATAAAAAGGAGGAGAGAACCACCGGCCTCAGCATCCCCGGCGGCCTGTCTTTTTTGACACATGGCAGCTTCAAAGCGCCGGTTACAGGCCTCCGTGCCTTTAAACCGGAAGACCGCCCCTCACAGGTCAACTCCGTCTTCCAGTTTTATCATATCATGGTCGTCATGGGCCTGGCCATGATAGGACTATCGCTCTATGGCTGCTGGCTCTGGTGGAGAAAAAAACTTTTCGACCGCCGCTGGCTGCTCTGGATCTTCGCCTGGAGCGTCATGCTCCCGCAAGTGGCCAACCAGGCCGGCTGGTTTACCGCCGAAATGGGCCGCCAGCCCTGGGTCGTATACGGAATGCTCAGGACATCCGATGCCCTGTCCAAAGTCGTCACCGCAAACCAGATCCTCTTTTCCCTGATCCTCTTCACCATCGTTTATATCGTCCTGTTTGCCCTCTTCCTTTTCCTGCTGAATCGAAAGATCCAGCATGGACCAGTGGACTATGGCACAAAAGAACCGATCGAAGACGGAAACAGAAGAGACAACCCCTTTCTGGAACACGAACACGCCGTATAGACGGGGAAAACCGGCATCACCCCGGATTTTCTAACCCAGCGGCACAAACGGTAAATATGCAAACATTCTTAGGTCTCGATTATAATCTGTGGTGGTTCATGGTTTTCGGGGCCGTCATCAGCGGCTACGCCATCCTCGATGGTTTCGATCTGGGAGCCGGCTCACTCCACCTCTTCCTCAATAAAGAAGAAAGCCGCCGCATCGCCATCAATGCCATCGGGCCGATCTGGGACGGAAACGAGGTCTGGCTCGTCATCGGCGGCGGCGCACTGTTTGCCGGCTTCCCCGTCGCATACGCCGCGATCTTTTCAGCGTTTTATATCCCCTTTATGGTCTTCCTCGTCGGCCTGATCTTCCGGGCCGTCAGCATCGAGTTCCGTAGTAAAGAACCCTGGCCCTGGTGGCGAAAATCCTGGGATATCGTCTACTGCGCAGCGTCTATCATCATCTCCCTCTCCCTCGGTCTTATGCTCGGCAATGTCGTGGAAGGCCTGCCGCTCGACAACAACAAAGAATTCTCCGGCGACTGGATTTCTTTTTTCAACCCCTTCGCCATCCTTGTTGCCATCACCACTCTCGCCCTCTTTATGATGCACGGCGCGATCTTCCTTACGATGAAGACAGAGAACAGGCTTTTTGTAAAACTGCACGTGCTCGCCAACAACTTCATAATCTTCTTTGTCGTCAGCTTCGTTATCACCACCCTCTATACCCTGCTCTATATCCCCCACCTGAGCGACTTTTTCAGAGGCCACCCGCTTTACTTTCTGCTCCCCCTGCTCATGACACTTTCTATCGCAAACATCCCAAGACAGGTAAAGATCGGGAAATACCGCTACGCCTTTATCAGCTCGGCCCTCACCATCGCCATCCTGCTCATCATGGTAGCGCTGGAGGTTTTCCCCTATCTTTTGTATTCTCCACAGCGCCCGGCCAACAGCATCACCGTTTACAATGCAGCATCCTCGGCAAGGACAATGAAGATCCTGCTCATCATGGCACTGATAGGCACACCCATGGTGGGCATCTATACCTCCTTTGTTTTCTGGACCTTTAAAGGGAAAGTAAAATTGGATGAGATGAGCTACTGATCCCCCAACGGCGTCGCCTCAACACCCGGTGCGCTTACGCTACAACAATGTTCCGCTCATCACCACATAGGCTACACTAAAATAGATGATCAGCCCTGTCACATCCACCAGCGTGGCCACGAACGGTGCCGAAGAAGCCGCCGGATCAGCTCCCAGCTTTTTCAGGATGATCGGCAGCATGCTCCCCGAAAAAGTTCCCCACATCACTACCCCGATCAACGCAAAAAATACCGTGGTGGCAATCTTGATCCAGTGAACGCCATAGTTGTATAAATGGGTTTCCTGCCAGATAGCTACGCGCAGAAAACCGACGATCCCTAAGATAGTGCCCAGTACAAGACCCGACAACACTTCGCGACGTGCGACCCGCCACCAGTCCCGAAAACCGATCTCCCCCAGCGCCATCGCCCGGATGATTATAGAAGAAGCCTGGCTGCCGGAATTACCACCACTGGAAATGATCAGCGGGATGAACAGTGCCAGCACAACAGCCTTGCTGATCTCGTCTTCGAAATGACCCATAGCGGTCGCCGTCAGCATCTCCCCCAAAAACAGGATGATCAGCCAGCCAGCCCGTTTCTTGACAAGACTAAAAAAAGAAATGGTCGTATAAGGTTCATCCAACGCTTCGGAACCCCCGATCTTCTGTATTTCCCTGGTGCCTTCCGATTCCGCCAGCCGTAAGACATCATCCAAAGTGACTATACCCAGCAGGACCCCATTGTCATCGGTTACCGGTAGGGCATAGCGGCTATTGTTGCGGAAAACCTTTATCGCCTCTTTCTGCGCCGCATTTACATTCAGCGCGATGAACTGGTAATCCATGATCTCGGATACCCTGGTCCCGGGGTCGACGATCAGAAAATCCTTGATATTGATGTCGTCGATCAGTACCCCTTTTTCGTCTATTACAAACAGCCAGTTCAGTGTTTCCGTCGCCTGCCCCCGCTGCCTTATCAGCGACAGCACTTCCTGGCAGGTCTCGCTGGTTTTTATGGCTATATAATCCGGAACCATCAGCCGGCCGACCGACCCTTCCTCATAACCCAGCAGCTCCAGGGTCTCCGCGCGACGCTCAGGTGTCAGGACCTTCAGCAGCTCCTTGACATAATTTCCCGGCAACTCTTCCAGGAAAGCCGTCCGGTCATCCGGCTGCAACGCATTCAACAGCTCCGCCGCCTTTTCTTCCGGCAAAGCCTTGATGATCTGCTCTTGCTTATTCTTCCGCAGGAATTTGAATGCCCTCGCAGCATGTTTCGGGTCGAGATGCTGAAACAGCTTTACAGCCCACTTCGTATTACGATTGGTAAACTCAGCGATCTCACGCGGATTCAGCTTTCCCAGCTTTACAAAATCTGTGATCTTGTTGTGCTGGATCAGGTTTTTGATATCATTCAGATTCGGCATACTTCAAATGTAATAAACCCGGCCCTTTTCTGAAGCCGCAGATATATATTATTTTACTGTAACCCATCTTAACCTAAGGAGAGAGTAACCCGTCAGTCCAGTGCAGGATCAGGTTTTTACCCGCTACCTGGTTGGCAAATAACAAATTTACCGGGGCCGGATCACTGGCTGTAGTGAATTGCGGCAAACCGCCATTATATGTCACAGTCACATCGCCTCCCTGCATACGCTGAACACTGGCCGGAAATAAAGAGGAGAAGTATGACCCCTTTATCACCTGGTTGCCGAGAAGCTGGACAATAGTATTGTAATCGGCAGAATCGATGGCCCCGACACTGTCATAACCCGCTTTTCGGAAGGCATCGTTCGACGGCGCCAGTAAGGTATAGCTGCCGGATAAGAGGGCGGAATCATAGAAATTCGTCCGGGTAAAAGCCTCGGCCAGAAAGGTCAGACTGGTATCGTTTTGCAATAGCTCAGGCAGAGAATCCAATGGCGAAGACAGGGCGGCATTGAGAAAATATACTTTCGCTTTTCCCACCTGTTGGGGAGTTCCCGAGGTCGTCGCCGCATAGGTGTTAAAAAGGATCGTTCCATCGTTTTGCCGCAGCGCGTAAATAGGCGGTCCCAGAAGAGTAGGGTTGGCCGTCAGCGTCCCGCTGTCAGCAACAAGACCCGAAGGCAGATATTGATAACGCAGCATCCGGTCGACCAGCGCCGAACTCGAAGAATCCACGATACTTTCGGGATAACCAGCCTGCCGCAACGCCGCATTGGTTGGGATCAGGATCGTTACAGAGTCATCCCTGAGCAATGCCACATCATTCCCCCTTAAAAGCAGATGGTGAAACAAGGTCAGACTGGTATCCGAATTGACCAGGTTCTGTAAAGGCGTAATGGGATTATTGACCGTCGCAGTCTTTGTTTTTGAACACGCGACCAGACCGAAGAAAAACAGGCAAACAAGCCCCGGGCACAAAAACCAGTTGAGGCGAACACTCCGGCTAAAACCTGACCTCGCTCCAAAACCGTCCTTCAAGCCCTGCCGGCCACCGACCCGGCCCGGGATGCCCCAACACCGGTGCATTCGTATAACCAATGCTATCTTCTTCATCGGTAAGATCGGTTTTGATTGTAAAATCCTACAATTTCTCGTAGAGCGCTCTCAGCCGGTCCCGGGTCATCAGCTTTTCCCAGTCTTTTCCGAGGGCATTTTCCCACAAGGGTTTCATCACCAGAGAAACGTCAATCATCGTGTTGAATTGTTCATCCGTAAGCCCTTTTGTGATATGTTGTGGAATATCGATCTTATTTTTTTCCACCATCTTCTTGAACTCATAGACCCCATCGGGGTAGAACTCCTCCAGTTTGTCAAATACGATACAGTTGCCAATGCCATGTTTGGTTCCCAAAAGATAGGCCAGACCATAGCTGACAGCATGGGCTACCCCCACCTGGGAATAGGCAATGCTCATACCCCCGGCATAGGAAGCCATCATCAGCTTGTCATCCGAATCGTCGTCCCAGACCTGCTTTTTTACATAGACCTCCTGGCAGAGCTGCAGGGCTTTTTCACCATAGGATTTGCTGAACTCATTCAGGTAAGTGCCCGTCAGACTCTCGATACAATGGATATAACAGTCCATACCGGTATAGAAGCGCTGATTGACCGGGGCGCCAGCCGTCAGCTCCGGGTCGAGGACGATCTGGTCAAAAGGCGTAAAGTCAGAGTTCATGCCCAGTTTCTTGGTAGGACCGGTAAGCACCGTAGTCCGCGATACCTCCGCCCCCGTCCCGCTGAGAGTCGGGATCCCGACCTTATACACGCCGGGAACCTTTACCAGGTCCCAACCCTGGTAGTCCGCAGAAGAGCCGGGGTTGTTCATCATAAGGGAGACCGCCTTGGCAAGGTCCATCACAGAACCGCCGCCAATCCCGACTACCCCGCTGATAGTGCCGAATTCCTGCTTCAGCTGACTCGCCAGCTTGTCCACATAAGAAGTCTTGGGCTCGTACGTGACATCGGCAAAGATCAGCTTGTCCTTACCCCGAAGCGGGACCCGCCCGGCCAACGGCATATTTTCAAAAAAATGATCCAGTAAAAAGACAATAGGAGCATCTCCCTTACGCTGAGGAGCAAGAATTTGGTCAAGCTGGTTAAAGCTTCCACGACCATACACCACATATCCAACCATTTTAAAGTTGCGGAACTTCATAAGTATCAAGATTGAGCCGCAAAATTAAGGGAATGTTACCATACTCGCACGGTCCGCGCGGCTACGCAAAAAGAGCCGCCGCCCCAAAAACCCCGGCACTATCACCCAGACTCGGTTTAAGAAGCGAAACCTCCACCCGGTTGTTAAAAATGAACTTTCCCAGCTCCGCCAGGCCATCCGTATAAAGAGCATCGATATTGCCGACCCCGCCGCCGATCACCAGCACATCCGGGTCCAGCATATTCGTAATGACCGAAACCCCCTTCCCAAAAAAATGACAAAGCCGCTGAATGGTCTTTGTCGCCGCAGGATCAGAGCCGTCCTGGTTCCGGGCCACGATCTCCTTCAGCTTTAATTTCTGACCGGTCAGACTGGTATAATATCTCTCCGTGGCCGGACCCGAAATGACCGTCTCCACACAGCCAGTCTTTCCACAATAACAGGGACCCCCGGATTCATCAAGAAAATTATGCCCCCATTCACCACCGATACCATGCCGGCCATTCCAGATCTTTCCATCTATAACGATGCCCCCGCCGACACCCGTGCCCATAATAATGCCAAAAACCATCCTGGCTTTTGGTGCGGCAGCCCTGACAATGCCCCAATGCGCTTCGGCAAGCGCAAAACAATTGGCGTCATTGGCTAATTCTATTTTTATTTGCAAATTTTTTTCAAGATCTTTTTGCAGCGGTTGTCCATTCAGCACGACGGTATTGCTGTTCTTCATCGTCTGTAATGTAGGGTCCAGTACACCCGGTGTTCCGATGCCGATAGCCTGGGGCCTGAGACCCGACTGTGCCTCCATATTGGCCACCAGCCTGGCTATCTGCCCAATGACGTGTTCATAACCGTTGGCCGACTCCGTGTCAACGCGCGTTCGTATAAGAGGGGTGGGATTGTCGATGGATTCCAGTATGACACCTTCGATCTTTGTGCCGCCGAGGTCAATGCCCCATAATGGTTGATTCATTTTTTTTGCAGTTCGTTTTATCTGGCGCTAATTTAATGAATCAGCTTTTTAGCATTTTTAAAAACTTTATACAAAGATCGACGTCCCACCAGCGCCGCCGCAGCTTTATCATAACAGCCCCGCAGCCCGCTCGAGATCTTCCGGCGTATCGATCTCCACACCCATATACGTGGTAACAACCATCCGCATAGGGATCCCATTCTCAAGATAACGAAGACATTCGATCTTCTCGGCTGCTTCCAGCGGACTCATCGGCCAGCCGGTAAATTGCAGCAACGCCTCTTTGCGAAAAGCATATACACCGATATGCTCATAATAGACAGGAGAAGCAGAGAGATCCCGTGGATAAGGAATAACGCTCCGACTAAAGAACAGCGCATTGTTATTTTTGTCCAGCGCGACTTTTACATAATTGGGATCATCGATAAATTTCTGCTCCTTTAACACCTGCACCAAAGAAGCCACCTTCACCTGCATGCCGTCTTCACCCCGGAAGACCGACAACAGTTTTTCAAGCGGCTCTTTCCGTACAAAAGGCTCGTCCCCCTGCACATTGACGACGACATCCACATCCATGTCGGCAACGGCTTCCGCGATCCGGTCACTGCCACTTTCATGCGTACGGATACTCATCTTTGCTTTTCCGCCATGATCCGCTATCTCCTTATAGATAACGTCGCTGTCTGTGACTACCATTACTTCATCAAACAAACCCGTGGCCAGCGTATTGTCATAGGTATGCCGGATCACCGTTTTATTTCCCAGCGGCTGCATCAGCTTGGCAGGAAAACGTGTTGCTGCATAACGGGCCGGGATCATAGCAATTATCTTCATGCTGTAATTTATTGACCGAAAATAAGTATATTTAGAATTACGAAACGTTTTGCCCGCCATTTGTTCCCGAACGGACCATCGCCAACATTTACCAAAACCAAGACCAGCATGCAAACGAGCGATCTGCTAAACAGCTACCTTGTAGACTCTAATACCTGGGATGAGATGTACGCGCACAGCGACGTGCGTCAGCAATACCAACACGTGGTGGAATTCCTGCAACAAATGAATATCGAGGAGCTCAACAAAAAAGAAGAGATGGCCAAGAAGATGTTCATGAGCCAGGGCATCACCTTCACCGTCTACAACAGCGGGGAGGGAATTGAAAAGATCTTCCCCTTCGACATCATCCCCCGCATCATCACAGCTTCGGAATGGACCTATATAGAGTCCGGCATCCGCCAGCGGCTAAAAGCGCTCAACCTCTTCCTGAAGGACGTTTATAACAGCCAGTTCATCCTGAAAGATGGAGTGGTCCCCACAGAAATGGTCTACAGCTGCCCGCACTTCCTCCGGGAGATGCACGGCTTCCTGGTCCCCCATGATATTTATGTGCATGTGGCAGGCATCGACCTTATCCGCGACCAGGACGGAACATTCTATATCCTCGAAGACAACCTGCGAACTCCCAGCGGAGTCAGCTATATGCTCGAGAACAGGGAGATCACCAAACGGATCTTCCCGGACCTGTTACCAAAGAACAATGTCCGGACCGTCACAGAATATCCGGATATCCTTCACCGCAATCTCGTCTCGCTTTCCCCGCGCCAGACAGCCAATCCCACCATAGTTCTGCTGACACCCGGTATTTATAATTCGGCTTACTTCGAACATACAACCCTGGCCAGGCTGATGGGCGTGGAGCTCGTCGAAGGCCGCGACCTCGTGATAGACAACCACCGGGTTTATATGAAGACAACCTCCGGTCTTCAGCGCGTAGATGTCATCTATCGGAGGGTGGACGACGAATTTCTTGACCCGCTGGTCTTCCGGCCCGATAGTATGTTGGGTGTCGCCGGGATTATCAGCGCCTATCGAAAAGGGAATGTCGCCATCGTCAACGCCGTCGGAAATGGGGTCGCAGACGACAAGGCTATTTATGCCTATGTGCCGGCGATGATCCGGTATTATCTGAATGAAGAGCCTATTCTGAAAAATGTACCTACCTACCAGCTCGGCAACCGCGAAGAACAGGAATATGTTTTTTCCAACATGAACCGGATGGTGGTGAAAAAGACGAATGAGAGCGGCGGTTATGGCATGCTCATGGGTCATACAGCCAGCGAAGAAGAGATAAGGCTATACCAGGCGGAGATCCGGAAAGAGCCGCGCCAATATATTGCACAGCCCATCATCAGCCTGTCCTCCGCACCCTGTTATATGAATGGCCGCATGCAGCCCCGACGCGTAGACCTGCGCCCATATGCGCTCTGCGGACCGGATGGCATACAGATCGTACCCGGCGGCCTCACCCGCGTCGCATTACGGGAAGGCTCCCTGGTCGTCAACTCCTCACAGGGAGGAGGCAGTAAGGATACATGGGTATTGGCAAGCTAACAACAAAATCATTTTTTTATACATGCTGAGTAGAGTAGCCGACAGTCTATATTGGATGAGCCGTTATATGGAGCGTACAGATGGTATCCTCCGCATGCTGCGAATAAATTATGCTTCTTCACAGGATGACATCCAGGATTTTTCATGGAAACCCGTACTGCGCATCTTTTCCTATATCGCGGAAAAAGACGCCGGCACCGTTGCACAGAACTCCCGTGAAGTGCTTCAATACATGGTCACAGACCGAGAGAATTCCAACTCGGTGCTGAGCATCGTCACCCGCGCCAGGGAGAATGCACGCAGCGTACAGGATCATATTACAAAAGAGCTCTGGCAATGTCTCAACGAATATTACCATATCATCCGCGATGGTCAGGTCGTCCGCGGCCTGCACGCCGACGACCCCGTCTCTATCCTGGACATACTCATCCGCCAGGGTTTACTCTATTACGGGACCACAGACGTTACGATGGCAAGAGGAGAAGGATATGCTTTTATCAACATCGGCAAATTCCTTGAACGCGGAGTACAATCCGCCGATATCCTGGATGTCAAATTCAGTGACCTTCGCTATGACTTTACCCGCGTGGATACCAACTACTGGAAATACCTCCTCCTCTCCATCTCGGGTTATGAACTTTACATGAAGACCTATCGGACCGGCTTTGAAGCCCGCAATGTAGTCGAGCTCATCGTTCTTAACGAAGACTTCCCCCGGTCGGTGATGTATTCCGTCAACCAGCTCTATCGCTATTTCGAACGGCTGAAAAGCGACCGGAACAGAGAGGCCTACCAAAAGATCGAGTTTATGATCGGCAGCGTCCGCAGCCGGATAAAATACAGCACCGTCGATTCGATCCTTCAACAAGGTCTTCATACCTATCTCAAAGGGTTGAAAGATGACCTCTACGAAGTAGGCAACGCCTTCAACCAGCACTATTTTGCCTATTCCTGAGAGAACACCCCTAAACCCGGCGCGAAACCCCGCTTGGTGTCTTCTCTCTTTTCTCTATTTTTGCCCACATCCACTTATGCCCCGATTCAACATCCACCATATTACGAAGTATACATATGAAGGCCCGGTAAGGGACAGCGCCAACCAGATCGTCCTGTTTCCCGTAAAAGACGAATACCAGGAAGTACTTCGGCACGACCTTCACATCACCGGCGAACCGGCAGTCGATATCTATAAGGATTATTATGGCAACGAAATAGGCGCCTTTACACACGCCGAAACCCATACTTCGCTGACGATTGATTCCAGGCTGGAAGTCATCACCAAGTCAAGACCGGCATTAAAGAACGACGCCGGCCGGGAAGAACAATGGAATATGCTCGAATCACTGCGCTGGCAGGTGCCCTATATCGATTTCTTAAAACAGGAGGCCTTTGCTTCGATCGGGGAAGTCCTCGAAACAGTCTGCCCCGACCAGGCCCGCACCCAGACACCTCTCGAGGCAGCACAACAGCTACGGACCTATGTCTTCGACCATTTCAAATATATAAAGGGGATTACCAGTGTCGAGTCCACCCTCGACGAAGTCTGGCAGCTGCAGGCCGGCGTCTGCCAGGATTTCGCCCATATGCTCCTGGTATTCCTCCGCCAGATCCATATCCCCGCCCGTTATGTCAGCGGATATATCTGCCCGAATAAGAATGGCATGCGCGGAGAAGGCGCAACCCACGCCTGGATAGAAGCCTATATCCCCTTCAACGGCTGGGTCGGTCTGGACCCGACCAACAACTGTATCACCGACGACCTTCACGTCCGCTTAGCCGTAGGCCGCAGCTTCTCGGATTGCTCACCGGTAAAAGGTACCTACAAAGGCACCGCCGGACAAACCCTCGAAGTCGGTGTCTCGGTCTCCTATGAAAATGGGAAGATGATCGAAGATGTGGCGACCGTCCTGGCAATTCAACCCGCCACCAACGGCGATTCCGACGGATCAAATTCCTACCGCCGGTATATGGAGATGATGCAGCAGCAACAGCAATAAATAGTATCTATTTTGTCGTCGGCGGCCTGTAGGGCTGGAAAGGCATACCCAACAACTGCCCCATCCGGTTATTCTCTTTCTCCTCCGGATGCGTATCAATCCCATAATGCAGCGTCTTCGTGTCCCTGACAAATCTATATGTCCCAAAGATCCTGTCCCAGAAAGAAAAAATATTCCCGTAATTCATATCGGTCAGCGGCCGTTGATGATGATGATGCACCTTGTGCATATCCGGCGAGACAATGACCCAGCCCAGCGCCGTATCCAGCCATTTGGGCAAAGAGATATTGGCATGATTGAACTGCGAGAACAACGCGGAAAGCGATTGATAAAGAAAGACCAGCCATACCGGCGCCCCGGCCACGATGACGGCCAGCAGGGTAAAAATGGCGCGAAAAACACTTTCCCCCGGATGATGCCGGTTGGCTGTCGTCGTATCCACCCATGTATCACTGTGATGTACCAGGTGAAACTTCCAAAGCAGCTTTACCCGGTGATGCAGCCAATGGATCAGCCAGGCCCCGATCAGGTCCAGTATCATCAGCCCAACCAGCGTAAACAACCACAATGGCAACGGAAAAAGATAAAGCAGCCCAATATGATGTCGGCTGTCATAGTCAGCAGCAAGAATGATCAGCGACGCAAAAAGGAAGTTGATAATGACGGTCGTCAGCGTAAAAAAAAGATTCAGCCCGGCATGTCGGACCTTGTGGTATTGCATTCGGACAAGCGGAACGATTCCTTCCAGTATCCAGAAGAGTAACAACCCTCCGCCGAGTATCAGCGAACGATGCACGGACGGGATATGCCCAAAATAATGAACAAGCTTTTCCATATGGCGCACCGGTAATGGCGGCGCAGCCGCCATTACTCCGGTCTTTAACTATTCAGCATCAGCGGCATGACCAGCATCAGCACTTCTTCATTCTCATCCTCTTCCGTAGGTTTGATGATCCCCGCCTTGGTAGGTGTGGACAGCTCCATACGTACTTCATCGCTGTCGGTAGAAGCCAGCATTTCGATGAGAAAACGGGCATTGAACGCAATGGCCAGATCTTCCCCATCATACTGACACTTCATACGCTCATTGCCTTCAAAAGAAAAGTCTACGTCCTGGGCGGTCAGCTGGAGCTCGCTGCCCTGAATATTCAGGACCACCTGGTTCGTGCTTTTATTACTAAAAATGCTTACGCGGCGTAAAGCACTCTGGAAATCATTGCGGCCCACCACCAGCTTATAGGGATTGTCGGCGGGAATGACCACCTTATAATCGGGAAAACGGGCGTCGATAAGCCGGCAGCTCATCTGGGTTGTACCATGAGAGACAAAAAGATGATTGCTGTTATAGCTGATGGTAATTTCGTCCTGATTGTCAGGCAGCGCAGACTTCAACAGGTTCAGCGGCTTCTTGGGGACGATCAGCGTGTCGCTCTTGGGACAGCTCACATCCTTGCGCTTGTAGCGGACAAGGCGATGCGCATCCGTTGCAACGAACTGAAGCCCTTTCTTATCCATCTCAAAAAAGACGCCTGTCATAGCGGGACGCAGATCGTCATTGCTCACAGCAAACAAGGTCTTGTTGATCGCCGTTACCAGCGCCGAAGAAGTGGCGGTGAAAGAGGTGGTCTCGTCCGTAGCCGGCTCCTTCGGGAAATTGTCAGGGTTCTCACCCATGACCTTATACTTACCATTGTCGCTGGTGAGCTCAACGGCAAAATGTTTGTCAATGTTAAAAGTTAAAGGCTGATCAGGGATGTTTTTCAGCGAGTCGATCAGGATCTTGGCAGGGATACACACCTTTCCGGTATCCTTTGCTTCTATATCCATATGCACTTTCATGACCGTTTCCAGGTCGGTAGCGACAACTGTCAACTTGTTTTTTTCGACTTCAAATAGAAAGTCTTCCAGTATTGGCAATACGGTATTTGCGTTGATCACACCACTAATCTGTTGCAGTTGTTTCAATAATGCCGAGGAGGAAACGATAAACTTCATGAAATTTGTCTTTGGGCGAAACTACTAATTTTTGCGTAATAGCCAAGATATTAGAACACAGGAAGGTTCCAACCCCACCAATTGTTAATTTCCTGTGACTAACCTAAATTCGCCAATTCAACCATTTATGTTCAAAAGATCGGCGCTATCCCCGGAACAGGCACTGCAAAAACTGAGACACTACTGTGGTTATCAGGAGCGGAGCCATGGCGAGGTACAGGAAAAGCTGTATTCCTACGGCCTCCGGAAAAAGGACGTCGAGACCGCGCTGGCTACCCTCATAGAAGAGAACTACCTGAACGAAGAAAGATTTGCTCTTCAGTTCGCCGGAGGACATTTCCGGCTAAAGTCCTGGGGACGAGTGAAGATCCGGTATGAGCTGCGACAGCGGCAGGTAAGTGAATACTGCATAAAAAAAGCCCTGGCAGCCATCGATGAGGAGGACTACGAAAAGACGCTGGGCCGCCTGGCGGAAAAAAAATGGGAATCCCTCAACGACGAAACGAATATTTTCAGCCGTAAAAAAAAGCTTCAGGACTACCTGATGCAAAAAGGATACGAATCCGACCTGGTAACCGCCACGGTCCGGGCACTCTCCTCATAAATTCTTATTTTCACGCCATGTCGACACTGACTATAACGATCATCCAGACTGACCTGGAATGGGAAGACAAAGCCGCCAATCTTCGGGCCCTGGAGGATAAGATCCTGGCCATCCCCGGCAACCCGGAGCTGGTCGTACTTCCCGAAATGTTCAGCACCGGCTTCAGTATGCGGCCCGAAACCCTGGCAGAACAGATGGACGGACCCACCCTGACCTGGATGAGGACGGTCGCCGCCCGCAAAAGGATCATCCTGACCGGCAGTGTCATTATAGAGGAAGAAGGGAATTATTTCAACCGGCTCATCTGGATGCTGCCCAACGGGGAATACGGGTATTATGACAAACGGCACCGCTTTGCCTACGCCGGCGAGAACGAACAGTATACCGCCGGCCACCGGCGTCTGATCACCTCCGTAAAAGGCTGGAAGATCCTGCCCCTTGTTTGCTACGACCTCCGCTTCCCCGTCTGGAGCCGCCAAACCCCGGCGCCGCCACATGACCCCGCCTCCCTGGAATACGACATCATCCTCTATGTCGCCAACTGGCCACAACGCCGCAGCCTGGCATGGAAAACCCTGCTCCGGGCCCGCGCCATCGAAAACCAATCCTACGTGGTAGGCGTCAACCGCGTCGGCAACGACGGAAACAATATCTATCATAGCGGCGACTCCATGATCATCGACCCCCTGGGCGAAATATGCTATCATGAAGCCGAAAAAGAAGACATCTTTACCATCACCCTTCAGAAAGAGACCCTGACAGACATCCGCCAGCGTTTTCCCTTCTGGCGGGACGCCGATTCTTTTTCCATTCAACCCTGATAACAACTTATGGCAACGGCATTTATTACCCGCGAAATTTTTACGGGACACGAGATTCAAACCGGTAAGGCAGTCCTCGTCAGAGAAGGAAAGGTCACAGGCATTGTGCCCGTGGCCGACATACCAGCAGACTACCGCCAGCGGGACCTCGGCGGGTACCTCCTCGCCCCGGCATTTATCGACCTCCAGATCTATGGCGGCAACGGCAAGCTCTTTTCCGCCGAATTGACGACAGAAGCGCTCGACGCGACATATGAATATTGCCTGCAGGGCGGGTGTACACAGTTTCAGATCACCCTCGCCACCAACTCTATCGAAAAGTTCATAAAAGGACTGGAAGTCGCTCGCCAATACCGCGCAGCCGGCGGAAAAGGCCTTCTCGGCGTTCACCTCGAAGGCCCCTATCTCAACCCGGCTAAAAAAGGCGCCCATGTAGAAAAATTCATAAAAAAACCCACCCGGGAAGAGATCAACCTGCTCCTGCAAAAAGGAAAAGATGTCTTTAGTATGATGACCCTGGCCCCCGAACAATGTGATCGCGACTGTATAGAACTGCTCCTGCAACAAGGCGTCGTCGTTTCCGCCGGCCATAGTAATGCCACTTACGAAGAAGCTATCGATGGTTTTTATCAGGGAATACCCGCCGCTACCCATTTGTTTAACGCTATGTCACCCCTGCAGGGCCGCCAGCCGGGGATGGTCGGTGCGATCTACGACCACAATGACGTACAGGCCAGCATCGTTTGCGACGGAGTACACGTAGACTTCGCTTCCGTCCGCATCAGCAAAAAGATCATGCAGGACCGCCTGTTTTTTATAACCGACGCCGTCGCCGAAGTACAATATGGCGAATATATCCATGTAGATAAAGGCGACCGCTTCACCCTGCCGGATGGTACCCTGTCAGGCTCCTCCCTCACCATGCTCCGGGCCGTTCGCAATGGCGTGGAGAAAGCCGGCTTTCCCTTACCGGAAGCCCTTCGTATGGCTTCCCTCTATCCGGCAAAGCTCATGGGTCTGCAAAATAAATGGGGTTCTATCCAGCCCGGCGCCCGGGCCGACTTCGTGCTGCTCGACGAACAACTGAATTTATTAAAAGTGATTGTAGAAGGAGAAGACTGACCCCCCCCTACTCCTGCCCATTCTTCGTCGAATGTAACCGGATCAACTCCTTCGCCCGCGCCGTCTTAAAATCAAGCCCCTTGCCAATAGCATCCAGTGTCGGCAACGCCTGCACATCTGGCTGCACACCCCGCCCATCCTTTACCCGGTCCCGGTTCACTACCAACCGAAACCTCGGCAGCCGGAACCGGATACCCGTAACAGGCAGCGTCACATCAGGGATCATCCAGGCCGTATTCCCATAATACGCTCCACCCGTCTCCTCCCCAACCAGGGTCACATTCGACTGACCTTTCATAGCCCCCGCAAACAGACAGGTGGCGGAAAAAGAATTGCCGCCGGTAAGAATGTATACAGAACCGTCAAAATGATTTTGAGTAAATGGTCGGTAATAATGCCGCTCAAAATAGCCGAAATGATATTTCCCGTCAGCCTGCCTGCTGCTGGCAAACACAGTCAGGAACCGGTATAAAAGACCGTTGTTGATATACCGGTCATACCGGCTGGCACGACGGATCGCATACAGCGAATCCGCCAGCTTGAATTTCTTGTCGATAAGATAACGCGTAAGCAGAGTCGAAAGAGAAGCATCCCCCCCGCCATTCGATCGCACATCGACGACCAGGTTCCTGACCTGCTGGTCCGCCATGACCTGGAAAGAATGCCGGAAAAATCCCCGCAAATGATACCCATGCTCAAATGTGTTCAACGTCAGAAAAGCCGTATGACTGGCGCTGTCCACCTGCAAACTCCGGGCGAAGAGCAGCTCCCTTTTCTTTCTGGTCCGCCGTCCCGGCGGACGAACCTTTCTTGCCGGTCCGGGACCCCGTTGCCCTGTCCCGGGCTGCAACACACGCCCAAGACTCCTCCGGACCGTATCCGCCCGCGGATCATAAACAGGGATACGCGTCTGCCGCAGGATCCCCGAAGTGTCGGTATACCCGATGTCGAACGTATCAGAATAGCCGAACAGCGCTTCATACCAGGAACTGAAATGAAGCCCCGTACTCAGGTATTGATATTTTCCGGTCTGGTTGTACCCGTCCGTAACGATATAAGGGAATAAAGTATCCGTTAACTGCTGCGCCGTCCTGCCATTGATGGTTTTGATCAGCGTCCCCCGTTTCAGCACCGTGTCGCGCCGGTTGAGATTGGCAGCTACCACCATGGTGTCGGGCCAGAACTTCAGGATAAGAGGGAACTGCCGCAATTTGGCCGTATCCAGGTAATGACTATAAGGCTTCGATGCCCGGATGGAAGTATGCCCGCAATCGACCTGGGCAATGACATAGCTCAGGATCGTCCTGAACTGCGGCTCCGTCATAGAATCCGTAATGGCAGAATAACCCTTGTCAAAAAAATAGTTCATGCTGTCCCGGGACGTATACCAGTAAAGACTGGGATGCCAGGCTTCCAGTGTATGACGGAAGATCCCATAATCCTTTTTCAGCTCTTCGGGCGCATACTTATGGTCTGGCCGGAACCCTTTCTCAGAAGCCCCGCAGGAGACAAGAAAAAGTACAGCGATAAGAAAGGAAAAAAAAGATAAGGGTTTCTTCATGAAAAAGCTCATTTGGAGGCAAAGGCATTCCATCCCTGCGCAGTAATATCAAATGTGTTGCCCCCCTTGGTAATGATCTTTTTGCCTTTTTCGGGTTCTGTCATATAACCAATAACACTGATCTGTTCATTCAACACCAGCTTGTCATAGTCTTCCTGGGCGACAGTAAATAATAGTTCGTAGTCCTCTCCGCCACTCAGCGCACAGGCGGTGGGATCCAGCTCGAATTTGTAGGCGGCATTCCGAGTGTCCTCGGCAATAGGGATCTTATCCTCATACAGGACACAGCCAAGCTCGCTCTGACGACAGATATGCAGGATCTCCGAGCTCAGCCCGTCACTGATATCCATCATCGATGTAGGAATAAGCTCCGACTGGTGAAAGAATTCGATAATGTCCTTTCGCGCTTCGGGTTTCAACAGCCGGCCGATCACATATTTTTCACCTTCCAGGTCTGCCTTGACACCCGGACTTTCCAGGAAGATCTTCTTTTCCCTTTCCAGGATGATAAGCCCCAGGTAGGCCGCGCCCAGGTCCCCGGAACAACAAAGCAGATCGCCTTTTTTTGCGGTGCTGCGTTTGACGAATTTGTCCGGGCTCACCTCTCCAATGGCCGTGACAGAAATGACAAACCCCTTCCTGGAAGAAGCCGTATCCCCGCCGATCAGGTCCACACCATAAGCTTCGCACGCAGCATAGACCCCTTCATAGAACTCATCAAGAGCCTCCAGGCTAAACCTGTTGCTGATGCCAAGACTCATCGTTATATGAGTAGGGATAGCATTCATCGCATAGACATCACTCAGATTGACCACCACAGATTTATACCCTAAATGCTGCAGAGGAGTATACATCAGATCAAAGTGAACCTCTTCGATCAGCAGATCGGTCGTGATCACGGTCTGTTTCCCAAAGTGGTCGATAACAGCCGCATCATCCCCCACACCTACAAGGGTAGACGCATTTTTTATTTCGATATTCGCCGTGAGATGTTCGATCAATCCGAATTCTCCAAGCGACGATATTTCAGTCCTGTTCTCTGTCATAATTGTCTGATAAAGTTAGCTCATAATTCAGGATGCCTGCCATTTACCACTGTCACCAGCTCATCGTGGATCTTTCCGTTTGTAGCGATGATATGCGGTTGATACAGCGAATACCGGCCCCCGGTAAAATCAGAGACCCTTCCGCCCGCCTCTTCCACGATCAATACCCCGGCCGCACTGTCCCAGGCCTGCAGCTTGTGCTCATAAAACCCGTCGAAACGGCCCGCAGCTACCCAGCAGAGATCCATAGCCGCAGAGCCAAGCCGCCGGACAGGTACGCCGCCGCGGATCAGCCTGGAGAATACTTCCAACGCACCATTCGGCTGATCCAGGTAGGTATAGGGGAAACCAGTCACAAGGCAGGACTTTGCAACGGAAGTCTCGCCGCTTACAGCGATCTTCTTATCGTTGAGAGTAGCTCCATAACCCCGCTGGGCAAAAAAGAATTCATTGAGAAAAGGATTGTACACAGCCCCAAGAATTAACTCACCATCCTGCTCCACCCCGATAGAGACACAACAGAGCGGCAGGCCATGAGCAAAATTCACCGTCCCGTCGATAGGATCGATGATCCATTTGGTGCTTGAATCCGTGACAATCTCGCCAGCCTCTTCACTCAGGATAAAATGATCGGGAAAATCGCGCTTTATGATCTCAAAAATTGCCTTCTCCGACTCATGGTCAGCTTCGGTGACCAGGTTGTTAATGCCTTCCTTATTGGAAATTTTGAACTCGCCTTGAAAATAATGCTGCATGACAGCAGCTCCCGCTTCAGCCGCCCTGATAAGTGTTGATTTTAGCATGGCACAAATATAGCCACATCATAGGGAAGTTTCACACGTACTACGGCAGACCTTCCAACGGAGATTTAGCTCAATGCTTCCTGTGTGGTTTCGCGGGCGGCATCCCGGGCCACACTGCGCGGCGCCTCCAGCTGGCGAATCGCCTCGATGTATTGACTGAATACACTGCTGTTCAGCGTATACTTGAAATTCCTGCCCTCTTTCTCACCTTCGATAAGACCGGCCTCCAGCAGGATCTTCACATGATGTGAAATAGAAGGCTGCGCAAGCTCGATCACATCCTGTAATGCGGAACATTCCCCGCACCCACCCTTGCCGGAGATATAATGTAATATCTTGAGCCGGTTACTATCCCCAAGGGCCTTGGATATTTTCTCGATTTGTTTAAAGGTCAGTATCATTTCGTATTATTTATTCCTGTACATCCATCGACAAATGCAAATATATCAATTTTTTAGTAAATATATCAAAATCATAAAATACCTTGGGCCAAAAAAGCGTACTTCGCAGGAACGTCATGATTCTGTCTGTCATTATCGTCAACTACCGCGTTCGGTATTTTCTGGAACTCTGCCTGCATTCTGTGCAAAAGGCGCTCCAAGGCCTTGATACAGAAGTTTTTGTCGTTGATAATCATTCCGCGGACGGGAGTCTTGAATACCTCCGGCCCCAGTTTCCGGATATTACCTTTATAGCCAATACAGAGAATACCGGTTTTGCCCGGGCAAATAACCAGGCCCTCCAGCTGGCTCGCGGGAAATACATTCTTTTCCTCAACCCGGATACCATCCTGCCGGAAGACTTTGCAAACCGCTGTCTTACTTTTTTGCAGGCCACTCCGGATGCAGGAGCCCTGGGCGTACGAATGGTGGATGGCAGCGGCCTTTTTCTAAAAGAGTCCCGCCGCGGTTTTCCCTCTCCGTGGGTAGCCTTTTGTAAACTCTCCGGTTTGACAGCTCTTTTTCCCGCAAGTCGTCGGTTTGCAGCTTATTATCTGGGACACCTCCCGCCGGACAGGACAAATCACGCGCCGGTACTCTCCGGTGCCTGTTTCTGGGTGGCAAGAGCTATACTCGAAAAGACCGGCAGCTTCGACGAACAGTTCTTTATGTACGCAGAAGACATCGACCTCAGCTATCGGATAGAACAGGCAGGATATCTCAACTATTACCTGGCAGAGACAACCATCGTCCATTTTAAAGGAGAAAGCACGTTAAAGGATATCCGCTATATAAAGCAGTTCTATAAGGCCATGAGCCAGTTCAGAAAAAAACACTTCCACAGGGATCTCCCGGCGCTCTTCAACAAAAGCATGGAAGCCGCCATATGGCTAAGGGCCGCCATCGGCGCAATAGGGCGGGGGAGTACAACGGTCTCCCCCTCTGCCAAAGCCCCGGCGGTTCTGAAAACCCGATTGATCGGAGACCCGGCCACGATCCTGCAGCTTACAGCATTTTTCGCCTCCACCGGCGTCAGGACCGTCGTCGATGATAGCCGGCTGGCCGAAGAGCTCATCCTTTGCGAAGGAGCAGCGTTTTCATTTAAAGATTGTATACGTTCCCTCGAAGCAGCGGCGCCCTATCGGACCGGGTTGCTGGTAAAGTTTTATGCGAAGGGTAGTGGATCTGTCGTGGGCAGCGCCCACCGGGATGGTCGCGGCGAGATTATAGAGGCAGTTCCTCATCGCTGATCAGCTGTTTCAGCTTGCGGTATGTAAAGATCAGGATTATCAGGGTGAACACCGTCCAGAGGATGACCCACCAGTAAGCCGCGTCTTCCGGCGTATTGGGTTTTATCAGCCAGCGGTTCAATATTTTTCCAACAAACCAGTGATCCAGGAAGCCCGGGGCTATGAGAAAGACAGGATAGTAGAAAAGCCTGCCCTGCCACCAGGGTAATACTATAAAGGCTTTTATCAGCGGTGGTACACAGATGATAACAATGATCAGCAGACCGACCAGGCTAATGACCCGGTGATTGCCATGCGGGAAAAGAAGCCGGATGCCGGCAGTCAGATCCCCGCCGCCGGATGCCGCACCCAGCAGCATGCTCAGCGGAAGCGTGGCAAAAACCAACGAACATCCCACGGATTGCTCGCTCAGGGTATTGTCTTCATCCATCTTTCGCCAGCCCACCCACAGGAGAATAAAATTGACAACAGGCCCGGCCCAATCCGCCAGCATCCGCTGCCCGGATGAAACACTATTACTAACACAAAAGCTCCAGCTGTCAAACCCCCTGGGACCCCAACACCCGCTGATGATCCTCGCCACGAGCGTATGAGCCCAGTCGTGTATTTCGTGCACAAAGAATGTTAGAGCAAGGAAAGAGACAACGTAAAGAAGGGTTAGTTTAAGCTTCATAAATAAATGTAACAAAAATATCATCCAAAACTGTAATTTCGTCGCGTATCAAATGACTCGGGTTACTCAATGGCGTTGATTGAAATTCAATTACCTAAATCTTTGGCTAGAGCATTGCGGCTGCCCCAGAAATCTCCCCGGCGGCAGCAGTTGAAGGTATTGCGAAAATTACTGAAAAAAGCAAGATTCACAGAATTCGGTCAGAAGTACCGTTTTGATGAGATCCTGCTCAGCCGTCATCCGGGAAAAAAATTCCAGGAGATCGTGCCTACCTTCGATTACAATAGCATCCACGCCGCCTGGTGGCACCAGACACTGGAAGGAAAAGCAGACGTCTGCTGGCCCGGAAAGATTAAATACTATGCCCTTTCTTCCGGCACATCGGAGGCGGGTAGCAAATACCTTCCGATTACCAACGACCTGTTGCGCGGCAACCGGATCGTCATGATCAAACAATTACTCACCCTTCGCACATATCGGGACATTCCGGTAAAAAGCCTTGGTAAAGGATGGCTGATGATCGGCGGCAGCACCAGCCTGCAAAAAGGAGCGGGGTATTATTCCGGCGACCTCAGCGGTATCACCGCCCGGAAAGTCCCTTTCTGGTTCCAACCCTTTTACAAACCGGGAAAGAAGATCGCCCGCACCACCGACTGGACCAAAAAGCTCGAAGAGGTCGTTAAGCTGGCGCCACAATGGGATATCGGCTTTGTAGTCGGAGTGCCAGGCTGGATCCAGCTCTGCATGGAAAAGGTCATCGAGAGATATAATCTCAATAATATCCACGAGATCTGGCCAAACCTGGGCTTTTTCGTCCATGGCGGAGTATCCTTCGATCCGTATAAAAAAGGATTTGAAAAACTGCTGGGCAAACCCATCACGTATATCGAAACCTACCTGGCTTCAGAAGGTTTCATCGCTTATCAGGATGCACAATACTCCAAAGGCATGAAGCTGGTGACAAACCAGCATATCTTCCTGGAGTTCGTACCCTTTGATAATAAGAACTTCGATACCGATGGCAACCTGGTCGAAAACCCCGAAGTGTACATGATCCACGAGGTAGAGGAAGGGAAGGACTATGCGCTCCTTTTAAGCACCAGCGCAGGCGCCTGGCGTTATCTCATCGGGGATACCGTACGGTTTGTGGATAAGGAACGCAGCGAGATCATCATCACCGGCAGGACCAAACACTTTCTTAGCCTCGTGGGCGAACACCTCAGTGTCGACAACATGAATAAGGCCGTCCAGCTGGCTACGGAAGAGATGAACCTCTCTATTCCGGAATTCACCGTGGCCGGCGTACCCCATGGTTTGTTTTTTGCACACCAATGGTGGTTGGCCTGTAATGATCCCGTAGATGAGGAATTACTACGGCAAAAAATTGACCAGCGGCTAAAAGAGCTGAATGACGATTATGCAGTAGAAAGAGATAGTGCGCTAAAAGACGTATATCTCAAAGTATTGCCGGAAGAAAAATTTATGGAATTTATGCGCCTCAAAGGAAAAATAGGAGGACAACATAAATTTCCCAGGGTCCTGAAAGGTAATATGCTGGCAGACTGGCAAAAATTTCTGGAGACAGGCAGTCTCTAAAACAATGATACTTTATGACGGAGGCCATATTGAAAGGATTGGCATTGGGATTCGCACTTGCCTTATCGGTAGGTCCCATTATTTTTACCATCATCAAACAAAGCCTCAACAGCGGGCATAAGGGTGGCTTTAGCTTCGTGGCAGGAGTCTGGGTCAGCGATATCATCCTCGTCGTACTCAGCAATACACTTACCGTGTTTGTCTCCGCGCTTTCCGCACACTCAAAGGTCATCGCCTTTGCCGGCAGCTCCTTCCTCGTCGGAATGGGCATTTATTTTATTTTCTTCAAAAAAGTAGCCCTCACCGGCGTCTCGGACGGGAATGAGGTCCGCTTCCGCAAACGCGATATGGCCAAAGCCTTTGCTTCAGGATTTATTATCAATACCCTCAATCCCGGCGTTATCCTGTTCTGGCTGGGAAATGCCACCCTCCTTGCCGCCAATCATAGCCTCCAGGAAAGGATCGTCATTTTTTCCGTCTGCCTGCTGATCAACATGGCCGCCGATGTCGGAAAAGTGATGATGGCCGGCAAACTGCGGAGCAAGCTGACACTAAATACGCTGATCGTCATCAATAAAATATCCGGCACCATCCTCATTGGGTTCGGCATCGTCCTGATCTGCGTGGAGATCTTTACCCATAAGGTCGTTCATTAAGCCCCCCTTAAAAAGCCGCATTAACAACTAACTTGCAGTAGATAGTCGTAAGTTTGAATACTGCTATGCGTACGCTTATTATATTATTTTTTTGTATCATCCCTTTCCTTGGTCACGCACAGCGTGACGTCCTCGTATTGCAAAAAAGAGGTATGCATGTCCGTGCCTATACCGCCGGCGACGAACTGACCTTTAGGACCATTTACGACCAATGGTTTACTGGCGTCATCGACGACATGCGCCGCGACACCATCTACATCAGCGGTCAGGCATTCAGCTATAAGGAAATAGACGCGATCCAACGGGCAAGAAAAGGCAGCAGCCTGGGCAAGACCATGTTACTCGCCGGCGGCGGATTCGTCGTCATCAGCGGCGTCAACGGCCTGCTCCGGAAAGATGCGGCAAAAGACTGGTTCACAAATTCCGGTTATATCATCGGCGGCGGCCTGCTCGCCGGAGGACTCCTGCTGACAGAAATGAAAAGCAAATACTATCATTTAGGCGGGAAATACAAGCTATTATACTTGCAGATCGGCAAACGCTGACCTATATTGCAATATCGAAAAACCACCGGATGCCTATCAATACAAAAGGACTGATCCCACGCGCCTGGAGAGTGATCAAGCGCGTTTTTATCTTCCTGTTTTTCTTTCAGCTGTTTTATCTCCTCCTGTTAAAATGGGTCAATCCACCGATCACCCTCACGCAGCTGGGTAGCTTCTTAAGCGGGGACGGTCTCAAACGGAGCTATGTCGATATGAAAAATATTTCGCCCTACGCCCGCCTCGCCGTCATCTGCTCAGAAGACCAGCTTTTCCCCGACCACGATGGTTTTGACTTCAAATCCATCGAAAAAGCCATGAAACACAATCAAAAAAGCAAATCCCTCCATGGCGCCAGCACCATCAGCCAACAGGTCGCAAAGAACGTTTTTCTCTGGCAGGGACGCAGCTGGATCCGAAAAGGTCTCGAAGTCTATTTCACCTTTATGATAGAATGGATCTGGGGCAAACGACGGATCCTTGAAATGTATCTCAACATTAGCGAAATGGGCAAGGGCGTTTATGGCATCGAAGCCGCTTCACACTTTTATTTCAATAAACCCGCAAAGATCCTGACCCGCCAGGAAGCAGCCCGCATCGCAGCCTGTCTGCCCAATCCGAAGATCTTTACGATCAAACCCCTTTCACCTCATGTCGCCGCACGCGCGGCCTGGATTCAGGTACAAATGGGAAACCTCCAGGAAGACCCCGATATCCAAAAGCTATTACAATAAAACGGTTGCCCGGCGCCAAACCCACCAACTCCCCACCCACGATCATCGCGTCAACCTTTCCACCGCGGCTATCGCCGCGCCCAGCCGCTGCTGCTCCAACCCGCCTATCTCAGCCCAGGGCACAGACTGATTGATCAGAATATCCCGGTAAATATGATACAGCTTCTCACGGGATTCCAGGTCCGGATATTCCCGAAGCTCATCTTTGACCCAGGGCAGATCAGTCTTGCAAAGCAAATAGGCATCGTATTGCCGCTTCCCGATCTGATCCAGTATCCAGCTGTCACAACGACCAAAAACAAACTCGCTCCATACCTTCATCACATACATATCCGTATCGATAAAAAGGATCGGATCACCCTTCACCCCAGCCCCAGCCCTTGCCAACACTTCCTTCACCCCCTCATCCTCCAGCGCCAGCTGCCCCCTCGCGATCGTCGTAAGCTCCTCAAAACTATAATTCATTCCATGCGCCAGCAAATACTCCCGCGCATATTCACGTACCCAGCTCGCCTGGTAATGAACAGCCAGCCCCTCGCATAAAGAGGACTTGCCGGTCGACTCCGGCCCGATGATGACAATTTTCTTAAGCGGTAACGGCATTTTCGATGGCTTTCGCCCGTTTGCTCCATTCCAGTAATCCGGCAATGGCAATGATCAATAAAACCAGGTAGTATACACTGGTAAAAACATAATGCTTGACAAAATACAATGGGATCGAGGCACAATTCGTCGCGATCCACCAATGCCAGCTCTCCACCTTTTTCTTCGTCATCAGCCACATGCCGGTATAAGCCGTTGCCGAAGCAAAAGCATCCGCCCAGGGAATAGCCAGCGGCGCAAAACCCTGCTTCAGCCAGGTCAGCGATCCAAACACAAGAAGATAAAAGAAGGCAAAAAAGGCCACTTGCGCTAATAGATCGCGCGGGGACGATCGCGTGATCCGCAGGACATACTGATCCTGCCGGTCCTTTCGGGTCCACATCACCCACCCACAAATATTGAGGACTGTATAATAAAGATTGACGCTGGCTTCACCCAGCAGAGACATTTTTAAACTGAGATAGATATAGATTATCGTGTTGACCAATCCCGTAGGATAGACAAGGATGTTTTCACTTCTACTGAACCAAACGCTGGCAATACCCGCAATGACTGCTATGAATTCCCACCATCCGGTCTGTTGTAAGTCCTGCACGAACTGATGGCAGAGATCCGGTATTGTCATTCGACTATTTATTCCGATTCAGCTACAACTTCCTTTACTTCAGGGATCATACGCTTCATCATACTTTCAATACCGGCCTTCAGCGTGATCATCGAAGAAGGACAACCCGAACAGGAACCCTGCATCATCAGGTTTACAGTCCCTTCGTGATAACTCCTGAACTGGATGGCGCCGCCGTCCATTTCAACAGCAGGTTTTACATAATTCTCCAGCAACTCCTTTATACGCTTGACCACATCGTCGTCATCAGCGTCGATGACATTGCTGCCCTCTGATTTAAGCGTGACAACCTCTTCTTCGTTCACGACCGGCTTGCCCTCTTCCAGGTATTCCTTGAGGAACTGGCGGATAGCAGGAATGACATCATCCCAGTCCGTGTCCGTTGTCTTGGTCAATGTCACAAAATTACTCGCGATAAACACGCTCTTTATAAAAGGAAAGCCAAATAACTCAATTGCCAGGGGCGACGGTTTGGCTGATTCGACATCAGGGAAATCAATGATCTTGCCGGGGTACAACAGCTTATTGGCCACGAATTTCATCGTTTCCGGATTGGGTGTCATTTCAGTATATATGCTGATAACCGGGTTGCCTGTTTTGATCATAGTGAAGCCTTTTAAGACGGTAAAGGTAGTAAATCCCCGCCATTTTAAGCCGCCTCCCTTTCCTGTCCCCGACCAGGTCCCGGCTGACCCGCTGTCTGTGACCCGGCCTGCCGCCCATGCCCCGACCAACTCAGGTTCAAAACATGCGCCACCACGATCAGCAGGACCGCAAAAGGCAGGATCAGGAGTTCGTAAGAATGCCATACCTGCTTGGCTATCAAGAGTATTATACCGCCTACAAATAAGAACCAGGGCGTGAGACGCCGGTGATGACGGCTGAATCCATGCCAGAGAGCCCAGGTGCCGATGATAAAGGCCAGACTGATCATGACATACTCAAAGACGGCATTGTGAACGATGTTAACGCCAAATACCGGCAGCGTGGCTACAGCCAGCGGCAATACAGCGCAATGAATAGCGCAAAGAACCGAAGTAGAGATGCCCAGGACATCCCAGTTTATTTTGCGGATCATAAGTGCAACCCCGACGCTTTAACCACTCGGGAGGGCAAATTTACAACAATGTTGCAAATAATTTGTTTTAAATTTTTTTGACTCCCGCAGACCCGGACAACACTAACTTTGTAGATCATGAAAAAGAAGAACCTGTTATTCCTGCTGGGCTTTTTTGTCCTGTTATTCGTCGGCTTCTATTTTGCCCTGATGCGCTTCGTGCCGGGCTTTGGAGAACCGGAATTACCAGTACTGAGTTATGTGCCCCATTTTGCCTTTAGCAACCAGGACGGAAAGACCATCACCGAAAAAGACCTGGACGGGAAGGTCTATGTCGCCGAGTATTTTTTTATGACCTGTAAAGGCATCTGCCCCAAGCTCAATACAAATATGAAAAAGCTGGCCCAAGACTATAGCAGGGAATCTGACTTTCGGATGCTTTCCTATACCGTTGACCCCGAAACGGACAGCGTCGGCCGCATGAAACACTATTCGGACTCTCTTGGCGCCGACCCGACCCGGTGGTGGTTTCTCACCGGTCGAAAAGATAGCCTCTATCACCTCGCAAGAAGTGGCTACCTGCTGGATGACCCAAAGAACAATGCAATGAACATCGATGAGCAGTTTCTCCATACCCAGTTCCTCGCCCTTGTAGACAAAGGAGGACGCGTACGCAAGATCTATGACGGCCTGAAAAAAGACGAGCTGGACGAACTGGAAAAAGATATAACGATCCTCCTGAAGGAAAAAGCAGCTGCCCCCCGATTTGCTAATTCCCTTTTTAACAATAACCCGGGTTAAATCGCCTGTAATCATGCTTGAAACAAAAATAGACGAGCTACTGAAAAAAAATCACCTGAGCATTACCGGTGGCCGCAGGAGAATCCTGGAATTATTTCTCCAGCAGGAAGGCGCTTTGTCACATAGCGATATCGAAAAAAAAGCAGGTGAGAAATTCGATCGCGTCACAGTATATCGTACACTCCAGGTATTCCTTGAGAAAGGATTGATCCATAGCATACCGACTTCGGATAATTCTATACGTTACGCGTTGTGTAAAGACGACTGTTCTGGTGGACAACACCGTGATGACCACGTTCACTTTATTTGTAATTCATGCGGCAGCACCGTCTGCCTCGAAGATGTGAATATACCAGCCATCCAGCTCCCACGGGGATATATATCTGAACAGGTTGAAATGCTGGTCAGTGGCGTCTGCAAGAGCTGTAATCAGTAAAAAAAGAAAGCCCCGATGTAGAAACACCGGGACTTTTGGTTAAGGCTCTGATTAGTAGCTTCTTTATGTTGATATCACATTTTTCAAATCGCTTATTGCAAATATAGCCGGAAAAAAGCATACGAACAAGAGGTATAAGTACTACTTTCCGGGTATTTTTTGATTTTTTTTTCGCTTCAAATTTTTTGCAATTCCTGGCTGACGAATTGCATCAGTTGTTTAATGTGCTCTTTGGAAAAGTTAAACTTCAAACCCGCGGCATCGTATAATTCCGGTAACGTCTTCATTCCTCCGAGACTCAAAGCAGCCATGTAATTACTTAACGCCTTCTCTTTGTTATTCTTATACTGCATCCATAGACCGATTGCACCCAACTGGGCAATGCCATATTCAATATAGTAGAAAGGAACCTCAAACAAGTGCAGCTGCTTCTGCCAGCCAAACTCTCTGAATTCCTCCAGACCACTCCAGTCTACAGATTCAGAAGAGAATTCCTCCAGGATCTGCATCCACATTTGCTTTCTCTCTTCCAGCGTATGCGTCGGATTTTCGTATACCCAGTGTTGAAATTTGTCAATAGTTGCTATCCACGGAAAGATCGTGATGACGCGCTCAAGCTGATATTCCCGGGCACGTGCTAAATCGTTTTTATCATTAAAGAATAGTTCCCAATGATCCATGCTAAACAACTCCATCGACATACTGGCAACCTCTGCAATTTCCATCGGGTACTCCTTGAAGGAACTTAACTTCAACGGATGAGACAGGAAGGAATGAATGGCATGACCACCCTCATGTACCATCGTCGTCAGATCACCCATTTGCCCCGAAGAGTTCATGAATATGAAGGGCGCACCCGTTTCCGCTAACGGACAATTATAGCCGCCAGGTGCTTTCCCCTTGCGGCTTTCCAGGTCGAAACGACCCATTTTTTGCATCGTACGCAGACAGTCGCCAAAAAAAGGATTTAACTCGTCAAAACAGGAAATGGTCTTTGTCAGCAAGTCCTGCCCGTTCGTAAAGGGACGCAACGGTTCCGTACCCGCCGGCTCAGCTTCCATATCCCAGGGACGCAAGCTGTCAAGTCCCAGCTTCTTCTTCTTCCTTGCGTTTATCTGTTTGACCAACGGAAGTACATACTCCCTGACAGCCTCATGAAAACGGAAGCAGTCTTCCTTTGTATAGTCAAAACGGCCTAATTCTTCAAATTTGTAATCCCGGTAGTTCTTAAAACCCGCATTCAGCCCTATCTGATTCCGGAGGACGATCAGCTTGGTATACAGATCATTCAACGCCTCCTTGTCCTGCAGCCTTCTCGTCTGCATCTTGCGATAGACCTCTTCCCTCAGTTTCCTGTCAGGGTTTTCCAGGAATTTGGATGCCTGCTGAAGCGTATATTCCTGCCCGCCAACCTCTACTGTCATCTTTCCCGAGATGACGCCAAACTGCTGGCCCATCACACTCGACTCGGCAAAGAGCGGAATATTTTCTTCCCGGAAAAGCTCGATCCGCTTCCGGACACTACGCAGATAAGTAAAATAGTCTTTCTGGTCCAATTCCTGCGTATGCGGGTTTTCCACCAGCCGCTTGTTAAGACGGTCCGCATAAGGCTGGATCTTCGGCTGTATTTCCAGACAGAAATAATTAAAAGCCTCTTCCAGCGCCTTATTCTCGGTATCACAGGTCATGCGTATCTGACGCCAACAGACATCCTCGCTCACCACAGCTTCCAACTCACTCATGTCCAGCAACCATTTCTCAAGATCCGCACGCGTGCCCAATGGCCTTTGCTCCAGGTCCTGGAACCAGGGCTCCAGATTTTTCCAATCGGTTATTTCAAAACCCTCCGGCAGGAAATGCCGTACAGGTTTTTTCAACTCTGCTGTAGGTAACATAATTAACTTTTCTTTTTTGCTGCCTTCTTCGGCTTTTCTTCAGGAGCCTTCTCCGCTTTCTCCGCCTTTTTCTTTGGAGCCGCCGCTTTCGGCGCCTCGTCCGCAGAAGAGTCGTTAACCTTCGCAGCTGCCTTCTTTGCTTTTGGCTTTTCCGCGGAAGGATCTTTAGCGTCCGCCTCTTCACTCTTTACCTTCACCTCTGCTTTCTCCGCCTTTTTCTTCGGTGCAGGCTTCTCTGCGACAACAACCTCCTCCTCTTCTGCAGAACCCTCTTCCTCCGGAGCAGCCTCAGACAATTTTATTTCTATATTGTTTGCCTTCAAAACGACAAACCATTTTACCATCTTCTTCAGATCACTGCTGTATACACGGTCGAAATCCAGGTCCGGAAATACCTTGCCGAAATAGGCCTTCAGCGCGGCATTGTCCTTCTCATCAGGCAGCTTCTCCGTGCTTGTCTCCATCGCTTTTAAAATATCGACAAGATTCACGTTATCCCGAATCGTATAGACCTCGATACTTTCCAAATGTGAAAAATTGTGGATGCGGCTGGATACAAAACGGGTAGTCTTGTCGTCCAGAGCACGAACGATCGCTCCGTCAGACTTACTGCTTAGCAACTCGTATAATCCCGGCAATCCGGTAACAGCTATTACTTTGTTATATTCCATATTGGTGTGTATTCAAAAATAAATTTTTGCTACGTTGAATGAGCCACAGGGCTCGATTAAGGGACATGCAAGTTAATGCTAATCGCCCATTTTAAGCCAAATATTTTCACTGCGCCAACGCCTCCTCCATCCTCTTTTTCAAGGTCTGGTAATCCGTATACCCCTGGGTAAGCAGGTATAACTTCGATTCGGCCACCTGTAAAAATACGGTGGGAAACCCGGTCACCCTTAGCTGCTTCACCAGCGCAAACTCATCATAGGCCTTCTCCTTATACGCAGGATTCCGCAGCTTCCCATAAAATTCGGTATCCGGTATCCGGTATTTTTCCAGCAAATGACGATATGCCTCATCATCGCAAAGGTCCCGCCCCTCATAGTGCAGCGCATACTGCAACTCTCCCGCGAACAACACCGCCAGGTCCGGATAATAGTCTTTAAAGACACACATCGCAATGGCCGGCTTTTCAGAGGATGGATACCAGTCGCTTTCCTCCGGATTTCGCATATGCCAGAGCCAGTCCTCCCCAAAGCGAATACCCGTGCGCTCTTCCACCGTCTTATAGCTGCTCAGGATATAGTCCGCCATCACCCCGACAGGCTGAGGTTTTTCCGGCAGGATCATACCGCCCGAAAGCACTTCAAAAGCCACCGCCTGCCGGTAGTCTTCAAAAAGCCGCCGGATGACAGGACTAAATCCATAACACCACCCGCAATACGCATCATAACAATAGTATAAAGTTGGGCTCATAGCTTAAAATGAAATTTGCCGGAAGTAAGTAGTATACTTACCCCCGGCAAAGTTGAAATAAAAATCACACCAAAAATCATCGGACTCATCAATGACCTCTCCGGCCACCACCGCCACCGCCAGAAGGCCTTGAACCACCCCCGGACGACCGCGGCGCACTCGCCCCACCACTGGGCCGGCTAAAACTCGCACCGCTTCTTGCCTGATTGAAATTCTGCGTCCGCGTCTGACCACGGTCACGCATCTGCTGTTCCCGGTTGAGGTTTTGCTGCACCGAAGGATTATTCGTCACCGGCCGCCATGAATTGTTTGACTGCCGTTGCTGCCATTGGTTATTAGACTGGTTCCGCTGGTAGACATTGCCACTCCGGTCGGAAAATACATTATTGCCGCCGCCAGGACGCCCGCCGGGCCGTCCACCCTGCACATTTGTTGGCCTTCCGCCACCATTGTTGAAGCCCCCACTGGGCCTTCCGCCATTGACACTGATAGGCCGCCCTACCGAACCCCGGGCGCCAAAATTGTGGTTATCCCTTGTGACGATACCACCACGGCCACGGTATATATTCGAATGATAGTTGTTGTTTATATACACACTCCGGTTGCTGTAATAGTTACGGCCATAGAAACCCCCTGTACGATACCTGTTCCAGGCATAAGCCGGCCGGTATACACGCGGTCCCCACCAGCCACCACCCCAGCCACGCCAGTACCCACCGCCAAAACCAATACCGAAGTGGAACCAGCCAAGACCAAATCCATAACCCAGCGACCAGCCGACATATGGATTATAGCCTACACCAAAACCCCAGGTATAAGGACGGGCATAATAATAGCCATTGAACCAGGGATCATAATAGAAGCCCGTACCATAGACTACCGTAGGACCATAGATATAGTTGTTCAGATAGCCGGGCGTATATCCCATGTATACATACTGTGGTGTCACATCATACACATAGACATATTTAGTGTTGTACAAAGGAGAGCTCGGTGGTATACGGTCTACCTCCTCCGGCCTTTCTGTGGCCACTGTCCATGGACCACTGGGACTTGGCGCCTGGAACCAGACACCATTGTCGACACTATAATACACACCATGATCGAGAATGACAGAGCTCGACGTATTCGTGGCATACTGCATATCCGTTCCCTGTAAAGGCGCGAATTGCGGATCGCCATTGTAGTTGACATCCGTAGAAGCCGTACTGCGGTCGACCTTTGCCGTCTGGGGAACCTGCGCATCCATGATCGCTTCACGCGCCGCATCCGTTCCGGCTACACTGGCCAGCACATTGTCCTTTGGCGAACCCTCAGGGATCTTTGCAAAGTCCCCGGGCAGCGAATTGGCAGCCACATAATGCCAGCCTCCCGTTAAAGACGAAGAGCTATACCAGCGACCGGAGATCAGCACATAATACTTACCATCCTGGTCCTGGAAAATATCATTCGGAGAATTAGATACATACGACAGACTCGTTCCGGAGATCGGGCTCAGACTGGGCTTGCCGTCTGTCTGTATCAGCTCGGCAGGAGAGGTGCTGACGATGATATTCGACGGGACCTTGTCCTGCTGGGCCGCAGCCGAGTCGACATAACCTGCATCCGCACTGTTGGCATTGTCTATCGCATTCTTTACCTTATCGAGACTGGACGGAACATTGCCACCCGCCTCCGAATAAGGACCGGTAGCCGCCTGTGCCGTATACCAGCGCTTACCGCCATACAGATAGAACCTTCCATCCTCCGGCTTTACAATGGTAAAAGGAGAGTTGACGACCACATCCAGCCCCCAGTCTTTATTATTCTGCAATTTGGGCTGCCCATCGATCAGCACCAACAGCGAAGACCGGTCACTGTAAATGATCCGGGGTGCCGTTGTATTCAGGTCCTTGGACAACTTCTTTTGCTCCAGGTTTTGATCCAGACTCGACAGGATCTCATCCAGCGAAAGATCCCCTGCCGCCTGGGGCAGATTTGTTTCAAGCGCAGTCTTCAGACTGCTCGTGAAATTGTCATCCACCTGCCCTGGGAACTTGACATTGGGCACCTTCACAGATTGAATAATGACCCGGCGATTGTCCCTGTCTGTCTCCACATTGGATACCGACCAGAACGTACCAAAGACCGGATCGCTCTTGCCGCTCTGCAAAACAGAAATAGCCCAGCGGGACTTTAATACATTATCGGAAAAAGACTCCGGCTGCGGTTCGTAGATCTTGACAACAGTCCCGTCATCCGTCGTAAAGCTGCGCGGCCAGTCCTGTTGTTGCTGCTGCTGCTGCGGAGGAGGAGCATCCTGCGCCCGGACAACATCCGACACAGAAAGAGCTGCCAAAAGCATAGAGAATATAATACGAATGCTTCTCATACGTTATGTTTGTTTATCGTTAACAAGGTTTTACGCGAACTGTTCACACCAGGATCCGGGATAACTTTTGCCTTTTCATAACCGATTTGCCTTTGGCCACCGGTCTAAAAAGCCGATCCCCAGGGACACTGGCTGGTGTTTTGGGGGCTTGACCCCACCTGACATAGGTTTGACTGTTTTGGGGCGCTAAAGTTTGCTGTTCTCTATTTAATGAGTTGTTAAAAATAACCCCCGATTTGTTAATGCGCTTCCCGGCTCACCCATCAATGCGCTTCAAGCCAGTTGATCCCCGTTCCCATCTCCGCAATAGCAGGGACCTCCTCCGGAAGCAGCAGCGCAGTCTGCATACAACGCGTAATTATCGGTTTAATTATCTCTATTTCAGTTTTATGGGCGTCGAAAACCAATTCATCATGCACCTGTAGCAGCATCTTTGACTTAAGCCCCGCCTTTTGGAATTCGGCATGCACCTTTATCATCGCCAGCTTGATCATATCCGCCGCCGTCCCCTGGATCGGAGAGTTGATCGCATTTCGCTCCGCAAACCCCCGGATGGTAAAATTGGCGGAATTGATGTCTTTTAACCACCGTTTCCGGCCCATCAGAGTTTCCACATAGCCATTCTCCCTCGCCAGATTGATGGTATCATCCATATACTTCTGGATATTGGCAAATTGCTTCTTGTAATTGTCGATGATCTCCTTCGCCTCCGACCGGCTGATGCCCAGGTTGTCCGCCAGCCCAAAGGCCCCCTGACCATAAATGATCCCGAAATTGACACTTTTCGCCTTGTACCGCATTTCCTTCGTCACATCCTTTTCCTCCACATTGAATACCTTCGCCGCAGTAGCCGTATGAATATCCTTCCCCTCCCGGAACGCAGCACACATATTAGGGTCCCCGCTTATCGCCGCAACAATACGCAATTCGATCTGGGAATAGTCGGCAGACAACAGCAGATATTCCTCATTCCGGGGCACAAACGCCTTTCGGATCTCCCTCCCCCTCTCCGTCCGTATAGGGATATTCTGCAAATTCGGATTGTTCGAGCTGAGACGACCCGTAACAGCCACCGCCTGCGCATAGCTCGTATGCACCCGCCCCGTTTTACGATTGATCATCTCCGGCAGCGCATCCACATAAGTGGATTTTAACTTGGTCAGCTCCCGGAACGCAAGTATATCATCTACGATCTGGTGCTTATTAGCCAGCTTCAGCAACACATCCTCCCCCGTAGCATATTGCCCCGTTTTTGTCTTTTTGGCCTTGGGATCAAGCTGCATCCTCTCAAACAGCACCTCACCCAGCTGTTTTGGCGAAGCCAGGTTGAACCGCTCTCCCGCCTGTTCATAAACCTTTTCCTCGGCCAGCCGCGCCTCCCGCTCCAGTTCTTTCGAGTATTCCTTCAGAAACTCCATATCCACCCGGATACCCTCGAACTCCATATTCGTCAACACCTTCACCAGCGGATTCTCAACTTCATAAAAGACCTTTTCCACTTCCTTTTTCTGTAATTCCGGAAAAAAAGAGTGTTTCAGCTGCAGCGTGATATCAGCATCTTCAGCCGCATAGTCCGTTATCTTTTCCAACGCCACATCCCGCATATTGCTCTGACCCTTCCCCTTCTTCCCGATGAGCTCCTCGATATGTACCGGTTCATAACCTAAGTACTTGGCACTCAACAGGTCCATGCCACGCTTGCCTTCCGGCTCGATGACATAATGCGCCAGCATCGTATCAAATATCTCTCCTTTTGGCTCGATGCCATACCATTTGAGGATCAGCAGGTCATATTTTAAATTCTGGCCGATCCAGACGATATCCGGCTTGTCCCACAAAGGTCGGAAGAGCTCCAGCGTCTTTTTCGTTTCCTCCTGGTCTTTGCTGCAAGGCACAAACCAGGCTTCCCCCGGCTGAATAGAAAAACTCATCCCCACCAGCTCGGCGTCATTCGCATCGAGCCCCGTCGTCTCCGTATCAAAACACAGCTCTTTCTGTTGTAAAAGCTTTTCCACCAACACTTTAATGGCGTCTTCACCAACGACCGACGTATAGGTATGCGGGGTGTTATGGATGTTTTTACCTCCTACCGGAAAAGAAGAACCCTCGCCCTCTTCCCTCGGCAGATCAGATTCCTCACCTCTTTCCACGGCCGCCTCCAACTGGGTACTTGCCGCTTCCAGCCTGTCCGTAGCCGGGCCCTTTTTCTTCTGGGCCACCGGCTTCACGGCATTCCCAAAAAGATCGGTCTGCACTCCTTCCGGCGGAGTATATCCACCACCCGTAGCAGCTTCACCCAGTATCCTCTTGCTGAGCGTCTTGAACTCAAGCTGGTTGAATACCTCATTCAAGCCCGCCTTGTCCCAGTCCTTCAGCTTGAAATCCTCCTCATGGAATTCTACCGGCACCTCGGTAATGATCGTAGCCAGCTTTTTACTGAGTATGGCCAGATCCTTCCCGGCCCGCACCTTTTCACCCAACGCTCCCTTGATAGTATCGGCGCTCGCTATCACATTTTCCAGCGTACCGAACTCCGCCAGCAGCTTGGCCGCTGTCTTTTCGCCTACCCCCTTGATACCCGGAATATTGTCAACGGCATCACCCATCAGACCAAGGATGTCGATAACCTGCGCCACGTCCTTGATATTCCACTTCTCACATACCTCTTTGGGCCCCAGGATCTCCGCAAGGCCACCCTGGTAGGGAGGTTTATAGATTTTGATCTTTTCAGAGACCAGCTGCCCATAGTCCTTGTCGGGAGTGACCATAAAGACCTCATAACCGGCCGCAGCAGCCTGCTTGCTCAGCGTGCCGATGACATCATCAGCCTCATATCCATCCAGCTCCATTATCGGAATATTGAAGCCCCTCACAATCGCTTTTATATCCGGTATCGCACTGGTCAGATCCTCCGGCGCCTCCTGCCGGTTGGCCTTATAGTCGGCAAAATCCGTATGCCGCTCAGTCGGTGCGCTGGTGTCGAAACACACCGCCATATGAGAAGGTTTCTGATTGTTGATAAGGTCGACAAGCGCATTCGTAAACCCGAACTGTGCATTGGTGTTCCGGCCCTTGGTCGTAATGCGCGGACTGTTGATCAGCGCATAATACGCGCGAAAGATCAGCGCAAACGCATCGAGGAGAAATAGTCTTTTGTCCGTATTTTCCATAGTGGCGAAATTAGGTAATTTTTTACGCCTTCATCTCCTTCAACCTCTTCTGCAAAGTAAACATCTCATCCCTCAATCTCGCCGCCTCCATAAAGTCCAGATCCCTCGCCGCCTTCTCCATATCCTTTTTCGTCCGGCTGATGGCCTTTTCCATCTGCGGGATCGTCTGATAAACCTCCTGCTCTTCGGCAGCAACGCTGACCAGCTCCCCATCCGGCGCCAGCGCATACTGATCCCCCGGATTATATCCCTTGATATCAAGCACAGAGGTCTGCGCAAACACCTGCTCCTTGGATTTGTTCACCGTTCGCGGAGTGATCCCGTTCTCAAGATTGAAAGCGATCTGCTTTTCCCGGCGACGCAAAGTCTCGTCCATAGTCCTCTGCATGCTTTCGGTGATGATGTCCGCATAAAAGATAACCTTTCCATCCACATTACGGGCGGCACGACCCGCCGTCTGTGTCAGGGATTTCTCATTGCGTAAGAACCCTTCCTTGTCCGCGTCTAAAATAGCAACCAGCGAGACCTCCGGCAGATCGAGACCTTCCCTCAGCAAATTGACGCCCACCAACACATCTATCTCCCCCAGCCGCAGCTGCCGCAATATCTCCACCCTCTCCAGGGTGTCTACCTCGCTGTGAATATATTTTGATTTTATATCGATACGATGCAGGTATTTGTCCATCTCCTCCGCCATCCGTTTGGTCAGCGTGGTCACCAGCACCCTGTCTCCCTTTTTTACGGTCTTGTCGATCTCATCCAGCAGGTCATCGATCTGGTTGACACTCGGCCGGACCTCGATAGGCGGATCAAGCAGACCCGTAGGCCGCACGACCTGCTCCACCACAACCCCTTCCGTCTTCTCCAGCTCATAGTCCCCCGGCGTAGCAGAAACAAAAATGGTCTGCCCGGTCATAGACTCGAACTCATGAAAGTTCAACGGCCGGTTGTCCAGCGCACTCGGCAAACGGAACCCATAGTCCACCAGCACCAGCTTCCGGCTCCGGTCCCCGCCATACATGCCGCTGATCTGCGGAACAGTCTGGTGACTTTCATCCAGCACCAGCAAAAAGTCCTTGGGGAAATAGTCGAGAAGACAGAATGGCCGCGTACCCGGCGTACGACGGTCAAAAAAGCGGGAGTAGTTTTCCACCCCATTACAATAACCCAGCTCCCGGATCATTTCCACATCATAGTTGACCCGTTCACCCAGCCGCTGCGCTTCGATATATTTCCCGACACTCTTGAAATAAGTTACCTGTGCAGCCAGCTCATCCTGGATCTCAGCCAGCACCTGCTGGATGATGTCCTTCGGAGCGAGATAAAGATTGGCTGGAAAGATAGCCGCATCGGCAAGCGCCCCGATCCTTTTGCCGGAAGAGATCTCAAAGCTTTCGATGGAATCGATCTCATCCCCAAAAAAACTGATCCGGTAGCCATAGTCCACATAAGGAAGATTGATGTCTATCGTATCCCCCTTTACCCGGAAATTCCCACGCCCGAACTCTACCTCACTACGCTTGTAAAGTGAATTGACCAGCGCATGTAAAAAACCCTGCCGTGAAATGACCTGCCCCTGCTGCAGACGAATGATCCCGTTCTCGAACTCGGCAGGATTACCGATGCCATAGATACAGCTCACAGAGGCTACTATGATGATATCCCTTCTCCCGCTCAGCAGCTGTGTGGTAGCTTGCAGACGAAGCTTCTCCAGCTCCTCATTGATAGAGAGGTCCTTTTCGATATAGGTATTGCTGACCGGCATATAGGCCTCGGGCTGATAATAGTCGTAATACGAAACAAAATAGCCGACGGCATTGTCGGGGAAGAATTGCTTGAATTCCCCGTACAACTGCGCCACGAGGGTTTTGTTGTGTGTCAGTACCAGCGTAGGCCGCTGTATGTTCTGGATCACATTGGCGACGGTAAAGGTCTTACCCGAACCCGTGACGCCCAGCAAAGTATGATATTGATCCCCCCTGAGAATGCCTTCCGTCAGCTGGCTGATAGCGGAGGGCTGATCACCGGCCGGAGTATATGGAGAATGAAGCTTAAATGACATGACGACAAATTTACGACCTTTTTTTCTTCAGCGCCTTTTTGAAGGGGTCCCAGCTGACCTTCAGCTTCCCGTCATCACCCGTTTTCGCGCGGAGCCGCAGACTAAGCCCGGCCTTACTGTCATTACCCTTGCTGTCCGGCGGGATCTCCGGGTTCTGATCCTTGTTTTTCTTCAGATTGCTCAAAGGCACCTGCAGACTCATGTCGGCACCCGTTTTCAGGTCATAGGTGCCCTCCGCGTATAGCGTGAACGCGGTTGACCGGATCTCCATCCGGTGAATGGTCAAAGTCGTAGAGTCGATGTCGAGCTGATTCCTCAGCTCCGCAAAATGGATCTCGGAAAAATCTTTACTTTTCAGCACCTTTTCATGTATCTTTTGCATGGGCTCAAAGTCGATCAGCTGCCCCTGGCTGAGACTGAAATCAACCGTTCCCTTCAGACTGTTAGTCACCATCTTTGCCTTATCCGTCAGCGCTCCCGACAAGTGCACATCCGCTGTCAGCTTGCCCCTTAAATTTTTTGCGGTTATCGCCTCCTGGCCAAAATTGTTAAAGCCATTGAACAGCTTCGGCACATCCACCCCTTCGATATGTGATTCCAGCATCAGCGGATTGGCGTCCCCCTGCCGCTTCAGCGTAGCCTTCAGCTCCATCGATCCCGTGCCCTGCTCCACCGTGAGCCGGCTTAGCCTGATGGAATGATCATCGAACAACAGGTCCGCCTTTGCATGAGCGCCGGAGAATTTTTTATAGCTCAGATCAGCGGCCTCGATGCCTACATGAATACTGCCTTCCTTAAGAAGATTGTCGATACGCGCAAAGCTCGCCCTGAAAAGGCTTTGATTCGAAACCTTGACAGTCGCCGCAGAGGCCTTGCCCGCAAAACCGCTAAAGTCCGCCACATCCAGGTGCGCCGTACGGATGCTTAGATCCATACTGACATTCTCAGAGTTCCGGTCAAGCAGCGCTACAAGGTTTTTTGCAACACCCTTTACAAGGATCCTGCTCGTTCCTGCATTGACATCCAGCTGCTCGATAAAAAGATCCTGGTCTTTAAAAAGCAGCCTGCCCTTTCCATTGGTAAGCTTGAACTGATAAGGGAGATAAGTAATGGCGGCAGAGTCGACCTCAAGCTTGCCATTGACGATAGTGCCGGCCGTATCATTTTCAGACATCGGCCCTTTATAGTAAATATTCAGATTGCCGCTGCCTTTCTCAAAGTACATCGTCTCACTCCCGGTCATGGTATTTAGCTGTTCCAGGGCAAAACGGGAATGAATATCACTGGCAAGCTTCGGATGTTTCAGATTGGTGATCGTAATTGTATCAGATCGCAGGGGCATGTTGAAAAGCAGGCCGGAAAAGGCCAGCAGCCGGATGGCGGAGTTCTCGTCATCTCTTTTCCGCCCGCGAAACCATTCATTGGTAAAGCTGGCCCGGAAAGATGTTTCGGTAAACCGCCCGATCGGCGTGAGTACGCTGCCTTTGTCAAGGTTCAGCCTGACTTGTATCTGGGGCTGAGGATCGTCCGCAGCACCGGCATCCAGCTGCGCATGTATAGACACCGGTTTGTCGATATCATATTCATCCAGCTTCTGCTGTATGTTGGGTGTCAGCAGGGACGTGATCTGGCGAAAAGGCGCATTGTTCGTTTCGACGGTCAGGAAGAAAGGATCAGGAGAGACCGTAGGAAAGAATCGCCCCGTAAAGGTATAAGGTTGTCCGTCTATTGCCAGCGTGACACCCGCAAACTGAATGATCTTGCTGGCTGTGTTGTAACGCAGCGCGAGACGCCCGGTCAGTCTTTTATCCCTGAGAAAGCTTCCCTTATAGGTGTTGAAGGCAAAACTCTTCACGGTAATGTCAGCATTGGCGCCAATCCGGAGTACACGATCCTCTCTTTTGAATGCACAATCCAGCCGGCGGATCTCCAGGTCAAAAAGTTTATGCTTGTCCTGTAGCTCCTCCGTCCATTTCATGTCCGATAAAGAAATGTCTGGCAGATCAGACGGTTTTCCGGATGAGGCGGAAGCCGGTTTCCGGTCTTTAAAAATATAGGTATTGCTATATCCCGAAGTGTCCCTGTAAAAGTAAATGGTGCCGTGTTCGAGAAAAACTTTACCCAGTTCTACCTTGCGGTTTAACAGGCTGCGGAAGATCTGACAGCTGACAAAGACATTCTTTGCCTGCAGGAGATCATGATGATGCTGCTCCCAGAGACTGTCCCGTATCGACACATCGGAGAGTTGCAACGTAATGGAAGGAAAATGCCGGAAAAGAGAAATGTCCAGCTGCCCGATCTGTACATCGGCCCCCAGATGAGCTTTTATCTCCGTTCTGGCCCTTTCCAGCAAACTGGCTTTCTTAACGCTGACATAAATGGCCAGGGCCACCCATACAAGCAATAGCAGGCACACAATGGCGCCTGCTATTCGGATCGTATATCGTAATATCTTTTTCAACTATATTGGCCGCTACAGAACTATCGAATTCAGATAGTCCGCGAACTTGCTCAGCACCGCGGCATCGATCCCGATCTGTTCCTGCGCCTCTTTCCAGTTACGTTGTTCGATAGCTTCCCGGATGCCCGGCAGGGTCTTCACACCATACCCGGTATAAAAACCGGGGGCATAAATGGCATGCCGGTACCAGGGTCGGCGGGGAAGTCCTTTATCAGATAGCAATTGTTGTTCCGCCTTATATAGCGCCTGGTTTATCACATCTGCCCGGCTTCCCGCCGGACGGGATCGGATCAGGCTGTCGGACAGACGGGTCGTCGCTGCCTCAAGCCGACCCAGCGCATTTTGCAGAGAAGAAAAGTCGAGGAAAGGGACCTCTGCCCTGGCCGTAGGAGGCAGCTGCTTTACCGTCGGGTCTTTGGCATAGCTGTAGTGATTTTCCCTGAGTACCTGGTTCGAGAGAGCCGTAGCTTCCCTCATCTGGTCCAGTGATGCCATCAGCTCGGACGCATATCCGCTGACCGTTTTGTAGAGGGCGCGAAAGTCGAATGGCAGCAGACTGGCGTCAGCCATCCGCAGCGTAGTACGGCCAGCCGTTTTGGCCAGCACAACCCCATACTGAAAGGTCGGGTCCTTGAAACGACGAAAGTCATCATAAGAGTCATAAATGGAATGATATTCCCCACCAGAGGACTCCCCGCCAAAACCCAGGTTAAAACAGGGAATGCCAAGATGCTGCAAAAAGGGCGAAAAATCAGAACCGGAGCCCAGCGCACTGAGAGGGAAGGTCTTTTTCTGAAAAAGGTCCTTACGCAGCTTTCCACTCTCTTCTGCATTCACCAGCTCGCGGGAATGACGACGCTCGGCAATGCTGACATTTGTTTCCGGGTCGGTGACATCACGTGCGACCTCATTCATAAAGGGCTCCAGGGCATGAGAGCCGCCGGCTTCGAGAAAGCCCCGCCCATTTTCGTCCGAATTGATATAGACAACAGCTTTCTTTTGCAGCTCTTCAGCATGTTCCTCCACCCATTCAGTTGAGCCCAGCAGACCAGGTTCCTCACCGTCCCAGGCGCAATAGACGATCGTCCGTTTGGGTTTCCATCCGGTTTTATGCAGCTCGCTGACTGCCCGCGCTTCTTCCAGTAAAGCGGACTGACCGCTGATAGGGTCTGCGGCGCCGTTGACCCAGCCATCATGGTGATTGCCACGGATCACCCATTCGTCAGGATATTCGCTGCCCGGCATTTTGGCGACAACGTCATTAATGGTTTTCGTATCCCAGTTGAAGGCCAGCTTCAGATGGACTTGCGCCTTACCGGGGCCGACATGATAGGTCATTGGCAGGCCGCCCCGCCAGTCTTCCGGCGCAACCGGACCATCCAGGGCTCGCAGCAAAGGTTCGGCATCATGATAGCTGATAGGTAATACGGGGATCTTTAACAGGGTAGGGGCTTCCGATAACGCGATCCGTTTCGCGTCTTTAGTGGCGCCAATGCCGGGTGTCAGCGGATCGCCGGGATAGATAGGCATGTCCATCACAGAACCGCGTTGTACCCCATACTCACTTTTAAAAGCCCCTTTGGGATAGACCTCGCCCTGGTAGTACCCGTCGTCCTTTGGATCGGAATAGATGAGACAGCCGATGGCGCCATGTTCCTGTGCTACCTTGGGTTTGATGCCCCGCCAGCTACGACCGTATTTGGCGATGACGATCTTTCCTTTCACGGAGATGCCCATCCTCGCAAGACGATCATAATCTTCAGGTATGCCATAGTTCACAAATACCAGCTCGCCTGTCACATCCCCGTCAGGCGACCAGCAATTATAGGTAGGCAGCTGCTCGCGGGTTTGTCCCGAAGTAGCATCTTCCTTAAGGGCCGGCTCGGTCAGACTGGCTTTATAGTTGACAGGCCCTGTCATCTCCAGCAGCCTTTCTTTTGGAGTAGGGAAGGGCACATAGAAGGTCTCGACCTGTACATCATAACCCCAGCTTTTGAACTTATTATAGATGTAGTCTACGACCGCCTTGTTTCCCGGCGATCCTACATGATGAGGATGTGCCGACATGATCCGTATGCCGCTGTCGATGTTGGCGGCGGATAGATAGCTGTCGAATGTCGCTTCCAGCTGTGACTGTTGACGGGACGAGGTTTCATCGAATCCCGACAGAGGTTTTGACTGCCCTCCGGGCACCGTACCCGACTGCCCCCAGGCCAGGGCAGAAGCCAGCACCAGGCTGCCGGCAAAAACTAGTTTTCTCATTTATTTGGTAGTGTTTGGTGAATCGTCACGTCTTTGCAGCCGGCTATTATACTGAGAATAGTCCGGTACGATGATCTCATATTCTTCAAGCATCAGCGGAGAAGTGAGCAGGAAGTCGGCGGTAGCCCGATCACAGGCAAAAGGCAGATTCCAGGTCACAGCCACCCGGAGAAGAGCCTTGATATCCGGATCATGTGGCTGCGCTTCCATAGGGTCCCAGAAGAAGATCAGCATGTCCAGCTTCCCCTCGGCAATACTGGCGCCAATCTGTTGATCGCCGCCAAGCGGGCCGCTCAGGAACTTGCTCACCGACTGGCCCAAAGCCAGCTCCAGCAAGCTTCCTGTTGTGCCGGTGCCATACAGCCTGTGCTGGGCCAACGCCCTTTTGTTGTAAACAGCCCACTCTATGAGCTCGCTTTTCTTGTTGTCATGTGCTACGAGGGCTATCCGTTTGAAGCCGCTCATTTTCCTAACGGGCGTTTGCATAAACGTTGTTTATGTCGGGAAGATACTGGCTTTATGATTATTATAACATCTTCAGGAAAATTTTACTTGTGATGCAGCGTTTTCAATCGGCATGGAATTTGTTACAGACTCGACCCTGCTAATTTCATACTACTGACCCAGCGACAATGAAGAAACTAACCTGTTGTATACTGTTGGCCGTAACCTGCAGCTTCGTCTGTCAGGCCCAGCAAACGCCGGATTCCGCGACGGATTCGCCGCGTATACTAACAAGTGGCCTGCCCTCTTTCCTCAACTTTACCGCAGTAGTAAGAGAGTCAAATAAAGTCTGGCTGCAATGGGACGTAGACAGCGCCGCCGAAGGAGATTACTTTATCGTCGAACGTAGTTCGGATGGTTCCCACTATGAGACTATCGGAGCCCTTCGCTCGACAGGGATAAAAGATCGTTATGAACTGACGGACATAGCGCCCCCCAACGGCCCCAATTTCTACCGGATCAGGTATACTGGTCAGTCTACTGGCGTCGCCTATTCCAAAGCCATGCAGCTAAGCCTTTCCGGCGATGTCGACTTTAAATTTTACCCCAACCCCATAGATAAGTTATTTATCGTCCGAACCGAACATAGCATCGATCTTCAGGTCGTGGACGCTACCGGCTCCGTTCGTCTTAGCAAACGGTTGCAACCTGGCATCCAGGTAATAAATGCATCTTCCCTTGAACGAGGGGTTTATATTCTCCGAGTTACTGATAAAGAAAGCAATAGAGCAATTTCCCAGCAGTTGTTGAAGAATTAAAAAAACCTTAAAAAAGAAATTACCGGAAAATGGTATTGCAGAATTGATTTAATTCCTATACCTTTATCTTGGTTTTTCATAGGATATTGGATTTTAAAACGGGGTTGAATTTCTATTCAGACCCCTTTTTTATTTTATAGATGTGCAGGATGAAGATAGGTGCCAGCAAAGGATTGAAGCTTGCGTAGTTGTACGCAGAAGAATAAGTATTAGTGCGCATCCCTGTGACAAATCTGTGAATTGTGTAACAAAAGTATTACAAATAAAAAAAGCCCCGATAGACATCGGGGCTTCATACTTACTAACCCAATTAAAATAAAACAAACTATTTCAAAGCTAACTCGCTTGCATCTCTTTTACCTTCTCCCTGATCTTACCTTCGATCTCCGCAGCCATCTCCGGATTATCATGCAACAGCTGCTTCACCGTATCACGACCTTGTCCAAGCTTATCAGTGCCATAGCTGAACCAGCTGCCACTCTTGTTGACAATACCAAGCTCCACACCCATGTCGATGATCTCACCCATCTTGGAAATACCTTCTCCAAAAACAATATCGAATTCAGTAGCACGGAAAGGAGGAGCTACCTTGTTCTTGACAACCTTTACTTTTATCCTGTTCCCGATTGCTTCTTCCCCATCCTTGATCTGCGCCATACGACGAATGTCCAGACGAACAGAAGCATAGAACTTAAGAGCATTACCACCCGTTGTCGTTTCCGGATTGCCGAACATAACCCCGATCTTTTCCCGTAGCTGGTTGATGAAGATACAGATGGTATTCGTCTTGCTGATCGTAGCCGTAAGCTTTCTCAGCGCCTGCGACATCAGACGGGCCTGCAAACCCATTTTGCTGTCACCCATCTCGCCTTCCAGCTCACCCTTCGGAACCAGTGCAGCTACAGAGTCAATGACGACAACATCCAACGCACCGGAAAGGATCAGCCGATCCGCGATCTCCAACGCCTGCTCACCATAATCCGGTTGTGAGATCAGCAGATTGTCAATGTCAACACCTAACTTCTGAGCATAAGCGCTGTCGAAAGCATGCTCGGCATCGATGATCGCACACATGCCACCTTTTTTCTGCGCTTCTGCAATAATATGTGTAGCGAGAGTTGTCTTACCCGATGACTCAGGTCCGTATATTTCTACGACCCGGCCTTTAGGCAAACCCCCAACCCCCAGAGCCATGTCCAGACCGATAGAACCGGTGGAAATAACCTCCATAGGATCCTGGCTTTTTTCATTCATCATCATCACACTCCCCTTCCCAAAGTCCTTGTCTATTTTGTCCATCGTCAGCTTTAAAGCCTTGAGTTTTTCTGTATTTGACATAATCGTAGTTTTTTTAGTTCACCCAAAATTATTGATTCAGCAAAGCTAGTATAATTATTTTATACACACTAACTATTTTAGTATTAAAAGCTAATTTTTTTGGTCCCCCTCCCCATACTCGCGCAAGTTTTTTAACTTTTCCGGGCAACCCGATCTTCGTAAACTGCATTTAAACAGAAGATACCCCGACAGCACCAGCATGAATATATCAGAACAGATAGAGGACGCCCGATCCGGCAACACCGCCGCACAGCGATACCTCTTCGACCACCTCGCGGACCCCATGATGGCACTCTGCTGCCGGTACGTAAAGAGCCGCGAAGACGCCGAAGAGGTCCTGCTGGACGGATTTTATAAGTTCTTCAGACATCTCAGGGACTTTCGCTACCAGGGCGAAGCCGCTCTCTATGCCTGGATCAAAAAGATCATGGTCAACGAATGCCTCATGTTCCTTCGCCGCCGTCACGCCTTTTCCATGCTGACGGAGACGGCAGCAGAAGACCTCCCCCGGATAGAAGAACCCCTGGCCAACCTGTCCGCGGCAGAGATCTTCGACCTGGTCGTCCGGCTGCCCGTAGGATATCGGACCGTTTTCAACCTCCACGTCATCGAAGGAATGGAGCATAAAGAGATAGCAAAAGCCCTCGGTATCTCGGAAGGGACCTCAAAGTCCCAGCTGAGCAAAGCCCGGCTCTTATTACAAAAAATGTTATTGGAAAAAGGAATAACTTATGTCAGACGAAAGACCCGATGAATTTTTTTCCTGGCGCAGCCGCCTGAACCCGCCGGATGCCCTCCCGGAACAGGGACTCGATAACCGCAGCCTGACCTGGGAAAAACTGGCCCCCCGCCTCCAGCCCCCCCGCCGCCAGCCCCCCCACCGCCGGCTCCCCGTCTATCGCATAGCCGCCGCCTGCCTTTTGCTGCTCCTGATCCCCGCAGCCCTTCTTTTTAATAATCATCAAACCCATACCGCCCGGCCCCCCGCCCCTCCGGCCCCCCTTACCCTGCAGCCCGCCGAAGCTTC